>Ga0194132_10005585_pt1 | contig 20226 bp, 25 predicted proteins | sample TA2KigOf80mmetaG_FD_148612 | JGI IMG/M metagenome (GOLD analysis project Ga0194132, IMG submission 148612) | Freshwater microbial communities from Lake Tanganyika, Tanzania - TA2015054 Kigoma Offshore 80m | ecosystem: Environmental > Aquatic > Freshwater > Lake | place: Tanzania: Lake... | reverse complement strand
CCCGTCACGGCGCTCCCCGGCGGCGCAGCCGGCGGCACCGCCTTCGGCGGTCGCGGCGCGGCCCTCATCCAGAGCGGCGGCAACCCGCTCTCCCTCCTCCGGGATGGCCTCTCCGTCCAGTCCACCATCGTTGTGAACCAGGTCACTGATGTGGTCATGGTTCCGGCGCGCGCCCTCTCCGGCAACGCCGCCAACCGCATCGTGAAAGTCGTCAAGGCCGATGGCACTCGCGAAGACCGCCCCGTCCAGACCGGCCTCACCGATGGCACCAATACGCAGATCGTCACCGGCCTGGAAGAAGGCGAGAAGATCGCCGTCCCGGCCCGCGGCGGAGGCGCCCGCACCACCACCGGCACCGGCGGCGGCCAGCAGTTCCCCGGCGGCGGGCAGATCTTCATCCAGCAACCTGCCTTCGCTCCGCGATAGACGCCTGCCATGACGCAATCCGCGCAGCAATCGCTCATCACCATAGACCAAGTCACCAAGACTTATCGTCTTGGAAAGCTTGATGTCCAGGCCGTCCGCGGCGTCTCGCTCTCCATCCGGAAGGGCGAGATGGTCGCCATCGTCGGCGCCTCAGGCTCAGGCAAGTCCTCCTTCATGAACATCCTCGGCTGCCTGGACCGTCCGACCTCCGGCAAGTACTACTTGGACAGCCACGATGTCGGCAAGATGAACGATAACGCCCTCGCCAACATCCGCCGCGATAAGATCGGCTTCGTCTTCCAGCAGTTCAATCTGCTTCAGCGCATGAGCGCGATTGATAACGTCGCCCTCCCGCTCATCTACGCCAATGGCAAAGCCCGCCGCGCCCGTGCCGTGGAAGCCCTGGAGCGCGTCGGCCTCGGCAAACGCGGCAAGCACCGCCCCGTCGAGCTCTCCGGCGGCGAGCAGCAGCGCGTCGCCATCGCTCGCGCCCTCATCAACAAGCCCTCCCTCGTCCTCGCCGATGAACCCACCGGCAACCTCGATTCCCGCGTCGGCGCGGAGATCCTCCGGCTCTTCCAGGAGCTCCATGATAAGGAAGGTATGACCCTTGTCTTCGTTACCCACGACCCGGCGGTGAGCGCCATCTCGCCGCGCGTCGTCACCTTCAAGGACGGCCTCATCATCAGCGATGAAGTGAAAGGGAAGGCGGCCGTATGAGCCCCATCGAAAGCTTCCGACTGGCCTTCTGGGCCCTGATCTCCAATAAGCTTCGCACCTTCCTCACCCTCCTCGGCATCGTCATCGGCGTCGGGGCCGTCATCGCCGTCATGGCTATCGGCAAAGGCACGAACCAAAGCATCGAAGAGCAGATCACCCGCGTCGGCACCAACCTCATCTTCGTCCGCCCCCAGGCGCAGACGAATCAAGGCGTGCGCGGCCAGGTGGGCACGGGTCAGACCCTCACCCTGCAAGACGCCTACGCCCTTCAAGATCCCTCGCTCGCGCCGGACGTCGTTTCCGTCGCGCCGGAAGTGAACACCGTCGGCCAGGCCCGCGCCTCGAACCAGAACGTCTTCGCCCGCATCACCGGCACCACGCCTCCCTACGCCGGCATCCGCGATGCCACCCTTGTGGACGGGCGCTTCATCGAGGACCAGGACGTCACCTCGCGGTTGCTCGTCGCCGTCCTTGGCAGCAACATCTCCCAAACCCTCTTCGGTGATCAGAGCCCCGTCGGCCAGTTCGTCGTCATCAACAACCGCCAGTTCCAGATCATCGGCCTGCTCAAGGCCAAGGGCGGCACCGGCCAGGGCGTCACCGACGATGTCATCATCGCGCCCATCACCACCGTGCAGACGCGCCTCATCTCACAGCGCACCGCCCAGGGCACGGAGTCCGTCCAGAACATCAACGTCAAGGCCGTCAGCAACAAGCGCATCGAAGCCGCCAAAACCCAGGTCACCGAGATCCTGCGCGAGCGTCACAAGGTCACCACCACCGACGACTTCGTCCTCACCAGCCAGGAAGACCTCATCCAAGCGCGCCAGGAAGTGAACAACGTCCTCACCGTCTTCCTGGGCGCCATCGCGGGCATCTCCCTCCTCGTCGGCGGCATCGGCATCATGAACATCATGCTCGTCTCCGTCACCGAGCGCACGCGGGAGATCGGCATCCGCAAGGCCGTCGGCGCCAAGCGTCGCGATATTCTCTCCCAGTTCCTCACGGAGGCAACGCTCGTCAGCTTCGGCGGCGGCGGCATCGGCATCGCCGCAGGCTGGGGCGCCTCGAAGCTCCTCGAGAATCTCACGCTGAACGGTCAGCCCATTGAGACCGTCTTCACCGCCGGCATCGCCGGCCTCGCCGTCGGCGTCGCCGTCGCCATCGGCCTCTTCTTCGGCATCTACCCCGCCGTCCGCGCCTCTCGCATGGACCCCATCGAAGCCCTCAGGCACACCTAGGCCTTCGGGACTTGCACCAGGTTGTTTCTGCAATTCCCGCGTCGCTTCCGTAGGGGCTGGCCTTCCCGCAGGGCTCCGATTCTATCGGAGAGGCCAGCCCTTCCCATCGGGCGCACCACGCGCCCTTACCCTCTCCCAGCTCTGATTTATCGGAGAGTCCGGGAGCGCCATTCTGATGGCGTGCGCTCATTCCGATGAGCAACGAGAGGGCCAGTAGTTAGGTCGTTTCCGCCTGCGCCGGGCAAAACGCTATCCAGCCCAACATGCGTTAGCCCAAAGGATGCCTGGAATCGCCTCCAGGCCTGCGAACAGCCGCGACCGCTGATTTAGCGGTAACGCGCTACGTGCGATGCGCCGTTGTTGATCGGCTCGTTCAGGTACACGTCACCATTGCGGATCTTGATGTTGAAGCCGCAATCGGGGACCGTGCAGACCCAAGCCTTGTAATGGATCGGCGCGCCCTGGCTGCCAAAATCAGACAGCGGCACAAGATCGCCTCGGCCGCACTTTTGACACTTCGGAAAGTCCATCGGACACCTCACTCCCCACGCAATTCACAGTTGTGAAATTAGACACAAAGTATACCAAATCCCGCTCCGGTAAGCAACTAGCCCGCCAGCCTATGCCCGGAAAGCGCGGTATAGACCGACCCCCCAGCTTGAAGTTCGCTTCTATAAAGAACAAGCTTCGCCACTCCCTGGGCAAGCGGCTCCCTAGGGAGCTCCACCCGCGCCAACAGCCGCTCCAGGTCTATCGGCCGCGCCCCGTTCTCCAACCGCCCCAGCGTCACATGCGGATGGAAGGGCTTCCCCTCCGTTGGAAAGCCCAGCGGCGCCACGGTTCGCTCCACAGCCTGCTTCATCTCCTCCAGCGCGCTCACCTCGCCCGCCAGCCCCAACCAGACCACCCGCGCCCTCCGCATCGTCGGGAACCCGCCCACACCCTCGATCTCCAGCCGGAACGGCCGCGCCGCCCCCGCGGCTTGGGCAACAGCCTCGCTCACCTGGGGGATCGCGGTCGAGGGCACATCACCCAGGAACTTCAGTGTCACATGCGTCCCTTCGGCGCGCGTCCACCGCACCGGCAGGCGCTCCGCGCGGCGCAGGCGCTCCTGCACCTCCGCGATCCGACGGCGGACCGCTTCGCCGAACTCGATGGCGATGAAGGCTCGAATGCTCTGCATGGCTCTCCTGCCCCTTGCGCCGCTATCGTTATAATACCTCCGTCAGCCTCGGGCAGCCTCGGGCGATTAGGAGGAGTGATGGCACAAGCAAAGCTCGTCAAATCCGGGAACGACCGTATCCTCTTCGGCGTCTGCGGCGGCCTCGCCGAATACTTCGCTGTAGACAGCGTCTTCGTCCGCCTCGCCTACATCGTCCTCGCCCTCCTCATGCCTCGCCTCAAGGAACCCCAGTACGATCCCGCCGACTCGATCCGGCAAAACATCCAAGGCATCCCAAGCGATACCGCGGAGGCGGGCCGCCGCATCGGCAGCGTCATCCGCGGCGAAAGGCCGGAGGGCCAACACCCCGAGCCTGTGATGGAAAGGGCCGAGTCTCGACGCACCGCCGTCGGCATCATCCTTATCCTCATCGGCGTCATCATCCTCATCGTGAACTTCGGCGTCCTCGGCTGGTTCAACGGCGCGATCTTCTGGCCAGTCCTCCTCATCGCCGTCGGCTTCGGCCTCCTCGCCATCAGGGTAAAAACCTCGTAACCCGGTTACGAAAGGCCGCCGCCCGTCGCATACGCGCCGCGCCCCACGTATACTCTTCCCGCGCCTCCAGGCTCCGCTGAAGGAGTGACCATGCAGCTGGAAACCCTGCTCTTTGAAACGCACGACCACAAGGCCGTCGTCACCCTTAACCGGCCCGATAGGATGAACGCCCTCAGCCGCCAGATGAGCGAAGACCTCTTCACCGCATTCAGCGAAGTGAAGAGCAACCCGGACATCTGGGTCGCCATCCTCACCGGCGCGGGCGAAAAGGCCTTCTCCGCAGGCGCGGACCTCAAGGAAAGCTCGGAGGACCGCAAGCGCGGCGCGACCCCAAACTTCGCTCCTTCCCGTCCCGTCGGCGGCTTCCTCAAGAACTTTCTCCTTTGGAAGCCCACCATCGCCGCCATCAACGGCTTCGCCCTCGGCGGCGGTTTGGAGATGGCCCTCGCCTGCGATATCCGCATCGCCGCCGATCACGCGCGCCTCGGCCTTCCCGAGGTGAAGTGGAGCCTCATCGCCGCCGCGGGCGGCGTCTCCCGCCTGCCGCGCAGCATCCCTCGCGCCGTCGCCATGCGCATGGTCCTCACCGGCGAGCCCATCACCGCGCAGCAGGCCCTCCAGTGGGGCCTCGTCACAGACGTCGTGCCGCTCAAGGACCTCCTTCCCCTGGCGCATCGCCTCGCCGATACCATCTGTCAGAACGCGCCCCTCGCCGTTCGCACCGCCAAGGAGGCCGTCTCTAAGGGCCTTGAGATGAGCCTGGAGACCGCCCTTGTCCACGAGGAGGAATACGTGAAACGACTGGTGGCGACCGAAGACTTCCTCGAAGGTCCCCGCGCCTTCGCGGAGAAGCGCAAGCCCAACTTTAAGGGCCGCTAACTATGCCTGAAAGAGCCGCAAAACGCGTCACTGCCGTCGAAGCCGTCCGCGCCCTTCCCGCCAGGGGCCGCCTCCTCTTTCCAACTTCCTGCGGCGTCACCCTCTCGCTCCTGGAGGCCATCGAAAGCGAGCGCGACCGCTTCGATGATCTGCACCTCTACACCGGCATCATGTTCGCCGATCCGCCGCTCCTCAAACACGTCGGCGGGAATATCAAGCTCACCACCTGGCACGTCATGCCTCCCACGCAGAAGCTCGTGGACGACGGCCGCGCCGAGCACCTGCCATTGCGGCTCTCTCAGGTGCCGCGCGTTTTCGGCCAACGCGGCGAGGTCCCCATAGACGCCCTCTTCATCCAAGTCTCGCCTCCCGATGAACAAGGCCTCGTCAGCCTCGGCCTGGAGGTCGGCCCCTGCATTGACCTCGTCAAACAGACCAGGCTCGTCATCGCCGAAGTGAACAGACAGACGCCGCGCACCCTGGGGGATTCCCTCGTCCACATCAGCGATATTGACTTCCTCGTGGACGCCGACTATCCGCCTGTGGAATACCGCCAGGCCTCCATCGGCGATGTGGAGAAGAAGATCGCGGGCTACGTCGCCGACCTTATCCCCAACGGCTCCACGCTCCAGATGGGCATGGGCGCCGTTCCGGAGGCGCTTATCAACTTCCTCAGCGCCAAGCGCGATCTCGGCATCCATTCCGGCATCATCACGGACGCCTTCATCCCCCTCATAGAAAACGGCGTCTTCACCAGCGCGCGCAAAACGATAGACACGGGCAAGATCGTCACCGGGGAAATCTTCGGCGGCCCCGCCATCTTCAAGTACGTCCAAAACAATCCGCGCATCCACATGGCCTCCGTCGCCTATGTGCAGAACCCAATGGTCGTGCGCCGGCTGGAGAACTTCGTCAGCGTCAACTCCGCTGTCGAGATAGACCTCACCGGCCAGGTGAACGCCGAGAGCGTCGGCGGCAGGCAGATCAGCGGCCTCGGCGGCCAGTTCGATTTCATCGAAGGCGTTCTGCATTCTCCCAACGGCATCTCCATCTTCGCCCTGCCGGCCACCGCCGCCAGGGGAAAAGTCTCCCGCATCGTCGCGCGCCTCGGCGAAGGGGCCGTCGTCAGCACGCCGCGCTACTGCACCGATTACGTCGTCACCGAATACGGCGTCGCCCGGCTCAAGGGCAAGACCCTGCGTCAGCGCGCCGAAGCCCTCATCGCCATCGCCCACCCGAACTTCCGCGATGCGCTGAGTAACGCCCTCTCCCGTCCAAAGCCCTCTAGAGGCGAATGATGCCGAAGAACAAACGCTTTATCGTGAACGATCGGGCCGCCATCACCGGCATCGGCCAGACGGCCTTCTCCTCCGGCCTCAACCGCAGCACCATGGACATGGCCGCCGAAGCCATCCTCAAGGCCATCGCCGATGCGGGGCTAAAGCCCAAGGACATAGACGGCGTCTCCAAATACAGCTTCGGCCTCCAGGAGGAGACGGAGAACCATCTCTTCCAGGAAATCGGCCTCGGCAACTTCGGCTTCTACGCGGAGCAGGCCCACGGAGGCGGCGCCTACGCGGCGGTCATCAGCACCGCCGCCCTCGGCGTCGCCTCCGGCATGGCGGACCACGTCATCTGCTTCCGCTCCCGCGCCCGCGGCCGCAAGTCCGTCTTCGGCCCGGGCCGCGATCAGGGCGGCCGCCCCTGGGAGAAAGTCAGTCAGCGCATCACCGGGCGCGGGCAGTATCACGTCCCCTTCGGCCTCATGAGCCCGGTGCAGGAGATGGCCTGCATCGCCCGGCGCTACATGCACGACTACGGCGTCACGGAGGACCACTTCGCCAACGTCGCCATCGCCATGCGCAAGCACGCCGTCGCCAATCCCCTCTCGGTGATGGGCAGCCGCGGGCCCATCTCCCTGGAGGACTATCGCCAATCGCGCTGGATCGCCGAGCCGCTCCGCCTCTACGATTGCTGCATCGAAACCGATGGCGCGACCGCCGTCGTCGTCTCCCGCGCCGATCTCGCCGGGCGCATGCGCCGCAAGCCCGCCCTCATCCACGCCTTCGCCCAAGACACCAAGCCCGCGCACTACACCCTCTCCGATTGGTGGCGCTGGGACCGCGACGCCATGGCCCTGGAGTTGGGCAGGCGCCTCTGGGCCAATTCCGAGCTGAAGGCCAAGGACATCAAGGCCGCCTTCCTCTACGACCACTTCACGCCCATGGTCCTTCTCGCCCTGGAGGATCTGGGCTTCTGCAAGCGCGGCGAAGGCGGCGCTTTCTCGGAGAAGGGTGCGCTGGAAGGGCCTCATGGACGCCTGCCCGTCAACACCAACGGCGGCCAGCTTTCGGAGGCCTTCATCCACGGCTTCAACAACATCAACGAGGCGGTGCGCCAGATACGCGGCACGTCCACCACCCAGGTCCCCAACTGCAACGCCGTCCTCGTCGCCGCCGCCGCCAGCGACCCGACCGGCGCATTCATCCTCCGGAGCGAATGATATGACCCAGCCAGGCGGAAAATACGGGCCCCTCGCCGCGCTCCCGCTCCCGGAGCCGGGCTGGGACAACTACAAGTTCTGGGACTATTGCAAACAGCACAAGCTCTATCTCCAGCGCTGCGCCAAGTGCCGCAACTACTGGTACTACCCGCGCCCTCTCTGCCCGGTGGACCAGTCCCGCGAAATGGTCTGGACCAAGATGAGCGGCAAGGGGAAGGTCTGGACCTTCACCATCGCCCACCACCCCGTCCTGCCCGCCTTCGCCAAGGACGTCCCGCTTCCCGTCGGCGTCATCAAGCTCGATGAGGGCAAGGTCTACATGGCCGGCAGGCTCATGAACGTCAAGCCCCAGGACGTCCGCATCGGCATGCCTGTCAAAGTCACCTGGTTCGACGCCTCAGAGGACATCTCCCTCCCCTATTGGACCCCGATTCGCAGGTAGGGGCGCGGAGCTTGCCCTGAGTCCCTCAAAGGGGCACGCGCCCCTGGTGCTACACCCCTCGGCGATTCGGCGCCCAGATCACCTTGTGGATCTGCAGCGAAAGCCTCGCGTTCGGCGCGTCCGACTTCACCCACTCGGCCAATTCCGCCGGGTTCACCTGATCCCACGCCGGGGAGAACAACACCGCTGCTCTCGTCGGATGCTTCCTCAGCACATCAAGCGCGAAGTCAAAATCCCTGCGACTGGCCACGACGAATTTCACCTGGTCGCATCCGCGCAATCGGGCCAGCTCACCGTACTTGTTGTGGCGCTCCATGACGGAGCCGGGGCACTTGATATCCATCACCCACGAATCCACGGGCGCATCCATCGGCAGCGCATACCCGCCCGAAGTCTCCACCGCGATGAAGTAGTCCCGTTGCTTCAGCGCCTTCGCCAGCTCCTTGAACTCCCTCGGCTGCGCCAGCGGCTCTCCCCCAGTGATGCAGGCATGCTTCGCAGGCCACTTCGCCGCCGCGCCCAGCACTGCCTCCAGCGCCATCTCCTCGCCGCCCTTCGGGTCCCACGTATAGACCGAATCGCACCAGGTGCATCGGAACGGGCACCCTTGCAGGCGCACGAAGACCATCGGCACGCCGGCATAGACGCCCTCGCCCTGGATCGAATAGAAAATCTCGCTGATGCGCATAACCACCCCAGGATAGAGCCGCGCGCACCCCCGGTCAATTGTCCCCGCGCACGCAGCCTAGCGGAGGGTGCGCGGAGCCTTCCAGCGCTACACGAGGGAAAATAACCCGAACGCCTTCTTTTCTCCTCCTGAAGACCGACTAAAAAAGGCCCGCGTCTCGCGAACGCAATTTGCCGCAATCAACAAAGCGTCCCTCTCTCCTGGGAGAGGGATGCGAGGGAGAGGTCTTGCCTATTGCGCTCTTGACAATAGTGCTTATACTGAAATCGTAGGGGTGCGGTCGGCACTGCAGAGCCCGCCGCGCTGCTGCCGGGAGCCCGGGAGATCCGGTCGCCCGTTATCCAGACGGCCGTCATGGCGGAGGTGGCGGAGGGCGTCCTTCCCTCACGGGAAGGGCTGAGGGATAAAACACGGAACGGCCGGAGCGCGATCAGGCGCCGGGCGTCGGACGGGAGCCTATGCTCCCACCCGCTCCTCCTTGCGCCCTGCTCCCCTTCTCCCTTCCAGAAGACCCAGCTCAGAACCCGCACCCCATGCCGCCATCGCCATACCTGGTGCAACCTCACCAAAGGAGTACTCATCGCGGCAAATCCTGCATGGAAAGGTGACCGAAGAGCACCTTCTCCTCGCCTTCCTCACCCTCGATGGAAGAGAGCCTGCGCTGAGTCCATCGAAGTGAACCCGAGCGAAGCCCGGGAGGAGAGGGTGATGCTCCGGTCTGTTTCCCCGGCAGGTGAGGGAGACGCATGTCCCCTCCGGACATCCGTGGCGCCGTCGCACCCCTGTGGACCCCTCAGGAGAGCCCCCTGCACGATAGGGAGCTGCCACCTCTTGCGGTAGGAGCGACGCACGTACGGGGCGTGTCCGCGACCCCATCCTTCAAACCCGTCGCCCCATGGGTCGGAAACGGGGCGACGCCGTGCCTCGAGCCGTCAACGCAGGCTCGCCGCCCGGCGCTCTTGAAGCTGCGGAAGATGGGCTCCGGCCATCGTGCCGGGATGCCGTCTGGATAACGGGTTCACAGCCTGCGTTCGCACATATTCGTCCGCCGTCCCGCGGGCGCATGCCTCCGCGCACCCTCCGGAACCCTCCCCCATTTGACGCCTACTCGTCTCGCCGCTATCGTCTCTCCAGTTGCCCGCGAAAGGAAAGCGATGCGCCCAAATAAGGTCAAAGCCCTCTGGCGTGCCGGGAAGCCTGCCCTCGTCGGCTGGATGAGCATCGCCGACACCTACGCCGCCGAAGTGCTGGCCAACACCGGCTTAGACGCCCTCGTCCTCGATACGCAGCACGGCATGGGCATCGGCCCCGATCGCGCCGCCGCCTGGCTCCAGGCCGTCAGCTCCACGGAGACCGTCCCCATCGTGCGCGTCCCTTGGAATGAGCCCGCCTACGTCCAGTGGGTCCTGGACGCCGGGGCCTACGGCGTCATCATTCCCCTGGTGGGCACCCGGGAAGAAGCGGCCAAGGCGGCGGGCGCCTGCCGCTATGCGCCCCTGGGCTACCGCAGCGTGGGACCCAACCGCGCCCGCTACTACGCCGGGGCCGATTACCTCCAGCGCGCCAACGAGGAAATCATCTGCCTGGTGATGATCGAAGACATCAAGGCTGTGGACCGCCTGGACCAGATCGCCTCCGTTCCCGGGATAGACGGCCTCTACATCGGCCCCTGGGACCTGGCGATGACGATGGGCGTTGACCCGACGACCTACGCGAAGAACGAGGCGCACGCCGCAGCCTGCGCCAAAGTGCTCGAGGCGGCCAAGCGGCACAAGCTTGTCCCCGGCACGCACGTCAATTCCCCGGAAGAAGCCCTCCACCGATTCAAGCAGGGCTTCCTCTTCTCGCCGATCACCACGGACACGGGAAGCCTGGGGAAGGGCGCGGCTTCAGCCCTCAACCTCGTCCGCTCCGGCCTGGGGAGATAGGCCGGCGGCGGTAAGAGAGCCAAGAAAGAAAGGTACTATCTCCCGGTGTGCTTCGGCTTCCGCTTCTCCAGGAAGGCCGCCACGCCCTCGCCGTGGTCGCGGGAATCGCGGCAGACGCGGTTCGCCATGATCTCGTCGTGCACCGCCGCCGCCAGGTCTGAATCGAGGCCCTTGTACATGTTGCGCTTGGAGTAGCCCAGGGCCATCGGCGGCAAGTCCGCCATCGCGCGCGCCATCTCCATCGTCTTCGGCATCAGCTCCTCGTGGGGAACCACCTGGTTCACCAGGCCGATCTCCCTGGCCTCCTGCGCGCCGATGACCTTCGCCTGCAGGACAAGCTCGCACGCTTTCGCGATGCCCACCAGGCGCGGTAGATTGTAGGAGCCGCCGAACTCAGGCGTGAGCCCCATGCGCGCGAAGGTCGGCCCGAACTGCGCCTTCTCGGAGGCGATGCGGATATCGCAGGCGACGGCCACCGTGAAGCCGAGCCCGATGGCAGGGCCGTTCACCGCTGCGATGGTGGGCGCCGAGATGTTGCGGAAGGCGACGGCGATGCGCTCTAACTGCACCTGGTCTATCGCCACCACCTGGTAGCCCTTGCGCTTTGATTCATCGTAGGCCGCCTTGAAGGCGTCCACGTCCGCGCCGGAGGAGAAGCCCTCACCCGAGCCTGTGATGACGATGACGCGCACCTCCGGGTCAACATCGGCGGCGCTCACGGCCTCCCAGGTCTCCAGCAGCATCTCGTTCACAAAGGCGTTTCGCTTGGCAGGGCGGTTGAAGGTCAGCGTGAAGATGCCGTCCTTCTTCTCCGTCAGGATATGCTGTGGACTCATGGGGGTCTCCGTGTGTGGACTGCCCGGCGATTGTAAAACCGCCGGTGCGGTAATTCAATGTCGGCGGATGCGTTCGGTGCTACAATGTCCGCGCCCAATCGGCAGACCACCTCAGGAGGCGACTCGTGGACGAAGCAGCCAAGAAGACCGTATTGCGCATGATCCCCTACGGCATGTTTGTGCTGACCAGCCGCAACAAAGACGGCAGCGATGTCAGCACAGGCACCGTCAACTGGGTCACCCAGGCGTCCTTCCAGCCGCCCCTGGTGGCCGTCGGCGTGAAGGGCGATTCTTCCACCCACGCGCACATCAAAGAGTCGGGCGTCTTCGCCATCAACGTCGTCGGCAAGGACCAAGTGAACATGGCCTTCACCTTCTTCAAGACGCAAAAGCCCCAGGGCGATACGCTGGGCGGCGAAAAGTTCGAGAAGGGCAAAGGCACGGGCTGCGCCCTCCTCCTCAGCTCGCCCTCCTGGTGGGAGTGCAAGGTGGTGGGCGAACTGGCCAAGGGCGACCACACCCTTTTCCTGGCGCAGGTGGTGGAGGCGGGCGTCCGCCGCGAGGACCAGACGATCCTCATGCGCGACCACAAACTGAACTACGGCGGCTAGACGAAACACCGCATACACGAGGCCAAAGGGAGGACGAATGCCCTCCCTTTTTCATTGCGCCGTATACTACGGCGCACAACTCTTTCCCGGGGTGCGCAATGGAGAACATCGGCTATCGCAAAGAGGGACACATCGTCACCATCACGCTGAACCGCCCTGAAAAGCTCAACGCCCTCGATCCGGCGATGGCCCGCGCCCTCGCCCAGGCGTGGATAGACTTCCAGGGCGACGGCGATGCGCGCGCCGCGATCCTCACGGGCGTGGGTCGCGGCTTCTGCGCCGGGATAGACATGCGCAACCGCCTGGAGCGCGCCGAGGCCGGACTTCCCGGCACCGCCGTCTCCGCCCACGATCTCCCTGATCTCTATCTTAAGTTCCACCAGTGGGGACTGCCGGGCGTGAAGAAGCCCGTCATCACCGCCGTCAACGGACTCGCCTCGGGCATCGGCTTTCACCTGGTGCTGATGTCCGACCTGCGCATCGCGGTGGAGAGCGCCACCTTCTCTCTGCCGGAGGTGAAGGTGAGCATCATGGGCGGCAGCCACCGCCTTGCGCTCCAGGGGATCCCCCTGGCCGTGATGCAGCAGCTCGTCCTCACCGGGGAGCCCATCACGGCGAAGCGCGCCTACGAAGTGGGCCTCCTCAACAAGGTCGTCCCGCCGGACGCGCTGATGGATGAGGCGATGGCCCTGGCAAAGCACATCGCGAAGCAGCCGCCCCTCTCCGTCTCCTACAACAAGCTCGCCACCTGGAAGGCCGTGGCCCTTGCGGACCAGATGGCCGATTACCTGGTGCTCCAGTGGACGGCGGAGCTGATGAAGACGGACGACCACAAAGAGGCGCTGAACGCCTTTCTGGAGAAACGCGAGCCGGACTACAAGGGGCGCTAGAAGGGCTCGTTCTGCCCCGGCGGGCGGTCATAGCCCTGGGACGGCGGCTGGCCCTGCTGCTGTTGCTGCTGCGGGGGCGGCCCCTGGCCCCCGCCGCCGCGCCGCCCGCGATAGCGCCGCCTGCGCCCGGCTCCTCCGGGCGGCGGTCCTCCCGATGGCCCGCCGACGGCGCCGCTCTGCTGGCTCTGGGGCTGTTGCTGCTTGCGCCCCGTCACCCACAGCTCGTAGAAATAGTCGCGGTCAAAGGTCTGCCGGTCGTCGCAGATGTGCGCCAGGTCGGATGAAAGGTTGTTGGGGAATGCCGCCACTTCCACATGCTTCCCGGTGTTCTTCACCTTCTGCACCGCGTAGCTGAAGTCGCCGTCGCCGCTCACCAGGATCGCGACGTCGTAGCGATTCTCCCAGGCGTACTGCAGGAGGTCCGTGGCCAGCATGATGTCCACGCCCTTCTCCACCAGCTGCTCCCCGCGGTACTTGCTGGTGCCCAGGCGAACCTCCAGGCGCGGAACGGCGTAGAGGCTGGCGAGGAATTTCTGCTGTTCCTGGTAGGCCGGGCCTCTCCGCTCCGGGTCCTGCAGGATGTTGTAGTAGTAGGCCCGGTAGAGGTGGCGCCCCTTGGTCAGCTTGGTGATAAAGGCGTTGAAGTCCAGGTCGGCGCGGTTGCAGTTCTCTTCAAGACTGTGGTAGAGGTTGCTGCCGTCTATGAAGATGCAGACTCGTTCCCTTGTATCCACCAGATATGCTCCGTATGCGCAAGATAGCTAGCTTCAGATATAGGCTAACGAAGGCCATGATAGCACGTTTTTCCCTTCAGAGGCCCCTCCGGACACGGGGGAGCGATTCATTGACCGTGACCCGGGCAGGGGCGTATGATATCCAGGTGTGGCGTCTGTAGCGACGGAACGACTGGAGGTTCGCGATGCGCATCGGCTGGGTAGAAGGCCTCATCATCTTCGGCATCTTGATCTTCCTTTTCGGCGCGACGAAGCTGCCCGCCATGGGACGCGCCATCGGCCAGAGCATCAAAGAGTTCAAGAAAGGCGTGCGCGACGCCGATGACGAGAAGGCGGAGAAGTCCGCAACGACTGCTGCGAAGACCACCAGCGACGAGAACAAGAAGATCACGCAGCACTAAGCTCTCACAACACGGCTTCTCTCAAGAACCCCTCGGCGTCATACGAGGGGTTCTTTCTTTTTCCCGGCTACGCGGCAGGCAGGGGCTTCCCCCGCCAGGCGAAGCGCGAGAGCAGGATGCCCACCTCGTAGAGGACGATGAAGGGCCCGGCCACGAGCGCTTGGTTGATCGGGTCGAAGGTGGGCGTGATGACGGCGCCGAGGACCACCGCGATGACGATCCAGGGCCTGCGGAAGCCCGTGTACGACTTAGGCGTGGTGATGCCCAGGAGCGAGAGGAAATACATGACGAAAGGAAGCTCGAAGGAGACGCCCATCCAGAACATCAGCGCCACCACCAGATTGATGTAGCTATCGGCCGTCGGCAGGGACGTGAACCCGGCATCCTCGCCGAAGTTCAAGAGGAAGCGGATGCTCGGCGGCACGACGATGAAGTAGGCGAAGGCGGCGCCTGCTGCAAAGGCCAGGCCCAGGACCCCCGGTGTGATGTAGAGGTACTTCCGCTGTCCCGGCCCCAGGGCCGGGGCGAGGAAGCGTATCGCTTGATACACGAAGACGGGGATCGCCGCCACAAGCCCTCCATAGAGGACCACGCGCAGGACAGTCTCCGTGCCTCCGGTGATCGTGGTGAAGTAGAGGTCAGGGTTGTCGCCCGCCTCGCGCAGGATGTCAATGATCTGCCTGCGGAAGACAAAGGCCACCACAAGGCCGGCGATGAGCGCCACGGCGCAGATCATCAGCCTGCGGCGCAGCTCGGCCAGATGGCCGATGAGTGACATCTCCTGGTCAGGCATCGCGCATCACGTCAGCGTGCGCTCGCGCCGCCGCCGGGTTTGCCCTTGGCGGCATCGCTCGCGGCGGACGCGCCCCGGCTGCCGGGCTCTGGGTCGAAATTGAACGTCAGGTCGAAGTCCGGGGACGGCGGCAGGTCCACCGTCTTGCGCACGCTCTCGCCGACGCCCTTGGCCCCCTGTTCCACATCCCTGGTCTCTTCCGTGAGGGCGTCCTTGGCCTCGTTCACCGTGCGCCGCGCCCGGCCGATGAATTCGCCGAGCTTGCGCCCGTAGACGGGCAACTTGTCCGGGCCCATGACCACCAGAAAGACGATGGCGATGAGCACGAATTCGAGGGGGCCTATCCCAAGAAAATCCAAGGGGGTACCTCAGGTGGGGTACCCCCAGGATAGCACAGCCTATGCGAATCTACGAACTAGAGGCCGAAGCGCTTCCAGAACGACTTATGCTGTTGGCCTCTATCGTCCATCGGCGAGCTCATGGGCGGATGCGACTCGGCGCTCGGCTGGCGGAATGGCGTCGGCGGCTCAACCTTAGGCGCCTCGGCCACCACGGGAGTCGGCGCTGCCTGGGCGGCCACGGGCGGCGCGGTGTGCTCCGCGACGACGGCCACAGGGGCCGCGATAGGCTCCTGGCGGATGGGCGTGGGCTCAGGGGCGGCCATCGCCACGGGCGCGGCCTCTCGCATCTTCCCGGTATCCCAGTCCTGCATCGCATGGATCACGCCGGCCAGGCCTCTGCCGCGCTCGGTGAGGCTGTATTCCACGCGCACGGGGACTTCCGCGTAGACCTTGCGGTCAATGATGCCCTGGTCTTCGAGCTCCTTGAGGCGTTGGGAGAGCACTTTATCGTTGATGCGCCCGATGTCATTCAGGATCTCGCGGAAGCGGCGCGGGCCGTTCATAAGGTCCTTCACGATGAGGGCAGACCATCTTTTGCCCAGAAGATTGAACGAGTTTTCCTTCAGCTTTGCTACCATATTGCCCTCCTTGGGTTTTGTACTAACTTTTCACTAAACCTGAACCGCGTTTAGGATATCGTACAGCACTTTCTTACGCCAAGCAAGGGGGTTCCAGATAGCCTCTCTGGGGTAACCCGGCAAACGGTGTCCGAATCCGGCCGATCTACTCTGTTGGCCGCCCTCCTACGCTTTCAGGGAAATGCTAGCTACTGAGCCTGCCAAACCTGAAGCGGCCCTTGCTCGTTATACTGGTGGACGATACCTTCGCTGAAAGTCTCCTCATGCGCCACTCTCCAGCCCTTGTACCCCTGGCACTCCTCCTCACTGCCGTCCTCGCCCTCTCCGGGTGCGGAGGCTCCTCCGGCTCATCGCCGACGAAGTCCCCTGGAGAAGCGCCGCTGCAGATCATCGTCCCAGGAACAGACACCGTCGTCGGCCCGAATCGCCTCGTGGTCGCGTTGCTGGACGCGCAAGGCTCGCCGGTGGGCGGCGCACAGGTGCGCTTGCGCTTCTACCACACAGACGGCCCGACGCCGACCGCCGTGAAAAGCGAAGTCTCCGCCATGTGGCTCGGCGACACGCTGAACCTGGCGCAGCCTGTCTATGCCGGCAGGCCGACCTTCGATGCGCCGGGGAAATGGGACGTGGAGGCGATCGCGATGAAGGACGGCGTCCAGCGTCTTTCCAACAGGGGGCGATTCATCGTGAAGGCGCGCGCGGATGTGCCGAACGTGGGCGACGCCGCGCCGCTGACACGCCAGGCGACGCTTGCCGATGCGCCCATCGAACAGCTGACCTCCGAGCGGCCGCCGGGAGACCCGGACTTCTACCGACTCACCATCGCCGACGCGATAGCCCAGAAAAAGCCCCTGTTGGTTATTTTCTCCACACCGGCATTCTGCCAGACGCGCACGTGCGGGCCGCAATTGGATGTGGCTCAGGAACTGAAGCAACGCTACGGCGCGCAGATGAACTTCATCCACGTGGAAATCTTCGAGCGGCCCGATCTCCTGCTCATCGGCCAGGGAGAGGCGAAGGGCCGCGCCGCGGTGATCCAGTGGCGATTGCCCAGCGAGCCGTGGCTCTTCCTCATCGGCGCGGACGGGAAGATATTCGACCGCTTCGAAGGGTACGCGCCTGCGTCGGAAGTGGAGCCGCGCATCCGGGATCTGCTGAAGCTCTAGTCGCTGATCGCGGTGGCCACGAGACGGCCTTTCGACTCGCTGTAGCGCACGGTGACCGGCTGCGCGCCAGCCATGTGCTCCCGGAGGTGGGAGGCGCGCCAGAAGCGCAGGTCAACATCGGCGCCGCGCGTGAAGGTGAGCTCTTTGCCGCCGGAGAGGCGCAACGTGAGCGACTCCCATTCGACGACGGACTCGGCGCGGACGTTCACGATGAGGCCGCGCGCCTCACGGGCCGAATCACTCCGGCAGGCTGTAAACAGGACCAGCGCCAGGAGCAGATATGCGGCTAGGCTCTTGCGGACCATCGCCTAGTCGGCCGCCGCGTCTTTCTCGGGCGCGTCCTTGCCGCCGGATGCCTTGACGCCGTTGCCCACGGCGACGAAGGCCGGCCGCAGGACGCGATCGCGGAACTTATAGCCCTTCTGCAGCTCGGTGATGACCTTGCCCTCTTGGCCATCAACCCGCATCACGGCGTCATGGAGCTTAGGATCGAAGTCGTGGCCGACGGTTGGGATGACCGTCAAGCCCTGCGCCTCGAGAGAGGTGAGGAGCTTCTTGTAGACAAGGGAGAGGCCTTCGAACCATTTCTCCTTCTTTTGCTCCGCGCCGATGGCCTCCAGCGCCCGGGTGAAATCGTCAATCACGGGCAGCATGGCGGAGAGGACGTTCGTGCCAGCCCAGAGCGTCGTCTCCTGCTTCTCCTGCTCGGTGCGCTTGCGCAGGTTTTCCAGGTCGGCCTGGGCGCGACGCCAGTTGTTGAGGTAGCCATCGGCCTTGGCCTGAAGCTCCTCGATGGCCTTCTGCGCCTCACCAGCGTCGGAGGCAGGCGCGCCGTTTTCCTGCGGCGCGGCCTCGTTAGGCTCAGAACGTGGTTCAGGTGCAGACATGGGCGACAACCTCTACTACGAGCATACCGTGTTCTGGAAAGAGCGACCAGCCACCCCGGAGGACCGAACTAACTCAGCTCACCCACCAGCCCGGTGAGCGCATCGCTCACCGTCTGCACGGAGGCGATGGTGCGGCGATAGTTGAGGCGCGTGGGCCCGACCACGGCCACGACTCCGTTGACGCCCTCCGATTGTCCGTACCGGGCGATGATGACGCTGCACTCCTGGATCTCGCCGGAATCATTCTCGCGGCCGATGACGACGCGCATCTTTTCGCCAGCGACGATGCGGGAGAGCGATTCCCGGAGCCGCCGCTTGTCCTCGAGGAAATCAATGACCTCCCGCAACCTGGCACCGTTGAGGAACTCGGGCTGGTTCATCAGGTGGCGCAGGCCCGCGATCAGGGGCTCTTCGAAGCGTCCCGCATCCTCCGCCGCCAGGAGGCCCTTGAGGGCCTCAATCACCTGCCGCTCGGCAGGCTCCGCGGCAGGCTCCTTGGGCGTGATGGCCGCCGCAGTGGCGCCGCTGAAGAGCGCATTCAGCTTGTTCGAGATCTTCGTCAGATCGCCCTGGCTTGCCGACTGGCGCAGGTGCAGGATGCGCTGCTTGGTCTTGGCCTCCTGCAGCACCATCACCAGGAGGGCGAGGTACTCCTGCAGGTGGACCAGCTCGATGCGCTTGAGCCGCGCCTGGGGCGCCTTGGGGGGCGAGACGACGGCCATGTTGCGGGCCATATCGCTCAGCATCTCCGCCGCCGCCTTCGTCCACAGCTCGATGTCCTGGGCCGATTCTTCAAGCTGTCTGCGCAGGCGCGCGCCTGCATCGGGCTCGGTGGAGATGCGGGGCAGGGTCTCCACATGCCGCCGGTAGCCCTTGTGCGAAGGGATGCCGCCGGAGGAGATATGCGGGCGGCGGATGTAGCCTTCGCCCTCCAGGTCCGCCATGTCATTGCGGATGGTGGCGGAGCTGACGCTGAAGCCGAAGGCGATGCTCTGCGAAGGCACAGGAGCCGCGCTCGAGACGTACTCGCTCACGATGAAGTTGAGGATGGCTTGCTGTCTATCAGTGATCATCGCTACCTCAATGGAAAGCGGCGCGATTCTTCTCCTGAACGCCAGGCAGGGAATGTAGCATGCCGCACACGAGTCCGCAAGGGCGCGTTTCTATTGCTCATCTGGTTTGACCCATGAAAATCGCTTCTGGTATACTTCAGGCGATTTCTCGAACCGCATATGAAACGCGGCGATAGGCCGCCTCGAGAAGTCGCACAAAGCTTCATCCTCGATAGAGGCCACCTGTGGATATCACCTGGTACGGCGGCGGCTCCTTCGCGCTCAAAGGCTCCGAGCTCCTCATCGTCACCGAGCCCCTGGACGATTCAGGGAAGCCGCGCCAAGGGCTGCCGAAGGCCGATGTCTTCACCCTCAGCAGATCCTCCCCGGAGCGCACCGAGCTCCAGGCCTTGCAGCCCAAGCGAAAGAGCCTGGCAGGCCCGGGGGAGTACGAAATCGCAGGCGTCTTCATCAACGCCGTGCGCACATTCCGCGACGATCAAAAGGGCGCCGCCAAAGGGACGAACACCTGCTACCGCTACGTGATAGACGGCGTGCGTATCGCCCATCTGGGGCTGATCGGGCACGTCCCCACGTCCGACCAGGCGAAGGCCGTGGGCGATATTGACGTCCTCATCATCCCCATCGTGGATGGCGGCCTGACGGCCGCAGGCGCATCGGAGACGATCCGCATGCTGGAGGCCAAGATCGTCATCCCAGCGCCCCAGGCGAGCGCCAAGACGATGGCGGACAGCCCTGCGGTGGCGAAGGTCTTCAAGGAGCTCGGCGTGACGCCGCAGCCGCCGGTGCAAAAGCTCATCGTAAACCCTGCGCTTCTCTCGGGAGATCAGCGCATCATGCTTCTGGAGCGCGCCGCGTAGGCAGGGTTCGGAGCGGCAGAGGCGAAGCGCCCTCTAGCCCCGGCCTCGTAGACCCATTCGTCCTACCGATGTGGAAATCGGTAGTACCTGAGGGCGAGAGTAAAAAGAAAAGCCCCTCCCTGGTGACCAGGGAGGGGCTTTGTATTGCCTTGCGGCTCTCTTACGGGCGAATCGCCGTTACCAGCGCCCCTTCTTTGCCCCTAGGGCCATTCCTAGCGCCCCGAGGCCCGCGACGAGACCCACGATACCGACGATGAGCGCCACCGTGGCATTTGCCTCCTCGCCGTCGGCTCCTGCAGGCCCAACGGCGCCTGCTGCGCCGGCGGGGCCGACGGAACCGGCTGCGCCAGTTTCCCCTCTATCGCCCTTATCCCCCTTTGCGCCGGCGGCGCCGGCGGCGCCGGCGGGGCCAGCAGGCCCGGGCGCTCCCTGGGGGCCTGCTGCGCCCGCCG
>Ga0194132_10005583_pt1 | contig 20229 bp, 21 predicted proteins | sample TA2KigOf80mmetaG_FD_148612 | JGI IMG/M metagenome (GOLD analysis project Ga0194132, IMG submission 148612) | Freshwater microbial communities from Lake Tanganyika, Tanzania - TA2015054 Kigoma Offshore 80m | ecosystem: Environmental > Aquatic > Freshwater > Lake | place: Tanzania: Lake... | reverse complement strand
AAAAGAGCTTAATCTGTTGTTTACTCAGCCTCACTTCAAATCTCCTTAAGCAAAGTTGCAGTCTCACTCACTTAAAGATGCAATCTAAGGGCCGTGTATTCTACAAGCTTATTTAGGCACAAGTTGTTTGGTTAATTCTTAGCCAACAAAACCGGCTTTCAAAAACTCAATGAAGTCGAAGATCTTACGATTGACTAAAAGTTAGACAGACTGGTTAAGAAGTACTCTTCTGTCAAAAAGTTTTTATACCTGCACCCTTGGAGTAGTCAGCCCTTCTAAATATTACAAAGATATTAGGGCGAGACGTAAACAAGGCCATCTCGTGAAGTAGCTTTTACCTCTTTCGAAATCGCCCAAAACACCACTGAGAAAACAACAATCACTGCATCTTCCACCACCGTTGCCCATGTCATGGGACGAGCCAGAAAAACACCGAAACAGCCACAGTTCTCCAATTTGAGCCCTCTAAGATTTGTGACCACAGCTAAAATAAGATACCCCAAATTAATTCCAAGAACGCTTAAAGAACAGATTTTGATCTTCTTATTAAAAAGCAAAAAAATACCTAAGATTGCCTCCGTAAGTGAAATTCCCAACGCCACCGCCAATAAGCCCTTGTCCGGTAAAATCTGATAAGTGCTTAAGACTTCGGAAAAACCTCTGTTATCTAGTAACTTCCCAAAGGCGGTCGTGAGAAACAAAAGACCAAAGAAAATTCTTAGAGCCGAGGCAAAACGGTTCATGTTTTGGTCCTTTTATAATTTTTTTAATGCTCGGTTGAAAGTTGAGAGACTCTAATTGGACGAACTAAATGAAAATCGACTCGATGGCCTGTAGAATACAAACTATCGCTTATCACTTTAAGAAGCTTCTGTTTTAAATTGTACTCGACCTGTCCTGTCGTTCTAAAATTGGTGACAATATCACGGCATTCGCTCATCCGACTGTAATTCTCTTTATCGTTCAATGGCGAAAGCCCTAAATCGCCATCAATAGAATTCAAATTCATGTACTGAGCCCTACTGAGCCTACCCACTTTAACCCACAGAGTGTCTAAATTGGCTTGGACGACAAACTGGTATTTTGAGTCGGTATGATCCAAATAGGTGAATAGGACATTTCCCTGTTTATCAAACCACAATTCACTTTCATTAAGTCCGTGATAATGGCGGACTTCGGGCACTCGTTGATCCTCTAGCATCGACTCCCCTACTTTTTTTGCGGACATAAAAGATTTCAGTTGGGATTTGGCGCTAGGAACAAGTTTATCAAACTTAAATCTCATCCAGCCTTCACCTCGCCCTTGGATGAGCACCTCTGCAGCGAAATCATATCCACGCATCGAGAAAAACATCGCTATGACTTGACCTTCAAGGATCACAGGCCAATGCCCAATTTCCTCCACCACCACTCGGACAAAAGAGATATCCAAAATCCGTGCATTAAACTCTCCCCATTTAGCGGAGCACTGGTGCAAGGCCCCCGGAGTCACGAGATGACGGACACCTTGGTTATCCGCTAAAGATTGTTCTTTAACTTCCCCTTGAATTTCTAGTTTTTCATTTTCCATTTGGCTCAGTCTAGAAATGGAACCCTTAGGGATCAAGTCTTTTTTCCATAAATTCTTGCTGCGGCGCACCTATTGAGAAATTAGTGCGTTAATTGATTGCCCAACCTATTTCGATGAAGTAATTTAACGCCCTATCGTCGTTAAAACGGTACCTTAAGGGGAGATTTAAAATGCCCGATTCATCCAATCATGCCATCGTTTTTGTCGCTGCCAAAAGAACCCCATTTGGTTCTTTTGGAGGTAGCCTTAGAGATCTCACAGCTACCGACTTAGCAGTTCATGCAACTCTCGGTGCGATGAAAGAGATCCCAGGAATCGAAAAGGAGATCGACCACGTCATTTTCGGAAACGTGATTCAAACTTCAAGAGATGCCGCGTATTTAGCTCGCCATGTTGGATTGAGAACAAACCTGTCGATTTCTGTTCCCGCTGTTACGGTCAACCGACTTTGTGCTTCCGGATTTGAAGCTATGGAAGATGGAATTAGACGACTTCGGCTCAAGGAGGCCTCAGTAGTTCTGGTGGGGGGCACTGAAAATATGAGCCAAAGCCCTTACGTTTTAAGAAATGCTAGATTTGGCCACAAGTTTGGCCACTCCGAACTTGAGGACAGTTTAATGACAGGTCTGTTTGACACTTACGCTCAGCTTCCGATGGCATTAACGGCAGAAAATTTGGCTACTCAATACAATATCAGTCGAACAGATTGCGACCACTTTGCTCTTCATTCACAACAAAAGGCGACAGCCGCTTCAGAATCCGGGCAACTCGCTGAAGAAATCGTTCCTATCTCCATCAATGAACGCGGGAAATTCAAGGAAATCTTCAGAGACGAGCACATCCGCAAAGAGGCTTCTTTGGAGTCCCTTCAAAAACTTAAACCCGTTTTTAAATCGGATGGGGTGGTCACAGCTGGAAATGCAAGCGGAATGGTTGATGGAGCGGCAGCTTTGATTGTCACAACCAAAGAGCTGGCTCAATCCAGAGGTTGGCCAATTTTAGGGGAATGGATGGGATCTCATGTCGTAGGTTGCGACCCCAAAACCATGGGATTAGGTCCGGTGCCTGCTATCCAGGGGGTCTTTAAAAAACTGGGGCTTTCTAAAGAAGACATTTCACGATTTGAAATCAATGAGGCCTTTGCGCCCCAGGTTTTAGCCTGCCAGAAACTTTTAGAAATTCCAGAGAATAAATTAAATACCGAAGGGGGAGCTATCTCAATCGGCCACCCGCTTGGCGCAAGCGGAGCAAGACTTATTTGCCATCTTCTTTATAGCTTAAGAAAATTAGGACCTTCTTTGGGGTGTGCTTCTGCCTGCATTGGCGGTGGCCAAGGAATGGCCGTCTTGATTCGGGTTTAATCACATTGCGGTTCCCTTTTTTTAACCTCATTGTTGGACTTTGTTGCCTCTTTGCAGGGAACCTCTATCCAACTGTCGAGAGTGATCTGCAGTTTAGAGCGGATCACTATGAAAGAGATCTTAGAAGCAAAACTGAAAAAGGGGTGGGTAAAGCTTGGGTTCGATACCAGGATAAAGAGATATGGGCTGATGAAATTGAACTCGATCGTTTTACCGGAAAAGCCATAGCCAATGGCAATGTCAAACTTCGAGAAAAAAACTTAGAGATTTTCTGTAATCGAGCCATCTATGCGCTCGACGGCTCCGAAGCTCTTTTAGAGGAAGCCACTCTTTTAATAGGCCAAATGGTCGTCACGGGAGCTACAGTAAAAAAAACGGGGCCCAATCGCTATGAGCTGACTGAAGGCATTTACACCAACTGTAATACTATTCCCATTTCAGATAGAACTGCCGGCAAATGTCTTTTTGATTGGAAACTGTATGGCCGAAAGTTTGACTTAACGGTCGATGGGTATATTTACGCCTATGATGTCATCATCTACTCCAAAGATTTACCTTTAAGCTATCTTCCTTTCTTCATCGCTCCAGCAAAGAGTCGACGACAGACCGGTCTTCTCATGCCTTCTGTCACCACTAGCAATCATGTGGGAACCGGTTTTTCGATCCCCTTTTTCTGGGCAATGTCCCCGTGGCAGGATCTTACTTTTACCCCTACTTATTTTACGGTCGCTGGTTTTCACTTAGGAAGCGAATACAATTACGCATACTCCGACAAATCTCGAGGAGGATTTTCTCTTTTTTTCAATGCCCAACCCTTCAATGCGCGGCGGGCCAACCCTGAACTTTTAAATGCTCCGGACAATAATGATCCTACGAATCCGGTTTTTATTCCCAAAAATAAAATCTTAAATTTCGCTGGAGAACTGGCTTTGACCCTGAAAAACACCATTCATTTCGGCGAGGGAATCCTCGCAAGACAATCGGTGAATTATGTGAGCGACCCTTTTTATGTTCAGGACTACCCCAATGATATCGGTCTGGGAAAAAGCAACTTAGGTTATTTAAGATCTCTAGCTACTCTCACCTACCCGACTGAAAAGACCCTTTACTACTTGGGAATAATTCATCACCAGTCTCTTATCGTTTCAACCGACTCTCCTCCAACGACCCAGCCGGAGAAAAAAGCCGATCGAGGTTCGCTAACCCAACTTCCTAGGTTGGGGCTCTCACAAAAATTTTCTGAAATAACAGATCGATATCTTTACTTCGAATTTGACTCTCAACTTAATCACTTTTGGCGACCTGCAGAGAGCTTTGACAATAATAAACCCCTTCCGGGAGATAACGACATCACACCGGGGGCTCCTTTTCAAACCGGCGACTTTATACGAGAGGGGCAAAGAGTTCAGTTTGAGCCGAAATTAATTGCTCAATTTCCACTGACCAAAGGATTAGAAATCCAACCCCTCTTTCGAGGGCTTTTCTCAGCTTACCATTTTGACCTTCCTAATTCGACCACACCCCATCGAGAATCCCTCTCAACTGAAATTCCTTTGTCTTTTTATCTTTCAAGAAGATTTGACTCACCCTTTCTAGGTCTTAACAAAGTAAGCCATCTTATCCAACCCAGATTGATTTACGCAAACTTACTCTATAAAAGTCCCATTCCCTCTCACCCTTTCTTTGAAACCACTCATCCCTCATTTGATCGAAATGACCTTGTCAGTAATTTTGAATATCTTAAGTTAGAACTCATTCAGCGCTTTCGCAGACAAGTCGATAAAGAATCGGTTCGATTTATTACCTTTCAATTATCCAACCAATACAACTCACGAATCGACCGAAGTGATATTAGATTTTTTGATCCTACTCTTAATCATCACCTAGGACCGCTGGTAGGCTACCTAAATATTGAGGTCAGCTCACTTTCTGCTACGCTCGAGGGCTATTACCAATGGGAAAAAGACTCAGTCCCAGGTCAAAACCCGAAAAATGAATACTCTTGGACTTCAACTTTAAATTATAATTTTGGGCAGGGAGACTCAGTCTCTTTAAGCACTCTTATACGAAATGCAGTCGACGCCACTCAAGATGAACAACTTGTTTCGTTAGGAGTTAATAAATCTCTTCCTGTTTTTCTCAATCTTTCTGCTAATACAAGTTACTCGACGAAACGAGGAGAATTGAGAAGCTACGAATGGGGAGCCCATTTTGCGTCCAAGCCTACCTCATGCTGGTCGCTAAGCGTCCTCTCAGGCAGAACCCTAGCACGACAGACTTATGCTCGATTTCTCTTTACCTTAAACCTTGGAGGTTCAGTTGGGAGTCTCTGACATGAGCACACTTTGGATTGTAGGAACTCCGCTTGACGATGAGGGGAAACTCTCTGCTTCGGCCATCGAATGTCTCAATTCGGCCGATCTTATTATTGCAGAGTCGAAGAAAAATGGATTTCGCTACTTAAAACAGACCGAGTTCAAGCAATCCACTCCACTCTTTTTTCTGGATCCTTTTCGCAATGAGATACACAAAGAAATTCAAACAACGCTTAGACAAATAGCCAAAGAAAACAAAAAGGTAGTGCTTTTTTCAGACACCGGAATGCCTATTTTATTTGATCCCGGTTCCGAAATCTTAAAGCTTGCTCGGGAACTAAAATTTACCATCCGTTCTATTCCCAATGCCACCTCATGGGGAACGGCCTGTGCCCTCTGCGGATGGGGGCCTCCGTTTCTGATTCTAGGTTTTTTGTCACGAGAGATTGCGGACCGAAAAAAACAACTAGCTCAAATAAAAAACGCTTCGCATCACACCGTACTAATGGATACACCTTACCGATTTGAAGCTTTAATAGATCATGTCACCGAAGTGTTCGGGGCGAAACAGGAGGTTTTTCTAGCTTGGGAGCTAGCCAAACCTCAGGAACGTTTGATTTGGGGCTCCATACAACAAATTCAGCGCGAAGCAGAACAAAATTCGCTTAAAAAAGGCGAGTTCATTCTTATCATTCGGGGAAATTCTCGAGTAAAATAAGAGGGTGTCAGATATTGCAAATCACGAAGCTCCGGGGCAAAAGTTAGCTTTTGTCCTGCCGGCAGGCGGAGCTAGAGCCGCTTATCAAGTAGGAATTCTTCGGTATCTGGGACAAGCTTTCCCTAATCTCACGCCCAAAATTTATTGTGGAATCTCGGCTGGCTCCATAAACGCCTGTTTTTTGTCACAAGGACAATCCTTTTCTAAGGGTTCGGAACAACTATTCGAACTTTGGAGCACACTTCAATTCGAGCAAGTTTTAAAAACCAATTTTAATTCTCTCTTCTCCATGTCCTCTCGCTGGATTTACGACATGTTTCTCTCCAAAGTGACACAGAAGCTTTTATTAAAATCTCTACTCGATGCCAGTCCTTTGGCTCACACACTTCTTTCTCATATTCACTTTTGGAAAATTTCAAGAGCCATTCGAAGTGGTCTCATCGAAGGACTTTCCATCAGTGCGACTAATTATCACAACGGAAACACAACTATATTTTTCGATTCATGTAAAGAATTGCCTGTCTGGGTTCGAGAAACTCGTAAGGCGGTTCGCACCCAAATTCATTTACGCCATGTAATGGCGTCGTGTTCAATTCCCATTTTATTTGAACCCGTTCGCATTGGTGATTTCCTTTATGGTGATGGATCTCTCCGATTCAATTTTCCTTTCAGTCCGGCAATCCACTTAGGAGCTACCAAAGCTTTGGCCATTGGAATCCGTTGTTCATATCCTCAGAATCCCTTAGGATTTCGCCCAGAGCATGTTGGAATGGGATTTGTCGCAGGAGCCGTTTTAAATTCAATATTTTTAGACAGTATCGAAGCTGATTATGAGAACATGAATCGAAATAATCGTATTGCTGATGGGATTCACGTAAGAAAAGTGCCTTCTTTACTCCTTCGACCAAGCCGAGATCTTGGGGCCCTTTCAGTTGAATTTATCAACGAAGTCCCATTTCATTTTAGACAATTTTTAAAATCGACCGCTTCACCTAAAGAACTAGGAGATTTATTAAGCTATCTTATGTTTTCTACAGGCTACATCAATACACTGTTAAAACTGGGAATGAAAGATGCGGAACAAAACCACAAGGCCCTTGAGGAGTTTTTTTCTACCTGAGAAGGAAAAGAATCTATCGTAGCCCAGTAATTTTCATACCCGCTCCCTTTGAGTGGGCTTTTTAGTCGATAGGAAATCCGAGCATCGCATTAAAACTAAACTCTCCGCCGAAAACTCCAACCTCAGCTCTAAAAGCTCTACCTCTAAACCTTGTTAAGCGAATCTCTCCCCCAATCCCAAGCCCCAATTTAAAATGTTCTTCAAAGACTTGCTTCAAAGAAGATCCAACCCCCAGCATGTTAGCATATCCCAATAAGGTTAAAGGCCCCCAGCTTTTCCACCGTCCCTCCGTCGATAAGGTAATTAAAGAACGTTCGATAAACCTCGTGGGCCTTAATCCACTCACTGGCACCGTCCCTGAAGCTTGTGAAAACCAGTGAAAAGGGGCCGAATCACTCACAGTGACTAGGGAGACTTGGTTCTTTAAGACAATAAAAGTTGAGAGCGGTCGATAGTCTTCAATTCCCGCCATAAGCCGCTCAAAACTTCTTGGACTACCGAAATTTTCTCTTGGAAGATAAGCTTGCAAAAATGCCTTCTGGCCCACATAAGGCTCGTATTCGCTATCGCGACTGTCATAGCCAACTTCTAAAGTGGCTCCGGAATCAAAAGCGTTGGAGAGATTAGGCAAATCCGTGGGCATCTCTCCCCCTTCAATTTTTCTTAAGTGAGAAGAATGGATTCGATACCCAACTTTGAAATAGGCAAGTTCGGCAAAATAACTTTTAAGTGCAAAATCCAAAATACCTCTATCAATATAGAGATCCTGGCTCTCACTTGGAGAGCCGATGCCTAAACCATGGTGTTGCTGAATTCCATGCAGATATTGAAATCTCGCAGAGAGCAGACGATCTTTAAAAATTTCCGCATCTTCAGCTTTTACCTCTCCACCAACACTTCCTCGATGAGTCACAAACAACCGTCCCATTAGACTTCGACTCTTGTCCTCAATCGCACTATCCCGATATCCCAATTGGACACCAAACCCTTGAGGAAAATTTCCTGCTAACAAGGGAAATAAAGACAGAGGCAACCCGTCGGTTTCTTTATGTTGGAAAAAGTTCTGACGAGCCAAGCCTTCCTGATACCGCAGCCATTTGCCTTGAGCTCTTCTGATTCTCTCGATCCAAGGCAAAATCAGGCTCTCATAGTTTTCTATTCTTCTAAGCAACTCGAAAGCCACCAAAGCTTTTTTAACGTTAAGTCCATAAAGGGGTGGCAGTGAGGAATAGACTCGCCCCTCAACGTAGAGTTTCTCAGGATGAGGAATTAGAGTTTTCTCTAAAACCATCCAGTAGTTTTCAAGATTCTCATTTACGTTGAAAGATTTCCACGGAGAGATTCGATTTAACCACTCGCTTTTTAAAATAAAACAGGCCAATAGTATTCGGTGAGAATTTAAGTCAGTTGATTGAATGAGCTCTTTAGCGGGTAAGGAATCACAACTTTCGACACCCCAATAAAGATACTTCTCAGCGAGATGGGGAAGTGACTGTTTCCAAGACTCATCGAATGAGGAAAGAGTTAATAAAACCGCTTTAAGTTGATTCTCTTGAGTTCCCAAACTCCACTGAGAATGAATTTCATCAAGAGGAACAATGTCGCTTTTAACAGAATCGAATAGGGTGATACCCCACCCAAGACACGGCATCAGATTTAAGACAAGAAAAAGGAAACTTAAGCAATATTTCACTGCAAACGACTAGAAAATTTTATTCATCGGAATCATCATCGCTACCTTCAACCACGCTACTGGGCAGAGCTGTCGATTTGCCGTTGATTCCATCTCGTAAGATACGACTAGGAGTGAAGGTGAGAACCTTACGGGCTGAGATCTCCATCGCTTGCCCAGTTTGAGGATTTCTACCCATTCTAGATTTTTTGGCACGAACCCTAAACTTACCAAAGCCCGAGATTTTTATGGAGTCTCCCTTACAAAGCTCTTCTTTCATGCTCTCAAACACTAGCTCCACTAAGTCGGCCGCCTCTTTTTTCGAAAATCCAACCTTTTCATAAACCGAATCGATGAGCTCTGCCTTGGTGAGTGTCATATAGTTCTCCTGGAACGCCCCCGCCTCAGGGGCCATTTGAGTGAAGCTATTAATATTATAATAATATTTTTCTTAAGGTACAACCAATTGATTGACTAGAGAACATCTCTTTGCGTCATAGCTGATGATGCGCAATCTGAACTACCTGGTTCCTAGTGATGTTTAACGACACTCTGAGTATAATTCCCATGCTTCACCAACTCCTCTTTCGTAAAGATGAAGTCACTCCGGTCGAAGCTTGCAAGCTCATAGGTGGGTCCCATGCGAATCGCATCCACAGGACAAGCCTCTTCGCACATTCCACAAAAAACACATCGAAGCATGTCGATATTAAATTCTTTAGGATACTTTTCTACTTTAGGATCCGGGTGCTCTGCTGCAGTGATATGAATACAGGCCGCAGGACACGCCGTCGCACATAACATACAAGCTGTACAACGGATGTCGCCATTTTCTTTCACCGTCAAAATTTGTAGCCCGCGAAATCTTGGAGAATATTTTCTCTTTATCTCGGGATAACTAATCAGCGGCATTTGCCCAGGCCTAAGAACATTTCTAAAAAAATGGCGAGCTGTGACCATAAGCCCTTTCAGGATCGCCAAAAGATAGACTCTTTGAGAAACTGGGAGCTTGTATTTAACTTTTTGCATACTTAATACCTTCTGCTCTTCCCACTACTCCAATGTTGACTCCTGAAGGAGGCATTTTTCTCCAATCACTTCTCGCGCCTGGAAAAATAGCTTCATTGGATAGACGCTTAAATACCGTTTGAAATCTTCCTGAAGGGGACACTGTGCGATCATTACCCTGTTTTAATCCAAATACCAAAGCATGAACGTCTCTAGAAACATGCTGCCAGGGCATCGAAGCTTTCACTTTTTGGATAAACCCTAGAGCATTCACCATCGTTCCCGACTTCTCAAAACTTGATGTGTTGGGCAAAATCCAACTCGCTTTTTCAAAAAGAGCCACTCGAGTCGTCGCATGAACTGTAATCACCGTTTCTTTTGGCGCTTTGAGAAGAAGTTCCACCGCTCCCGGCATGAGCACCCCTTCTAAACCTAACAAAAAGAAATAGTCGTATTCTTTAGACTCTAATTTTTTAATGACCTCTTCATGCTTCATCCATGGAGTTTTTGTTTTCTCCATGATTTGCAAAAAACCTGCGGCATTTGGAGTTTGATCGCGATGCCTTAAGAGTCCATCGTAAGGATTGCGGTCCTCAACCGTTTTTTCGTCCACGATCCAAGTGAATTCTAAAACCCCCATTTGAGAAAAGGTTTCAATGGCATCAGCAATCTCTTCGTTCGTCATTTGAGTCGAAAGCCCTACCAAAACTCGTTTGGGATTGGAGAGAATGTTCTTAGAGGCTTGTTTAAAAAAGCCCTCCCAAGTCTCCTCTATACGTCGCTTATCAGATTGTTTCTCTGGACTTTTAATTCGAGTATCGTCACCGATATATTGAACATTCCACCGCCCGGTATCACACATCCAACTTTGGTTTACATCGGGGTTTCTTCTAGGTTCCACACGGTAGAGTTGGGTCGTTTGCGGATTTACAGAAACTGTCACGTTACAGCCTCTGGCGCACTGGGTGCAGACCGAGTCATTTCTATCTAGAAACCAAACCCGTTGTTTAAATCGAAACTCTTTTGCAGTTAGAGCCCCAACTGGGCAAATATCGGCTAAATTGCCAGTATAGTCATTTCTTAAAGGCTTTTCATCATAGGTTCTAAGAATACTTCGGTCCCCTCGATTAAAAATTCCCAACTCGTTTGTCTTAGTGACTTCAGCGGTAAATCGTACGCACCGGGTACAAAGAATACATCGCTCATCGTCCAAAACGATTGTTCCAATATCAACCACTTTCGGTTTGTGGTTCTTGGAATCATATTCGACGCGGCTCTTATAAAGACCATAATCTTTGTAATAATCCTGAAGCTTGCACTCGCCAGCTTTATCACAAATCGGGCAATCCAAAGGATGGTTAATCAAATGAAGTTCTAAAACTGATTGAACCGTCTCTTGCACTTTCGCAGTATCGGTCCTAACCACCATTCCATCAGCTACTGTTGTATTGCAGGAGATTTGAAGGCGAGGATTTTTTTCGATTTCACACATGCACATCCGGCAAACCCCTGCAATCGAGAGGTCGGGATGATAGCAATAATGAGGAATAAAGATTCCCGCAGTCTGTGCTGCTTGGAAAACGGTCATGCCGGGCTTAGCCACAACCGTTTTGTCATTGATCGTTAGCTTTATTTCTTGGGGAGCTTCACTCAATGGCTGGACCCTCCACACTGTTTCACCGGACATCCTTTGTGCTCAACATGGGCTTGAAAATCGTCAGGAAACTTTTTAATAAATCCAAGAACCGGCATTGCCGCTGCATCCGACAAAGCACAAATCGTCGTTCCCATCATGCTTTTCGCAGTTTTATTTAACCCATCAATATCAGCCTGCGTTCCCTCACCCTGAGCAACTTTCTTAACCGTCTTATAGAGCCACCCCGTCCCTTCTCGACAAGGAGTGCACTGGCCGCACGATTCATCCCAATAAAACTCCGAAAGATGCTCAAGTAATTTTAAAAGACAATGATGTTCAGGAACGACGATAATGCCACCCGATCCTAAAAAGGTCTCAAATGTGGTCATCGATTCGTAATCAAGAGTGGCTATCTCAACTTCAGCGGGTGTTAAAGGCGGTGTAGAACTGCCTCCAGGAATCACGGCTTTAAGTTTAGCCCCGTCTTTCATCCCTCCGGCTAATTCATAGATCAATTCTTTTAAAGGAACGCCCATTTCAACTTCATAAGTACCAGGTTTATTCACCCAACCACTAATCGAGAAAAGTTTTGTTCCTTTGCTTTTCCCTCGGCCGTACTGCGTATGGGCTTCGCCCCCGTTCTCAATGATCCATGGAACAGCACAAAGTGTCTCGACATTGTTTACTACGGTAGGACAGCCCAAAAATCCGGACACGGCCGGAAAAGGAGGTTTAAGTTTTGGATAGCCCTTTTTCCCTTCGAGAGACGAGATTAACCCTGTTTCTTCGCCGCAGATATAGGCCCCTGCCCCTCGATGAAGAACGACATCCAAATCATGGCCGCTACCTAAAATATTTTTACCTAAATACCCTCTTTCGTACGCCTCTTCGATAGCTTTCTCCACGACTTTAGCGGCGTAAGCATATTCTCCTCGGATATAGATATAACTTTTGTGACATCGGGTCGCAAAACTTGAGACAATAATACCTTCGATCATACTGTGAGGATTTTTTTCGAGAATCACTCTATCCTTAAAAGTCCCAGGCTCCGATTCATCGGCATTGCAGAGCAAGTAGATAGGTTTTCCCGAGTTATAGGGAACAAATCCCCACTTATTTCCAGTTGGAAAGCCAGCCCCGCCACGACCTCGAAGGCCACTCTTTTTGACCTCTTCAATGATCTGATCGGGTTTCATCCCGAAAGCTTTCTTTAAGGAAGAATACCCACCTACACTTTCATAGACGGGCAGAGACTTTAAATTTTCTTTTTTGATATGCTTAAATAAAATCTTTTGTTCGTCGGTCAAAAGAACCGAGGTCGTATTTACTGGCATGAGAGACCTGGCCTTTCTTCAGTTTTTCCCGTTTTTAAACGATGGATCAATTCTTTAAATGTTTCCGGGGTTAGATTTTCGCAATATTCTTCATTAACCTGTACCACTGGGGCGGTATCGCACGATCCTAAACACTGAACCGGAACCAGACTAAACATTTTATCTTCAGTCACTTCATGAAATCCAATATGAAGTTCATCTCTAGCCACTTGAATCAACTTTTCTGAACCCATCATAGAGCAGGTGATATTGTTGCAAATTTGCAAACAGAATTTTCCCATGTCTTTGCGTTTGAACATCACATAAAAAGTGACCGCTTCATAAACATGCGAAGGAGGCATACCCAAAAGGCTCGCAACGTAATCCATCACTTCGTTGCTTAAATATCCAAACTGTTCTTGGGCTAGCCAAAGCGTCGGCAGTAAAGCTGAAGCTTTGGTTTCGTATTTGGCTACGATCTTCTCAAATCGGGCCTGATTTTCGGAAGTAAAGCTTACACTCATCGATCTAACTCTCCTGCCACAATATTTAAACTTCCTAAAGTCGCCACGGCATCACTCACAGTTTGTCCGATACACATTTCTGGGAAGGCTTGATAGATGGCAAAACAGGGTGGGCGCACTCTCACTCGATACGGTCTTCCTTGGTTATCGGAGCCCACATAAAAACCTAGCTCCCCATTGGCCGCCTCAGTACAAGAATAAACTTCTCCCACCGGAGGGCGAATCCCATGCATAATTAACTTAAAGTGGGCCATGAGCCCCTCAATACTGTTGTACACTTGATCTTTGGGAGGCAAACAGATCGCCCAATCGTCAACATTCACAGAACCACCCGGTATATCATCTAAAGCCTGTTGAATGATTTTTAAACTCTCTCTCATTTCGCCCATGCGAACCAAATATCTAGAGTAAGTATCACCTTCAGTTTGAGTGACAACGTTCCAAGAGAATTTGTCGTAGTCGTAGTACGGCATGGCTTTACGAATATCATAAGCAATTCCGGTAGCTCTCAAGCAAGGGCCCGTAAAACCATATTCCAAAGCGTTCTCTTTTGAGATGGGCCCTACCCCTTTGGTTCTATCTATCCAGATGCGATTGTTGGTTAACAAAGTATCCACCTCATCCAAAGTCCGAGGCATATGATTAACCACTTTACGGCACCACTCAAGCCACCCTTCGGGAAGATCTTGGTACATCCCTCCGACACGAGTAACACTTGTCGTTAAGCGCGCACCACAGAGGGCTTCAAAAAGATCGTAAACATTTTCACGTTCTCGAAAAAAATACCAAAAACAGGTCAGAGCCCCAAGATCTACAGCGTTGGCCCCGATGCAAACCAAATGATCGATAATCCGAGAGAGTTCGCAAAGAATCACTCGGATTCTTTGACACCTTTTGGTGACTTCGATTCCCAAAAGTTTCTCAACCGACATGACATATCCGACATTATTCATCATGGCCGACACATAATTAAGACGATCGGTAAAAGGGATCACCTGATTCCAAGTATGGGTCTCGGCCATTTTTTCAAAACAGCGGTGCAAATATCCAATCTCAAGTTTCATGTTTCGGATGATTTCCCCTTCCAACTCCACAAAAACACGTAAGGTTCCATGGGTCGCAGGGTGAGAAGGCCCTAGATTCAAGCGCATGTACTTAGAAGATTCAGGCGGTGTTAGCGTTGTGTGCATTAGAGACCTTCAGATGAAGTGGTTGTTTTGAGCCTCTGGTACCGATCCGAAGGATAGTCTTTCCTTAAAGGATGCCCTTCAAATTCAGCATGGCAAAGAATTCGAACTAAATTAGGATGCCCTTCGAATTTAATTCCATAGAGATCCCAAGCCTCTCTCTCAAACCAATTGGCCGCTTTATAAAGGTCATGAATAGAAGCAATCGTGGGATCCTCTTCAGGTAAAAAGACTTTAATACGAATTCGTCGATTTTGAAGCAGCGCCACCAAATAATAAACAACAGCAAAACGTTCGGGCGTTTCCGGAACATACTTTAAATAATCCATGGCAAAAAGATCCATCATCACATCAAAACAGAAATTAGGATCGGTTTTCAAAAATTGGATGACTTGACGAAGCGATTCTCTGCGAACGGTGAGAGTCGTCTCTGCGAGAAATTCCTCAACAGCTAAAATTTGGCTCTGAATAGCTTGTGGTAAATGAGGCAAAATATTAGCGAGCAATTTTATGTCTGTCTCTAACACGGACAATGCCCCCCTTAGTAATTTTTTCCTGTAACTTCAACATCCCGTAAATAATCCCTTCAGGAGTGGGAGGACATCCAGGAACATATACATCCACAGGGATAATGTTATCGATCCCCTGCATGACATGATAAGCTCGATAGAACCCACCGCTCGAAGCGCAGACACCCACAGCAATCACCCATTTGGGCTCTAACATTTGATCATAAATCTGCTTTAAGATGGGTCCCATCTTTTCAACGACTGTGCCCAACACCAATAAACAATCGGCTTGGCGAGGGCTAAAGCGAACCACTTCAGCTCCAAATCGAGAAATGTCATAATGGCTTCCGACCGTCGCCATATATTCAATGGCACAACAGGCGGTCCCAAAGGGAAGTGGCCAAAGAGAATTTTTGCGCCCCCAATTGATAAAATCCTCAAGTCGGGTGGTGAAGGCAACGTTCTTCAAATCGGCTTCTTCGTTAGACACTGTAAGTGGGTGTTCTGACATAGAAAAAGTCTATCCTTCTCCTTAAATAAAGGCACCGTACTTTCGTCGGTTATTTTAAGTCAGTCAACCTTAAGATGGGAAGTATTTTGCGCTAATTATACTATGCGCTAGACTTTAATTCCGAGCTCTCCTGCCGCTGGAAAGATAGGCTAGAGGGTCTGTGGGATAACTTTTCTCTCTAACCTCAAAATGAAGGTGTGGTCCTGTCGCTCTTCCACTCTCCCCGACTCTACCGAGGGACTGACCTCTTGAAACAAAATCCCCTTTTTTAACGAGAATTTTTGAAAGATGGGCATAAACGGTAGCAAAGGTGTCAGGATGACGAACAATCACCATATTTCCATAGCCGGAAATTTTATTTCCGGCATAAATCACATGCCCGGAACGAGATGCGCCCACTAGGGTTCCTTTCGGAGCCACGATATCAATCCCATCGTGAGGTTCGCCTTTTCTTCGACCAAATTTAGAGCTTAAGACTCCGACAACAGGCCAATTGAAGCGAGGTGCTAAACTTGAGGGGTATCTTCCCTTTCGTCTTCCGTTTTTCGCCATCATAAGGGCAGCATCGGAGTCGGGTGAATCATCAAACTCTTCCTCCCCTTCATTCCATCCGGGAATACTTTCATAGGGAATGTATATTTTATCTCCTACTCGAATTCCCTTTTCGATGCCTTGATTAAAGCGATGCAGTTCAGCCAAGGCCACCCCATAACGAGCCGCTATTTTTTCTTGGGTCTCCCCTTTTCTTACTTCATGATAACGAGATTGAATTCCAGCACAGGCCGAGAGCACTAGAAGCAAAACAAAGAACAAAAACAGATCGCAAATCTTTTCTCGTCCTACGTTAAACCTCATGTTTCCGTTGCCCCCTCTTAGCAAGGTAAAACTTCAGGTAAAACTGCTTAAATTAAAGAATCTGTTGTTGGAAAATAAGAGAGCTTCAAACTGCTCTAAAGCAACTTAAAAGCTAAAATAGTTTATCACAGCTTAAATGAGGATTAACGAAGAGTTCATACCCGCACCCTTTAAGCGGGCTTTTTAAGAGGTTCAAACGGCCATGAAGTTCGTACATGGTGCAGCATTAATTGGCCGTTTGATGATGGGATCATTTATCAAATGAAACTCCAAGAAAACTTATCAAATCTTATAACCTTGGTCCTCTATAAGTCTTTGCAATTTTTAAAAAAAATATATCGGACCAGCCTCTTAAAAAGCCTGCTTAAAGGGTGCAAGTATGAAGAGTTCTCTTAAGAGTCGTATAAAATTCATTATGGGTACAATCAATATGGATAGGCACCATGGAAACGTAAGATTGTTCAATCCAATGACAATCAGATAGGGAATCCTCCTCGAAACGCTCGTAAGGGCCACCAATCCAATAATAGTCTCTTCCTCTAGGATCCTTTCTCTTGGTCACTTCATCTTTGTAATATCTAAACCCCTGACGAGCTACTTTTAAGCCCTTCACTTTTTCAATAGAAACATTAGGGATATTTACATTCAAAAGAGAATGGGATGGAAACGGGACTGACAAGGTCGCCTGTAAAACTTTCTTGGCTATTTTTGCAGCCATGTCAAAACGCAGCGGTTCCTTCGCATAGTTGGGAACAGTGGCTGCCATATCGACTAAAGAAAATGCGTAGCTTCGAATGTTCATCAAAGCCCCTTCTCGGGCTGCAGCTACCGTTCCAGAGTAATAAAGATCGGTTCCCAAATTAGCCCCTCGATTGATCCCAGATAAGATCACATCGGGTCGGCCTTTGACCACTTCGCGGATTCCTAGATAAACACAGTCGGCCGGAGTCCCAGAGGTCGAAAAATAATGATTTCCTAAATCTTGAATTCTAAGCGGTTTGTGAAGAGTCAAACTATGCCCCGCGGTACTTCGTTCGCGGTGAGGAGCAACTACAAAAACTTCTCCAAGATCCTTAACCGCTTCGGCCAGCGCTTTGATACCGGGTGATTCCACTCCATCATCGTTCGAAATTAGGATTTTCATTTTGCCCCTTTGTTTAGAAGATAATGTTCGATAAACGGTTGTAGATTACCTTCGAGAACCGATAATACATCGCCGACTTCAAATTCGGTTCGATGGTCTTTACAAAGACGATAGGGGGCTAAAACATAGGATCGAATCTGGCTTCCCCAGGCAATGTCCATTTTTGAGTCTTCAACCGCTTTTTTCTCTTGATTTCGTTTTTCTATCTCTCGCTCAAAAAGACGCGCTTTTAAGATCTTCATCGCCATCGCTCGGTTTTGATGTTGAGATCTCTCATTTTGAGACGAAACCACAATCCCACTAGGAATGTGGGTCAACCGAACGGCAGAGTCGGTTTTATTCACATGCTGTCCCCCGGCGCCTCCTGCTCGGAAAGTATCAACTCTAAGATCTTTGTCCAAGACTTCGATTTCAATATCCTTCTCGATATCGGGATAGACAAAAACGGAAGCAAACGAAGTGTGGCGACGCTTGTTAGCATCAAAGGGAGAGATACGAACCAACCGATGAACCCCGTTCTCAGCTCCTAGTAACCCAAAGGCATAGGGCCCTTGGACTAGAAACGTACAGGACTTAATACCGGCCTCTTCCCCTTGAAGCTGGTCGATCAGACTGACTTTAAACCCTTGATCTTCACAGTATCGGACATACATCCTCATCAGCATCTGAGCCCAGTCTTGAGCTTCGGTTCCTCCGGCTCCTGCATTAATCGAGACAAACGCATCGGCAAAATCATTGGGGCCTGAGAGCATTTGCGCTAATTCCATAGCGCGGATTTGTTTCTCTAAAGAATCAATCTCTTGGGCGACCTCTTTGATATTTTCTTGCGAAGGTTCCAGCTCAACTAGTTCGATAAGAGCGGTAGTGTCTTCTATTTTTTGTTTAGCTTGATTGACTTTATCTACGCTGGTTTGAAGTAATGCTTTTTCTTTGAGAATAGCTTGAGCATTTTTTTGATCTAGCCAGAAAGATTCTTGGGCTTCTTGATTTTCTATTTCAGAAATACGGAGTCGTTTGTGGTCGACGTCAAAGTCGCCCCCTGAGCAACTCAAATCTCTTGGAAAGAGATTGGGTATTTCGCTTCAACTCTTCAAAATTATAGGTTTGAAAATCGTTCATATTCTCCTCACATTACCAAGGAGAATCTATCACAGCATCGGCTTTTAATAAAATACCGTTTTAGAAGCACCGACGACCGGCCCTCATACAGCGCGCCACTCTTCGGCAGCACCTTCTACTAAAGCGTCCAGAGAAAAAGGGGCGACCAAAACCGCCAATACTAAGACTAAACGCAAACGATCTATATCTTGGGTACCCCCCATAATAAGGGTAGGGATAGGGATAAGGATAGGGGTAAGGAGTTACCGGAGCGAATCCCATACCGTGGGTTCCGAAGGGGACAGCCTGAGTCCTTACGACTTGAGTCACTCTAGAGACTGGAACTAAAACTTCAGCCTTCGAAATGGCCGAACCGAAAAAAATAACCGAACTTAACAATAAAAGTTTAGTCAACTTCATCTAAAACCTCATACAAACAACTTTAACTTCAACCAAACCTTCCCCCAAAAGGGAGGTTCTCGTCGAATAATCATAAGCAACCCACATGCCACCACCGCGATGAAGACTTCTGAGGCTCAGACGAATGTCACAGGATTTATTTAAACAAAAAGTGTCACGATAGATGTCGTGTATTCTATCAAGATACCGGCTCTCTATCTTGATACAATTCATCATCCCTCCACCCTTTGAGTGGGCGTTTTAAGAGGTTCAAACGGCCATGAAGTTGGTTTAAGGCTCGGAATTTATTGGCCGTTTGACGATGAGGTGAATTATCAAATCAAACTTTAAAGAAAACTTATCAAATCTTATAACCTCGATCCTCTATAAGTCTTTGCAATTTAAGAAAAAATATATCGGACCAGCTTGCACCTTTTATATAATTCTTGAGCCTTTTCGCCCACTGTTTACGCTTCTTTAAACAAAGCCAAGTTCTTTCATACCAACGGGTACGCAAGGGTACAAGGACAAAAGGCCATGAGATTAAAGAATGAAACATGAAAGTAACTTTGAACATTCTAGACGGTAAAACAAAGGCACTGATAAAAACCTTTTCGATTCTTATTAGCGAAACGGGTATCACCATTGGACGAACTAATAGTACGGTCAATATTTTAGACAAATTAGCTTCCCGTCGCCACGCCGGTTTAAGAAGTTCTTCAAATGAAGAGCTCATCCTCGAAGACTTAGGAAGTCGTAACGGCAGCTTTGTGAACGGATCAAAAATTAAGGCTATCGCTTTAAAGCAAGGAGATGAATTTACGATCGGTAATGTTAAGTTCCTTGTCGAGGCGATTGACAAGAATATTCTATCTACTGCTTCTTCTGCTCTCAACGCAAATCCCAAAATTACTCGAAGTACTGGAGAGTGGATTAAAGAATCAACAAATCTCCCCGGTCTATCTTCACACCCCTTGAGCCAAGAGCCCGTGGCAACAAATTTAAAATTTGTAATTCGAAAACAAAGATAAAACTGCGTCTAAAAAAATAACTTATGATAATTCACCTCATCGTCAAACGGCCAATAACTTTTAGCGCATTAAACCAACTTCATGGCCGTTTGAACCTCTTAAAAAGCCCATTCAAAGGGTGCAGGTATGTTACTTTCCGGCCGGATTGTCGATAGGCACCTTTTACACTTCGTATAAGATCTTAATCCCTTCTAAAGTAAGATGAGGAAGAATTAGAGAAGGGGTTTTCAAATGAGAGTGAATAAGAGGGGCTATTCC
>Ga0194132_10005582_pt1 | contig 20232 bp, 16 predicted proteins | sample TA2KigOf80mmetaG_FD_148612 | JGI IMG/M metagenome (GOLD analysis project Ga0194132, IMG submission 148612) | Freshwater microbial communities from Lake Tanganyika, Tanzania - TA2015054 Kigoma Offshore 80m | ecosystem: Environmental > Aquatic > Freshwater > Lake | place: Tanzania: Lake... | reverse complement strand
CCGCGCCCCCGCTCGACCCGCAGGCCGCGGACGACGAGCGACGGCTCGCCCGGCGGCGGTGCGTCGGGGCGCGGCGCCCGCTCGGGCAGCTCCCGTCCGACCATGAGGCTGGCGAGCAGCGACGGCTCCGCGTCGGCACCCTCGAGCGTCTGCACGAGCCGCCCGCCGCGCATGACGCTGACGCGGTCGCAGACGCCGACGACCTCGTCGAGCTTGTGGCTGATGAACACGACCGACCGCCCCTCGCCCGCGAGCGCCCGCACGGTCTCGAAGAGGCTCTCGATCTCGGCCGGGGCGAGCACCGACGTCGGCTCGTCGAGGATGAGGACGCGGCTGCCGCGGTAGAGGGCAGCGAGGATCTCGACGCGCTGCTGCTCGCCCGGCGCCAGCGAGCCGACGCGGGCGCGGGGCTCGACTGCGAGGCCGTACCGCCGGCTCAGCTCGGCCACGGTCTCTTCCTCCTCGCGCAGGCGCAGAAAGAGAGCGCCGGCCGCCCCGAGGATCACGTTCTCGGCGACAGTGAGCCGGTCGACCAGCATGAAGTGCTGGTGGACCATCGAGATCCCCGCCGCGATCCCGTCGAGCGCGGAGCGGAACGCCCTCGGTGTCCCGTCGACGACGACGGCGCCCGCGTCGGGGCGATAGAGCCCCGACGCGACCGCCATCAACGTGCTCTTGCCGGCGCCGTTCTCACCGATCAGCCCGCGGATCTCGCCCGCCGAGACGGCGAGATCGACCTCGCTGTTCGCGACGACCGGGCCGAATCGCTTCGAGATGCCTCTGAGCTCGAGCAGCGTCCGACCGGGTTACTTCGACGGCATGGGCTTGATCTTCACCGCTCCGCTCTTCGCCTTCGCGACGAGCGGGTTCAGCTTGGCGACCATCGCCTTGGGCATCAGCCCGCGGGTCGGGGCCAGCCCGAAGACACCCTCCTCGAAGCCGTTGACGTAGGCCTTCGGCTCCAGCTTGCCCTCCATCGCGAGCTTCGCACCCTCGAAGATCGTCTTCCCGTAGTCGACGAGCGTCGTCGTCACCATGTGCTTCGGCGCGAGCTTGTACTCGTCGGAGCCGTAGCCGATCGCGAGCACCTTCTTCCCGGTCACGGCCTGGAAGATGCCGGTGTTCCCCGAGTCGGCGATCGCCCAGATCACGTCCACCTTCTTCGAGATCTGCGCCTCGGCGACGGTCTTCGCCTTGCCCGGATCGGTGAACGACCCAACCCACGAGGTCACGAGCTTCGCCTTCGGGTTGACCGCCTTCAGGCCCTGCTGGAAGCCGTAGAACAGCCGCTCGATCGGCGGGATCTTGATGCCGCCGATGTTGCCGACGACGTTCGTCTTCGTCGCGAGGCCCGCCGCGAGACCGCCGAGGTAGCCGGCCTGCTCCCAGCGGAAGTCCATCGCCGAGAGGTTCGGCGGGATCCCGAGGAAGCCGTTGATGACGAGGAACTGCACGTCGGGGAACTGCGTCGCGACCTCCTTGGCGGCATCCTGGAACTCGACGCCGTCGGCGATCACGAGGCCGTAGCCGCGCGACGCGTACCCGGCGAGCGCCGTCGCGAAGTCAGCCGGCTTGACGTGATCGGTGCTCGCCACCTCGAGCCCGAGCTGCTTCTGGATCTTGGTGATCCCGGACAGGGCCGAGAGCCCGTAGCCCGTGTCCTTGAGGCCGACGGAGAGAATCACGGCGACCTTCGGCTTGCTGTTCGCGGCGCCCGCGCCACCGAGCGCGACGCCGAGCGCAAGCGCCACGGTGGCAAGCACCGCCAATGCGACCCGCCAGGATTGCTGCTTCACTTCTCCTCCCTTCTCGATGTGCACGGCCGCCAGCGCGACCGCATCAGCTCCTTCGAAACTCCCGTTCGACCGCCTCCACGGCGAGCTCCACCGCTCCCAGTAGATGGTTCAGCGCATCCTCGCCGATCGTGAGCGGCGGAATCCAGAGGAGGACCGACGGCGGCCCCCCGAAGAAGTGGACGCCGTTCTCGCGCCCGACCTCGACCAGCCGCTGCTTGACGCGGCCCGGGTCGGGGAACGGCGAGCGCGTCTCACGGTCGGCGACCAGCTCGATGCCCTGCATGGCGCCGCGGAGGCGCACGTCGCCGACGATCTCGCTGCGGGCCGCGAGCGCGCCGAGGCGCGCAGCCGCGACACTCTCGAGCTCGTGGCTCCGTGCGAGCAGGCCCTCCTCCTCGATCGCGTCGATCGTGGCGAGCGCGGCGGCGCAGGCGAGCGGCGTGCCGCCGAGCGTGAACCCGGCGAGGAACAGCCGCTCCGGCGCGCCCTGGAACTCGGCGACGACCTCCTCGCGGGCGAGGAGCGCCCCGGCCGGGACGTGGCCTCCGGTCAGCACCTTGGCGAGCACCACGACGTCGGGCACGGCGCTCTCCCGCTGGAACTCGAACCACTCCCCGGCGCGGCCGAAGGCGGTGACGACCTCGTCGAGGATCATCAGGATCTCGTGCCGGTCGCAGATGGCGCGGATCCGCTCGAGGTAGCCGGGCGGCGGCGGGATCAGCCCTCCTGCCGCCATCGTCGGCTCGCCGAGGAAGCAGGCGACCGTCTCGGGATCCTCGTACTCGAGCGTCCGCTCGACCTCGTCGGCGCACTCGAGCGTGCACCCCGAGGCACCGCGGCAGAAGACGCACCGGTAGGGATAGGGAGAGCGGATGTGGACGAAGCCGCCGGGCAGCGGCTCGAACGCACTGTGCGGGTAGCGGACGTTCCCGCTCGCCGCGTTGGCCGCGAGGGTGCTGCCGTGGTAGCCGTGCTGGCGGACGATCGTCTTGAACTTGCCGCCGCGGCCGCGGTTCTTCCAGTACTGGCGGGCGAGGCGGATGGCCGTGTCGTTCGCGTCCGAGCCTCCCGTGCAGTAGAAGACGCGCGGCAGCTCGCCGCCCGTCAGCGCCGAGAGCCGCTCGGAGAGCTCGATGCTGCGGTCGGACGGAAGGACGCCCGCGACGTTGCTCGTCATCCTCGTCGCCTGCTCGCGGATCGCCTCGACAACGGCCGGGTGGTTGTGTCCGATCACCGCCGCCGACTGACCACAGAGCGCGTCGAGCCAGCGCCGGCCCTCCGAGTCGACGAAGTAGGGGCCGTCGCCGCCGGTGACGATGACCGGGTCGCCGTCGAAGTAGGACTCGTCGAGCCCGAGCTGGAGCCACTGGTGCGCGCGACCCGCCGGAGCGAGACGCGACCCGGCTGTCACGGGCCGCTCCTCTGCGCCCGAAGCGCTTCGGTCTCGGCCTCGAGCACGACGAGGCGCTCCGGGTCGATCACGACCGCGTACTGCTCGCGCGCGTTCTCGACCGAGAGCAGCTCCTCGACGACGTCGGCGAGGACGCTCACGGGCTCGCGCTCGAGCGCAGGCCCCCAGGCTCCGCCACCGCCGCTCTGGAAGAAGATGACCTCGCCCGGCTGGCTCGGGTAGAGGAACGCGAGATCGGTCACCTTCCGCTCGTTCGGGCCGCCGTAGTCGAGGATGCAGTAGTTGCCGTCGCCCGAGCCGCCGCCGGCGAACCCCTGCAGCGGGTGCTCGCAGCCCTGCACGAAGATGCAGTGGATCACCGTGCAGCCGTCCGGGTTCCGCCGCTGCATCTGGAAGGCGGGCGTCCCGCGCCAGCGGCCGGGTGCCATCGTGTCCTTCGCGTACTCCCCCTGGAGGTAGAGCACCGGGTACTGGATCTCCTGCATCTCGACCGTCGTCAGCTTCAGCGAGCAATGCGGCGTCGACCAGGCGCCCCAGCCGTCGACCCCGTAGGCTGCGCCCGAGGAGATCGGGGTCGCGAAGTACTCGACGCTGACGTAGAAGGGGTTGTCCGGGAAGCGGTTGTCGGTGCCGAAGTACGTGTCGACGACGAGGTCCAAGGTGGCGGCGCCGACCCGCTCGGGCACGATCTTCTCGAGGGCCTTGATCGTCGCCTGCCCGACGTCGTTGCCGATGCAGATGGTGGAGTTCCCGACCGGCGCGGGCGGCAGCGGGTTGACGACGGAGCCCTCCGGCAGCTTCAGCGAGATAGGCCGGAAGAAGCCCGAGTTGATCGGGATGTCGTCGAAGACGACGCTGAACATGCTGTAGACCCAGGAGCCCGTGTTCCCGGGCCGGCTGTTGACGTAGCCGCGCGTCTGCGGGTGCGAGCCGGTGAAGTCGGCCTCCACCTCGTCGCCGCGGACGCGCAGCGTGCACTCGACGTTGATGTCGCGCGTGTCGGCGAAGTCGTAGTCGAGGATCGCCTGGCCGTGGTAGTCGCCGTCGGGCCACTCGGAGATCGCGGCGCGGAGGCGCCGCTCGGAGTAGTCGAGGATGTAGTTCGTCGCCTCGAGCGTCTGCTCGATGCCGTACTTCTCGAGCAGCTCGATCACGCGGCGCTCGGCGACGCGGCAGGCGCCGATCATCGCGTTCAGGTCGCCCTCCATGATCTCCGGCTGGCGGTTGTTCGCCTTCAGGAGGTCGAGGAGGTCGCGCCGCAGCTCGCCGCGGTCGTAGAGCTTCATCGGCGCGAGCCGGAAGCCCTCCTGCCACACGTCGCGCGCGTCGGAGTTGTAGCCGCCCGCGACCGGGCCGCCGACCTCGATCATATGCGCGCGGATGCCCGGGAAGAACACCGGCTTGTTGTTCCAGAAGACCGGCTTCATCACGGTCCAGTCCGGAATGTGGCTCCCGTAGAAGTACGGGTCGCTGACCATGATCACGTCGCCGTCGGCGAGGTCGTTGCGGTAGTAGCGGATCAGCCCCTCGACCGAGTGGACGGACGCGTAGATGTGCACGGGCTCGGCGTTCGCGCGCGCGATCAGGCTGACGTCCTTGCCGTCGTAGAAGAAGAGCCCGGCCGAGCAGTCGTGGGCCTCGTTGAACACGGGCGAGAGCGACGTGTTGTCCATCGTCGTGTTCATCTCGCGCGCGACCGTCTCGAAGTACTCCCGGACGATCTCGCCGAAGATCACGTCGACGGCCATCTCAGCCTCCTCCTCCTCCGCGCAGCGCCGCCGTGCCCGTCGGGTCGAGCGCCAGGGTGGCGGCGTCGACCGCGACGCCGTAGACGCCGCGCGCCTGCTCGACCGACACGTAGCCGTGCCGGACGTCGTCGACGACCGCCTCGACCGGCCGCTCGCGCGGGTCGCCGTGGCCGCCGCCGCCGGCCGACCGCAGACGCACCTCGGCGCCCGCCCGAAGCGGATCGTCCTGCATGAGCGTGCCGATCTCGACCTCCTCGCCGTCGCGCAGCACAGCGAGGGACACCGGCCCGCCCGCGTGCCCGCCCTGGTTGCCCGGCTGCGCGTGCTCGACCCCGGCCACGCACGCGTAGAGCCGTTCGCGCGACCCGGCCGCGAACCGGACAACCGTCTCCGTGCCCAGCCCGCCGCGGTGCGCGCCCGGCCCCCCGGAGTCGGTCACGTACTCGAGCCGGACGACGCTCGCCGCCACCTCGGCCTCGAGCTCCTCGATCGAGGGCAGGAGCCCGAAGGAAGAGGGCCCGGGCTGGCCCCAGCCGTCCGCGAACGCCGTCGCCGGGGCGCCGGTCTGGGCGAGGGCGCCGATGTCGGTGACCCCGAGCTGCTCCTCGACGCCGCCGATCAGCACGTCCTTGGTGACGGTGAAGACGAGCGCGCGACTCGCGAACCCGAGACCCGCTTGCTCGGGCAGCGCGCGCGCCAACGCCTGGCTGACGGCCTCGGTGATCTCGAAGCCGACGTGCTCGCGGCACCAGCCGGTCGGCGCAGGATAGGCCGGGTCGACGAGGCTGCCCGGGCGCAACACGATCTCGAGCGGCCGCAGGAGGCCGGCGTTGAGCGGGACGCTCTCGTCGAGCAGCCCGAGCAGGGGCAGCAAGGCGTACGCGATCGTGTTCGCGGTGGGGCTGTTGACGAAGCCCGCCGACTGGTCGTCGGTGGCGGCGAAGTCGAGCCGCAGGCCGTCGCCGCTCCGCTCGAGCTCGACGCGCACGGCCAGGTCCGAGCGGCCCTGGCCGTCGTGGTCGAGCACCGCTTCGCCGGCGAACCGTCCCTCCGGAATGCGGTCGAGCGACCCGCGGAGCCGGCGCTCGGCGTAGTCGACGGCCGCCGCCATCCCCGCCTGCACCGATGCGAGCCCATGCTCGTCGATCAGCTCGGCCAGGCGCCTGCGGCCGACCGCGATCGTGGCGAGCATTGCGTCGAGGTCGCCGCGGAAGCCCTCGGGATCGCGGCTGTTGAGGACGACCGTGTCGAACCCGTCCCGCCGCGGCTTCCCGTCGACGACAATCTTGAGCGGCGTGAAGCGGGCGCCCTCGGCCCACAGCTCGATCGCGGTCGGGTGATAGTTGCCCATGACGACCCCGCCGATGTCGGACAGGTGCGCCTGGACGGCGAGGTAAGCGACGATGTCGTCGCCGTGCCCGAGCGGGGCGAGCAGCGTGAAGTACTGCACGGTCGAGCCGCCGCCGTACGGGTCGTTGGTGACGAAGACGTCGTCGGCCGCGACCTGGAACCGGTAGTAGTCGAGGACGCTCGCCGACGTCCTCGCGACCGAGGCGAGATGGAGCGGGTTGTCGAGCGCGACGACCTGACCGTCTTCGTCGAGCATCCCGCAGGCGAACGCGCGCGCGGTGCTGATGCGGCTCGAGTGCGCCGTGTTCATCAGCGTCGTCGCCATCTCGTCGATCACCGACGCGAGCTTCGCGCGCAGGATCGAGCCGGTGACGACGTCGAGCGCTGCCGTCGCCATCACTGGATCTCGATCACGTACGTGCGGTAGTGATCCGACATCGCCTCCTGCCCCGGCCGGACGACGATCGTCGTGTCGGGCTCCTCGATGATCGCGGGCCCGGCGATCAGATGCCCGGGCTGGACGAGATCGCCGTCGTACACCGGCGTCTCGACGAAGCCGCCGCGCTCCTCGAAGTACACCTGCCGGACGCCCTTCGCGGCCGCGGCCGGATCCTCGTCGCCGAACGGCTCCGACCGGAGGCGCGCCACGTCGCGGACGCCGACGAGGTCGAGCCGGAGGTTCAGCACCTCGCTCGGATGCTCGGGCCGCTTGAACGAGTAGAGCTGCTGGTGGAGGTCGTGGTACTCGGAGAGCGCCGTCGCCAGGTTCAGCTCGGTCACGCGCCGCGTCCGCGACCGGATCGGGACGGTCACCTCGTGCGTCTGGCCGACGTAGCGGATGTCCATGTAGCGCGCGGTCACCGTCTCGCGCACCTTCGACTGGTCGCCGAGGTCGGCCTCGGCGCGGCGCAGCATCTCCGCGAACACGGCGTTGAGCTCGTCGAGCTCGATCGCGTTCGTCCGGCGGATGAAGCTCTGGACCTTCGTGATCTTGAAGTTCGAGAGCTGGTTCCCGAGCGCGGAGAGCACCGAGGCGGCCTTCGGGACGAGCATCGTCTTGATCCCGAGATCCGGGGCCTGGGCGCCCGCGTGGATCGCGCCGGCGCCGCCGAAGACGCAGAGCGCGAAGTCGCGCGGGTCGCGGCCGCGCGAGACGGTGACGTGGCGCATCGCGTTCGCCATGCTGTTGTTCGCGATCCGGAAGATGCCGCTGGCCGCCTCGATCACGTCCATGCCGAGCGGGCCCGCGATCTTCTCCTCGATGGCCGCGCGCGCCGCGGCCTCGTCGAGCCGCATGCGCCCGCCCAGGAAGTAGCCGGCGCTGATGTAGCCGAGCAGGAGGTCGGCGTCGGTGACGGTCGGCTCGGTGCCGCCGCGCCCGTAGCACACCGGCCCGGGCATCGCCCCCGCGCTCCGCGGCCCGACGCGCAGCGCCCCGCCCTCGTCGATCCAGGCGATCGAGCCGCCGCCGGCGCCGACCGTGTGGATGTCGACCATCGGCGTCGCCACGCGGTACCGGCTCACCCAGGCCTCGGTGCCGCTCGTCGGCTCGGAGTCCTTGACGAGGCAGACGTCGTAGCTCGTCCCGCCCATGTCGACCGTGATCACGTCACGGTAGCCGGACAGCGACGAGACGGCCGCGCCGGCCACGACCCCGCCGGCCGGGCCCGACATCAGCAGCTCGACCGCGTGCGAGCCGGCGTAGTCGACGTGGATCATGCCGCCGTTCGAGTGCATGACGAAGAGCTCGCCGCTGAAGCCTGCGGAACGCAGGCTCGAGTCGAGGTCGTGGAGGTAGCTCTCGACCTTCGGGCGCGCGTAGGCGTTGACCATCGTCGTCGAGAGGCGCTCGAACTCGCGCACCTGCGGCAAGATCTCGCTCGAGAGCGTCACCGGCACGTCGAGCCCCTCCTCGGCGACGATCGCCGCGACGCGCTGCTCGTGCACCGGGTTGATGAACGAGAAGAGGAAGCAGACCGCGACGGACTCGACGCCGAGCTCTTTCAGCCGCCGGACCGCCGCCCGGGCCTCGTCCTCGTCGAGTGGGATCTCGATCTCGCCGCGGTAGTTGATGCGCTCGTGCACGCCGAGCCGCTTGTGCCGGGGCACGATCGGGTGCGGCGGCTGCAGGCGGATGTCGAAGAGGTGCTCGCGATAGCTCCGCCGCAGCTCGATGACGTCGCGGAAGCCCCCGGTCGTGATCAGTCCGGTGTTGGCGCCGCGGTACTCGAGCATCAGGTTGGTGACGACGGTCGTGCCGAGGACGATCACGTCCGTGTCCTCGAGGAACGCGGCGAGGCCGGCTCCGTAGTGAGCCGCCGCGTCGGTCAGGCCCGCGACGATCCCGTCGGCCTCGTTCCCCGGCGTCGACGGGCTCTTCGTCTTGAAGAGCGCGCCCGACCCGTCGCCGATCACGAGATCGGTGAAGGTTCCGCCGACGTCGATCCCAACCTGATAGCCCACCGAACCTCCCATTGGCGTCGAGGAGAGCCGAGCTTACTAGGAAGCCGGCTACGTTGTAAGGTCCCCGCCATGCCCATGGCGCGGTCCGGCGAAGTCGGGATCCACTACGAGGATGGCGGCGCCGGCGAGCCCGTCGTGCTCGTCCCCGGGCTCGGGATGGCGACCCCGGTGTGGGCCGACGCGAGGCGTCGCCTCGAGCCAACATGCCGGGTTCTCACCGTCGATCCGCGCGGATCGGGCCAGAGCGGCAAGCCCGCCGGCCCGTACACCGGCGACACCGTCGCCGGCGACCTCGAGGCGGTGCTCGACGACGCGGGCGTCGACGCGGCGCACGTGGTCGGCATGTCGATGGGCGGCCTGGTCGCGCAGTCGCTCGCCGTCCGGCGGCCCGAGCGCGTCCGCTCGCTCGTCCTCGTCTCGACGTACGCCGTCGCCGACGAGTGGCTCCGCCGCGCGCTCGGCTTCCGCCGTCGCGTGATCGAGGAGATGGGCTTCAGCGCCCAGTTCGAGCTCGCCGTCCTCTTCGTGTTCTCGCCGAAGGCGCTGCGCACGATCCCCGACTTCGTCCACGGGCTGGAGGAGCGGATCGCCGCCAACCCGCCCGACGAGGCTGCCTATCGCGCGCAGCTCGACTTCTGTCTCGCGCACGACGAGACCGCCGCGCTCCCTGGAGTCCGCGTCCCGACCCTCGTCGTCAGCGGCGCGGAGGACGCCCTCACCTCGCGGTTCGCCGGTCGCGATCTCGCCGGCCTCGTGCCGGGGGCCGTCTACCGGGAGGTCCCGGAGGCGTCGCACGGGATGGTCTGGGAGGAGCCGGAGCTCTTCGCGTCGCTCGTCGCCGAGCACGTCGCGGGGGTGGTCTAGCGCCGTGGGGCTAGCCGTCGAAGCCGATCGAGAACGCGCCCTCGACGTCGGCGCGACGGTAGACGCGGAAGGCGATGAAGGTCTCCGTGTCCTCGACGCCGGGCATCATCGCGATCGTCGACGCGACGACGTCGGCGACCTCCTCGTTCGACTTCACGCGCACGATCGCGACGAGGTCGACGCGGCCGCCCACCGAGAAGACCTCGTAGACCCCGGGCACGTCCGCCACGGCCTCTGCGACCGCCGGGATCTGGCCGCGGGCGACGTTGATCAGCACGACGGCGTTGACCACCCGCCGAGCGTACCCGCAGCGCGGCGCGAGCGGCAACCCCGCCTGGGGGCCGCCGCTCGATGAAGATCCTCTGCGTCGGCGGCGGGCCTGCCGGCCTCTACCTGGCGATCTCGCTGAAGCTGCGCGACCCCGGCCACGAGGTGCTCGTGATCGAGCGCAATCGGGCCGACGACACGTTCGGCTGGGGCGTCGTCCTCTCCGACCAGACGCTCGACCACCTCCGCACCAACGACCCGGTCAGCATGGCCGCGATCGAGGACGCGTTCGCGTACTGGGACGACATCGAGGTCCACTACCGCGGCGCCGCCGTCCGCTCGACCGGCCACGGCTTCTGCGGGATCGGCCGCAAGCGGCTGCTCGAGATCCTCCAGGAGCGCGCCCGCGAGCTCGGCGTCGAGATGCGCTTCGAGACCGAGGTGACCGACCTCGACCCCTTCGGGCCGCACGATCTCGTCGTCGCCGCGGACGGGATCAACTCGCGGTTCCGCGCCGAGCGGGCCGAGGCCTTCCGGCCCGAGATCGACCTCCGCCCCAACCGCTTCACCTGGCTTGGAACGTCGCGGAGCTTCGACGCCTTCACGTTCGTCTTCGAGGAGACGGATCACGGCTGGGCCTGGGCGCATGCGTACCAGTTCGACGCCGACACCTCGACCTTCATCGTCGAGATGCAGGAGCCGACGTGGCACGGGCTCGGCCTCGATCGGATGGAGCCCGAGGAGAGCATCGCGCTCTGCGAGGAGCTCTTCGCCCGCACGCTGCAGGGGCACCGGCTGCGCACGAACGCCGCCCACCTGCGCGGCTCGGCCGCGTGGATCCAGTTCCCCCGCATCACCTGCGGGCGGTGGCACGACGGGAACGTCGTGCTCCTCGGCGACTCGGCCCACACGGCGCACTTCTCGATCGGCAGCGGCTCGAAGCTCGCGATGGAGGATGCGATCGAGCTGGCCGCACGGCTCGACGGGCGTCCGCTCGAGCAGGCGCTCTCGGAGTACGAGGACGCGCGCCGCCTCGAGGTGCTGCGGCTGCAGAACGCGGCGCGCAACTCGATGGAGTGGTTCGAGCGCCTGCCGCGCTACACGCGTTTCGACCCGGAGCAGTTCACGTACGCCCTGCTCACCCGCAGCCAGCGCGTCAGCCACGAGAACCTCCGGCTCCGCGACCCCGACTGGCTCGCCGGGCTGGAGGTCGACTTCGCACGGCGGGCCAACGGCTCGACGAGCCCGCGCCGCGTGCCGCCGATGTTCACGCCGTTCCGCCGGCGCGACCTCGAGCTGCGAAACCGCGTCGCCGTCTCGCCGATGTCGATGTACAGCGCCGTCGACGGGATGCCGGACGACTGGCACCTCGTCCACTACGGCGCTCGCGCCCAGGGCGGCGCGGCGCTCCTCTTCACGGAGATGACCGACGTCACCCCCGACGGCCGGATCACGCCGGGCTGCCCGGGCATCTGGACGGACGAGCAGGGCGCCGCCTGGGCGCGGATCGTCGAGTTCGTCCACCGGCACACCCTCGCGAAGATCGCGCTCCAGCTCGGCCACGCCGGGCCGAAGGGGTCGACGAAGGTGCCGTGGGAGGGCGAGGACGAGCCGCTCGACGACGGCAACTGGCCGCTGCTCGCACCCTCCGCCGTCCCCTGGTCGGCCCGCAACCAGGTGCCGCGGGAGATGAACCGAGCAGACATGGACGCGGTCCGCGACGCGCACGTGCGCGCGACCGAGCGTGCGATCGAGGCAGGCTTCGACCTCCTCGAGCTCCACTGCGCGCACGGCTACCTGCTCTCGGCCTTCATCACGCCGCTGACGAACCACCGCACGGACGAGTACGGCGGCTCGCTCGAGAACCGCCTGCGCTACCCGCTCGAGGTGTTCACCGCGATCCGAGAGGCCTGGCCGGAGGAGAGGCCGATGTCCGTGCGCATCTCGGCGACCGACTGGGTCGGCGACGAGGGGATCACCGGCGACGACGCGGTCGCCGTCGCCCGCGCCTTCGCGCTCGCGGGCGCCGACGTGATCGACGTCTCGGCCGGCCAGACCTCGATCCGCGCCGACCCGGTGTACGGCCGCATGTTCCAGACGCCCTTCTCCGACCAGATCCGGAACGAGGCCGAGATCGCGACGATGGCGGTCGGGAACATCACCGAGGCCGATCAGGTCAACAGCATCATCGCCGCCGGTCGCGCCGACCTCTGCCTGCTCGCGCGGCCGCACCTCAGCGACCCGTACTGGACGTTGCGGGCGGCGGCCGAGCAGGGCGTCAGCGAGGTGACCCCCTGGCCGGAGCAGTACTGGAGCGGTCGCGACCAGCTTGTCCGACTCGCCGAGCGCGCCAATGCCGAGAAGACCTGAGCCCGCCCTCACGCCTTGTGGCGAGGTGTCCGCGCACGTCGACACCTTCGCTCTCGAGCGGCTGCCACCGCCCGAGCTCTGGCCAGACATCCTCCTCGGCACGCGTGGGCTGCCGCGGTACTCCCGCCGCCTCAACTGCGCGGTCGAGCTCGTCGACGTCGCGGTCGCCGCGGGCGATGGCTCCCGCGTCGCGTTTCGCTCCGATGAGGAGACGATCACGTACGCAGAACTGCAGGAGCGCATCGACGCCATCGGGAACGTCCTCGTCCAGGATCTCGGCGTGGTTCCCGGGAGCCGCGTGCTCCTCCGGTCGCCGAACACACCGACGCTCGTCGCGTCGTGGCTCGCCGTCGCGAAGGCCGGCGCGATCGTGGTCGCGACGATGCCGCTCCTGCGCGCGCGTGAGCTCGCGCCGATGCTCGAGAGGGCACAGATCGACTTCGCGCTCTGCGACGACCGGCTGCGGGAGGAGCTGGACGCCGCGATCGAGCGGAGCGGCCGCACGGTCAGGGTCGTGGAGTTCGCCAAGGTCTGGGGAACAGGTGAGCTTTCCGTGCTTGCGGCCGCGCGACGAGAGCCGTTCACGCCCGCGGACACTGCCGTTGACGACATCGTGCTCATCGCCTTCACGTCGGGCACGACCGGGCTGCCGAAGGCGACGATGCACTTCCACCGCGACGTGCTCGCGATTTGCGACACCTTCTCGCATCACGTCCTCCGCCCGACTGCGGACGACATCTTCATCGGTAGCCCGTCGATCGCGTTCACCTTCGGTCTCGGGGGCAGCGTCACGTTCCCGTTGCGTGTCCGTGCCTCCGCGGTGCTCGTCGAGACGAGCTCGCCCGATGCCCTCGTCGAAGCGATCGAGGCGCACCGGGCGACCGTCGTGTTCACCGCACCGACCGCCTACCGGCGAATCCTCGCGGCAGGTGCAGCGCCGCGACTGACGACGCTCCGCCGGTGCGTCTCCGCAGGCGAGACCCTGCCGCAACCGGTCTTCGAGGCGTGGCTCGACCAGACCGATCTCGCCATCATCGACGGGATCGGGGCGACTGAGATGCTTCACATCTTCATCTCCGCGTCCGACAGTCGGATTCGTGCAGGAGCGACCGGCGTCGCCGTGCCGGGATACGAAGCGCGAGTGGTCGACGACCAGATGAGGCCGGTGCCTCCGGGCACGGTGGGCCGACTGGCGGTGCGCGGCCCGACCGGCTGCCGTTACCTGGACGATCCGCGCCAGTCGGACTACGTCGTCGACGGCTGGAACCTGACCGGCGACGCCTACGTCCTCGACGAGGACGGATACTTCAGCTACCAGGCGCGGACGGACGACATCATCGTCACCGGCGGCTACAACATCGCCGGCCCCGAGGTCGAGGAGGCCCTGGTCGAGCACCCGGCGGTGCTCGAGTGCGCCGTCGTCGGCGTTCCGGACGAGGAGCGCGGGATGCTCGTGAAGGCGTTCGTGGTGCCCGCGGACGGGCACGAGCCCGACGGAGTCCTCGCCCGCGAGCTGCAGGACTTCGTGAAGAGCCGGCTCGCCCCGTACAAGTACCCGCGCGCGGTCGAGTTCCGCACCGCGCTCCCGCGTACGGAGACGGGGAAGCTCAAGCGCTACGAACTGCGCGCCGAAGCGACGACGACCCAGACCCACGAAGGGAGCCCCGCATGAGCCTCGACCGCGTCAACCCTCCCGAGCTCGGAAAGCCCTCCGGGTTCAGCCACGCGGTCGCCGTCCCGGCGGGCGCGCGGATCGTGTTCCTCGCCGGGCAAACGGCGCAGGACGACACCGGGAAGATGATCCCGGGGCTCGATCTCGTGCAGCAGTTCGAGTTGTCGCTGGAGCGGCTCCTCCTCGTCCTCGCCGCCGCGGGCGGGCAGCCGTCGGACATCGCGAAGATGAACATCCTGACCCCGTCGGCGGCGGCCTACCGGGCGCGCGCGGCCGAGCTGGGCGAGGTCTGGCGGCGGCTCGTCGGCCGCGACTACCCCGCGATGACGCTCGCGGGGGTCACGAGCCTCTGGGACCCCGAGGCGCTCGTCGAGCTCGAGGCCTACGCCGTCGTGCCCGGCTGACGCCCGAGGCGCGCATCGCCCGCCGGCGGCGGCCCCGATCCTCGTGTAGCCTCCCGACGTGGGCGCCACGTCGACGGCGGTGCGTCGGGATGCGCTGGGCAACGAGCTCGCGCCCGGCCTCCCGTATGCGCGCGGCGCGATCCTGGCGAGCACCGAAGACGACTTCCGGAAGCTGCGAACGGCCTGGTCGCACATCCGGCGCCGGATCGCCGACTCCGGGCCGGACGCCGTCTTCAACTTCTCGGGCCTCGAGCACGGGCTGCCGCTCGAACCTGCCGAGCTGCGGGTCGCGAACGACTTCGTTGCGCCGGCGCTCTATTTCGACCGCTTCCGCTCAGCTGCGCTCGACCATCTCGGCGGCGACCCCGACCGGCACGACGCAGCGCTCTTCAACCGGCTGACGGGCGCGACGCTCGCGACGCACCTCTCCCTGGTCGAGCCGGGCGACGTGGTCGTCGGGGTGTCCCGTACGTACAGCCACGCGTCGGTCGTGCGCTCCTGCTCCTATGCCGGCGCCCGTCTCGTCGAGACGCACAGCGCCGAAGAGCTCGACGGCGTCCTGGCCGCGGGGACGGACGTCGCGCTCGTCGTCCTCACGCGGCTCGCGGTCACATACGACCTGCTCCCGCTCGGGGAGATCCGGCGGATCGTCGACCTGGCGCACGAGCGAGGCGTTCCGGTCTACGTCGACGACGCCGGCGGCGCACGGGTCGCGCCGGCGCTCGACGGCCAGCCGCGGGCACTCGAGCTCGGCGTCGACGTGGTCGGCACCGGGCTCGACAAGTACGGCGTCACCGGGCCCAGGCTCGGCGTGCTCGGCGGCGACGCGGCGCTCGTGTCACGCATCCGCGCCCGCGGCTTCGAGCTCGGCCTGGAAGCGCGCCCGCTCCTCTACCCGGCGGCCGCACGGTCGCTCGAGGGGTCGACCCCCGAACGCGTCCGCGAGCTGCGCGAGACGAGCCGGGAGATCGCGGAGGCGCTCCGCCCGCGCATCGGCGATCGAGTCCACGAAACGGCGGTGATCTCGGAGCTCCGGGCCGAGGACATCCTCACCGTCGCCCTCGAGCGGGCCGGGCTGGTCAATGCGCCCATCGTGCCGTACGAGGCGACCTCCGCGGTCGCGATGGCGCTCGTCCGCGACCACGGCGTCATCACCGTCCAGCTCGTCGGCCTGCCGCCGGGCACCTCGTCGCTGATGTTCAAGTTCGTCCCGCCGGAGGAGCTCGCGCGCTTCGGCGGCGCGGACGCCTACGCGGCCGCAATCGACGATGCGATCGACGGCCTCGCGGCCACTCTCGGCCGGCCCGAGGAGATCCGCGAGCTGCTCCTCCGGCCCGCCGCCTGACTCCGGCCGCTGGCGGATCCGCCACGACAGTGAGTCAGCCCGCCCGGCAGCGGCCCTCGACGCCGTCGAGGAGCGCGATAGGGTGCGGTCGTGCTCGTCGAGCGCATCGACCTCTATCACGTGGCGATGCCGCTCCTCTACCCGTGGCGGACGGCGTCGCACGAGGAGTGGGCGATCCACTCGGTGCTCGTGCGGATGGCGTCGGGCGGCGAGGTCGGCTGGGGCGAGACGACCCCGTTCGCCGATCCGACGTTCAGCCCCGAGTGGGCAGACGGCGCGCTGCGCGTGCTGCGGGACTGGCTCGCACCGGCGCTGCTCGGCGAAGCTGTCGAGAGCGGCGACGACCTCCAGCGCCGCCTGGCGCACGTCAAGGGCAACCACTTCGCGAAGGCGGGGCTCGACCTCGCGTGGTGGGACCTGCACGGGAAGCTGACGGGCCGCCCGCTACACGCGCTCGCCGGCGGCGCGCGCGACCGGATCGAGGTGGGAGCCGACTTCGGCGTGCAGGACTCGCTCGACGACCTCGTGCGCCTGATCGGCGGTGCCGTCGACGAGGGCTTCCGGCGCGTGAAGCTGAAGTTCCGGCCCGGGTGGGACGTGAACATGCTCGAGGCCGTTCGCTCGACGTTCCCGGATCTCCCGTGCCACGTCGACTGCAACTCGGGCTACACGCTCGACGACCTCGACCTCTTCAAGCGGCTCGACCGCTTCGGGCTCGAGATGATCGAGCAGCCGCTCCGGCACGACGACCTGCTCGACCACGCAAAGCTGGCGCAGGCGATCGAGACGCCCATCTGCCTGGACGAGAGCATCGTCTCCGTCGAGCGCGCGCGTCACGCGATCGAGCTCGGGTCGTGCCGGTGGATCAACCTCAAGCACGGACGCGTCGGCGGGCTGACGGCGGCGCGTGCGATCAACGAGATCTGTCGCGACGCCGGCATCCGCTGCTGGGTCGGCTCGATGCTCGAGAGCGCGATCGGCTCGGCCTTCTCGGTCGCGCTCGCCTCGCTCGAGCACGTGCACTACCCGGCCGACGTCTTCCCCACCGACCGTCACTACCGCGAGGATCTCGCCGCCCCGGAGGTGGTCTTCGAGACCGGCGTCGAGGGCGGCCGGTTCGCCTGCGTCTCGGACGCTCCGGGCATCGCGCCCGCTCCGGTGCCCGAGCGGCTTGCGGCGATGACGGTCGAGCACGCGCCCGTCGGCGCGCGCTGAGCCGGCGGGAGGCGTCAGGCGGCTCTCCGCCCCCAGGCGGAACGAGCGGCGGCGTCGCGATGTCGACCGCACCGCTCCGGACGTTGGCGAGATGCTCCTCGATCTGGCGACGACTCGTGGTGCGCGACGGTCGTCCGCTCGTCCGGGCGTCGTAGGATTGCCGCGTGGCAGCGGAGACCACCCGTCGGTTGCGGAGCGCGCGGTGGTTCGAGCCCGACGACTTCCGCTCGTTCGGTCATCGCTCGCGGATGGCGCAGATGGGCTACGGGGCGGCGGACTACGCCGGCAAGCCGGTGATCGCGGTCGTCAACACGTGGAGCGACGCGAACCAGTGCCACGCGCACTTCAAGCAGCGGGTGGAGGACGTCAAGCGCGGGGTGTTGCAGGCCGGCGGCTTCCCGCTGGAGCTGCCGGCGATGAGCCTGTCGGAGCCGATCGTGAAGCCGACGACGATGCTGTACCGCAACTTCCTCGCGATGGAGACCGAGGAGCTCCTGCGCTCGCACCCCGTGGACGGCGCCGTGCTGATGGGCGGCTGCGACAAGACGATCCCCGGGCTCGTGATGGGCGCGCTCTCGACGAACCTGCCGTTCATCGTCCTCCCCGCCGGGCCGATGCTGCGCGGGAACTGGCGCGGCCGGGTGCTGGGCTCGGGCTCCGACGGCGTCAAGTACTGGGACGAGCGCCGGGCGGGGCGCCTGTCCGACGAGGCGCTGCTCGAGATCGAGACCGGCATCGCGCGCAGCCAGGGGACGTGCATGACGATGGGCACGGCGGCGACGATGATGGGGATCGCGGAGGCGGTCGGCCTGACGCTGCCCGGCGCGTCGAGCATCCCGGCCGCCGACGCCGGCCACATCCGCATGAGCGCCGAATGCGGCCGGCGGATCGTGCAGATGGTGCGAGACGACCTGACGCCCGCCAGGCTGCTGACCCGGGACAGCTTCACCAACGGGATCGCGTGCGCGATGGCGATGGGCTGCTCGACGAACGCGATCATCCACCTGATCGCGATCAGCAGGCGTGCCGGCCATCCGGTGACGCTCGACGACTTCGATGCCGCGAGCCGCACCGTGCCCGTGATCGCGAACGTCCGCCCGAGCGGCGACCGCTACCTGATGGAGGACTTCTTCTACGCAGGCGGGCTGCCGGCGATGCTCGACCGGATCCGGGCGGACCTCGCGACGCACGCGCTCACCGTCAACGGCCGCACCCTCGGCGAGAACGTCGACGGCGCCGAGGTCTTCGACGACGACGTGATCCGGCCGCTCGACAACCCGATCTACGCCGAGGGCGCCCTCGCCGTGCTGCGCGGGAACCTCGCGCCGGACGGCGTCGTGATCAAGCCCAGCGCCTGCGCGCCGCACCTGCTCCGGCACACCGGCCGCGCGCTCGTCTACGACGACTACGCGTCGCTCGCGGCCGCCGTCGGCGACCCCGACCTCGACGTCACCGCCGACGACATCCTCGTCCTGCGCTACGCAGGCCCGTGCGCCGCGGGCATGCCCGAGTGGGGCATGCTGCCGATCCCGACCAAGCTCCTCAGGCAGGGCATCACCGACATGCTCCGCCTCTCGGACGCCCGCATGAGCGGCACGAGCTACGGCGGCTGCCTCCTCCACTGCGCCCCGGAGGCCCATGTCGGCGGCCCCCTCGCGCTCGTCGAGACCGGCGACCGGATCACCGTCGACGTTCCGGCCCGCCGCATCCACCTCGAGGTGACGGACGCCGAGCTCGCCCGCCGGCACGCGGCCTGGACGCAATCGCCGCCCGTCTACCAGCGCGGCTACGGCTGGATCTTCCAGCGGCACATCCTCCAGGCCGACAGCGGCTGCGACTTCGACTTCCTCGAGACCAGCTTCGGCGATCCGGTCCCCGAGCCGCTCATCCACTGACGCGTTCGAGTCCGGACGGCGCCGGACCGCGCCCGATCGGCGCTACGTCGTCTTCGGCCCGAGCGTCGAGAACAGCACGAGATCGTCGGCGCCCGTGTTCGAGAACACGTGGCGGAGCATCGGCGGGACGTAGACGAAGTCGTCGGCGCCGATCGTCCGCCTGTCCTCCCCGAGCGTGACCTCGCCCGTCCCGGAGAGCACGTAGTTCGCCTGCTCCCAGGGGTGCGAGTGATCTGCGGAGACCCCACCGGGCCGGATCCGCACGACGCGGATGTCGAAGCCGCCCGCACCGTCGGACGCCGCCAGGAGCGGCTGCCCGAACGTGTAGCGGGCGCCGTCGCCGACGATCGGCTCGAGCGCGACGCCGGAGGCGCCGAGGACGCGCGGCTCCGGGCCGGAGGACTCCCTCATGCGGGCGAGGGTACCAGCGACCTCGTCGCCTCAGCCCGCGAGCCGAGACATGGCCCTCTCGACCGTCGAGACGAGGAGCTCCCGCTCTGCCTCGACGCCGCACCTCGACCGCGGCGTCCACGTCGCAGCGCCCGGCTGAGCGGTGCCGAGGGCTCGCACCTCCCGGCGTACACTCCTCTCGTGACCGAGTGGACGGTCGATCAGGTGGACCAGCCGCAGCTCTGGGAGATCATCCTCGGGCGGATGCGCGAGGCAGTGCTCTCCGGCCAGCTTCCCGCCGGGTCGCGACTCGTCGAACGCGACCTGGCAGCCCGCTTCGGCACGAGCCGCGGCCCGATCCGCGACGCGATCCGCGAGCTCGCGCGCGAGGGCCTGGCGGTCGAGACGCCGAGGCGGGGCACCGTCGTCTCCACGCTCACGGCGCGCGACCTGACCGAGGTGTACCTCGTCCGCGAGTCGCTCGAGGCCGGGGCGTGCCGGGCGATCATCCGTGGCGCCGCCACGGATGAGATCCAACGGCTCAGCGCCCACCTCGACGCGTTCGACGATGCCTGGAGCCGGGGCGCGAGCTTCGTCGAGGCGGCCGAGCACGACGTTGCCTTCCACCGCGCCCTCGTGTCATTGACCGGGAACCGAAGGCTGATCGCGGTCTACGAGCAGATGCTGAACACGACCGTGCTCCTCCTGCGCACGGCCGCCGAGGCGAGCTCGGGGCTCCGCGTCGAGATCGAGCCGTGGGTGCACCGGGCCATCCTCGACGCGCTGCTCGCCCGGGACGCCGACCGCGTCCAGGCGGCGGTCGCCGAGCACTACCGGGTGGCGGAGGACAGGCTCTTCGGCCTCGCCGGCGAGGCTGCTTGACACGACTCCTCCCGACCGGGCACACTCTGGTCAATGGTTAACCATCTTCCGAGAGGCGCGAGATGACCGTGACGATCCCGGGCCGTCGGATCGAGCTCGTTCCGATGGATCCGCACTGCGGCGACATCTCGATCGCCCTCTACGCTCGCCAGAATCAAGG
>Ga0194132_10005581_pt1 | contig 20236 bp, 20 predicted proteins | sample TA2KigOf80mmetaG_FD_148612 | JGI IMG/M metagenome (GOLD analysis project Ga0194132, IMG submission 148612) | Freshwater microbial communities from Lake Tanganyika, Tanzania - TA2015054 Kigoma Offshore 80m | ecosystem: Environmental > Aquatic > Freshwater > Lake | place: Tanzania: Lake... | reverse complement strand
CGCGCGGTGCCGAAGGCGAGCTGCTGAACGAGCCGGCCGCGGTCGCGGCGCGCGCAGCCGCGCTCGCGCTCGGCGAGCCGATCCCGACCGTCGACGGGACGACGTTGCGCATCCATGCGGACACGCTTTGCCTTCACGGCGACAAGCCGGGAACGTCGGATCGCGCCCGCGCCATCCGGGCGGCGCTCGCCGCGGCCCACGTCGACGTGCGACCCATGGGGGAATGGATCGGCGGGGTATAATACTGAAAGCCCTGACGGGCGTTCCATGTTGAACCGCCGGTTTTTGGAGTATGTCCGCGCCCACCGCCGCGCCTACCTGATCGGATACGCCGCCTCTCTCGGTTCGATCGCGATGGCGCAGCTCGCCCCGTGGGTGCTCCGCTGGGCCATCGACGGCATCCGGCCGGGCGTCCCCGCGCCTAGTCTTCTCTGGCTCGCGCTCTTGCTTGTCGCCGTCGCCGCCGCAGAGGCGGCGCTTAACTTCCAGATGCGGCTTCGTATTCTCGGCGCGGCATTGCACATCGACGCGGACCTCCGCCGCGACTACTTCCGCCACCTGCAGCGCATGCCGCTTGCGTTCTATCAGAACACGCGCATCGGCGACCTGATGGCGCGGGCGACGAATGACATCCGCGCCGTGCAACGGTTCGCCGGCGTCGGCCTGATGCGCTCGGTGCACACGGTCGTGATGGTCGTGGCCTCGATCGCTTTCATGCTGACGATCAGCCGGCCCTTGACCGTTTCGATGCTGCTCATTCTGCCGCTCGTCTCGGTGCTGTTCTTGTTGCTGGGGCGCCGCATCCGCGAGCGCTTCGACGAGGTCCAAGAACGGTTCAGCTCGCTGTCGGCGCGCGCGCAGGAGAACTTCAGCGGCATCCGCGTCGTCAAGGCGTTCGCGCAAGAAGACGCGGAGACGGAGACGTTTCGGCGGGAGAACGAAGGCGTCGTGTGCACGAACCTGGCGCTGGCGCGCATCCAGGGCGCGCTCTGGCCGGCGATCAGCCTGATTCTCGGCGTCGCGTCGATGGCCCTGCTGTACCAAGGCGGCGGCGAGGTCATGGCTGGCCGCCTGACGGTCGGGCAGCTCGTCCAGTTCTCGTACTACCTGGCGCGTCTGAGCTTTCCGATGGTCGCGTTGGGCTGGGTCCTCAACCTCTGGCAGCAAGGCCGCGCCTCGATGACGCGCCTGGACGAGATCTTCAACGCACCGCCGCGGATCACCGACCCCGAAGACCCCATCGAGATGTGCGATCCCCACGGCGAGATCGAGTTCCGCGACGTGTCCTTCGCGTACGGCGATCGAACCGTGCTGGACCACGTTTCCCTGCGGATTCCCGCCGGCGCGGCGATTGCGTTCGTTGGCGCGACGGGGGCGGGGAAGAGCTCGTTGCTGCAGTTGATCCCGCGCCTGTGCGACGTGACGAGCGGCCAGGTGCTGATCGACGGCCGCGACGTGCGGCGCTATTCGTTGGCCTCGCTGCGGCGGGCCATCGGATTCGTGCCTCAGGAGACGTTCCTGTTCTCGGACACCTTGTGGGAGAACATCGCGCTCGGCGCCGATGCCGACGATCCGAAACGCGTGCCGGAGGCCGCTCGTATCTCCCGCCTCGCGAAGGACGTCGAGGACTTTCCGAACGGATACGAGACGGTCGTCGGAGAGCGCGGCGTCACGCTGTCCGGCGGTCAGAAGCAGCGCACCGCGATCGCGCGAGCGCTGGCCCGCGACCCGAAGATCGTGATCCTCGACGACGCCCTCAGCAGCGTCGACACCGTGACGGAGGACGAGATCCTCCGCGGGTTGCGCGACGCCCTGGCGACGCGCACGAGCATCATCGTGTCCCACCGCGTGTCGGCGATCCAAAACGCCGACGTCATCGTCGTGCTCGACGAGGGGCGCGTCGTCGAGCAGGGCGATCACGCGACGCTGCTCGCGCGAGGCGGCCTGTACGCGGAGATGTACGATCGGCAGCTGCTGCGCGACGCACTCGAGGCGTCGCTGGATGAGACGCCGCTGGACGCCGCGCCGTCGGACGCGAGCGCGGCGGAGCCAATGTCGTGAGCCTTGGCGCGTTCGCCGAGGACCAAGTCCTCGGCAGAGCCTACGACGGCCGGCTCGTCCGCCGGATCCTGCGATACGTTCGCCCGTACCGCGGTTTGGTCGCCGCCGCCGTCGCGTTGTTGTTCATCTCGTCGGGCGCCGAGCTCGCCGGTCCCTACTTGTACAAGCTCGCGATCGACAACTACATCACGCCGGCGCTCGGCGACGAGCGGACAGCCGAGCGGCTGCGCGGGCTCGCCGGCGTCGCCGGCCTCTACGTCGGCGTCTTGCTCGCCGGCTTCCTGTCGCGCTGGCTGCAAAGCTACCTCATGCAGATCGTCGCCCAGCGGGTGATGTTCGATCTGCGCATGCAGATCTTCCGTCACCTGCAAGGCCTGCCGATGTCCTTTTACACGCGAACGCCCGTCGGCCGGCTCGTCACGCGCATCACGAACGACGTCGACACGCTCAACGAGCTCATCACCTCCGGCGTCGTCGCCGTCTTCGGCGACGTCCTGACATTGATCGGCATCGTTGCCGCGATGTTCTGGCTCGACGCGCGCCTGGCGCTCGTCGTCGTCGCGGTCTTGCCGTTGATTCTCTGGGCGACGGAGCGCTTCCGATCGCGGGCGCGCGAAGCGTACCGGGCCGTTCGCGTGCGGCTGGCCCGCATCAACGCGTACTTGAGCGAGCACTTCATGGGCATGTCGATCGTGCAGCTGTTCAACAGAGAACGGAGCACCCTGGCGTGCTTCGACGAGCTTAACGAATCGCACTTGGAAGCGAACCTGGCGGCGACTCGGAACTTCTCGCAGTTCTATCCGACCGTGCAGGTTCTCGCAACTCTCACCGTCGCCGCCCTCCTCTGGTACGGCGGCGGCGCCGTCGTACAGGGAGCGGTCACCCTCGGCGTGCTCGTCGCGTTCGTGCAGTACGCCGAGCGGTTCTTCGAGCCGATCCGCGACCTGTCCGAGAAATTCAACATCCTGCAGTCGGCGATGGCGTCCTCGGAGCGGATCTTCCGGCTGATCGACGAGCCGGTGGCGGTCGTCGATTCTCCCGATCCGACCGCGCTTCCGCGCGTGCGCGGCCGCATCGAGTTCCGGGACGTGTGGTTCTCGTACGAGGAGGAGGAGTGCCCGGTCCTCAAGGGCATGTCATTCCTCATCGAGCCGGGACAGAGCGTCGCGTTCGTCGGTCACACCGGCGCCGGCAAGACGTCGGTCATCAACCTGCTGTGCCGGTTCTACGACCCACAGCGCGGACAAGTGCGGATCGACGACGTCGACGTGCGCACAATGGCGCAGCGGGCTCTGCGACGGCACATCGGGCTCGTGCTCCAGGACGTGTTCCTGTTCGCGGGCACCATCGAACAGAACATCCGTCTCGGCAACGAGGCGATCACCGATGAGCAGATCCGAAGGGCCGCCGAATACGTCGGCGCCAGCCGGTTCATCGAGACGCTGCCGAACGGCTACCGTACCGAAGTAAAGGAACGCGGCGCCGGATTGTCGGTCGGGCAGAAGCAATTGATCGCGTTCGCGCGCGCGATCGCGTTCAACCCCGAGATCGTGCTCGTGCTCGACGAGGCGACGAGCAGCGTCGACACCGAGACCGAGCTGTTGATCCAAGACGCGATGGCGCGCGTGCTCAAGGGGCGGACGTCGATCATCATCGCGCACCGGCTGTCGACGATCCAACACGTCGATCTCATCCTCGTGCTGCACAAAGGCCGAATCGTCGAATCCGGCACACACGCGGAACTGCTCGGCCGCGACGGCGTGTACGCGAAGCTCTACCGCTTGCAGTACAAGGACCAGGAAATCCCGGGCGTCGCGCCGGCCGCCGCCCAGGACTTCTCCCTCGAGACGTCAGGCTAGACGTCGCGGACGACGAGGACCGGCACCGGGCTCTCGCGCATGACCTGCTCGGCGACGCTGCCGAGCAGGTCATGCGCGAGAAGCGGTTGCGCCCATGGGTTCCCATGGCCACCATGTCCGCCGCGGTGTCCTTGATCGCCGCCAGTATGGCGTCGCGCGGCCGGCCCTTGCGCAGCAGCCAGCGGGCGTTGCGCCGGCTGCCCGTGAGGTTGGACAGCGCTTCCCCGGCTTCGATCTTCACAGTGTTGACGGCCGCCGCCATGCCGGCGGCGCCGCCGACGTTCTCCAACGCGCCGGTGTCGACGACGTGCAATAGGATCAGCTCGGCGTCGAAGACTTCCCGCAGCCGATCAGCCCAGCTCAAGGCGGCGTCCGCGCACGATGAGAAATCCGTCGGTACGAGAATGCGTTGGACGGTGAAACGATGGCAGTGGCGTGGCTTGTGGAATTTCCTGGCGTCTCCTCTCACGGGTAGGAACCCGCCGTACGGTCGGTCGTGACTAGACTCGGAAGAAGGATTCGCGCGTCGCCGGACGAATCCCGCTCGGCGAAGAGTGAGCGGGTTGCGGAGGACGAAGATCCCATGAAGGCGGACAACAGCGACATCAGCAAGATCCGAAACGTCGTCGAGGAGGCGTTGACCGAGCGGCGCGGCATCGTTGCGTACGCGCGGCTCGAAGCCGAGGAGATGGACCGCATGGCGCGCAACACGGAGCGCGATGCCTTGGACAAAACGCGCCAGATCTTGCCCGAGACGGGCGGCGACGCCGAGATCGTTCAGGTGCGGGCCGCGTTCGCTTGGTTGGACGAGGAGTTCGCGAAGATCGACGCGCTCGAGGGCATCCGCGAGTCGTCTCGCTCCTTGCAGCGGGACGAGGTCACGTGGCAAGCGTTCGAGCGGGTCGTCCAAGCGCTGCGCTTCGGATAACCGGAGCGCGCGCGGGAAATGAGAACGGCGGAGCGCGTCGCGCCCCGCCGTTTTTCGTTTCTTCGTGGGATTCGGCTTCGCTAGCGCCGGCGGCCCCCGCCGCGTTTGGCCTCGGTGTTGCGCTTCAAGTCGAGCAGCCGTTCCTCGCTCTGCTTCATGAACGCCCTGAGTTTCTCCTCGAAGGTGCCGCGGGCTTTGTGCTTCGCCTGACGCTCCTCGGGAGACATCGCCTGCCGGATGGACAGGTCGAGCTTGCTTTTGTCGTTGAGGCCGAGAATCTTGACCTTGACCGTCGTTTGTTCTTTCAGGTAGTCGCGAACGTCGCGGACGAACGTATCGGCGATCTCCGAGATGTGGACCAGTCCGCTGCGGTTGTCGGGAAGCTCGATGAACGCGCCGTAGTTCGTGATCTTGACGACCGTGCCTTCGACGATCTGCCCGATGTCAGCGGTGGGTTGCGTTGTCGTTACGGGCGCTTGCGCCTGCGCGGGCCCTGGTGTCGGTGGGGTCGCGCTCGGTTGCGTGTCGGAACTCATATTCTCTTGGTAGAGCCCCCTTTGGGTGCCTCTCCGGCGCCCTAACGGCCTTCCGGTGGCAATTCCCGTGGATTGTACGGCCGGGGTGGCACGAAGTCAACGACGGCCGGCTCGGAGGAGAATCTAAGGCGGAATACTCTGAAACAGCGTTCAGTGGGTGGGTGTCGGCTTGGGTCGCGGTGTGGCTTTTGGGACGAGAATCACCGCGATCTCGCCCGGCCGGACCATTCCGAGCTGCTCTCGCGCGACGCGTTCCACGTAAGCCGGGTCGGATAGGAGCCTGATCTCTTCTCGGAGTTGATCGTTTTCGCGCACGAGGCGGGATCGCGAGCGTTCCAGCTCGTCGACTTGCCTCCCGGCCATGTAGAAACGCGTTCCCGATTGCAGGATCGACGCCGCCAGAAAGAGGACGAGCGCGATGAACATCGCGGCGCGCAAGCGGCGTTGCTGCCGAGTGGGGGCTGGCTGGGCTGCGACGGATGAGGTCATGGACACTTCGGAACCAGCATCGCGCGCCGCTCGTCGACGGTCAAGCGACGTTCCAGCATCTTCGAGCTAGCGGCGGTATGCGGCGGCGCCGTCGTAGCGGGCGCGCGACCCGAGCCACTCCTCGATCCGCAAAAGTTGATTGTATTTCGCCACCCGCTCGCTGCGGCAGGGCGCCCCAGTCTTGATCTGCCCGGCCGAGAAACAGACCGCGAGGTCGGCGATCGTCGTGTCCTCCGTCTCTCCCGAGCGGTGCGATAGGACGGCGCCGAACCGCGCCGCTTGCGCTCGCTCGACCGCCTCCCGCGTCTCCGTCAACGTGCCGATCTGGTTCGGCTTGACGAGGATCGCGTTGCCGCAGCCTTCCGCGATGCCGCGATCCAGTCGGGCGCGATTGGTGACAAAGAGGTCGTCACCGACGAGCTGGACGCGCCCGCCGATCGCGCTCGTGAGCCGACCCCAGCCGTCCCAGTCATCCTCGCTCATCCCGTCCTCGATCGACACGATCGGATAGCGCGTGGTCAACGTCTCGTAGTACGCGATGAGGTCTGCTGCCGTCCGCGCCGTGCCTTCGAAGACGTATCGTCCGTCCGGCTGGTGAAGCTCGGTGGCGGCGACGTCGATGGCCAGCGCGATGTCCGTGCCGGGGCGGTATCCGGCACGCTCGATGGCGCCGACGATCAGCTCCAACGCAGCCTCGTTACTGGGCAGATCCGGCGCGAAACCGCCTTCGTCGCCGACGCCCGTCGACAGATTGCGCTCGCGCAGCAACGCTTTCAGGCGGTGGTACGTCTCCGCGCCCATCCGCAGCGCGTCGGCGAAGGTCGGTGCGCCGAGCGGCACGAGCATGAACTCCTGAATGTCGACGTTGTTGTCGGCGTGCGCCCCGCCGTTGATGACGTTCATCAGCGGCACCGGCAAGAGTGTCGCGCGGTCGCCGCCGACGCACGCATACAACGGCTGTCCGGCGGCGGCGGCGGCGGCCTTCGCGGCCGCGAGGGAGACCGCGAGCAGCGCGTTCGCGCCGATCGCCGACTTGTCCGCGGTGCCGTCAAGCCGAAGGAGCGTGGCGTCCAACGCCGCTTGATTCGCCGCATCGTGCCCGCGCACCGCCGGCGCGATCCGATCAATCACGTTGCGGACGGCGTCGCGAACGCCCTTTCCCAGGTATCTGGTCTTGTCGCTGTCGCGAAGCTCCAGCGCTTCGTGCATCCCCGTGCTGGCGCCCGAGGGAACGATGGCGCTGCCAACCCCGCCGTCTACACGAACCTCCGCTTCGACGGTCGGGTTTCCTCGGGAATCGAGAACCTCGCGGGCGAGGACGGACACGATCGTTGGCATGATCACACTCCTTGAAGATGAGCGAACCGAACGCGTGCTGGCGCGGAACGATCGCCCTTACCAGTCCGCGTCGACGTGTGTGCGCTCCGTCACTTCTACGAGGGACGCGGCTTCCGCCGCGCGGACCGCTCCCTCCGGCACGGCGCGCACGGTCGCGGTGAGCCGCCGGCCGCGATATTCGATCTCGATGCGATCCCCGACTTTGACGGCGGTCGCGGGCTTTGCCGTCTGGCCGTTGACGCGCACGCGGCCGTTCGAGCACATCGCGTCGGCGATCGTCCTTCGCTTGACGAGCCGGCTCGTCTGCAGAAACTTGTCGAGTCGCATCAGATCAGGGCGCCGTTCGTTTCGCGTCCTGCCACAGGCGCTCCATCTCGGGAAGCGATAGGTCGTCCACTGACTTGCCGTCGGCGGCCGCGGCCCGCTCCATTGCCGTGAATCGGACGCGGAACCGGCGACAGGCGTCGCGCAACGCGACCTCAGCGTCGGCACCACCGAGCGCCGCGATCTTGACGACCGTCATTAGGGTGTCGCCGACCTCCTCGTGGATCCGCGGCGCGTCCAGGGTGCCGAGCGCGGAACGGAGCTCCGCAAGCTCCTCGTCGACCTTGGCGAGCGCCGCGTCGACGGTCGGCCACTCGCAGCCGGCTAAGGCGGCGCGCCGCTGTAGCTTCTGAGACTCCATCAATGCCGGAAGCGATGCCGGCACTTCATCGAGCGAGGAAGCGCCGGCTGACCGGGACGCGCGCTGCGCCTCCGCCGGCGCCCGCTCGGCCCGCTTCAGCGCGTCCCATCGCGCCTTGACGGTGTCGGGGGTCGTTGCGGATGCGGCGTCTTCGGATGGTCCGAAGACGTGCGGGTGGCGGCGGATGAGCTTGTCGTGCAGAGCCCGTACGACGTCGTCGATCTTGAACGTGCCCGCTTCCGCCGCCATCTGCGCGTGGAAGATCACTTGCAGCAGCACGTCCCCGAGCTCGTCGCACAATCGCGCCGGATCGTCGATCGCGTCGGCCGCCTCGTAAGCCTCCTCGAGAAGGAAAGGGCGCAGGGATTCGTGCGTCTGCGCTCGATCCCAAGCGCAGCCGCCCGGCGCCCGCAGGTGGGCCATGACGCGCACGAGGTCATCGAACGTTGGACGCTCGCTCACCGCGGCGCTCAGATCTTCTTGACGATCGCCGCTTTCTTGCGCGCCTCGGTCAACCACGCCTCTAGCGCCTTCTGCTGCCGTTCCGCGGTCAGCTTCTTCTCCAACAGCGGCTTGGCGACTTCGTACGTGCCGCTCTTGGCCGTCGTGCGTTCCTTGACGAGGATGATGTGGAAGCCGTATTGGCTCTTCACGGGATCGGCGAGCTGGTTCAGCGGTTGCGCGAATGCCGCCTTCTCGAACTCCGGCACCATCTGTCCGCGCGTGAAGAAACCAAGATCGCCGCCGCGCTGCTTGCTGCCAGGGTCGAGGCTGACCTCGGCGGCGACCTTGTCGAACGGCTCGCCGCCGCGCAGGCGCGCCATGATGATCCGCGCTTCCGCCTCGGTTTTCACGAGGATGTGGCTGGCGCGCACCTGCTCGGGCGTGTCGAACGCCTTGGGATTCTTGGCGAACTCGGCGCGCAGCTCCGCCTCGCTCGGCTTCTGCGGCGCCAGCGCGCCCATCAGCCGCTCGGCGCTGAGCGAGAATTGGATCTGCCGTTGCAGCTCCGTGAGGTTGAGACCGCGCACCTCGAGCGCGTTCTTGAACTCGTTTTCCGTCTTGAAGCTCTTGCGCACTTCCGCGACCCGCGTCTCGATCTCGGCCTCCGTCGCGACGCCGCCGCGCTGGCGGGCCTCCTGGAGGATCAACGAGCGATCGATGAGCTGCTGCAGGACGTTGTTGAGGATTTCCATCTTCTGCTTCGCTGCCTCGGGGCGGCTCAAGTCGACGCCGTAACGCTGCGCGATCTGCGCGACGAATTGTTTCACCTCGGTCATGTAAACGGGCTCGCCGTTGACCGTGGCGGCGACCGGTTCCTGAGTTCGCAGTTGACCGACGGCGAAGTACGTTCCTCCTGCGATCACCGCCAGGGCCACGATCAGGCCGATGATGACCGATCGATTCCGGAAGAAGGTGCGGCGGGGGGCCACCGTGCTCGGATCCGTCATTTATCCTCCCTGTGCGCGCCCGCGAGCTCCCGCGCGGCGGCGCGATCACGCCTCATCTTGATCAGCGATTCGAGCACGTCCCGCGCCCAGCGCATCCTCTCGTCGGCGCCGCCTCGCGGCAGGACCAGGCCGTCGGGGACGACCGACACGCGGGCCCGATATTCCAATCGAATTCCGGCCGCCTCGTGCGACGCCAGCGGCCTGCGGAGACGGATGAGAACGCCGCGCCGATCGCAGCCGATCGACGCGACGCCGACCGCCCGCGCCCGCTCGCGCAGCGCCACGATGTCGACGAGCATCGACGCCGGCGCCGGTGGGTCGCCGTAGCGATCCCGCATCTCGGCCCGCAATTCCGCGACCTCGGTTTCCGAACGAACCGAGGCCAGGCGCCGGTACGCGGCCAGCCGCTGTCTTTCGTCGGGCACGTACGCTTCCGGCAGGAACGCGGGGACGGGCAGCTCGATGACCGGGTCCGGCGCTTCCTCGACGAACTCTCCGCGAAGACGTCGGATCGCTTCTTCTAACAGACGAGTATACAAGTCGAATCCGACGGCGGCTAAGTGCCCGTGTTGCTCGGCGCCGAGAAGGTTGCCCGCGCCGCGGATCTCCAGGTCACGCATCGCCAACTGCAACCCGCTGCCGAGCTCGACGAATTCGCGCATCGCGTGCAGCCGCTGCTCGGCCTCGGGCGTCAGTCGCGCGCCGGCGGGGTAAAGGAGGTATGCGTAGGCCTGTCGGTCGGATCGTCCGACGCGCCCGCGCAACTGGTAGAGCTGGGACAGGCCCATCGCGTGCGCGTTGAGGACGAGGATAGTATTGACGCGCGGGATGTCGAGTCCGATCTCGACGATCGTCGTGCAGACGAGCACGGTCGTCCGGCCGCCGACGAAATCGAGCATGACGTCCTCGAGCTGCGTCTCCGGCATCTGCCCGTGCGCGATCGCGACCCGCGCCTCAGGAACGAGCGCGGCGATGCGGCGGGCGGTGCGATCGATCCGCTCGACGCGGTTGTAGACGACGTAGATTTGGCCGGCACGCGCCAGCTCGCGGCGGATCGCCTCCGTTAGCAGAGCATCCGTCTCCTCGCCGACGATCGTGCGGACGGGCTGCCGAGCGTACGGCGGCGTTTCCATGACGGACATGTCGCGCAAGCCGACGAGCGACATGTGCAGCGTCCGCGGGATCGGCGTCGCGGTCAACGTCAGGACGTCGACGGCGGCGCGCAGCTTCTTCAGGCGCTCCTTGTGCGTGACGCCGAAGCGCTGCTCCTCGTCGATGATCACCAGGCCGAGCTCGTGGAACCTCACGTCCTTCTGCAGCAGCCGATGGGTGCCGATCACGACGTCGACCTCGCCGGCCGCGACGGCGGCGAGCATGGTCTTGATCTCTTTCGTCGTGCGGAATCGGCTGACCATCTCGACGCGGACCGGGAACGCCGCGAACCGGGCCCGGAAGACGTCGTAGTGCTGCTGCGCGAGCAACGTCGTCGGCACGACGACAGCCACCTGCCGGCCGTCCATCACGGCCTTGAACGCGGCCCGCACGGCGATCTCGGTCTTGCCGTACCCGACGTCCCCGGCGATGAGGCGATCCATGGGCCTCTCGGACTCCATGTCGCGTTTGACGTCCTCGATCGCCTTCCACTGATCCGGCGTCTCCTCGAATTGGAAGGACGCTTCCATTTCGGCCTGCCACGGGGAGTCCGAGGAAAACGCGTGCCCGCGCGCGGTCTCCCGCCGCGCGTTGAGATCGAGCAGCTCGCGCGCGATTTCCTGCGTCGCCTCCTTGACCTTGCGCTTCTCGCGCTCCCACTCGGCGGTGCCGAGGCGATGGATCTTCGGGGCCTGCCCATCGACGCCGATGTAGCGCTGCGCGAGGTTGATCTGGTCCGTCGGGACGAACACCGCGTCCCCTTGCGCGTAGGACAGGTACAAGTAGTCGCGCGCCGCGCCGTTCACGGTTTTCCGGACCATGCCGATAAAGCGCCCGATGCCGTGGTGGATGTGCACGACGAGATCCTGCGGCGACAAGTCCGTCCACGATCGGAGGATGGCGCCTTCCTTGGCGACACGGAACTTGCGGCGCCGGCGGCGCCAGCCGAGCACCTCGGCGTCGGAGACGACGACGAGCCCGGCCTCCTCGAGGTGGAACCCATTCGACAAAGCGGCCGGGACGGCGACGATTCCTCCGGGCGGCGGGACGTCGTCCAGCGTCGCGACGTTGTCGACGGCCAAGCCGCCGTCTTGCAGCATCTCGGCGACGCGGTGGGCTTGGGCGCTCGCCACGACGACGCGACAGCTCGCCGCGACCCATCGCTGCGCCTCCTGGGCCAGCGCTTGCATGCGACCAGCGAACGGCTCGACCGCGCGCAGCGGCATCTCAATGATGGGCTGCTCGTCGGCCGGCCCTTGGATCGTCGCCATCGGGAGCACGCGATGACGGCTCAAGCGATCGCGGAGCCCTTCCCACGCGAAGTACGTACGCGCTCCACGCCGATCTTCTTCCATCAAAGCTTCCGTATGTTCGGCGGCGGTCGTGAACGCGCGCGCTTGGTGCGCCATCTCCGGCGGCTCGTCGAGCACGACGAGCGTGCCGGGCGGCAGGACGTCGATCAGGCAGTGATCGCCCGCCGGCTCTGCGACCGGAACGATCTCGATCGCCGGAAAGTCGTCCTCCGACCGTTGCGTCTCCGGATCGAAACGGCGGATCGACTCGACGACGTCGCCAAACCACTCGATGCGAACGGGATGCTCGTCCGACGGAGAAAAGACGTCGATGATGCCGCCGCGGACCGCGAAAGTGCCTCGCACTTGCACGAGCGGCACGCGGTCGAATCCCGCCGAGGCCAGCTTGGCGGCGATCTCCTCCGGCCGCGTCAACTCGCCCGCCGACAGCGTCACCTCGACGCCTCTCACGGCGCTGGGGTGCGTCACGCCGCGTTGCAGCGCCGCGACGGGCGCGAGGATCACAACGGGCTCGGCGTCGGCCAGCGCCCGCAAGGCGACGAGCCGCTCCGCATTTGCTTCCGGGGAAGCGGGGAAGTCGTCGTACGGCAAGACCTCGGCGCTTGGGAAGTAACGGACGCAACCGCGCAAGAACGGCGCAAACGTAGATAGGTCGTCGTGCAAGCGCTCCGCCGCCTCGCGACCGGCCGTGGAAATCAGGACGGGCCGGCCCGCGGAGGCGACCTCATGCAACAGAAGCGGGGCGAGGACGAACGCCTTCTGAGCGCCTGCCGGGCCGAGGACCCATGGTAGCGCCCGGCCGCTGGCGAGCGCGTCGCGCAGCGTGGCATACGGCTTCCACGTTTCCAGAAGGTTGATCAGGCCGTTCAGCGCCACGGGGAATCGTCTCCAAACACGAAACGCGCCCGCGCGCCCGGAAGGATTGGTGCGGCGCGACGGACGCGGGCCGCCGTTTCGGCGGCCTCCTCAGGGTATCACGCAGAGCGGCGTGCCGTGCATGCCGCCGTCGGCTGGAACCGCACGCCGTGAGGCACTTGCAGGATCCGGAGGGCGATTTGGATGGACGGACCGATGCCGAGCGCGAACAGGAGCGTGCCGAGTCCCCACTGTCCGCCGAGCGCGACGCCGACGAGGAAGACGACGATCTCGAGCGCGCTGCGCGCGACGCCGACCGGCCGGCTCGTCCGCCGGCTGATCGCGAGCATGAGACTATCTCGTGGACCGGCGCCCAGCCGCGCGCGGATGTAGAGTCCGGATCCGAGACCGACGATGAAGATGCCGGCCAGATTCGCGGCGACGCGGACTGTCAAGGGGAACTCCCCGAGCGGCGGGACGAGACCGGCGTCGAGAATGCGATCCGTGAAGATGCCGACGAGGAACATGTTCATGATCGTGCCCGGTCCCGGCGGTTGCCCGAAGCGCCAGGCCACGGCGAGGATCACCAGCCCGACCGCGATATTGGCTTCGCCGAACCGCAGCGGGAACTGACGTGTCAGGCCCTGATGGAGTACATACCACGGCCCCAGCCCGACCTCGGATCGCAGCGTTACGACGATGCCGAACGAGAAGCAGAACAGACCGAAGACGATGGACGCGAGCCGAGGGAAGAGCGATCGCACGCGCCCATTCTACAGGTCAGGCAGCGCGCACCAAACGGTGCCCGTTCGTGTTGCGGCTGGGGTGGTAGGGTGAAAGCACCGCGTTGTCACTACTCCGGGGCAATCCCCGACCTCACCGCGCCTGGACTTTATTGGGTGCCGTGTGCCTCGTGCTCATGACATCATCCGGTGTGCGCGCGTCCTTCGGGGTCTTCGTCAAGCCGTTGCAGGCGCAGTTCGGCTGGGATTGGGCGGCGTTGGCGACGGTCGCGGCGCTGTCGTTGCTGTTGTGTGGCGCCGTCGGGCCCATCGTCGGGCGCGTGACGGACCGGTTCGGTGCCCGCCTCGTGTCGAGCGTCGCGCTCGCGACGCTCGACACGAGGCATGATCGCGGCGTCGTGGGTCCAGACCGTATGGCAGTTGTTCGCCACGGTCGGCGTGATCGCGGCCGTCGGTCCCGGCGCCGCCGCCGTGGCCGTGCGGTGGTTCGAGAAGCACCGCACGGCTCCTGCTCGGCATCATCTGCGGCAGCCTGGCCGCGGGCCAGCTCATCATCGTGCCCGGCGCGATTGCGATCACGCAGCAGGCGGATTGCCGCGCGGCGTACAGGGCTTTGGGCGTGCTCTGCCTCGCGCTCCTGGCGTCGTTCGCCTGGTGCGCGATCCGCAACGATCCGGGCGACGTGGGGGAGCGCCCCCCTCGTCGCGTCCGCTGCCGATGGCCGCTCCCCGCGGACGGGCGATGAGATCGTTTTGCGCACGGGTGTGTTGCAAGCGGCGCGCTCGTCGCCGTTCTGGCTGCTCGCCGGCAGCTTCTGCATCTGCGGCTACACGACGACGGGGCTCGTCCTCACGCACTTCATCCCGCACGCGACGGACCACGGATTCTAAGCGGGACAAGCGGCGCAAGCGTTGGGCGTGATGGGCGTTCTCAACATCGGCGGCACGCTCATGTCCGGATGGGCCTGCGATCGGTTCGGGGCGAAGTTTCCGATCGCCGCATATTACCTGCTGCGCGGCGTGTCGCTCGTCGTCCTGCCGTTCTTCGAGACGACGGCGGCGCTGTTCACGTTCGCCGCCGTCTACGGCCTCAACGACATTTCCACCTTGCCGGCGACGACCTCGCTGACAGCACGCGTCTACGGCCGATATTCCGTCGGCGAGCTATCGGGCTGGATCTTCTTCGCCCACCAAATCGGATCGGCGGTCGGATCGCTTCTCAGCGGCGTCTTCTACGAGCGGTTCGGCGACTATACGCTCGCGTTCCACTCCGCGGCCGCTCTTGCGTTCGTCGCCACGGCGCTCGTGCTCGCGATTCCCGACAAGACCGCGCGAGCCGGCGCGCTTGCGTCCGCGCCCGGCCGATAGCGGGAGCGCCGGTGAACGGATCAGCACGTCAGCGCGACGGCGGGAACGGCCGTCCGACGGTCACCGCATCCAGCAAGCTTGCCGGGAAGTCCTGGAAACGCGCGGGGTCCGGCTCCACGCCCATCGCGTCGATGACCTTGCTAAAGAACGCACGCGCGGCCGCGACGAGCGTGATGTCGAGGATCTCCTGATCGGTCAGACCGTGGGACCGAAGGGCGTCGGCGTCCGCGATCGACGTGTCGTGAGGCGCGCGGATGACGTTTTCCGCGAACGCCATGATGGCCACCTCGACCGCATCGAGCCCGGCGTGGCGGAAGTCGCGGACGATCGCCTCGATTTGTTCGTAGGAAAAACCGTTTTGACGGAGCACCGCTCCGTGGGCGGCGAGTCAATTCGTGCAGCGCAGCGCTTTCAGGGCCGCCATGCACACGAGCTCGTAGCGGCGCAGGCGCATCGTCCCGCGGATCGCTTTCGAGAGCTCCTGCCACTTCTCGAAGATCTCGGGGCGCAGGCTGAAGACCTTCGTTGTGTCGTGGGCGCGGCCGCGATCGCGAACCTCGCTTTCGTACATCGCTGCGGTCTTGCCGGTCGCCTTGTTCTCGGGGATCACACGGATGAGCAAGGGCGTCCACGTCTCCTTTGGGCCGGCGGAGAGTCGCGCCGTGCGGCGCGTCGACCGGCCTCGGAAGCGATTGTACCGCGTGGGATAATCGCCGCAGGATCGACGGCGGCCGAGGACCGGGACGGCATGAGGCCATGCGTCGGCGGCGGCATGGGAGGAAAACGTGACCGATCAGACGAGCGTCGAACAACATCGCGCGTTCGGACGGGGACCGATCGGGTGCGCGGTGCTGACGATCAGCGATACGCGCACGTTGGAGACCGACAGCGGCGGTCAGCTGATTGTGGATGCTTTGTCCGGGCAAGGACACCGGATCGTCCACCGCGCGATCGCGAAGGACGAGCCGGCGCAGATCGTCCGGTGGCTCGAGGAAGCCGCGGCCGATCCCGACGTCCGTGTGATCCTGACGACGGGCGGCACCGGCATCGCGCCGCGCGACACCACGTACGACGTCGTCAGCCGCTTGCTCGACAAGCGCCTGGACGGCTTCGGCGAGTTGTTCCGGATGTTGTCCTACCAGGAGGTGGGCGCCGCCGCGATGCTCAGCCGGGCCATCGGCGGCACTTTTCGCGGCCGCGTCCTGCTGTGCATGCCCGGGTCAACGAACGCGGTACGACTCGCGCTGGAGCGGCTCATCCTGCCGGAGATCGGTCACCTCGCCTGGGAGGTCGCCCGGCCGGTCCTGCCGCCGCCGCAAACGCGAGGTTGACGGTCGGTGACATTGGCGTGACAATGAGAGGATATTGGAACTCGGTTTCAATACGACGCGTCATGGTTCCAAATGTCGAACGGTCCCTGCGCACGTTTCAAGAATCGGGCCGCCGGCTGACGCCGTAGCTACGGGCGGTGCTTCGGGCGCTCGTTGAGCTTGGCTGCGCCCGCGACGCCGAGGAGATCCACGCCGGCGCGCGGCGCTACGCGCCCGGCATGGGTCGCGTCACCGTTTACCGCATGTTGGACGTGATGCAGGCGGAAGGCCTCGTGCAGCAGCTGCACTTCGGCGGCGGCCGGTCCCGATACGAGCTCGCGCGAACCGGCTCGGGCCATCATCACCACCTCATTTGCCAGCAGTGCGGCGTCGTTGCCGTCCTCGACGGGTGCCTGTTGGGATCGATCGACGGGACGCGGCTGCCTTCGGGCATTCACGTGGTTGGACATCGGCTCGAGCTGGTCGGGATCTGCGCGCCCTGCCAGAAGCGGGTCGGCGAACCGAGGTTGCCGGGCGCGGCGTGAGCGAAGAGAGGGGAACTCAGAGATCAGATTCCGCTTCTGGGGAGCGGTGCCGGTCGCGATCCTGCTCGCGATCGGCGGGCCGACGACAGCGCAACCGGCAGTGTCGCCGCGGGCGGCGTTATCGGTTTTCGCGTCGTTCTATCCGCTGTACGAGTTCGCCTCGCGCGTTGGCGGCAACCGCGCGGTCGTCAGGAGTCTCGTGCCGGCCGGCGGCGAGCCGCACGCCTACGAACCGACGCCGCGCGACATCGCCGCGTTGTCGGCCGCCGACCTCATCGTCTACAACGGGGCCGGTTTCGAGCGCTGGGCACAGCGGTTGTCCAGGGTCGCGCCGCCGCGGGTCGTGCGCGTCGAGGCGACGCGCGGGCTTCCCATCCGGCGCATCGTCGACGAGAAGGCGAGCCATGGGGGACACGCGCACAGCGCGGGCGATCCCGATCCGCACGTGTGGCTCGATCCGCTGCTGGCGCAGCGGCAGGTCGACAACATCTTGGCCGGGTTCGTGCGAGCCGACCCGGCCGGCCGCGCCGTCTACGAGGCGAACGCGCGCCGACTGCGCCAGGATCTGTGGGCGTTGCACCAGCGGTACATGTCGGGGTTGCGGTCGTGCGGTCAGCGGACGATCATCACGACGCACGCGGCGTTCGGCTACCTGGCCGCACGGTACAAGTTGACGATGATCGCGATCACCGGTCTATCCCCGGAAGCCGAGCCGTCGCCGCGGAAGCTGCGGGAGATCGTTCGCGAGGCACGCGCGCGCCGCGTTTCCGTCATCTTCAACGAATCGCAGGCGAACCCGAAGGTGGCGGAGGTCATGGCTCGGGAGGTCGGCGGTCGGACGCTCGTGCTGAATCCCGTCGAGCGACTCACGGCGGAACAAGCGCGTTCAGGGTCCGCTTATGTCACGGTGATGGATGACAATCTCCGAAATCTCGCCGACGGCCTCGACTGCCGTTAAACCGACGTCGGTCGCTGCCCTCGAGCGGATCACGTTCGATTATGGCGCCGAGCGCGTCCTCGAGGACGTCACGTTGTCCATCGAGCCGGGGGACTTCCTTGGCATCATTGGTCCCAACGGCTCCGGCAAGACGACGTTGCTTAGTGTTCTCCTGGGCTTGCGGCGACCGACGCAGGGCGGCGTGCGCCTGTTCGGAACCGACGTCGCCGCGTTTCGCGAAAGCCATCGCATCGGATACGTGCCGCAGAAGGCCACAGCGTTCGAGCCGCGGTTCCCGGCGAGCGTCTTCGAGGTCGTCATCAGCGGCCGCGTCCGGCGCGCCGGACTCGGCCGCCGGTTTGGCCCGGCGGACCGCGCGGCGACGCTGGACGCGCTCCACACCGTGGGGATGCAGGACGTGCGGAACCGGCTCATCGGCGAGTTGTCGGGCGGCCAGCAGCAGCGCGTCTTCATCGCTCGGGCGCTCGTCACTCACCCGGACCTGCTCGTGCTCGACGAACCGACGGTCGGCGTGGACATCGAGGCGCAGGACCGATTCTACGCGCTGCTGCGTGCGTTGAGCCTGCAGGGAACGACGCTGGTTCTCGTCTCGCACGACATCGGCGTCGTCGCCAGAGAGGTTACGCGGCTCGCTTGCCTCAATCGACGGTTGTTCTTTCACGGCGAGCCCGGTGAAGCGCTGCGCTCCGGGGCGCTGGACAATCTATATCGCGCGAACAGCGTCGTCGTGACCCACGACCATCACCATCACGGCCGCAGTTCGCGGTACGCCTGACGCCGTCACGATGCCGGAAATCCTGCAGTACGGCTTCATGCAGCGCGCCCTCCTCGGCGGCCTGATGATCGGCACGATTGCGCCGGTCATGGGCGTGTTCCTCGTGTTGCGGCGCCTCAGCTTGATCGCCGATGCGCTGTCGCACGTCGCGCTGGCCGGAATCGCGCTCGGTCTCGTCGCCGGCGTCTACCCGTTCGCCATCGCGCTGCTCGTCTGCGTCTCCGGCGCGATCGGCATCGAGCGGCTACGGACGTCCGGGCACCTGCAGGGCGACGCCGTGCTCGCCGTGTTCCTGTCGGGCGGCTTCGCGGTCGCGGTCGTGCTCATAAGCGTCGGAAGGGGATTCAATGTCGACTTGTTCTCCTATTTGTTCGGCGCGATCACGGCGGTGCAACCGAGCGATCTCTGGCTGATCCTCGGGATGGGGCTGTGCGTATTGAGCGCGATCGTACTCCTGTACAAGGAGCTGTTCGCGATCACCTTCGACGAGGAATGTGCGCGCCTTCAGGGAATCCCCGTCGATCGCATCAATCTCTTGCTGACGATCCTGACCTCCCTGGCCGTGGTCATTGCAATGCGGATCACCGGCGTCTTGCTGACGAGCGCGCTCATGGTCATTCCGGCGGTGACGGCCGTCCGGCTCGCCCGCAGCTTCCGCGCGACCCTTCTGCTCGCGGTCGCCGCCTCGCTAGCGGCCGTCGTCAGCGGCATGGTCGCCGCCTACTACTTCGATCTGGCCACCGGCGGCGCGATCGTGCTGTTCGCGATCGTGCTGTTCGCGGCGTCGTTCTTGTTGCGGCGCGCGCGCTGACGCGCCGCAGGGAAATCCCCTCGCCGCGCGAATCGGACCACGGCATGCACGCGCCCGTCTTGCCTGTCGGCAACGAATACCTATCGATTCCCCACCTCGATCCGCGGACGGGCGAGATCCCGGACGTCTTCGCTTTGTCCGATCGCGCGTCCGGTCTGCTCGGCCTGCGCGGTCAGAGGAAGCCCTTGCTGCGCATCGTCTGTGCTCACGACGACGGCTCGCTGCACCCGTTCCAGCCGCGCGAGGCGGCGCGTGAGGACGCGTGGACGCCTGTGCTGCGGGGCTCGGCAGGAGAACGCGACATCACGGTGCGGTTCGTGGCGCCGCCCAGCGAGCGGGCGATCGTCATTTCGATCACCGCCACCCAACCGGGAACGTTCGGCGTGGCCTGGAACTGGGACGCGGTCAGCGTCGTCACAGGGGAAGCGCGCGACGTTCCCGCCGATCTCATCGTGCGTGCCGGCGACGAGGACGGCGTGACGACGGGCGAGGCATTCGGACCGTTGCCGTTCATCGGCTGGGCGATAGCGGCCGACGGCGACTCCGCGACACACGTCACCGATGTCGACGGGGACGCGCGGCGCGGCGCGCTGCTTCGAACTTGCGCCGCCGGCGAGGTCGGTTCGTTCTTCGTCACCGTCGCGATCGACGGCGCCGGGGCCCGCCGCAGCGCATTGGCGATGCGCGCGACCGGCGCCGCGGCGATGGTCGCGGAGACGCAACGATGGCTGCAAGCGCGCACCGTGCGATTGCGCGACCCGGCGGCTGAGGCGCGCGCGAACTTGAATTTGTTCTTCAACCGCTTTTTCGCGACGGGTCGCACGCTGGAGCGCGGACACCTCGTCGCCGTCACGTCGCGCAGCCCGCGTCACGGGAACTGCGGCATCTTTCGGGCCCGGGACGCACTGCTCTGGAGCTTGCCGGGGTTGTGCGTGCAGGAGCCGGCGTGGGCGGGAGATCTGCTCCTCGACTTCTACGAGTCCACCTGGCCGCAAGGCGGCGATCATGGGCTGTACCTACACGGAGCGCCGATGTTCCCGGCGGACGATCTCTTCTCGTT
>Ga0194132_10005579_pt1 | contig 20243 bp, 18 predicted proteins | sample TA2KigOf80mmetaG_FD_148612 | JGI IMG/M metagenome (GOLD analysis project Ga0194132, IMG submission 148612) | Freshwater microbial communities from Lake Tanganyika, Tanzania - TA2015054 Kigoma Offshore 80m | ecosystem: Environmental > Aquatic > Freshwater > Lake | place: Tanzania: Lake... | reverse complement strand
TAGCATACCGGAAAGTTTTGTATTGGGGGGCGTATTTTTAGCGATGCTCACCGCCAATTTAGCTTCCGGGTCTCCTTCTTTTGGCGATATCGTTCCATTTACCCTGATCGCCGGGCTGTTTCTTTCCAATCTGCCCGAAGCCATGTCCAGCAGTGTGGGGATGCGGGCGCAGGGATGGAGCGCCGCCAAAATTCTCGGTCTGTGGCTTTCCTTGGCCTTTATGGTGGTGGTCAGCACGGTAATCGGCTATATCCTTGGCGCACAGCTCGATCATACGGTCATGGTAGCGGTGGAAGGGCTGGCCGCCGGCGCGATGCTTACCATGATCGCCCAGACCATGATCCCGGAAGCAGTACATCTCGGTAGCTCGAATACCGTCGGGCTGAGCACACTGACCGGTTTTCTTTCGGCAGTAGCGTTCAAACTACTGGAGGTGTAGAAAAGGTAGAAAAAACCGATACCTATCTTTCTATGTATCGCCACGGCATCTTTGTCTGCCGCATACCCTATTTACATCGCCAGCCGGTCATCTTTCCTCGAGGGTTTCATGCGTACACCGGAATCCGCTCCCACCCGGTCCGACTCTTTTGGCACGGACACCGAACTCAAACGTGCCCTCGGTCCCGTATCGGCCACCACGGTCATTGTCGGCTCGATCATAGGCTCCGGAATCTTTGCAGGCCCCGCCATCGTAGCGGGGTACACGGGCACGTCCGGTGTTACGCTTGCCATCTGGGCGTTGTGCGGGTTGATGTCGTTTTTCGGTGCGGTGTGTTATGCCGAACTCGGCGGTATGATGCCACGCGCGGGCGGACAGTTTACCTATTTGAGCGAAGCCTATTCGCCGATGTGGGGGTTTTTGTTTGGATGGACGTCGCTGCTGGTGGTTCGTCCGGGTGACATGGCCGCCATCGCTTCCGCGTTTGCCACGTACGCCGGATATTTTATCGTTCAGGCCCTGCCCTATCCGGAATGGGCGCGGCGTGGGCTTGGGATCTTTACCCTGCTTTTGATCGCGTATTTCAACTATCGAGGCATCCGAATAGCCGGGCTGATCCAAAACCTATCCACTTTTTTCAAGGTAGGGGCGCTTATCGCGCTGGTGGGGGTGGGGGTTCTGCTCATGCCGGATTCGAGCCAACTCGAACCGCTCTGGCCGGCAACGATGAACCTTGGTATGGTCGGCGCGCTCAGCCTTGCGATGGTCGCCGCGTTTGGTGCGTACGACGGCTGGGACTCCTCGACCTACGTGGCCGAAGAGATCAAAAACCCACGTCGCAACGTACCGCTGTCCATCCTTCTCGGGTTGGGTATCGCCACCGCCGTGTATCTGTCGGTCAATCTGGCGTATGTCTATGTGCTGTCGAATACCGGAGTAGCCCAGAGCGAGCGCGTAGCGTCGGACGCCATGCAGGTGGTGCTGGGGCCGATCGGCGCATCGCTGATCGCCTTTGCGGTAATGGTTTCCACCTTCGGCACGGTCAACGCCAACGTGCTGGCCGGCCCGCGCGTCTGCTACGCCATGGCGCGGGAACGGATGTTTTTTACCTGGGCGGCAAAAGTACATCCCCAATATGGCACGCCACACGCGGCGATCATCATCCTTGCCGTGGTGTCGTCGGTGCAGATTCTGTTTCTCGGCTCATGGGAGGCGCTGGTGGCCTCGCGCACCGCCGCGCTGTGGGTGTTTTATCTGATGAACGGCTTGGGGGTATTTATCCTGCGCCGCAAATACCCCGATGCGCCACGTCCCTACAAAACCTGGGGGTATCCGGTCACGCCGCTGCTGTTTCTTGTGAGCGGACTCGTCTTTCTCGGGCTGATCGTGTACACCGACCCGAAACACTCGCTGATCGGGTTGGGGATTACCGCTGTCGGTGGAGTCGTGTACCAACTGTGGGTAAAAAAGTTTCAGGAAAAGTAACCGCTACTCTTCCCACTCCTTGCGACCGCGTAGCCTTTTCATGACCAGCCTGCGGTCGTACACCCTGTCTCCGTTTCCCGTCACATTGTAAGCCGTCGTGCAGGCACGGCGATGCTGCGGCGAACGATTGGCGTCCGAGCCGTGTATGATCAGCGGTCCAAAAAAAATCGCCGTACCGCCCTTTCCCTCCAACGGAATCGCATCGTCTCGATGCTGAAAATAACCGGGTAGAAAACGTCCAAACGCCTGCTTACGCTCTTCGTGCGTAAGCAGACCGAGTTTGTGGCTCCCCGGAACCACCTGTAGACAGCCGTTTTCCACCGTTGCCCCGTCGATGTATATCATACAGTTGAGATACACAGGCGTGTTGTTCGACCGACTCCAGTATCCGTAGTCCTGATGCCACGGCGTCACCGTGCCGTTTAGGGCAGATTTCATCAAGAGTTTGCAGTGAAAAAAAGAAATGTCCGGCCCTAAAAGATCCTCGACGATGTCAAGTGTCGTGTCCGCGCGAACAAAACGGTCAAGGGACGGACATACGGCGTCGGCATTCATCATTTGCTTGATCCGGGGTTTAAGAGCTGGATTGTCAAACACTTCCCACTGCACATCCGGCGGAACCCCGTCCGCCATGCGTTCGTGCAAATCCTCGGTCTCCCGATCCATCTCCGCAAGTGGGTCCGGAGAAACAAACCCTTCTTTGAGGAGATAGCCGTTTTCGTTAAAAAAGTCGATTTCCTGTTGGGTCAGGGCAAGCGGCATGTTTTCTTCCTTGGGTTGAAATCTCCATCATAGAGGTTGTCCTCTCAAAACATCCAAATCGTTTTACAACACCGACGGTCAAACGACACGCGCTAAACAGCGTACCCTGCGCCCCGAAAAGCGTCAAGAATTTCCTACCGGATCACCGCAATCTTGCCGGTTCGGCGCTCGCCCCCGGCTTCCATGACGTACAGATATATGCCGCTTGCCACGCACCGCCCTGTGTCGTTTGCCCCGGACCAGCGCCACTGTCCGGCCACACCCGTAGGCGTGATGGCCTTGCCGAGCGACGCCACCCATTCGCCCGCAAGGTTGTAAATATCCAACCGGCTCAGCCCCACAGGCAAAAGGTCGAAAATGACGCCCGTGGTATAGTCGCCGTCGTCGGCCCCACCGGAATGGGGGCGAAACGGATTGGGATACACCATCGTCTGACTAAACAGTTGACCCGCTCCCGGCGCTTCGTAAAACACGCCAATCGTCCCTAACTTGGTTACCGTCCCCGACACCACGTTCCGGTCCGGATCGGCCACGCTTGCTTCCACCTTGATCCATTCCTCCCGATCTTCGTCATAGCGGTACAGCCCAAGCCGCTGTTCCTGTGTCGATCCACTGACCAACCCCGCCGCCAAGAGTTCTCCGTCCGTATAGTGTATCCGTACCGTGGCCGGATCGGCAAATTCGATTTCGGACGGTCCGAACTGTCTTGCCACTCCGATATACCGCCCTTCTTGTTGATCCGTGGTCGGAACGTCGGTCGGTTCAAAAAGAAAAACGTCGCCTCGACGCCTACGGCGGAAACCGGAAATTCCAGCCCGCTGTATGCCCGGTCGGCAAGCGCCCAAACCGGCACTTGGCCGTTTTTCAGCCGTTTAGGTGATCGCGGCGGTGCAAATTTTCCCGTGGTCTGGAGAAAAATATCTTCTGCGTCTGCGAAAAACTCCCGGACGTGTTGGCCTGAAAATAGCTGAATCGCTGTCCGTTGTTTGTCATCGCAGGAAAGGCGTTGTTGGCGCTCGCCTGTCCGATCAGCGTGCTATCCGTCCCCGTCCCGTCCGAATTGCGGAGCTTGACGTAAAAATTGGTCGCCGCGACCGAGGTGGAAGGGTTTGTTCCAAACGTTTTGTTGTTAAACACATTGGCCTGATCCTGGCTATAGGGGATCTGTGTGCCAGCGGTTGACCAGTTTGGGGTCCACGAAGGCTTGGTATTGCCCACCGTTGAGATTTTGGTCATGTGCGAAAGCATCGTAACCTTGTTGTTGCCGAGCACGGTAGCATAGTTAAACTGACGCGAATTGTAGTTGGGGTTTGTAAGCGTCTTCTGGATGATTGAATCCACATCGGCGATCACATAAATGTCCGAGAGCGTGGCATTGGTCGAATCCTTGTACACCACCGCCAGTTTTTTGCGATCCGGCGACCACCTGGGTTGAAACAGTCCGTCCGTAGAATCGGCAGAGACAGGAAGCGAGGTGATCTGCACAAGACGCTTAAACGTTCCGCCCGTCAGCCCGGAACCATCGGCTCCTATATTGCGCGGTTCGAACACCCAAATGTTGCCGTCTATCGAGGCGGCGATACGGTGAACGCCCGAAGGAAACTGCGCCAACTCGAAGTCGTACAGCGTAACCGTCCAGTCGGGGTCCAGCCATCCGCCAAACTGTTTCGACGTATCCTCCACGGCCCCTTTGGGACTTACTTTCTTGAACGTCCCACCGACAGCCGGGATTTGGAATAGTTGTATCGTAAGCTGTGTATCCGCCGGAGGAAACACCAAGCGCTGGTATCCGGTGTATACGAGGCTGTCGCCGTCGGGTGTCCACGTAACCGAAGAAAACGGGAGCAAATCTCCGGTTTCCTTTGTCCCACCGCTGATCGCCACTGTCACCTGTCTTTTGTTGCGCCCGTCCCGGTCGATGGTAAACAGATTCCAGTTGCCCGTGTCCTTGCCCGACGCATCGTCCGGCGCTTCGGTAAGATACGCCAATCGGTTGTCCGAAGGCGACCAAGCGCCGTAGAGACTTATCTTTGGATTGGTCTGGAGCACCGAGAGACTCTGGATGGTATACGCACTTGACGCTATGTCGGTGGGTTCGACCGAGGTGCGGACCTGAAGCGTCAGGTTGCCCGGCGCGGGGTTGACGATCCCCGCCGAAACCGAGAAGATAAGCGTCACCCCGCCGCTGTTGCCGACCGTCACGGAAGTCGGCACCGTCACCGTAGCTTGCCGGTTGACCGAGTCCGTCGTGATGAACACCCGCAGTAAGCCCTCCGCTCGCGCCAAGCTGGGAGCTGATGACGTGTTCGGCCGCGGTGTTGACGGTGTTCGGTGTAAGATCGACTGCGGGGGGCGACAGCGTCGTGCCGCTGAATATCGTATACGAGTTGGAAATCAACGGGGTCGGCTCGGCGCTGGTAGCGACCGTCAGGGTATATGTCCCCACGATCGTGGGGTTACGGATGCCCGATGCCTGGGCAAGTTCTATCTCCACATTGGCAAGATTAAGCAGATTGCTGGGCGGTTGTATCTGGACAGTCCGTGTAGCCGACGTGCCGATGGCCGTCGCAGGCGTACCGTTGAGGGTGATACCGTACATGGAACCGTCGGGTATCGTAGTTTTCGACGGAAAGACGATCGTGATCGTGCTCGACGCGGCAGTAAGCGCCCCTGCGCCCCCAAGTGTAAATTGAATCCCATACGCCGCCGCAGTCGTTATGGACGACGGGTTGGGGGTTACGGTAGCCGAAGTAAGGGTGGCGGTAGACGAAATGTTGTATGTGTTGGACGCCACAACCGTCGGCTCCTTCGTCGTAGACACCTGGAGCGCATACGGCCCGGCGGTTGCGGGGTTGATCACACCCGGCGGATTCCGAAACACGACGGTGACGGAACTCCCTCCGGCGATGTTCTGCTTGACCTTTATATTGAACGTCTGCCCGCTCTGCTGCAGGTTCTGCGCATTTTGACCGTTTACGGTGACGTTGGTCTTCTTGATCGCGTTGGGGTCGGTCCCGGCCGGGAAGGTGACCGGGATCTCGTCCGTCCCACCGACCAGTGCCGTGTTGATGGTAAACGTGATGTTGTACTGGGCCGTTGCACTGATCAGTGTGTTGGACACCGTCACGTTCGCGGCGGAAACGTCGGCATGTACCGGCCGGGGGACTGTCGTCAGCCCAAACAGAAACAACGTCATGACGGCAGAACGCCGAAGAAAATCATACATCGGATGTGACATCGCCTTTTCCACTCTACATAAATGTGCTGATGCGCCGCCGGATAATCCCTCTCGGGATCGACTCTTTCGCTTGAAGATAACGTTTTTGTAACCGACTGACAATCAGTATATTCCTTATATCCGATCCGAATATCCGATTCGATTTGATGGATGGAAACGGGTTTGGAAAAGGAAACGAAACCGGCCTCTTTGCGATGCGATTTTTTGGGCTTGCTAGACCGCTTCCCCTCACACGGAGATAAGTCGATGTCATACGATCTTCTTCTCAAAGGCGCAACGGTCGTCGATCCGGGACAGGGGCGTCACGGTGTGTACGACGTGGCCGTCGCCGCCGGCGTTATTGCCGAAATCGGCGAACGGCTCGATGGTCCGGCCCGACAAACGATCCGGCTGGATGGCAAAATCCTGACCCCCGGCTGGATCGACATCCATGCGCATGTGTACGCCGGCGCGACCACCTTTGGGATCAAGGCTGATGCGCTCTGTCTTGCGACCGGCGTAACGACCGTTGTGGATGCCGGCAGTCCGGGATGGACCAACGTACGCGGGTTCAAGGAGTTTATCGCCGATCCGGCACGGACCCGCATCCTGACCTTTGTCCATATCAGCAGTATCGGACTGCTCAACTCGATGCGCGGAGAAATGGAGGACATCCACAACGCCGATCCGGAGCGGACGGCACAGGTGATCGAGATGTGGCCCGATCTTTGTATCGGCGTCAAGGTCCGGCAAGGACGGCTTCAAGTCGGAGAAAACGGTATCGAACCACTCAAAAGAGCTGTTGAAGCCGCCGAAATGGTCGGTGTCAGGCTGATGGTACACATAGATCAGGGCGTGCCGCTGTCTTCCGTGTTGGAACGTCTGCGTCCGGGCGATATCGTGACGCACTGTTATCACGGCAAGGGAGATAATATCCTGAACGGCGGGGAAACGGTGGTTCCGGAGGTATACGAAGCCCGAAAGCGAGGTGTTTTTTTTGATTTGGGTCACGGCGCAGGAAGTTTTCACTACGAAGTCGCCCGCAAGGCCATCAGACAAGGGTTTTATTCGGACGTGATCAGCACCGACCTGCATATCTACAGTCTGTTCGATCCGGTCTACAGCCTGCCGGAGACGGCTTCCAAGGTGCTCAACCTGGGCGTCTCTCTGGAGGAGGTCGTTCGCCAGACCACGATCAACGCGGCGCGGGCCATAGGACGCGATGACACGCTGGGTGCGCTTATTCCCGGTGCGGTGGCGGATATTGCGGTGTTCGAACTCAAGGAAGGGGAGTTTGTATTTACCGATTCGCACGGACAACAGGAAATGGGAAACCGGAAAATCGAGCCGGTACTGACCGTTCGAGCCGGAACCGTCTACCACCCGGCAGACCTTCAGGGGGAAATCGAAGAGACACGGCAACGAGCGGTCGAGATGAAGTCGATAACGGGCTTGCCGTTCGGGGCAGTCAAAAAAACGGAGCCGCGGTTGAAATAGAGATCAGTGTCACTGGGGTGAGGTCTGGCTTTCCAACCTCACCGACCTGCCAGTTCGGGAGGACTCCTGAATCGCCAACACGATTTTTAGCGCGTCGTGTCCGTCGTGTCCGGTGACTTTGGGTGTACGACGGTTGGAGGCGCACCGAATAAAATGCGACTGTATGGTTTCACCTTTGCGGGGCGTGATCACGACTTCTTCCTCCCCTTCGATCTTCTGGCGGATCACGTTGTTGCGATCTACGATCATGCTTCCTTTCGTACCCACAATGCCGACCGAGCTTTCGCTCAACCCCGGTGCCCAACTGGCATCTACCGCACCGACACCTTCTTCGAACACCAACAGCGCATGGACGTGTTCATCCGCCTGTATACCGGGTCTCACCCGGTCTACCCGTCCTAATACCTCGCGCACCTCCCCTCCGATCCAGCGCAGCTAATCTATGTCGTGACTGGCAAAATCCAATTCGACCCCCCCGCTTTTGGATTGATCGCCATACCATCGCTGAGACGTATCGAATGGCATATATCGCCGGGTCCAACAGTTGACCAGCCGACCGAGTCTGCCGGAAGAAAATGTTTCGTGAAGAATCTGAAAGGGATGCGTAAACCGAAGCACATAGCCGATCATCATGATCACCCCGGTCCGTTCGACGGTCTCGATCATCCGTCTCGCCGCTTCAAGATCGAGCGCCAACGGTTTTTAGACAAAAATCTGAACCCCCGCAAGCGCGCAGTCCACCACGATGTCCGCGCGCTCGTACGGAGGCGTACAAACCATGACCGCATCGACATAGGGTATCAAATCTCGATAATCGGCAAAAGAAGTCGTAAAAAGATCGTTGGCCAGTTTGTCGGCCTTTTCCTTGATCGGGTCGGCGACACCTACCAACGCCACGTCCCGCATTTCGCTTACCACCTTGGCATGGTGAGTGCCTATCCCGCCACAACCGATGATTCCGATGTTGAGCATATCCTGTCCTCGAAATGAGAGGTACTCAGCCAAACAGCCTAAAAATACCGAGCGCCCTGCGGTTTGTGTTTAAACCCGAAAAATCGTTTCTCAATATAACCCTGTCGAAGACACCGGACAATGCGTTCTCTCAAGAGGTTTTCACTATCCGGTCGATCAGCGATCGGACGTCCGGTGGAAGCGGGCCCTCCAACGCCATATCACGGGCGCGCGGAGACATTTTGAGCCATGTTTTGGCAAGGATGTCGAGCGTTTTTTGCTCTTCCTGCTTTTCCGCGAATCTGGCGGCGTAGAACTCCAGAAATACAAGACAAGCCACATCTTCGAGCATCTGCGTTTCGGGATCGGTTCTTAGTTTTTCCTTGCGGATCAGGGTTTGGACACGCTCCACGGTATCCGTGTCGTATCCCGTCTCCCGGAGGATAACACCCGCTTCCTCCGCGTGAAACCGGCTCAGGGCGGTGCGCCACGCGCGATATCCGTCGCCGCCTGCCGGAAAGTCGCTACGTGGAATCGCCCATCTGCGGATATGCTGGCACCGAACGGCCAACCGTAGAGTTTCCGATGCGCTCGGACCCAGTTTCGCAAGCCACGCGCTCATACGTTCCGCGTACAGCAGTTCCTGCGGATGGTCCACACCGTCGGCGCGTTCCGTTCGCGGGTCTTCCCGATGAACGCGGTCTATTTTTTCGAGCACAGCCCGATAACGCGAAGAGGACATGGCACAGACGTGGAAAACGAAAACAGCCTGTAATGGTCGATTGAAGTTCTGAAATAACACAAAAAGAGGTTCAGGTCAAATAAAAACCGCCGGAGGCTGGGCACTCAGGAGGTTGCGCGTGAAGGACCGGCAGAGAGGCTGCCGTTTGTCGATGGAATTCACGCGTCGGAGGTCATATAGGAAGGGGAACCGCCAAGACGGGCGGGCATGGAAAACAGTTCCAAGCGGATATCCAGACCGCGACGGGCGCATATCTTTCGAATCTTGTTGATCGCGCCGCCGATCTGCTTGCCGTTTCGGCAGATACCAAAAAGATGCTGGCTTACTACACGCCGGGATATGCCCATGATGTCGGCGATTTCCTGTTGTGTCTTGCCATGTGCAAAATACAGGATCACGGCTTCTCGCTGTTTGGGTGTCAGTGACTCGGAAAGCGAGTCGTATACCCTGCCGACCAGACGGCTGCCCCGGTCTTCCCATACATAACGGTCTTCCCGATCCTCACCCGATTCGAACCAGATACCCGATTCGTTTGAAAATTTGGCCAGATCGGCATGGTCTAAGGGGATTTCCCAAAACTCAGGGTTGTACATCGTCTGCTTACCTCCGGTGGCATTCGTTTGTGTTCGAAGACCAATAAAAAAACCGCGTGACACAGGTCCCGCGGTCCGGAGGTTGGAGCCTCAGCGCTCCTGACGTATGTACGGTATCAGGGGCTGGGGCGGCCCTCCGGAGACGGGAAGGGCATGAAGTCGGTCATGCCGGTTCGGCATGGATCGAAACCAGCGGGTCTTTTGATGAGCCTGCTCGTCACCATCCTGATGCCTCCTTTCGCTGACCACAGAGTTGGGGGATTGAACGAAACATTCGTTTGTCCCCGGAAAGATGGCACAGGTTTGTCATCCTTATCCTCTCGGTATGGAACCCTGCCTAAAAAGGTCGCCGGAGGTTTAGGGGCGGTCGCTATATCTCTACAATACAAACGGATGCACTTTCCATGCAAAAATATAGCGGATAAAAAATTTTTGGGAAACGGACCGTAGGTGCGTTTTTAGAAACGGTATGCGGCGGAAAAACGATGCGTATTGCAGAAGACACCATAAGGGACAAGGCATAGTCGATGGACATACGGCGGATTCTGACACCGGCTCCGCCCGTAAATCCGTTATCCGTGTCCTGTGAGGACCGGTATCCGGCGCGTAGCGATAGAGCGTTGCGTACTACAAACTCCCCGCCGGCGTGAATCCGTGCCCGGTTGTCCACGGGTTTTGCCACTTCGACGCTCACAAGCCCGGTATTGCGGTATGTGTAGGCGACGCCTACCCTTGCGATCAAGGGAAGCCGGTCGCCGTCTCGGACGAATTTGAGCTTGGAACCAGCGTTCTGTACCGCTGCGCCAAAGGCAAGTCCGGGAACGGACGGCGTTACGATCACGCCGACGTCAAAAGCGGTGGCGGTGGCGGTTACATCGGCCAGTGTGGAGCGGATGCGTTTGAAACTGCCGCCGAGCGAGGTTCCAGGCAGAATTTGATGTGCATAGGAGACGACAAAAGAAAAGTCGCGTGCTGTAAAGGTGTCACCCGACGAACCCAGCCGATCGCCAAAGGTAGTAACCGGTATATCGTCCATCCAAAGAAAAGTCAATCCCACGCCAAACCCCGAGGAGGCGCTGTCGCCGTAGGCAACCCCTACAGATTCATAGTTGACACCCTGCACCCATGTGTTGTGCATCACAGCGATATGGGTTCCGCTAAACCGGGTAAGCCCTGTCGGGTTCCAGTACAGACTGGCGGCGTCGTTGGACACGGCGGTATAGGCTTCGCCCATGCCGACCGGGCTATCGCGGAATACGATCTTGCGCCGTTTGTGCGCCAGTTGGGGTATCAGCCACATCAAGTATTCCGGGATCAGTTGGCCGAGGCGCATCTGCTGGTTCAACCGAGCGTTACCGCATCCAATGGAGATACAGAGGGGGGCGCGCCTACCGTAGTGCTCGAGGCACAGGCGTGCGGCGTTCCTGTGCTGTCCACCTATCATGCCGATATCCCGGAGGTGACGATCGACGGTGAAACCAGCCGGTTGGTTCCGGAGCGCGACGTCGATGCGCTGGCCGACGCATGGCTTGAACTGTTGCGTCATCCGGAAAGCTGGCCGCAGATGGGACGCGCCGGGCGCGCCCTGATGGAGGGCCAACACGGGATCGACCGGCTGGCCGGGCAACTGGAAGAACGATATGACCGGCTTATCGTTTGACGATCCCGCCGCCTGCAGACGTCTGCTTGTCCTTCTCATCTTCGTCGCGCTATGTGTCCGGGTGGTGTACAACATCGGATGGGTCGGGATCGACGACGTTCCGGTCTCCGATGCGGCGGATTATCACGAGATAGCCGTTGGGTTGCTAAAAACAGGAACCATAGACCACCTCGGCAGCCCCCCCCTGTTTCCGGCGATGCTGGCAGGCGTATACGGGCTTTTTGGCGTGCATCCCTTTGTAGGACGTCTGTTTTTGTGTCTTGCCGATGCGTTGACCTGCGGCGTGATCTATCTGATAGGACGTGAAGCGTTTGGCGTCCGGGTCGGACTGCTTGCCGCCGGTGCGGCGACGGTATATGGCATGCTGTTTCGCTGGACCGGCTATCTGCTGACCGAAACGGCGTTTACCTTGTTGCTGTGTCTTTTTATCTATTTGTCACAGAAGACGCTGCATACGCTTCGATGGCGGTACGGTCTTGCGGCGGGTCTGTGTTTGGGACTGGCTACCCTCGCACGTCCTACGCGCTGACGCTTATCCCGCTGATCCCTATATGGGCGTGGCTGGCGCTTCCCGGCAAAACGCGACAGACACTCCGAGTCGGGGTAGTCATTACCGGTATGGCGGTGCTTACGCTTGTGCCGTGGGCAATTGGAAATTTAGGCGTTACCGGGGATTTTGTTCCCGTTACCGTGATGGGCGGCCAGGTTCTGCTCGGCGCCAACAATCCCAATGTGCTTGATCGTTTTGCCGGCGGATGGATACCGCCTCTTCAGTCCATCTTGGTCGAAGAGCGCGAAATACAGGGGCTTTCCGCAGTGGACCGGGACCAATTGTATCAGCGAAAAGCGATAGCATTTATCATGACCCATCCATTGAATGCGTCAAAACTGTGCGTCTACAAGTTCAAGTCGTTCTGGCATCTCCACCGGGCCGTCGATCCGGCTTCGCTCCAATATCTTTTTGTCATCGTCTGCGCCGTAGTCGGCGCCGTTCGAAACCTAGACACGTGGCGACAAAACAGCCTATTGTATCTTATACCTTTATTTTTTACCGGCTCTGCGCTTATTTTCTGGGGAGACGACCGTATCCGAAGTCCGGTAGAGCCGGTGCTTCTGGTGTTTGCCGCCACGACGTGGCTACGGGAAAGGACAGTCCTATGTTGGATCGCCTCTATGGTATCGTTCCGCCGGCTACCACGCCTTTTACGGCGGACGGCGACATAGACCTCGAAGCGTTCAAGCGACAAATCGAGTGGTTGATTGCCAGTGGCGTACACGGTATTGCCGTCGGCGGAAGCACCGGGGAAGGGCATACGCTCGACGTGGACGAATGTCGGTCGCTTGTCGCCACGGCGGTCGAGACCTCCGCCGGGCGTGTTCCCATCGTGGCGGGGATCATCGTAGACAGCACACGCGATGCCATACGTCGCGGTCGCCACGTCGCCGGCCTAGGTGCTGTCGCTCTTCAAGTCACACCGGTCCACTATCTGTTTCGTCCTGACGACAACGCCATGCTCGAACATTTTCGCGTGATGGGTGAGGAAACGGGTCAGCCCATTCTTATCTACAACGTGGTGCCGTGGAGCTATCTCTCTCCGGCACTGCTCTGCCGTATCATGACCGAAGTACCCCACGTGGTGGGTGTCAAACAGAGCGCTGGCGATCTCAAACTCTTTGCCGATCTCATGATCATGGCGCGCCCCGAAAATCTTATCTTCAGCGCCGTCGACGCGCTCATGTACCCTGCGTACATGCTTGGCGCGCGTGGCTCCATCGCCGCCATCCTTACGGCCGCGCCGCGAGCCTCAGTAGCCCTGTGGAACGCCGTCAAAACAGGAGATCATCACCGCGCGCGAACGCTTCATGAAAAACTTCTCGCACTCTGGAACGCGCTCAACGGTTCCAATCTGCCTGCCTGCACCAAACACGCCCAGACGTTGCAGGACTGCCCGGCCCTTTACCCTCGCGCTCCCATGCACCTGCCGTCCGAAGCGCAGCAAAACGCCATACAGACCGCTCTGAAAGGATTGGAGTAACGATGAACCGTCGTATTCGATTTACTTTTGTCGATGAAAACGTATCGGTCGAAGCGGAATTGCTGGAAGAAGAGGCGCCGCGCACCTGTCAGGGGGTTTGGGACCGCCTGCCGCTGGAGGCCGAGGGTACGCACGCCATCTATTCCGGGAGCGAAATCGCATTTTTTATCTCCAAGGACATCGTAATCGAGCCGGAGAACCAGACCAGCCGGGTGATACCGGGCGATATCGGCTACTACTATCTACCACCAAGCACCATGTACGGGTGGAAAGACGGTCTCTCCGAACTGTGCTGGTTTTACGACCGCGATGCCCGTCCCCACATGCCTGAAGGACCGGTGATGATCAATTTGTTTGCCCGGTTTGTCGGAGATACGACCGAATTTTACCGTGTTTGTCGCCGTATGCGCCGCGAAGGCGTCAAACGGGTACGGGTAGACCGATCGTAGGGGCGGGTTTCAACCCCGCCCTTTGCCAAACGGCCAACCCCGCCCTTTGTCAAACGGGTACGGGTAGACCGATCGTAGGGGCGGGTTTCAACCCCGCCCTTTGCCAAACGGCCAACCCCGCCCTTTGCCAAACGGGTACGGGTAGACCGATCGTAGGGGCGGGTTTCAAACCCGCCCTTTGTCAAACGACCAAACCCGCCCGTTTGCCAAACGGCCAACCCCACCCTTTTTCAAAGCCATTGTCTATGTCTCTCCCATTTCCTCCTTTTCCCGAAGGACTGTCTGCCGAAGCTACTGCCGGACTGGAACGGTGGACGACCGACCTGGCATACGCTGCATTCCGAGACGCCATCCGCGTCTTGCTCGAAACCGGCAGTCTCGACGAAATAGAAGACGCCTTCCGGACGCGGATCGAATTTGGCACGGGCGGCATCCGGGGACGGATGGGGCCCGGCCCTAACCGGATCAATACCCGTACCATCGGAGAGGCGGCGCAGGGGTTGGCGCTGTACGTACGCAAAGCCGGTGGTGCAGATGCGGCACAACGCGGCGTAGTCATCGCCTACGACACCCGCATCGACTCCGATCTTTTTGGGCGAGAAACCGCCTGTATCATCGCCGGAAACGGTATCGTCGCGTATCTGTTTGACGACTGCCGCGCCACGCCCGAACTGTCGTTTGCTGTCCGCGAAATAGGAGCCGTTGCGGGTGTGGTCATCAGCGCCAGCCACAACCCGCCATCGGACAACGGGTTCAAGGGGTACTGGTCGGATGGCGGTCAGGTGGTTCCCCCACACGACAAAAACATCATCGCCCAAGTGCGCACCGTCGGCGAAATCCGGCGCGTCGATTTCGAGCAAGCCTTACGGCAAGGGACGATCCGCCGCTTCGGTTCCGAAATCGACGCCCGCTATGTGCAGACGCTTGCCGCGCTTTCGCTGTCGGAGGCACGGAACGTCCGTATCGTCTATACCCCGCTCCACGGTGTCGGCATGTCCTCGGTGGGCAAGGCCCTGGAGCGGTTAGGATATCGGGATGTCCACATAGTCGAAGAACAGGCTGTGCAGGATGGGCGTTTTCCTACGGTGGAGCGGGGTGTCGCCAACCCGGAAGACCCTGCCGCCCTAGAACTTGCCGTCCGGAAAGCCGCACAGATCGATGCCGACATCGTCCTTGCCAGCGACCCGGACGCCGATCGAATCGGTTGTGCGTTACCGCTTCCGGAAAAGGGTTGGAATGCTCCGCCGAACGACTTGGCGCTCAACGGCAATCAGATAGGTGTCGCGCTGTGTCATTACATTCTTACTCGGAAAAAAGAGATGGGACTTCTGCCCAGCCGCGGCTTGGTCTGCAAAACCGTCGTGACGACCGACCTGACCAGTCTTATAGCCCGTTCTTTTGGTATGGACGTGGTGGAAAACCTGCTTGTAGGATTCAAATATATCGGTGCGGTCATCGATCGGATGGCAGAAGGAATGGGTTTTGTGTTCGGCACCGAGGAAAGTCATGGCTATCTCGCGGACGCCCGTATCCGTGACAAAGAGGCCGCTACAGGGGTGTTGCTGGCCGAATGCGTCGCAACGCTCAAAACCGAAGGTCGCACGCTACGAGATTATTTGGACGATATCTACCGGGAGTACGGGTATTTTCGGGAGATACAAAAGTCGCTCAGCCGGGAAGGGGCGAGCGGCGCACGCGAAATCGCGGGGATCATGAAGCGACTACGCGAATCACCGCCTTCTGAAATCGGAGGGTACAAGATATTTGAAGTCATCGATCGGCAGAGCGGACAGGCGCTATGCCCGGAGACCGGTGTGGTCCGGACTGTGGAGGGGGATCGCGGCAATATCCTGATTTTTACCTTTACCCAAGCCGGGCATACTCGTGTGACTGCTCGGCCGTCGGGCACGGAACCCAAAATCAAGTACTATGTATCCGCTTCGTCAGCGGATCATCCGCATCTGATATCCGGCGATTTGTCGCGCACACGCGTCGCCGTAGACGGGTTGGCAGAGGAAATTATCAAAGGCATGATGCAACTGCGGGGATAACGCCGAAATCCGAAATCTAACCTCGCATCACGTCGCGGAATATCTCGGCAAAAACCGCTCGGTCTTCGGCAGTTCCGACCGTGACGCGCACCAACCGGTTGAGACCTGCTACAACCGGTTTTCTCAGAAACACGCCCCGTTCGATCATTCTCTGCATCGTCTTGTCCGCCCGTTCCTGTGTGCCAAAATCGAAAGCCAAGAAATTGGTCATCGACGGCAACGTCGCAATACCTGTATCGGCGGCAAGAGCGGCATATTCTTGGCGTCCCTCTTCGATGGCCTTTACAACGCCTGCTACAAATTCCGTATCGCGCAGGGAAGCCATAGCTCCAGCTTGTGCGACCAGATTGACACCAAAGTGCAACCGGATTTTGTTAAACGTAGCGATCAGTTCTTCGTGGGCTATGGCATAGCCGATACGCGCGCCTGCCATACCGTGTGCCTTGGAAAAGGTCCGCATCCGGATGATGCGCGGATCGCCGGACTCGATGGGCAGGATGGCATCCGCGGGGACAAAATCGAGATAGGCTTCGTCCAGAATAAACAGACATTCTTCCGGAAGTCGCTCGAGCAGATCGGCGATGGCGTTGCTTCCGTAGAACGACCCGGTAGGGTTGTCCGGGTTGGCAAGAAAGAGGATACAGGCTTTGTGAAGCGCCGCATGGTCGGTAAGCGCAAGCAGGTCGTTACGGTCGTTACGATATGGAACCGTTTCGAGACGTCCGCCATAGCCGGTCACGTGATAGGCAAAGGTCGGATAGGAACCCTGGGAGGCGACGATGACATCGCCCGGGTTCATAAACGTACGGACGACAAGCCCCAACAGATCGTCGATACCTGCTCCGATGACGACGTTTTCGAGCCCAACCCCATGCAAATCGGCCAACTGGCGACGGAGTTCGTAGCCTTCGGGATCGCAGTACCAGGCTACACCGGCAATGGCCTCGCTCATAGCCTTGCAAGCCTCAGGCGAGACGCCGAAGGCGCTTTCGTTTGCGCCGAGCCGGACCCGGAACCGCCGACCCTGCCGGCGTTCTATGGTTTCCGGTCCAACAAACGGCACGACGGGCGGTATAGCTTGTACGATATGGGTATACAGGGGGCCTGAGCGAGCCATGATTTGCCTTTTCAGCCGGGTGAAAGATAGAAACGACGGTTTGGAACGTCTTTGCTTCTACGCCCCGCTCAGGACACGCACCTGCATATCTACGGTCTTTTTGTCTTTTGGACGAACAGGGTCACGGATAATCCATTTCACATGGGTATACATGGAAGCCGGAGCAGGCTTTTGACGATTTTTCCGGTCGCGTCGCGCACCTCTATGATCGGTTCTTCCACATAGGTCGTTCCACCGTTGATGCTGAACAGGATCGACGATCCTTTTCCAACGGCGCTTACAGCACGTATTGCATGCCAAAAGGCACAGGCAGAACAACTTCCACATCGCGCGCTTCTTCGGTTCCCGTATTTTCGGCAAGGACGGTATACTTGATTACGTCGCCGGGTTGCGTGAGCAAATTGCGGTTGTCGTCACGCTCCTCCTTGCGGTCTTTGGGAAGACCTACCCGCGCGTCCGAAAGCGTGATGTTGACACGCGGACCGCGTACCTGCGCTTCCAGTGTGGAAATCAGGATAAACGAAAAGAAAAAACTTGTCATCAGACGACACATGCGGTTCCACCTGTACGTTCACGTTTCCCATTTTCACGTTCCTGTTGCTCAATATATGGCAAACAGAGGCGAAGTTCAACAGGAGAACATCAAAACGGCAGACGTAAGGTGGCGATACAGCTTTGACGGTCGGTTTGGCGATGGCGAAAAATACCAATACGGCAAACGACAAACAGTATATCGCCCCGTACCCATCGGGGAGCGTCGTTGCCCGCAGAACTCGCCGTGCTGTCGTTGCCATAACTACTTGAAATAGGCGTTGGGTACATACTGTTGCATCATCCGCTGGGTGTTGAAAAAAGAACCGTTTAGCGCGATGGTGTGGCGCATGACGTTGACAAACTGTTTAGGGTCGTGATAAAACTGCGGCATAATGACTTGTTCCAACTGGTTGTATAGCGACAGCGCGTCTTGTGATCGGTCGCCGGAAGGTTCGTTTTTGTGTCCGTTTCCGCCTATGGCCCAGCCGGTTACGCCTTCTATACATCCTTCGATCCACCAGCCGTCGAGTATGCTCAGGCTGGGAACGCCGTTGAGCGCCGCTTTCATGCCGCTGGTTCCGGAGGCTTCCATGGGTGGTTCGGGTGTGTTGAGCCAAATATCCACCCCGGCGGTTATTTTTCGTGCAAGATCGATGTCGTAGTTGGGTAAATACACCAGTTTGACGGCTAGGGCGAGCCTGTCTCTTGCGCCGATGACCCGCTGGATGAGCGCTTTGCCCTCCTGATCGTGTGGATGCGCTTTTCCCGCATAGAAAAGCTGTATTCCGCCCATCTCCTCCGCCATGCGCCGTAGACGGTCCATATCCTGAAACAATAGATCCGCTCTTTTGTACGTGGCCGCGCGCCGTGCAAAACCGATGGTAAATACGCCGACATCCAGCCCCGCGTTGTACTGATGGTTGACCGTATCCACCAAATCGCGTTTGGCCTGAAGATGGGTATCCCATACCTCGTAGGGCGGTATATTGAGCGCATAGCGCAGATTGAAATTGTCCTGTCGCCACCCCTCTATGTACCGGTCGAAAAGACTCCGAAACGCCGGAAAAACCCATGTTCCCGAATGGACGCCGTTGGTGATGGCGTCGATACGATAGCCCGTAAACATGAGCCGCGACACCTCGCCGTGTTTTTTGGCCACCCCGTTTACGTAATGGCTCAGGTTGAGCGCAAGCGCCGTCATGTTGAAACGCGGTTCAGAAACCCCCACTGAGGGTGCTACGCCGCTTGTATCGCTATGCACCCCGTACAGATCCATGGCAAAAACGTCGACCCGATTGCCCAACACACGCGACACCAATTCCATCGGAAACTGGTCGTGACCTGCCGGAACCGGCGTGTGGGTCGTAAACTGACATTGTTTGCGCACCTGCTCCACGTCCTCATGCGTGATGACGATACGCCGCGCCGCCGCCGCCGACTCTTCGAGCAACTCCAAGGTTAACAGACTGGCATGTCCCTCGTTCATGTGAAACCGCTCGATCCGCTCGTAGCCGAGTGCACGCAACATACGCAACCCGCCAATGCCGAGTATCACCTCCTGACACAGCCGGTATCGGAGGTCTCCTCCATACAAATGATAGGTAAAACTCCGGTCCTGCGGATCGTTCTCCGGGAGGTCGGTATCCAGAAAATACACCGGCACTTTGTCTCCGACGCAACCCTTCACCTCGTATTTCCACGCACGGATAGGTACCGTCCGGTTTTCGATTTCGACGCTGGCGTGTTCAGGCATTTCGGTCAAATACGCCTCTAACGACCAGTCCACCGGTTCTTCGTGTTGCCAGACGGACTCGTCGAAACGCTGGAAAAAATACCCTTTGCGATGAAGAAGCGGCACCGCCACCATCGAGACGCCGAGGTCCGCCGCCGCGCGTATCGTATCGCCCGCCAGCACCCCCAGCACGTCGCTGTACGTCGGCATCCCCGACTCCAGACCGATTTCCATCGAAAAATAGGCGACTACCTGATCTCTGTCCATGACTCCGCTCCCACATCGTCGTGCCGGATGACTTGTTTCCGATGTGTCTATTATCGGCTGTTTTGCTCAAATCGTTAAGCCCGAATCGTAACCGGACGTCAAATAGGTTCTCGATCTGCAAACAGAGTCCTAACGCCCAACGGTCACAAAGATTTATCCCTTTGTTGCGCCCGATCTTCCTATCGAGATAAAACCACTCCGGCAGATTTTTCGTGTATAACCGGATCGATGCGTGTACAATTAAACAGGATTGTGTTTTTGAACCGGTCTTGTTTACCTCTTCGAAACTTCACCCTTTGTTTCCCCGGAGGCATTATGTCGCTTCGATCCATTTCCCCGCTGGATGGCCGATACGCGGGTCAAGTACAGACACTGGCCGACTATTTTTCCGAATGGGCGCTGATCAAATACCGGATTCATGTAGAGACCGAGTGGCTTATCATGATGTCGGAGCGTCCGGAAATCCGCCATGTACGCCCGTTTACCGACGAGGAGTGCGCCTTGCTCCGTTCGTTTGTGATCGAGTTTGACGACACACAGGCGGAGCGGGTCAAAACCATCGAACAGACGACACGCCACGATGTAAAAGCCGTCGAATACTATATCAAGGAGCGACTTCAAGACACGACGCTCGAATCGCTTCAGGAGTCGGTACATTTCTGCTGTACCTCGGAGGATGTCAACAACCTTGCCTATGCGCTGATGTTGCGT
>Ga0194132_10005569_pt1 | contig 20263 bp, 18 predicted proteins | sample TA2KigOf80mmetaG_FD_148612 | JGI IMG/M metagenome (GOLD analysis project Ga0194132, IMG submission 148612) | Freshwater microbial communities from Lake Tanganyika, Tanzania - TA2015054 Kigoma Offshore 80m | ecosystem: Environmental > Aquatic > Freshwater > Lake | place: Tanzania: Lake... | reverse complement strand
GGCGATACCTCGTTCCGGAAGCAGCGGGCTACTCCATCGAGATGAAGGCCGAGTCGATTGCTGCTCTCTCGTATCCGGGCGGTTCGGAATGGACGAGTTGACCTGGGCGTTAGCTGACAACCTCAGAGATCTGCATCACTGGTGCGATGTTGGTGTAGTTCGTAACGTCGGTCATCACGTCACCGGTGAGCGGTGATCCCATTGCAGCGTTGAACGCATCCATCGATGCAAACGTCATGTGCACAGCGGCAACGTGCGGGCCGTTGACACCCTTTTCGACGGTGGTGGAGATCGGGCTCCACGCCTTTTGGGCAAGCGGCACGTGCGTGGTGTGGTAGTAGTCGTGGTCGAAGGTGGCGCCTTCGGTGGACGGGTAATAGACGCTGACTCGGATCATGTCGCCGACCGTAGCACCACGTATTCTGACGTCGTGACCAGTCAGCTGACCGACAGCGACCGTGAAGCGCTGCGAGTGCGCTACCGCGCCGAACGCGACAAGCGGCTGCGGGCCGACGGCAACAACCAGTATCTCGAGGCGACCGGTCGCTACGCGCACCTGCTCGACGATCCGTACACACCCGTCACACCGCGCGAGCCCCTGCACACCGATGTGCAGGTGTTGATGGTTGGTGCCGGCTTCGGTGGTCTCGTCACTGCTGCGCGGCTGCGGCAGGCCGGGGTGAGCGACATTCGCCTGATTGACAAGGCGGGCGACGTCGGTGGCGTGTGGTACTGGAACCGCTACCCGGGAGCAATGTGCGACACGGCAGCGATGGTGTACTTGCCGCTGCTCGAGGAGACCGGCACGGTGCCCTCCGCCAAATATGTGCCGGCGCCCGAGATTCAGGCTCATGCGCGGCGCATCGCCCACACGTTCGACTTGTATCGCGACGCGCTTTTCTCCACCGGGGTGAAGTCGATCGTGTGGGACGAATCGCTGTCGCGCTACGTCGTGCACACCGACCGGGGCGACGTGCTGCGCGCCAGGTACGTGTGCACCAGCACCGGGCCGCTGCATCGTCCGAAACTGCCGGGCATCCCCGGCATCCACTCGTTTGGCGGACATGCGTTTCACACCAGCCGCTGGGACTATGCGTACACGGGCGGCGACCCGACTGGTGCACCGATGACGGGGCTTGCCGACAAGCGCGTCGGCATCATCGGCACCGGTGCCACCGCCGTCCAGTGCATCCCACATCTGTCTCGTTCGGCGGGCGAACTATACGTCTTCCAGCGCACACCATCGTCGATTGATGTGCGCAACAACCAACCGATCGACCCGCGGTGGTTCGCCGGTTTGGAGTCGGGTTGGCAGCGCAAGTGGATGACCAACTTCACCGTGCTGCAGACGCTCGGCTTTGCCGACGACGACTTCGTGAAAGACGGTTGGACCGACATCTCGATTCGCATTCGCGACCGGATGGCGCAGTTGGTGAAAGACGGAGCCGAGATCGGGCCCGCCACGCTGCTGCGCGCGTATGAAGACTCCGACGACGAAAAGATGAGCGAAGTGCGGGCGAGAGTCGACACAATCGTGCGCGACCAACGCACCGCCGAAGCACTGAAGCCGTGGTACCGACAACTCTGTAAACGGCCGTGCTTCCACGACGAATACCTGCAGGCGTTCAACAGCCCGAACACGCACTTGGTGGATACCGATGGCAAGGGTGTCGAGCGCATCGGTGAGTCGGGAGTCTGGGTTGCTGGTGTGCACTATCCACTGGACTGTTTGGTGATCGCGTCAGGGTTCGAGGTGGGTACGAGTTACGCGCGACGCAGTGGCTTTGATGTCGTCGGCAGGGATGGCGTGGCACTGTCGGAGTACTGGAGTCGCGGGATGCGCAGTCTGCACGGCATTCATGTGCGGGGATTCCCGAACATGTTCGTCATCGGTTTCGCGCAGGGGGCGAATCAGATTGCCAATGTTCCGCAAAATTATGTGGAGAACGGGCTGGCGATCGCCGATGTGGTTCGTCATGCGGAGTCGGTCGGGACGACTCGCGTCGAGCCGACGCAAACAGCAGAGGACGACTGGCTGACGTTCATCACCAGCAGCCAGCGTGGCCTGCGCGGCAATCCCGATTGCACGCCCGGCTATTACAACAACGAGGGTCAGCCGATTTCCGAGAGCGACATGTTCAACGGAAGCGGCCACCCTGGCGGCCCCGTCGCATTCTTTGAGTTTCTCGACGCATGGCGGCGAACCGGAGAGTTTGCCGGACTCTCGTTTTCGTGATGTTGCCGCGTACCGCAGCCGAGTTGGCGCGCTACCTCGACCACACGTTGTTGGCGCCGGAAGCGACGCTCGACGAAGTGGTTGGGGTGTGCCGTGATGCCATCGGGTGGGGTGTTGCAGCGGTGTGTATTTCGCCGTCGTGGTTGCCCTTGCCGGCGGGCGCCTTGTCGGCAGCAGCGGTGCACGACGCGAGCGTCAAGTTGTGTACCGTCATCGGCTTCCCGTCGGGTGCCCATGCAACGGTGACGAAGGCGAGAGAAGCCGCACTGGCGGTGGAAGGTGGCGCCGACGAGATCGACATGGTGGTGAACCTCGGGTTGGTGCGCGATGCGCGCTGGGGTGATGTGGAGACCGAAGTGCGCGCGGTGCGAGACGCCGTTGATCGGGCGACTCGCAGCCCGGCGGTTGCGACTAGTCGGATTGTCGTGAAGGCAATCTGCGAGTCAGCCGTACTGAGCGACGCCGAGTTGCGTGCGACCTGCAAGGCCGCCGTTGCAGGCGGTGCAGACTTCGTGAAGACGAGCACCGGATTTCACAAGGCAGGCGGCGCCACCGCGCGCGCCGTTGCGATCATGCGCGAGACGGTTGGCGAAGGCGTTGGCGTGAAGGCGAGCGGTGGTATTCGCGCGACCGCCGCCGCATTGGCAATGATTGCCGCTGGTGCGACGCGAATCGGCACGTCAGCGACGCGCGAGATCTTGGCGGGGATGCCGGAGTAGTTGGTCGGCGACGCGCGCGTCAGCCAGCGGCGTCAATGGCGCGCAGCACGTCGCGCAACACCGCACCGGCGCGTGCGGCTGCACGCTTGCCCACCGCGATGACTTCTTCACCAGAGAGAGGTGTCGGCGAAATACCCGCCGCAAGGTTTGTCGGCAGTGAAAGGCCGAGCACCTCGAGCCCCACGTGGCGCGCCGCGATTACGTCGAGCACCGTCGACATGCCGACCAAGTCGGCACCCCAACTGCGTGCGGCGCGAATCTCTGCAGGCGTCTCATAGTGCGGCCCGTGCAGACCGAGATAGACGCCCTCGTTCATCGGCACGGCACCGCGCGCGATTGCCCGCAATCGTCTGCTGTAGGCGTCAGTCAAGTCGACGAATCGCCCGGCGAACGGTGCAGGCGGGTTGTCGCCGGTGAGTGGGGAGTGACCCGTCAAGTTGATGTGATCGCTGATCATCACCGGCTCGCCGATCGTCCAGTCTTCGCGCAACACACCCGCGCCGTTCGTGAGCACGGCAATGCGGCACCCGAGTGCGGCAGCAGTGCGCACGCCGTGCGCCACCGGTGCCACGCCGTGACCTTCATACAGATGCGTACGACCCGTGAGCACGAGCACTCGTGACCGGCCGACGGTGATCGACACCGCCTCGCCGCCGTGGCCGAGTGCCGAGGGCTTCTTGAATCCGGGCACGTCACCAATCGGGCAACGGTCACCGGCACCGAGCATGTCAATGGCATCGGCCCAACCTGAGCCGAGCACCGCGACGATGTCGTGTGCGCCGTTGAAGCGATTGCGCAGGAACCCGGCGGCTTCGGCAGCGAGATTGAACGGCGTGGTCATTCGAAGGGCCCGACTCGTGCGACTTGGGTGCGCGTCATGCGGTGATGCTACGCAACGTCATTCGTCGTCGGTGTCTTCGGCAGCGACTGCATCGAAACCCGCGGCGGCGAGTCGGGCAAGCAGTTCGTCGCGTGGGCTCTCACCCGGGGCACGAGCCTTGTCGTTGGCGATTCGCCAACCGTGGCGCGACGAATACACGAGCGGTGCTTCACGGAGGCGCCCGTAGCCGTACTCCACCACTTCGGCGAACATCAACTCGTGATCGCGCATCGGCATCGTCTGAAAGATGCGTGTATGCACCCACGCGAGACAGTCGGGCACGACTGGTCGCCCCTCGACCATCGTCAGGTATTCGGGGGCGATGTAGTGGAACCTGCGTCCGGGATACGAGAAGTACTGCCCGATTTGCACCTGGTCGCCTGCAAGAAACGACACGGTGAATTCGCAACTGGCCTTCATGAGCGGATACGTGTCGTGCTTGGGGGAGACGCTCGCCATGATGATCGGCTCCTCGAACGACACCTGCGTCACCCAGTGCGAGGTGTAGGCGCGGGTGACACCGTCGTGCGTCGCTGCGACGACCTGGACGCCCTTTGCTGCTTGACCGAGCGCACGCTTGAGTTTCGGGTCGATCATGTGCGATGCCTCTCGGCGGCTTAGCGTAAGGCACCATGACGCAGCTGCCCCGCCTGTTCCACGGGTAGGGGCACGATGCCGCTGCCCGAGAGCCTGCTCACGGCACCGCTGCACGACTTCGACTTGTCGCTCGTCGCCGGTGAGTGGCCGGGCGAACTCGCTGGCGAAGCGTTCCTCAGCGCACCGCAGATCGATCAACGCCTCGACTATCAACTCTTCGGCTTCGGGGCCATCGTGCGGATCTCGCTGCAGCCCGGCACGCACGGCGCCGGTGCCGACAAGTTCGCCGTGCGCACGAAGGTGCTCGACACACCGGTGAGACGACTGCACGACCGCGTGAGCGAGGCGTTCCGCGGCGGAAGATTCGGGCTCGAGTCGCCGTTCGGTCACGCGAACATGGCGAACACGGCCCCGCTCGCAATGAACGGTCGGATGTTCGCCACGTGGGATGTCGGCCGCCCGGTCGAATTCGACCCCGTCAGCCTGGCGTTTCTCGGCGAAGTCGGCAGCGCGGTGAGTTGGGGTGGCGACTCGATGGGGCAGCGCAAACTGCTGCCCCAGATATTTTCCACCGCGCATCCGGTGGTCGACCCGGCGCGCAACTGCGTCTGGTCGGTGAAACTCGTGCCGGTCGGTGGTGGTGGTCAGCAACCCATCGTGGTGCGCTGGGATGGCGCGTCGAACGAAGTCGCAACATGGCCACTCACGGGTGCCGTGGTGCACGGCTCGATGCACTCCGTGTCGCAGACGCACGACTGGTTGGTGCTTTCGGATTCCGGCAACTTCAAACTCGACATCGACGAAGTGTTCGGCAAGCCACGAAGCGTGACGATCGACGACAGCGTGTCGGTGTACTTCGTGCGCAAGGAGTCGCTCGAACGGACTCCGGCCGGCAGCGCGGTGGCGTGGCAGCGCGGCGCCTTCGGCCCGACGACGGGTCACTACTTCGCGCGTTGGGACGATACGAACGGCATCGACATCCTCGCCGAACACATGGATCGCACCGACCTCGGCTATCGGCTCGAGCGCGACGATGTCGACGTGAACGGCCGGCCGATCAACCCGCGTCACGTGGGCTTCTACAACATGGGGATGGCGTCGCAGTCGGTGAGCGAACTGCATTTCGACGTGAACACTGCATCGCCAGATGATGTGGTGGCAGCGCGAGTGACCGCGCGATTCAACGACGGTGAGATGTGGAACTCGCAGTTGTCGGCGATGGATTGGTCGGTCGACGGCATGACGAACCCCGACAAGCACCACATCGTGACACAGGGTCGCCGACCGCAGATGATCGCCGAACGTGTCGTGCAGTGCTACGGCAATCGCGTCGAGCGCGCGAGTTTTGGCACACACGAATCGGCGGCGCGACTCGTGACATTGCAGCGCGGTTCGCTCGGCATGCACAGCGAGTATCACTTTCCCTCGGTCGACGACATGCCGTCGTCGCCCACCTTCGTGCAACGACCTGGTGGTCGCGCCGGTGGCGGCGACGGATGGGTCGTCGTGAACGTGTTGTCTGACGATGGTTTCCGCGTCGAGTGTTTTGACGCCGCGCGCGTGAGCGCCGGGCCGGTCGCGGTGTTGCGCGCCGCGGGGCGTGACCGCCTCCCGTTCCTCTTACATTCGGTGTCGACCAAGTCGGCCCGGCCGGCGCCGCGCATGGAGCGGCTCTCGCCAGCCGCGGAGTTGCTGGCCAAGTCGTCGGCCCACGCCCGCGAGAAGTTGCCCGACGCGCTGCGTGCAGCCGTGCACGAGGTAGCCGAGTCGTTCGCCGCGCACTAATCTGCATCTTGGTATTGCGCGTGCAACGGCGCACCGCTCCTCACGGCGCGCCGCTGTCGCAGGTGCCATGAGGGAGAACGTGTGACGATAACGAGCCCGCAAGCCAAGGGTGCGACCGAAGCCCTTCCGTATGTGGTGGTGCGTTTCGCCGGCGACTCCGGCGACGGCATGCAGGTGACCGGCGACCGCTTCACGTCGGTGAGTGCGTCGTTTGGCAACGACCTGTCCACCTTCCCTGATTTCCCGGCCGAGATTCGTGCACCGGCTGGCACCGTGAACGGCGTGTCGAGTTTTCAGATTCACATCTCCGACCACGACATCACGACGCCTGGTGACGCGCCGAACGTGCTCATTGCGATGAACTCGGCCGCGTTGAAGGCGGATGTGCACCTGCTAGTCCCCGGTGGTCTCGTCATCGTGAATAGCGACAACTTCGAGGCGCGCGACCTGGAGAAGGCGGAGTACGAGACGAACCCGCTCACCGACGGCTCGCTGCGCAACTACCGGGTCGTGGAGATTCCGATGACGTCGCTCACGCAACGCGTGACCGAACCGCTCGGTGTGAAGGCGCGCGATGCCGAACGCTCGAAGAACTTCTTTGCACTCGGGCTCATCTCGTGGTTGTACACGAGGCCGACCGAGCCGACCATCAAATGGATCGAGAAACGATTCAAGGATCTCGTCAGGGACAGCAACCTCGCGGCATTCCGGGCCGGCTACAACTTCGGCGAGACGACCGAGTTGTTCGATCATCCCTACGAGGTGCGGCCCGCGAAGTTGCCCGCCGGTGAATACACCAACGTGTCGGGTAATACCGCGTTGGCGTGGGGCATCGTTGCGGCGGGGCAGTTGTCGAAGTTGCCCGTCTTGCTGGGCAGTTATCCGATCACACCGGCGAGCGACGTCCTGCACGAACTCTCCAAGCACAAACACTTCGGTGTGCGCACCGTGCAGGCGGAAGACGAGATTGCGGCAGCAGGCATGGCGCTCGGAGCCGCTTTTGCCGGACACCTCGCCTACACCACCACCAGCGGGCCGGGCGTTGCGCTGAAGAGCGAGACGATGAGCCTCGCGGTGTCGCTCGAATTGCCGCTGGTGCTGGTTGACATCCAGCGTGGTGGCCCATCAACGGGACTACCAACCAAGACCGAGGCCGCCGACCTCAACCTCGCGATGTACGGCCGTCACAGCGAGGCACCGCTGCCGATCGTGGCGGCGTACCGACCGTCGCACTGCTTTGATGCAGTGATCGAGGCGTCGCGCATCGCGCTGAAGTACCGCACGCCGGTGATCCTTCTGTCGGACGGCTACCTCGCGAACGGCAGCGAACCGTGGAACCTGCCCGACGTTGCGACACTGCCCGACATCTCCACAGCGTTCGCCACCGAACCGAATCACACCGCGCCCGACGGTACGCCGGAGTTCTGGCCGTACTTGCGCGACCCGGAAACGCTCGCCCGACCGTGGGCGATCCCCGGCACTCCGCTCTTGATGCACCGCATCGGGGGCATCGAGAAAGAAGACGGCACGGGCAACATCGACTACACGCCCGCGAACCACGAGAAGATGGTGCGACTGCGCCAGGCAAAGATCGACGGCATCGCGCGCGACATCCCGCTGGCCGAGGTGGTCGGCGACGCCGATGCGCACGTGTGCGTGCTCGGGTGGGGTTCGACATGGGGCGCGATCTCGTCGGCGGTCGAACTCGTGCGCGCGGGCGGCAAGAAGGTGGCGTGGATTCACCTCACGCACCTCAACCCGTTCCCTGTGAATCTCGGCGAATTGCTGCGCGGGTTCTCCCGCGTGGTCGTGCCGGAACTGAACGGCGGACAACTGTGTCGGATCGTGCGCGCCAACTATCTCATTGATGCCCGCTCCGTCTCCAAGATTCAGGGACGACCGTTCAGGAGTGCGGAACTCGTGAATGAAATCGAAAAGGAGTTCTCGTGAACCGAAACGAAAGGGAGTACTCGTGAGCGAAACTGCCGTGCGTGTCACCATGAAAAAGGATTGGATGAGTGACCAAGAGGTGCGCTGGTGCCCCGGTTGCGGCGACTACGGCATCCTCCAGGCGGTGCAACAGCTGATGCCCGAACTCGGCGTCGTGCCGGAACGCACCGTGTTCGTCTCGGGGATCGGCTGTTCGAGCCGTTTCCCGTACTACATGAACACCTACGGCATGCACAGCATCCACGGGCGGGCGCCCGCGATTGCGACGGGCGTGGCGGTGGCGCGCCCCGACCTCGACGTGTGGGTGGTAACGGGCGACGGCGATGCATTGTCGATTGGCGGCAACCATCTCATCCACGCGCTGCGACGCAACGTGAACCTCAAGATTCTTCTCTTCAACAATCGCATCTACGGATTGACGAAGGGGCAATACTCGCCCACATCGGAGATCGGCAAGGTTACCAAGAGCACGCCGTTCGGTTCGGTCGACCACCCATTCAACCCGCTCAGTCTCGTGATCGGCAGCGAAGCGACGTTCGTCGCGCGCACCCACGACCTTGATCGCAAGCACATGATGGGTGTCTTGCGTGCGGCGTACGAGCATCGTGGTGCGTCGTTCGTGGAGATCTTCCAGAACTGCAACGTGTTCAACGACGGTGCATTCGAGGGCATCATCGGCAGGCAGGTTCGCGAAGAGATGATGATCGACCTGAAACACGGTGAACCGATTCGCTTCGGCACTGACGGCCGCAAGGGGGTCGTGATGGGTGGCGACGGGCAACTGCGCATCGTCGAAGTGGCGGACGTGTCAGTCGACGAGTTGCTCGTGCACGATGCGCATCGTGCCGATCCAGCGCTCGCGTTTGCATTGGCGTGCATCACCCACGACAAACACCAGGCCACACCGTTCGGGGTGTTCCGCGACGTGAAACGCGATGACTACGGTCACCTCGTCGCCGCGCAACTCGTGCAAGCGTCAGAACGAAAGGGCCCCGGCGACTTGGCGGCGCTCTTGCGTAGCAACGGCACCTGGACGATTGGTTAGTCTTCGCAGTTCGTGCTTGCCGCGCGGGTCGCCGCATCGGCCGTGACCGCTGCGTGGGGTGCGGCGAGCCGTATGACGGTTAGCGTGAGCGCATGGTGAGAAGCGGCATGTACTCGGGCGTCGCCACCGATGACTCCATGAATCTCGCGATGTCGGCCCAAGCGGTGCCGCTGTACGAAAAGGTGAAGAAGTTCATCGCCGAAGAAATCGAGCCGGTGACGCGCGAATACTTCGAGTTGGGTGAAGGCCGCGCCGAACAGTGGGGCTACGGCGTCGGGCAGCTCGAGTTGCTCGAGTCGTTGAAGAACAAGGCGAAGAGAGCCGGGCTGTGGAACTTCTTCTTGCCGAACGCAGAGACGGGCGAGGGGCTCTCCAACCTCGACTACGCGTACATCGCCGTCGAGCTCGGCAAGAACCCGATCGCGTCAGAGGTGATGAACTGCAGCGCGCCCGATACGGGCAACATGGAAGTGCTCGAGCGCGTCGGCACCCCCGCACAAAAGGAGCGCTGGTTGAAGCCACTGTTGAACGGTGAAATCCGTTCGGCGTACGCGATGACCGAGCCCGATGTCGCATCATCGGATGCCAAGAACCTCGCGTGCCGCGCCGAACGCGACGGCGACGAATGGTTGATCAATGGCGAGAAGTACTACATCTCCGGTGCCGGTGACCCGCGCTGCAAGATCATGATTTGCATGCTGCTGACCAACCCCGAGGCGGCGCCGCACAAGCGACACTCGCAGATCCTCGTGCCGATGGATACTCCGGGTGTCGAGATTCTCGGTTCGATGGAGGTGTTCGGCGAAGACGACGCGCCGCACGGTCACATGCACCTGCGCTTCAACAATGTGCGGGTGCCGTACTCCAACATCTTGCTCGGCGAAGGTCGCGGTTTTGAGATCTCGCAAGTGCGACTCGGGCCAGGCCGCATCCACCACTGCATGCGTTCGATTGGTGCGGCGGAACGCGCGCTCGAGTTGATGGTGCGCCGCGGATTGTCGCGTGAAGCGTTCGGCAAGCCGATCGCCCGACTCGGCAAGAACACCGAGGTGATCGCCAAAGCACGCATTGAGATTGAAGCGATGCGACTCATGGTGTTGCGCGGCGCCAAGGCGATGGACACGATGGGCAATGCCGAAGCCCGCATCTGGGTGAGTGCCGTGAAGGCGATGGTGCCCGAGCGCGTGTGCAAGATCATCGACGAGGCGATCCAGGTGTTCGGTGCCACCGGCATCTCGCAATGGACGCCGCTCGCACGCATGTACGCCGGGCAGCGCACGCTGCGCTTGGCCGACGGTCCCGACGAAGTGCACTGGCACGTGGTCGGGCGCGCGGAAATCTCGCGGTTTGAAGACGATGTCGTGCCCGTGACCGAGTACGAGCGCAAGGGTTTGCTGTTCTCCGGCCCCGCCTGAGCGGTTCGGTCGCACCTTTGCTACCGTGACCGCGTCGGGTGGAATCACCCGCGACTCTGGGAGGACCACAAGGCCATGGCGAAAAAGAAGAAATCGACGAAGAAGTCAGCGAAAAGGCTGACCAAGCGACCCGCAGCAAGGAGCGCCGCCACAAAGCCAAGCGTTGCACCAAAGCCAGTGCGCACCAGCGGGCCCGTGGTCTCTGCACAGCGAATGTTCAACCTCGCCGCGCTTTCTGAAACCGTGTCTGGCCCGGGTGTCGCGGCGTCGCTTCCGCAATATGTGCTCGCGCGCGGCAGGAAGGCGTTCGTCGTTACGGATCAGGGTGTGCGTGGGGCGGGCATCGTCGCCCCCATCGTGGAGAATTTGGAAAAGGCCGGCGTGCAGACGCTCGTGTTCGACCAAGTGTCGCCGAACCCTACCGACATGAACGTTGTAGCCGGCGTTGCCGCACTGAATCGTTTCGGAGTCGAGGGCACCGTCGTGGTGTTCATCGGTGGCGGCTCGGTGATGGACTGTGGCAAGTACATCGCCCTCGCCGCACCGAACGGGATCGACAACTTGAACTTGGCGTTCGCGCCGAACCTTGACGCCAACGACCGCATCGACTTCGGCACGCTCGCACCGAAGGCGCAAGCGTCGAAGCCCGGGCTGCCGACGATTGCAATCCCGACCACATCAGGCACGGCGTCGGAGACCAACGGCGGCGGGCTCATCACCGACACCACCACGAACCCGAAGGTGCATCGCAAGTTGACGTTCAGTAATCCGAGTGTCGCGCCGGTCGCGATCTTGCTCGACCCCACGCTCACCGTTGGCATGCCCTCACGGGGCACTGCGGCGTGTGGCATGGATGTGCTCACGCACGCGATCGAGTGCTACACCTCCGCGGGCTCGAACCCCTACGCCGACGCCCTCGCATTGCACGCGATTCGTCTCACGGGTCAGTGGCTGCCGAAGGCTGTCGCCAACGGCAGCGACCTCGAGGCTCGCGCACAAATGCAGATTGCGTCGCACCTCGCCGGTCGCGCGTTTTCTTCGGGCCCGCTGCTCGGACTCGTGCACGCAACCGGACACCCGATTTCTGGGCAGTTGCACCAAGCGCACGGCCAGACGCTCGCCACGATGTTGCCGCACGTGATGCGCTACAACCGCGACGTCGTGGCGCAGCGTTACGCAGATGTCGGTGAGGCACTCGGGTCGGAGCACGACCCCGAGGCGGGCATCGCCGCAGTGGAGAAGTTGTCGTCGACCGTCGGCACCAACAAGCGGTTGCGCGAATTGGGTGCAACGAGCGACAACATCAACGACCTCACGCAGGATGCGTTGCGCGACCTCATCATCTTGAACACGCCGAAGTATCCGACGCGTGGTGACGTACACGAGCTGTACATCCGCGCGCTGTAACTCTGCGGTGACTTGGTTCGCAACTTCGTAAGTCGCGAGCGCAACTAGGCGGTGAGTTCCTTTCGCACGAGTTCGACGATTGCCGTCCAGTGGGCCGCAAGACCCGGGTGCAATTGGTACGACGACACGAGATGCAGTGCCACCCACTCGAACCCCGATGTCTCGTAGTTGGCAGCGTAGATGCCGGCGTCGTCGTGTGTGAAGGCGATGACGGTGTCGTAGCGCCAATTGCCGTGGTCGTCGGCGAATACCTTGCGCACGTCGAGGCGGGTTGGATCGACGCCGACTTCTTCTTCGGCTTCTCGCAACGCGGTGGTGATCATGTCTTCGTGCGAGTCGCGCGCGCCGCCGGGTAGTGCCCATGTGCCGCCGCCATGCGTCCACTCGGCGCGCAGCTGCAAGAGCACACTCGGCTCGTCGAGGTCGGTGCGAACGACGAGCAAACCGGCGGCACCGTTGAGACCCCAATGCAAGTGACCGCACTGGCAGCGGAGGAAACCGTCACCGTCGCGGCGCGCCATGACGTCAGAAGGGCGTAGGAGTTGCGGAGAACATCGCACCGCGCAGGCTCCAGCGTTCGCCGACCAACAACCTCGACGCCGTGATGAGCGAGGCGATGACCACTGCCGCGATGACGAAGGTGACGGTGCGACCGAGAATTTCGTACGACAACCCGGCGAACGATGCCGACACACCACCAGTCAGCATCTGCGCGCCGCCGAGCAAACCTTGCGCGCCGGCTTGACGTTCGGGTGGTGCCACCATTCCGACTGCGACGCCGGCACCCGTAATCGTCATGCCGTCGTTCAACGAATGAATGACGAATACGGTCATCAGCCACCACGGAACCGAGATTGCGCCGTAGAGACCCATGCACACCGCACCGACGAGCATGCCGATGCCGCCGGCGCGGAACGGCCCGATGCGTTGCACGAAACGACCGCCGTACGGTGCCATGAACACCATTGGCAGCACGAACAACGTGACACCGGTATTCGCCATCCACGTCGGGGCACCGAGATCGTTCATCATCAGTGCCCACAGTGCATCGAACACGCCGATCATGAAGAACACTGCGATGCCGATGAGCACGCCAGCAGCGATGGCGCGGTTGCGCAGCAAGTCGACTGCGAAGCGTTCGGCGGGGTGATCTTCGGCGGGCACTTCGGGGATGTGCAACGAGAAGATCACGAGCGTGACCAGCGACAGGGCGGTACCAATCACGATGAACGGTGCGGGGATGCCGAGAGGTTCGACGAGAAACGTGGAGAGGACCGGGCCCGTTGCGAAGCCCCCGACCTCACACGAGACCACGCGACCGAGGTTGCGGCCGAGTTGGGTTGGGTCGCTCACGATGATCACGCGTCGCATCGCCGGTAGGGCGCAACCAATCGCGAGGCCGAGGAGGGTACGTGCCAAAAGTAATTCGGGGAGCGAGTTGGAAAACGCCATCATGAAGTTGCCGAAGATGCCGAATATCAGACCGACGAAAATCAAGCGTCGCGACATGCCGCGGTCGGCGAGTGGAGCAACCGTGAGTTGGGCAAAGAATGACGTGAAGAACCCGATGGCGATGACGAAGCCGAGGGCGCCCTCGCTGATACCGAACTCTTCGTGGTAATCGTCGATCATCGTGAACATCACGCCGTAGGCCGACGCGTTGACGGCGATGGCCATGAACAATGCGAATTGCAAACGCCTACGAACCACGCCGCGAGGCTACTGACTATGGTGCTGGGCGCAGAAGTCTGCGACAATGGATACATGGCCGTCATCAACGTCGTCAACCCGTTCGATCAATCCATTGCGGGCACCGTGCCGCGCGCCGAAGTGGACGATTGCCTCGAGGCTGTTGATTCCGCGCATTGCGCATTTGACTCGTGGCGAACGACTGCACCAAGAGCACGCGCAGAGATTCTGCGTCGCGCGTATGAACTGATGATTGCCGAGCACGACGAACTCTCGCGCACGATCGTGCGCGAAAACGGCAAGGTGCTCGCCGACGCAAAGGCAGAAGTCACGTATGCGGCGGAGTTCTTCCGTTGGTTCAGCGAAGAAGCCGTGCGCATCGACGGCGACTACCGTCGCGCACCGTCGGGGGCGAACTGGTTGCTCGTGTCGCGCCAGCCCGTGGGTGTTGCGTTGCTCGCGACACCGTGGAACTTTCCCGCGGCGATGGCGACACGCAAGATCGGCCCGGCACTCGCAGCCGGTTGCACGGTGGTGCTAAAGCCGGCGAGCAACACGCCGCTGACCGCGGTGGCGATCTGCGACATCCTCCGTCGGGCCGGCGTGCCAGATGGCGTGGTGAGCGTGGTAGTGCCGCAACTGTCGGGTCCCGCGGTCACTGCGATGTTGCAGTCAGGAAAGGTTCGCAAGTTGTCGTTCACCGGCTCGACACCAGTCGGCGCATTGCTGCTCGCCCAAGCCGCCGAGCGAATCATCAACTGCTCGATGGAACTCGGTGGCAACGCACCGCTCGTCGTGTTCGACGATGCCGACATTGACGTCGCCGTCGAAGGGTCGATGCTCGCCAAGATGCGCAACGGTGGTGCGGCATGCACGGCAGCGAATAGGTTCTTCGTGCACGACGGAATCCACGATGACTTCGTCGAAGCGTTCACCAAGCGCATGTCGGCGCTCGTATTGGGCGATGGCCTCGACCCGAAGACGAACGTCGGCCCGCTCGTGTCACGCAAGGAGCAAGACACTGTGGCGAACCTCGTTGACCGTGCGATCTCGCAAGGTGCCACCGTGGTGTGCGGTGGCAAGCGGGCGAGCGACAAGTCATTCGGCTATCACCCAACCGTGTTGACCGACGTGAAGTTCGACGACACGATCCTCAAGGAAGAAATCTTCGGCCCGGTCGCGCCAATCGTGCGCTTCAACGACGACGACGACATTCTCGCGCATTGCAACTCGGTCGATCACGGGCTCGTGTCGTATGTGTTCACGCGCGATGTGGGTCGCGGTCTGCGCTTCGCCGAGGCCCTCGAAACGGGGATGATCGGGCTCAACCGTGGGCTGGTCAGCGATCCGGCCGCGCCGTTCGGCGGGGTGAAGGCGTCAGGCCTCGGTCGCGAAGGCGGTCATGACGGCTTGCTCGCCTTTCTCGAGACCAAGTACGTCGCCGGCAACTGGTGACGGGAGCGCTGGCACACTGAAGTCATGGGTGCAGGGGCCCGACAGCATTGTGTCGACTTGTTGACGGAGGCGGGTGTGCCCGTCGGTGGAAGCGAGCCGCACGCCATCCACGTGCATGACGAACGACTGTGGGCGCGCGTGATTGCGCAACGCCAACTCGGCTTCGGCGAAGCCTACATGGACGGCTGGTGGGATTGCGAACGACTCGATGAGTTGCTGGCCCGCGTGATCAGCGTGAACGCGGCCAACCGCATCCCGATGCGACCGCAGATTGCGTGGCACGTGCTCGCGTCGTCGGTCAGCAATCATCAGACCAAACGTCGCGCGGTGATCAACGCGAGGCGGCACTACGACATCGGCAACGACCTGTACGAACGCATGCTCGACAAGCGAATGATCTACACCTGCGGATACTGGCAGCACGCCGACGACCTCGACTCGGCACAGGAAGCAAAACTCGACCTCGTCTGTCGCAAACTTGAACTGCAGCCGGGCATGCGACTACTCGACATCGGATGCGGTTGGGGTGGCTTCCTGCAGTTCGCCGCCGAGCGTTACGGCATCATCGGCACGGGGATTTCACCGGCACTGCAGCAGGTGCAACGCGCGCGCGAACGCTGCGCCGGATTGCCGGTGACGATCGAGTCGCTAGAGTACCGCGAGTTGCACGGAACCTACGACCGTGTCGTATCAATTGGCATGCTCGAAGCAGTCGGGCCGAAGAACCTGCGACGTTTCTTCGACACGTGCGACCGTGTGCTCGCGCCCGACGGCATGATGCTGCACCACACGATTGGCGCAACGGTCAGCAAGCATCACAGTGACCCGTTCTTTGACCGCTACATCTTCCCGGGCGGCGTGCTGCCGTCGCTTGCGCAGTTTTCGGGCGCGGCCGAGCCGAACTGGGTGATTGAAGACGTGCACAACTTCGGACCCGACTACGACCGCACGCTCATGCAGTGGAACGCGAACATTGAGGCTCGCTGGCATGAGATACCGCACTATGACGAACGCTTCCGGAGGATGTGGCGCTTCTACATTCTCGGATCAGCGGGCGGCTTCCGCGCTCGCTCGTTGCAGTTGTGGCAGATCGTGATGCGTCGCAAAGGTCGCGCGCCGCGGTATTCCGCCGCGCGGTAGCAGGCCGCCGCGCAATTCGGCCGTGCGATGGCAGGCCGCCGCGGTGTGCAGTCGCACGTTAGGTGCTGGCGACGCCGGTGCCGCTCGCGGGGCGTCGGCTCGCGCGGGCGAGGGCGACGGCCCACCAGATGAGCGGAATCTGCAGCGGCAGCCGACCGTAGGCGACGAGTCGCTCGCCGAGTTCGCGGTCGCGCCAATCCCACGCCATGTAGAGGTTGGCAGGGTAGACGGCGACGAACAGCACAGCCGCCGACCACAGGGCAAGCCGGCGGGTGCGACCTACGATGATGCCGAGACCCACGAGAATTTCCGCCACACCACTCAGATGCGTGGCAACGCGCGCCGAGCCGGGCACCCATGGCGGAACGATCGGGTCGAAGAAGTCGGGGTTCGCAAAGTGCGCGACTCCGGCGACAAGCAGGATGGCAGCGAGTAGTTTCTCAGAGCGAGTCATGTGCGAAGACTAGGTTGTTGCGCACGACGCGCGCGAAGACTAGCTCGAAGACGAAGGATGACCAAGTAGAACGACACGGCAGCGACAAGAGCGACACATGACCGACGACATCGACACCCGCACCAATTGGCTCGACCCGCAGCAACTCGAAACCGTGCGCGGTCAGGTGCCGCTTCTGTATGTGGACGCCGTGCCGGTGCGCACCGACGACATGGGCAACATCACACACGTCGGCATGTTGCTGCGCCAGGCGCCCGACGGCGTGATTTCGCGGACCGTCGTGTCGGGTCGCGTGCTGCTGAACGAGCGGGTGCGTGAGGCGCTGCTGCGTCACCTGGAGAAGGATCTGGGTCCGCTCGCGTTACCGAAGATTCCGCCTGAGCCGGCTCCGTTCACGGTGGTGGAGTACTTCCCTGATCCGTCAATCTCCGGGTTCCACGACCCACGACAGCACGCGGTGAGCCTTGCCTTCGTGGTGCCGGTGTGGGGCGATTGTCAGCCGACCCAAGACGCACTCGACCTCGCGTGGTACACACCCGCTGACGCGGTGAGCGAACCGGTGCGTCGCGACATGACGAGCGGCCACGACCGGCTCATTCGCCTGGCGCTCGCCTCCGTCGGCGCACTGCCCTAGGGCGCCGCCGCCCCGGCGGTGGGGCGAACACCTGGAGCTCTTGTCCGTCGGGTTGCTCGAGGGTGAGCGAGATGCCGTGTTCGATGTCTACGGGTTCGGTCGCCGCCTCGACGACGACGGCCGGTTCTTCCTTCGGTTTGCGGCCGAGCAGACGGTCGAACACCACCATGCCGCCGGCCAATATCGCGCCGACGGTGCCGTAGCGCTGGGCGGCGCGACGCACCATATGGGCATCGTCGGAGACCGCGGGTTCGATCGGTGTGGGCTCGTCGCTGGCTTCGTCGTGGGTCGGCTCGTTCGGATTCACGCCCCTCAACCTAAGCACGTTCGGTGAGCAGAATCACGCGCTGCGATGTGACCGAGGCATAATCTCTTCCTCATGCCAGAAGGCGACACGATCTATCGCGCGGCCGCAGCGCTGCGCATCGCGCTGATCGGCAAGAAGATGGTGCGCTTTGAGGCGGCGCGGTTGGACGGTATCGAGCCGCGCGTCGGGCAGACGATCGAAGAAGTGCGCAGCCGCGGCAAGCACCTTGAAATCGTGTGGGATGACGGCGTCGTTCTGCACACACACATGCGCATGACCGGTTCCTGGCACGTGTATCACCCGGGTGAGCGATGGCGAAAACCGCCGCATCGTGCGCGAGTGGTGATCGGTGTTGCCGACTGGGTGGCGGTGTGTTTCTCGGCGCCGGTGGTGGAGACGTATCGCGACTTTGATGTGCGACGGCATCCGATCCTCGGCAAATTGGGTCCCGACCTCTGTCACGAATCACCCAACTTTGATGAGTGCGTGCGACGCATGATGGCGTACGACCCGCCCGAGACGAGCGTCGCCGAAGTGCTGCTCGACCAGCGCGTCGTGTGCGGTGTCGGCAACGTGTATCGCTGCGAGTTGTTGTGGGTGTGCGAGACCAACCCGTGGGCGCGCGTCGGCGAATTGAACGAAGACGAGTGTCATGAACTCGTGCGTCTTGCCCACGAGATGTTGCGGGCCAACCTGCGGCGTGTCGAGCGCGTGACGGCGCCATCTATTGATGGCGGGTTGGCGGTGTACGGGCGCCAAGGCAAGAAGTGCGATCGTTGCGGCGACCTCGTGCGCGTGACGCATCACGGCGAGGCCAATCGCGTGCTGTATTGGTGCGCCGGATGCCAGACCGCACACACACCGCCGGTAACTGCGCCGCGACGACTTGCCGATGACACGCCGACCGATCAACACCCCGCAGCGCTAATCTTCGCCGAACCGATCGACGACCGGTAGTCGATCGGCTAGGAGGTGGCGATTGCCTCGACTACGTTCACGCGCGTCGCGCGCCACGCCGGATAGAACGACGCGACGACACCGAGCACGAATGACAGAACCAGGATTACCACCGTGCCCCCTACGGGCACGGTGAAACCGATCAATTCGTCACCAGATGTGAGCACGATGACGAGCCCGAGACCCAACCCCAGCACGACACCGGTCACGGCGCCGACGAGAGACGTGACCACGCTCTCCCAAGCCACCGTCTCGCCAACCTGTGACTTCGTCATACCGACTGCGCGCAGCAGACCAATCTCGCGGCGCCGTTCGAACACCGACAACAACAACGTGATGATGATGCCGACTATGGCGATGATGATCGACAAGCCGAGCAATGCATAGATGAGACTCAACAATTGGTTGACCTGCCCGGACTGTGAGTCAATGTATTCGTCTCGGGTCTGCAGCGTGCCAATGCCAATATCGCTCGACACGGCGGCAACCGCAGCGAGGGTGTCATTGAGCGAGACACCCTCAGCCTTCGTGACATAGACGAACGAGTCGAAAACCGCCGTGGTAATGCCCGCGAAAAAGTCGCGCGAGATTACGTAATTGCCGAAAATGGCTTCGGTCGTGAAGAATCCCTCGACTGTCGCGGTAATCGTCTGGCCATCGACCGTAGAGATCGGTAGTTGGTCACCGATTTTTATGCCGTCTTCGAGCGCCTTTTGTTGCTCGACGAAGAGCCCCCTTGCCGACAGGTCGTCTTGTGCGGCCCCCTCCGAGATACGCAGATCAAAGAGGCCACCGATCGTCCGCGGGTTCACGACCACGACGAACCGCGACTCATCACCAACTCGTAACGGGGTAAAACTCACGCCAGTCGCGTCCTGCACTTCGGGAAGCCCGCCGATCTGGTCGGTGACCGACCATGGGATGCCCCCCAGACCTCGGGCATCCACCGACAACGCGATGTCGCCGCGGAATGTGTCGCCGATGCGTGAGCGGATTTCGGTGCGAACGCTCGAGGCCAGTGCAGTAAACGCGGTTACGAGCGCCACACCGATCAGCACCGGTGCCGCGGTGCGCGAAGTTCGTTTTGGATTACGCGCGGCATTCAGCCGAGCGACCGAACCTGTGACGCCGCGTGGCCGCACGATGAGCGAACCGATGCTGAGCGCGACTGGTCGGGCAATGACCGGACCAAGGGTGAGTACCCCACCAAAGAGCAACAGCACACCGATACCCAGAACTTCGAACGGGGCGTCGTTGACCGCTGCAACAAGAGCCGCCACTGCCGCTACCAACAGGGTGATGGCGCTGATGATTCGCTTGCGACCGTACGCGACTGCTTCGATGGCCGACGCGCTGAGCGCTTCAACCGGCGGAACGCGACCTGCGCGTCGGGCAGGGAGCAATGCAGCGATCACCACGGTGAGCACTCCGACGATGAAGGTGGTGCTGAACGACTCGCGAGAGATGGAGATACCGAGCGTGGGGATCTCGAAACCTATTGCATCGAGCAGACGAGCGAGGCCTTGCGAGATTGCGATCCCGAACAAGAACCCGAGCAGGGAGCCGGTGACACCGATGGCTAGTGCCTCAACC
>Ga0194132_10005568_pt1 | contig 20264 bp, 18 predicted proteins | sample TA2KigOf80mmetaG_FD_148612 | JGI IMG/M metagenome (GOLD analysis project Ga0194132, IMG submission 148612) | Freshwater microbial communities from Lake Tanganyika, Tanzania - TA2015054 Kigoma Offshore 80m | ecosystem: Environmental > Aquatic > Freshwater > Lake | place: Tanzania: Lake... | reverse complement strand
TCTCCACGCCCAAGGATCGAAAGCCGGGTCCAGATCACCCTTGGAGATCGAGACTGATTCAACCAAAACCAGTCGTACTGACAAAATCACTGAGCAGTAAGACTGACAAAGTCATTGAGCATTGACAGTCTCAAAGCCGGACGGCACGCACCCTGCTGTTGAAGTAGTCGCTGACGAGGAGAACATCGTCGCCGTACAGGCATAGCCCGTGCGGCTCCATCAGCTCCGCCCTCGCCGCGTCATCGCCGTCGCCGGAATCGCCTGGCTCGCCCGTTCCGGCCACGGTGACGATCCGACCATCCGGGCCAACCTTCCGCACACGGTTGTTGCGTGTGTCCGACACATACATCGTCCCTTGCTTTGTCACCGCGAGGCCGGACGGCGAGTTCAGCAGGGCCTCGGATGCCCTGGTCCCGTCCGGCGAGAAGCCGGCGTGGCCGGCGCCGATGACCGTGCTGATTACCCCGCCGGCATCCACTTTCCGAACTGCATGGTTTGAAGTATCCGCAAGATACATGTTCCCAGCGCCGTCAAACCGAATGGCGCTCACCCAGCCGATTTGCGCGCTCCTTGCCGGGCCGCCGTCCCCGGAGTAGCCGGGCCGGCCCGTGCCTGCCACGGTGTCGATGGTCCCGGTCCTCGCGTCTATCCGCCGGACTCGGCCGCTCGTCCCGTCACACAGATAAATGTCGTCGTTCGGGCCGTGCGCCACCGCGCTTACGGAAAGCATATTGGCGCTCCGCGCGGGGCCGCCGTCGCCCTTGTCCCACTGGAAGCCGGTGCCTGCCACTCCACGCATGATCCCGCCCTCGTCGACCATCCTTACGAGGCCGTGGCGCGAGTCAGCTATGACTAACCTCCCCTTCGAGTCCACTGAAACATCCGTCGGGTTGCTCAGGTAGGCCTCGGTCGCCGGGCCGTCGTCTCCGCCGTACGCCCGGGCGCCGTTTCCGGCAACGGTCCGGATTATGCCGGTTGCGGGGTCTATCCCGCGCACCCGCTGGTTGAACATGTCCGCGAAGTAGATCTGACCATCCGGCCCAACCGCGATGCCCTTCGGCGCGCACAGGAAGCCATTCGTCGCGACCTCGCCGTCGTGGATGCTGGTCCCTCCAAGAAACGTCGTGACAAGTCCCGTCCTGGCTTCGTACTTGCGCACCCTCCTGGAGCAATCGCTCCAGTAGACATCGCCGTTCGGGTCGGCATAGATGCCTGCCTCAACAGAGTTCACAGTTGCCTTCGAGGCGAGAATGGCCTCCTCACCCCATCCCGGCACGCCGTTGCCGACGAGCGTCGTCACTATTCCAGTCTTCGCATCCACTTTTCGCACCCGATAGCCGTACTTCTCGCCCAGGTACAGGTTGTCGTGCGCGTCCAGGCAGATTGCGTCCGGCATCAGCGTGCCCGCCTGTGTGGCAGGCCCACCGTCGCCGGCCGACGTCGGCTTCCCCGTCCCTATGACGGTGGTGATGATACCCGTCGTCATGTCGATCTTTCGCACGCGGTTGTTGGAGTTGTCACAGACGTACATGTCGCCCTTCGAATCGAACGCCAGGTGCTCAGGGTGCAGGAAGCCCGCGCCCTTCGCGGGGCCGCCGTCCCCATGGTACCCGCCCAGCCATATCGCACCCCAGTCCTCCAGGCCCACGCCGGTGGACGGCATCTTGCCCTCCGCGTCCACGGCATAGTTCCGCGCCACGTTGCCTGCGAACAGGTCTATGACGCCGGTCTTGGCATCCACCTTCCGGATGTTGTTGGACCATTCCCCGGAGATGTAGACGTTATCGTCAGCATCCACGGCGACGCCGCAAGCCACGTCGAGCTCCGCCTCCAGCGCGGGCCCGCCGTCTCCTCCGCGCCCCCTGCGGCCTGATCCCGCCACGCGGGACACAACGCCCGTCAGAGCGTCTATCTTGCGAATCGTGCTGTTAGCCAGGTCCGCGGTGAAAACGTTGCCGTGCCTGTCGAAAGAGATGCTGTGCGTCCCGCGGAACCGCGCCGTTAGCGCCGGCCCGCCGTCCCCTGAGTTCCCGGGTTTGCCGTCCCCGGCAAAGGCATGCAGGATGCCCTGGCTATCCACGCGCCACAGGCGGTTGCAGTGCCAATCGACGACCATCATGTCGCCGTCCGGCCTCCGCGCCACTCCTATCGGCCATCCAACGTTCGCCTCCTTTGCGGGCACCCCCGTCCTGTACGGCACGCCGGCAATCGTCACGATCCGCCCCTTCGGCATTCCAGCGAACGTGGCCCTCAGGTCCATAGCTCCTCCGAAAAGTTGACAATGTCCCCATGCGACAACCCGTGTACTAAAGCCTACTCGCGAGTAGCCGGGCAATCAATACGCAACCACTTGAAGATTTTGCCCAACCTGCGTACCCTGCCGTTATCGAATCCGGAGGTACCCTGAATGATCGTCGATACACATGTGCACATCTGGGAGATGCCGCCGATAGCGCCTATCGGCCCCACGGCCCCCACGTTCAAGAAGCTGCCCACTGAGCCCGCGACTGCGGAAGAGCTGATCGCAGATATGGACCAGAATGGAGTGAACATGTCCGTGTTGGTGCAGACAAGCTGGTCCACCTGGGACAACGGCTACCTGGCCGATTCGGCGAAGAAGTACCCAAAGCGCTTCGTCACTATGGGCATGGTGGACCCTATGGACAAGGGCAACGCGGAGATATCGCGCTACTGGATGCAGGACCGCGGCTGCGTGGGGTTCCGTCTTCACCCCTGCTACTACAAGGAGCCTATCCTGACGCTACCCCAGAACGAAGCTATGTGGAAGACCTTCGTCAAGCTGGGCGCGGTCATCCAGGTGCAGCTGAATGTCGAGCACGCGCCGCAGGTGGCCGCGGTGGCGAAGAAGTACCCGTCGGTCAAGATCGTCCTCGACCACATGGCGTACCCGGACACTAAGGAATACCCGCACTTCACGTCGCACCAGCCCATCATAGACCTTGCGAAGCACCCGAACGTCTACGTGAAGATTTCCGACCTGAAGCCGCAGTCAAAAATGGACTACCCGTACACTGATATCCAGGGGATCATCCGGAAGCTTCATAACGCATACGGGATCAACCGGCTCATGTGGGGCACGGGTTACCCCGGCAAGCATCGCATCAAGCACAACTGGCCCACGCTGGACCAGGAGCTGCGCATCATCCGCGAGGGAATCGACTGGTTGTCCAAGGCGGAAAAGGACCGCCTCCTCGGCGGCACCGCCGCGGAAGTGTGGAATCTGAAATAGCCTGAAAAGCAGAGAGGGCGTCCCGTTGCGTCGGGACGCCCTCTCTCATTCTTCACGTTACCCTTTACCCTCTGCCCGTCACCCTCTTACGCCCTCACCGCCACGATGTCCAGCCAGTTCCTGGGGATGTACTCAACTCCAATCTCCTGGAATGCCTGCGCCGCGCCTTCTTTGAGCGCCACGCTCGCCTTGTCCATCGGCACGCCTGGCATAGTGCCCTCGATGAAGTCCTGGAAGGAGCTGATGTCCTGGAAACCTTCCAGCGTGAACTGGACCGTTTGTATCTCCTGTTTGGCTATCTTGAAGCCGTGCTGGTTCAATAGCTGCTCGTACTCCGCAGGAGTTAGCTGGCGGCGCGCCTGGACCTTGTCCGACTTTGACGGCATAAGCCCGTATTCCTGCTTGAGGAACCGCGTCGCCTTCAGCATCCATTTCCGGTAGTAAACATGGGTCTCCGGCGGATGGGCGCCTTCGAAGAACGTGGTGTTGAACGCCAGTTTGCCGCCCGGCTTCAGCGTCTTGCTAATCTCGGTCAACAGGGCGTCCTTCTCCGGGATGTAGTGGATGGCGTTGCAGAAGATCACCGCATCCACAGAGTCCTTGACGGCGATAGAAAGGTTCTCAACCTGGCTCTGGACAAACTGGACTGCTGAGTTCCGAACGTCTTTCAGGTCCTCCATCGCCTGCTTGAGCGCGGCAGAGGAGTGGTCTATGCCGATGATGACCGAGTTTCGCGCGTCCCTCAGTGTGTCCGCAATCAGGCGCGTCACGCCGCCGGTGCCGCACGCCAGGTCCACGATGCGCTGGCCGGAGCCCAGACCCGCCATTGCGACCAGGTGGGCATTCTGCTGTGAGTAGAATGAGTTGCTGGAAAACTTCTTGAAGCTATACTGCTCGGTTGCCGGCATTGTCACCCCTCCAGAGTGTGGGCGAAACGGAGACTTCGACCGTCCCTCCAAAGCGTGGAAACGTCGGTGTAATACACTATCCGCCAGTTAACCATCTTATCAATTCCAGCCCGTTGCGTCTATCAGCCCTTCAATCCCCGCCCGGCGCGCGAGCCGGCGCCGCCTCCGGCCCACTCTCCACGCGTATACGCGGCAGAATACGGGCCAACCATGAGGGCGCCCACCAGTTCGCCTTGCCCATAAGTTCCATAACAGACGGCACCAGCACCAAACGCACCACTGTCGCATCGATGAACACGGCAATTGCAAGCCCGAAGCCGATCAGCTTGAGCGCGCGCTCGGGCACCAGCACAAACGCGCCGAAGACGCAGACCATGATCAGCGCCGCCGCGGAAATGACTCGCCCCGTCGCCGTCAGCCCGTCCGCCACTGCCCTGCTGTTGTCGCCTGTCCGGTCGTACTCCTCGCGTACGCGGGCGAGCAGGAAGACCTCGTAGTCCATGGACAGGCCGAAGACGATCGCGAACATCATCATCGGCACCCACGCGTCGATCGGCCCTTCCTTGCCGAGCCCGAAGACACTGTCGACGTAGCCCCACTGGAAGATCGCAACCATCACGCCGAATGCGGCACCGATTGAGATCAGGTTCATGATGACGGCCTTCAGCGGCACCACTACGCTGTGGAAGACAACCACAAGAAGGATGAATGACAGCAGCAGCACGGCCCCAATGAACAGCGGCAGGTGCTCGCTGTTGTAATCGGAAAAGTCCACAGTCGCCGGGGGCCGCCGCTTGTCAGCGCACGGAGGCCGTTGCCCGCTGTTGCGGCCGGTATCGTCACGTCTCGCAGGCGGTGAACCAGGTCTGCCGTTCCCTTATCCTGAGGGGAGGTCAGGGGAAACAGGGTAAACAGCGCCAGCTCGCCGTTGGCAATTGGAATCGGTCCCGCAACGGACTGCACGCCTTCAGCGCCTCGCAGCGCCTCGCCAAGCGTCCCGGCCGCGGCCATGTCCGGCGGTTGACCGCCGGGCCCCTGCGTTATAACGATGATTGGCGAGTTGAACCCCGGGCCGAAGCCGACCGTGAGCATGTCGTACGCCCTGCGGGTGGTGTCCGTATCCTGCCGGTTGCCGGGATCGGAGAACCCAAGCCTCACCGAGAACGCAGGCATTGCCAGCACCAGCAGCAGACCCAGGCTGATGACCAGCGATGGCCACGGGTGCGCCTGTATAACGCGGCTCCACCGGTACCAGAAGGTCCGCTTATCGCCGTGCTCCCTGCCCTTGTGGCGGCTGGGTAGCGCAAGCCTGTCGATGTGCTTCCCCACGAATCCGAGCAGCGCCGGAAGCAGCGTTACTGAGGCAAGCATGGTCATGAGCACGGCGGAGACCGCGCCGCCGGCCATGCCCTGCATCGCCGCGAGCCGCATCATGAAGATCCCCACCAGGGAGATGACAACGGTCGTTCCAGCGAATATGACCGCGCGCCCTGACGTATCAAGCGCTGTGATGGTGGCCGCGCGCGGGTCCTTGCCGCCGTGCAGCTCCGCGCGGTACCGCGTCACGATCATCAGTGCGTAGTCTATACCCACGCCGATGCCGATCATAATCGCGACCTGGCTCATGAAGTTGGGCATGGACAGGAAGCGTGTCAGCAGCGCGACGATCGCCATGCCGCACCCAATGCCAACCAGCGCGGTCACCAGCGGCAGACCCATCGCCAGGAGCGAGCCGAAGGCGATGAGCATGATGATGACTGCGGCGATGATGCCGAGCCCTTCGCTGGAAAAGTTCGGAACGTCCGCAAAGATGTCCCCGCCGAGCTCCACCTGAAGGCCGGGGACGGAGATATCCCGCCAGATATCCTTGATGGTGATCCCGTTCGCCAGGTACTCCTCCTGCTTGCGCTCGGAGAAGTTGATCTGCGCGTAGGCGATCTTCCGGTCGGGGGAGACCTGGTAAGCATGCTCAGGCTGGTAAGGGCTGGCGATGCTAGTGTCGCGCACGCTGGCCTCGATGTCGGCGAAGAACGCCTCCATCGCCGCGCGCACGGCCGGCTGGTCCACACCCCCTTCCGACTTGAACACTACCTGGCCGGCGTACCCGCTGAGGTCGGTGGCGCCTTTTTCTTTCAGTAGGTCGAACGCCGCCTGGCTCTCGGAGCCAGGCAGACTGAAGTCTGTCTTGAATTCGCCGCCGAAGACCCCTGAAAACACGGACAGGGCCACCAGCAAAAGCACCCACCCGGCAACGATGAAGCGCCGCTTGTCATAGCAGAACCCGGCTATAGCTCTCATATACTACCTGTGGTTACTCCATTCGCGGTCAATGCGGGACTATCGGCTACATCAACCCCAGCTCTTTCAGCAGGGTGGCCAGCTGCTTGCGCTCATCGTCGGTGAGCGAGCGGAACGGCCTGGTAACGCAGTCGGAATCGATCACTCCCATCATCTTCAGGGCGGCCTTCTGCCCGCCGATGATGGCGGAGTTGGGGCTGCCGCCCTTGGCAATCGCCTGCAGCTTGCCGCCCTTTACCAGGAGGCCGTGGAACTTCTTCGCCGCCTCCTTGTCGCCCTTCTCGCCCGCTTGCCATGCCTTCACGAAGAAGTCCGCATACACGTTGGCGAGGCCCGGTATGACGCCGCAGCCGCCGAGCGCCCGCGCCGTCGCGGTGCGGTGGGTGGAGCCCAGGTACCGGTGGAATGTCAGACCCTTTTCTTCGATAAGCACGTTCAGGAGCGCGAGCGCCTCGCCGGCCGTGGAGCTGTCCTTGGTGCCTATGCACGTCCCCTCGGCCGCCAGCGTCGCCATCGTCGCCGGCTCAACGGTCGTCTTGACCGTGGAGGGGATATTGTATACCCACAGGGGCACATCGGAATTCTGCTTGATATAGCGATAGTGGGTAAGAAGCTCGTCCTGCCCGGACGGGTAGTAGTACGGCGGAGTGGCCGCGATGCCGTCCACGCCGCTGCCCTTGAGCATCTTGGCTATCTTGACCGCCTGCATAGTGCTCGCGGCGGAAATGTTCGCAATTACCGGCACGCGGCCACGCGTCTCTTCAACTATCGTCGTTATGCTCAACACGCGCTGCTCGTCCGAAAGGTTGGCAAACTCGCCGGTGGTGCCGGCGGCCCAGAAGCCGTGCACACCCTTGCCGATCAGGTACTGGACCAATTTGCGCGTCGAAACAACGGCAACCGTCTCATCCTCTTTCACCGGCGTGAGGGTTGGGACCATCACGCCTTCGAATACCTTCTTGCTCAAGAGAAACTCCTCCGTATTTAGTCGCGCATATTCTACAGGAAATCACCCGAAGGGGTGCGGATTACGTCGGAGCGTGGCTACTCAATGAATCGCCCCACTGTCCGCAGCTTCTCATAGACTCGCTTGAACTCCGCGGTGCCGTCGTCCTCCCATATCGTGTAGTCGATGCCGCGCACCGTCCCCTCTTCCCTGCCCGCGATTTGCCGCATCGTCGGCCTGTGGTAGGCGTTGTACACCTTGCGCCCGCCCGGCAGGTGGACAACAGTTACGTGTCTGGGCATAGGTATCGGCTTCGCCGCGGCGAACTTCGCAAGCTTTGCCTCGTCCACGTCGAAGCCCAGGCCGGGCCCCTCCGGGACCGGGGAGAAGCCCTCCATCACCGGTATGCGCTTCGTCGTAACGTCGTCCTCATACTGGTCATCCAGGTTAATCGAGTGCCCCGTCGCGCTGGGCAGCACCGCCGCCATGTGGAGCGCGAGCGCCTTTGTGAGCGTGCCGCCGGTGAACTGCATCACGGTCTGAATGTTCGCGCGGCTGTATGCCGTTCCGCGTGCCAGAACGTCGCCCACGCTGTAGTCCGGGTGGCCGTCGCCGAGCATGAAGATGTCCGCCGCTCCCATCATCGCCTCTTGCATCCCGCCGAGGCGCGACACATGCATGATGAGTGGGATGGTCGTTCGCTGCCGCAGGGTCACCCAGTCTCCGAGCGCCGTGAGGGAGAGTGGGTCCTCAATGAAACCCACGATGGGGTGCTTCTTCTCAAGCTCGGCGACCACGGAGATCGTAGTGCCCAGAGATCGGTCGCTGCCGTTGAAGTCGAAGTGTACTTTGAAGCCGCGCGGGGCCACGTCCGCCGCGGCCTGCGCTTGCTCGAACGGGTCGTACAGGTCCGCAGTGTGCATCTTGAAGACCATGTAGCCGTTATTCGCCGCGTTGCTCACCTGCTCGGCGAAGTCGCGCGCGGACATCTGGGTGCACCAAGCGGCGACGGTAACGCCGTCCCGCACCTTCTGCCCCATCAGCTTGTACGCCGGCACGCCAAGGTACTTGCCCATGACGTCGTACATGGCGCCGCCGAGCGCGGGCATGAGGGTGTTGTTCATGAAATCGAAGGGGCTGCGGTCAATGAGGCGGTCAATGAACGACTGTGGCAGTGGGGTCCAGTTGGCCTTGGTGCGGATATCGCCGTAACCCACTATGCCGTTATCGGTCTTCACGCGGGCAATGACCCGGTGGTCTATCCCCTGGAGCTGGACCTTCTTGTTCTCGTAGCGCTTTGCGAGCGGCGGGTGGATCTTGATGAGCTGAATGTCGATTATCTTCATTCGCCGGCTCCTGTCGAAAGGTATGGCCTTCTGCACTGAGCCAATGTTTAGCACAGCGATTGGCAAATGGCAATACGCTAGGATACTGAGCCGGGCAGCATGCCGAAATCCGCCTCCTCAGCGGGCGTCCGCGGGAAGCGCTTTGACTGGGACTCACGCCAGTGATCGGAGGTATGTACAATCTTGCTGTTGTATACCAGGAACGGGTGTGTGGCGCGCTGGCGCAGCAAGGCCAGATCGAACCTTTTAACGTTGTACTGGCAAAACAAGACGACAGGCAGTCCGGAAATCAGATCGTTCCACATGTCTTCCCAGGAGACGATCTTATCGACATCGATGGCCGGCTCCAGCACCCATGTCATCTCCACTGCCACCCACAACCCCCTGGACCCACCTTCGGAAGCTCTCTCCATTGCCTTTCGCACGTTGACGACCATTACGTCGGCGTCGAAGTCCCTCCCCTCGCGAGACTCCCATTTGTTGAGCAGCACCAGGTTCCCCAGCTCCTGCTCCTCATCCACGTCTATGCTGTACGAGGACAGGAACCGCGAGACCTGCTGCAAATTGTTATCGTCAGTGATGTAAACGCACCGCTCGCTTCGTGCGAACGACTCTCGCATGAAAGGAGCGAGCACGCCGGCCTGGTATGACGGGCCGGATACGAATGAGCATATGTAATCGCCATGCTGAAGATTGCAGAAACCGGCAGCCAAATTCTCGGAAGGCATCGAAGGACCTCAACGGAGTCGTATTGTCAACGAAAGGTCTTCTTCGATGCTATGGGAGGAGAGCGGCGAGTTCAATCGTACAAAAATACGTAGGAGATTCGTTCGAATAGTCAGGTTAGACTAGGCGCCCCCCCCCACCAATGGCCGGAAGGAAGTGGACTTCGCTGGTTTCCTTGACCTTCTCAAGTATCCCCAGCGGCGTCACTTCGCCGTCGACCGCCACCGAGATGTTGGGCTTCATGCGGTGGCCCTCCACCAGGCGCTCCTTCGTTCCCGGGTAGATCTTCTCCAGGTTGTTGATTATCTCCCTGACACTGGACCCGGGTACTTCTACGGTCTCCCTGCCCTCTGTGATGCTCCGCATCAGCGAAGGGATGAATACGATTGCCATAGCTGCCCCCTAGTACGCCCTTGCGATAATTGCAGTCACTCCCTGCGCGTCCTCACTCTCCGCCACTCCCCCGTCCGACCCCTGCAGGCAGCGCACTGTGATGCCGCCCTTGCTGAGCTCCGCTTCCCCTTCGGCCCCGATCGTCGCATACGCCAGTCGCGCAAAGCCCGTCTGCGCCGCCTCGCGCGCCTCGTCTGCCGTGCGCACGCTTGTGATGCGCTTCTGCTGCGCCGCGCGGGCGTCGGCAAGCATCTGCGATTGCACGTCATTGAGCAGCGCGGCGACGGCATGCGCCGCGCCTTCCAGCTTCACCTGCGACTTGGCCCCGGTGTCCCTGCGGACCAGGGTGACGTTGCCTGCCGCGAGGTCGCGCGGGCCGACCTCGACGCGGACAGGCACGCCCTTGAGCTCCCAGTTGGTCAGGCGACGGCCGAAGCCGCCGTCCACGTAGTCATCCAGCTTGACGCGGACGCCGGCTGCCTCGAGCTCCTCCGAAAGCTCTCTCGCCTTGTCGCCCGCTCCCTGCTCATCGCGCACCAACACCACCACGGCCTGGATGGGCGCGATACGGGGTGGCAATCGGAGGCCGTTGTCGTCGCCGTGCGCCATGATCAGCGCGCCGAGCATGCGGGTGGAGCTGCCCCACGAGGTGGTCCACACGTGCTGCACCTGGCCGGCCTGGTCGGTGAAGTCGATGTCGAAGGCCTTAGAGAAGGTCTGGCCGAGCTCGTGGCTCGTCGCCATCTGCAGCGCCTTGCCGTCCCGCATGATGCCTTCGCAGGTCATCGTGTTAATCGCGCCGGCAAACCTCTCCTTTTTCGTTTTGCGCCCAAGTATGGGCGGTATCGAGAGCACGTTGACAAAGAAGTCCTCGTAAACATTGTGAAGGATCATGCGCGCATAGGAGGCGGCGTCTTCGCGGGTAGCGTGGGCGGTGTGACCCTCCTGCCAGAGGAACTCCGTCGTGCGAAGAAAGACGCGCGGCCGCAGCTCCCACCGGACGACGTTCGCCCACTGGTTCAGGAGCAACGGGAGGTCGCGGTAGCCCTGCACCCATTTAGCCATGACTTCGCCGAAGAGTGTCTCGCTGGTCGGCCGCACCACCACCGGCTCCTCAAGCTCCTTGCCCCCCGCGTGCGTCACCACGGCGAGCTCCGGGCTGAAGCCCTTCACGTGGTCGGCTTCCTTGCGGAGGTAGCTCTCCGGGATGAACAGCGGGAGGTAGAGGTTCTGCGCGCCGGCAATCTTGATCCGCGCGTCGATTGCGGCCTGCATCCGCTCCCAGATGGCGTAGCCGTAAGGGCGGATGACCATCGTACCCCTGACAGGGCCGTTATCGGCAAGCTCCGCCTTGTTCAGAACGTCCTGGTACCACTGGGGGAAGTCCGCAGACTGCGGCGTGAGTACTGGTGGGGGCATAAAAAGATGGGCTCCTGAGTACGATGGGACCGAACGGTCCCTGGTCCGTCAGATACCTGGCCTAATAAACAGTTAACAATGTTCACGCCCGAAACTGCTCTGCTACCCTGAGCGCCAGCGAAGGGTCTAAAGGCGCTGCCTGCGCATTCCGGTCATTACCCCAGGCAAGGTCTTTAGACCCTTCGCTGGCGCTCAGGGTAGCAAAGGATAAAGTCTACTTCTTTCCGTTCCTGCTGCCGTTCACGGATGCCTTGTTCTTCGCCAGCGCTTCCGTGATGGCCACCGGGCTCATGGGCAGGTTGCCCATGTCCAGGCCCGTAGCGTTGCGGATGGCGTTAGCAATAGCGCCTGGCGGCGGGCAGATGTTCGCCTCGCCCACGCCGCGCACGCCGAACGGGTGCGACGGGCTCGGCACCTCCACGATGACGGTATCGATCATCGGAAGGTCGTACGACGTCGGCATGCGATAGTCCAGCAGCGTGGAGTTGGCCATGCCGCCGTCCTTCGTCATGAAGTACTCCTCGTTCAGCGCCCAGCCGATGCCCTGCACGCTGCCGCCCTGCATCTGGCCTTCCACGTAGCTCGGGTGAATCGCCTTGCCGGCATCCTGGACCACGGTAAACCGGAGTATCTTCGTCTTGCCGGTCTCCGGGTCCACTTCAACATCCACGATGTTGCCGCAGTACGAGCCGCCGCCCGCGCCCGCGCCGCCTGTGCTCACGGTGCCGCGCCCTACTATCGGGCCGCCCGTCTCCGGGAGCTTGTGGGCAAGCTCCTTGAAGGTCATCTTCAGCTCAGGGTCGGATATGGACCTGAACACGCCCCTGTCCAGGGTCACGTCCTCCGGTTTCCTGTCCCAGATGAATGCCGCGCGGGCGACCATCTGGCGCTTCACGTCCTGCGCGGCCTCGTAAGCCGCCCAGCCCGTTGCGTAGGTCGTCCGGCTGCCGCCGGTGACGTCCGTCTGGCCAATGTTGTCCGTGTCCACGACTGTGGGATGCACGTCCTCCATGCGCAGGCCCAGCACCTCGGCCGCCTGCATGGCAATGGATGCGCGCGAGCCGCCGATGTCCGTGGAGCCCTCGGTCAGGTTGATTGTGCCGTCCACGTTAACGGCCAGGTTGACACTGGAGCGCAGGCCTGCATTGAACCAGTAGCCGATTGCGACGCCCCGACCCACGTTCTTGCCCTTGAGAGGAGTCTTGTAATGCGGATGGTCCTTCATCGCCTGGAGGACTTCCACGCAGCCGATTCGGGGGAAGACGACGCCGTCCGCCCTGCGCGTGCCCTCTTTGGCCGCGTTCAGGAGCCGGAGGGCGATGGGGTCCATTTTGAGCCTTCGCGCGATCTCGTCCACGATCGTCTCCGTGGCGAACGCTACGTTGGTGGAGCCCGGCGCGCGGTAGGCCTGAGTCTTGGGCTTGTTGACGACCACGTCGTACCCGTCGATGGTCACGTTCGGGATGTCGTATGCGGCAAACACGCACTTCGCGCCCGCGCCCACGGGTGAGCCCGGGTACGCGCCCGCCTCGTAGGCAAGGTAGGCCTGGGCCGCGGTGAGCTTGCCGTCCTTCGTCGCGCCGATCTTGACCTTCATGTACGAGCCTGGCGTGGGGCCGGTGCCCTCGAAGACTTCCTTGCGCGTCATGACGATCTTGAGCGGGTGGCCGGTCTTCTTCGACAGGAGTGCGCATACGGGGTCCAGGTACGCCGGTATCTTGCCGCCGAAGCCGCCGCCGATCTCCAACGGCGTGACCCGGATCGTCGAGTCCGGCACGTCGAGGATCTTGGCGATCTCGCCGCGCACCGTAAACGCGCCCTGGGTGCTGGTCCAGATGAGTATACGCCCGTCGTTGTTCCACAGCGCCGTAGTGACCTGCGGCTCGATGTAGCCCTGGTGCACGGTGGCGGTGTTGAACTCACGCTCTACGACAACGTCCGCCTGGGCGAAGCCCTTATCGAGGTCGCCCATTTTGTACTGGATATGCTCCGCAACGTTGCTCAGAGGACCCTTTTCCTGGTTCACCTCGGTGGTGCGGAGGTTGTCGTGCAGGAGCTGCGCCCCCTTCGCCATGCCCTCCGGCGCGGTGAGCACGGCGGGCAGCGGCTCGTACTCGACCTTGATCAGCGCCAGCGCCTCTTCGGCCACGTGCGGGCTGACGGCCGCGACGGCGGCGACGGCATGGCCCCTGTAGAGCGCCTTCTTGTCCGCCAAAACGTTGTCCCGCGAGTATTTTACGCGCGACACGCTCTCGCCCAGCTCCACCACCATGTCCGGCGTCTGGGGCAGGTCCTTCGCCGTTACAACGGCATAGACGCCCGGGAGCTCCAGCGCCTTGCTGAAATCGATGGACTTGATCTTCGCGTGGGCGTGCGGGCTGCGCAGGATCTTCCCGTGAAGCATCCCCGCCATCTTGAAGTCCGCGCCGTAGATGGCGCGCCCGGTCACCTTGTCCACGCCGTCCGGCCTTACCGGCCGCGTGCCCACGACATCGTAAGTCTTCGTCGCGAGCACCTTGTTAGCTTCGTACGTTGAAGACAAAGGGAGAACCTCCGCAAGGGGCACAGCTCCAATGTCCATGCCGCCAATTGCAATTCTATCAGCAAGGTAGCGCGTAGGTACAGGGGCGCGGAGCAGCCTGACCGCAGGCCACCGGAGGACTCTTCGCAATTCGAGTCAGGTAGTTTACAATTCGTGGTCAACAGGCATCCAATCCAAGGAAGAGACCATGTCAACGGAATGGAATGATCACCTCACCAGTGGCAAGTTTCAGCGCGTCACCTGCCGGAATTGGCGAGCGATGCTCACGGAGCTTCGGCGAAAGCTGGACTTGTTTCCGGCAGGCGGCCCCAAAAGAGACAAATGGGTGTTCCGAGGAGAGACGGACGCGACGCGGGCTCTAAGCAGTACCTTTGAACGTGAAGCCAAACGTTTCAAAGTGCCACCAGAGGATCGACCGGAACTTGAGAGGAGCATAATACGGGAATTCCGGCGACGCGCGTACCATTATGGCGCTGACCTTCCCGCTGAGGATCGGTTTGACGAGTGGCTTGCTCTGATGCGACATCACGGTGCCCCGGTGAGATATGTCGACTGGACATATTCACCTTTCGTGGCTCTGTACTTCGCCCTAGCCAACGCCGAGGTGGGTGATCGGATTGCTGTGTGGGCTCTTAACACAGATTGGTGCGTGCGACAATTGGAACACAATCACCCGGGAATAGCGTTGCTGTACTCGAAGTACCAAGAAAAACGGGATGGCAATTTCTTTAGAAGCGCTCTTCTGGAGAACCAAGTGAAGATGGAGTTGAGTATCAACCCCTTCAGGTTCAATGACCGCCTCACTCTTCAACAGGGCGTCTTCATCTGTCCGGGAGACACCGCCGCAACGTACGAAGAGAACATACGCGGATTGGATGAATGGTTCTTACGTGGAAGTGTTGTCCAGTATGTCCTCAGAATTGACCGACCGTTTACCAGAGATGAAGGCCTTCTGCTCCTACATCGAATGAATATCACGGAGGCAACTTTGTTCCCGGGCATGGATGGTTTTGCTCGCTCCCTTGGCCCACGAATCCCTCAATTGCGTAAGCAGGTCAATGGCGGGAGCGAAGTAGGCTTCGGAGGGTCCGATTAAGGCAATACCAGCGCCGCAGTACTTGGGCTGCCCCGAACAAAGAAAGGGAGGGCTCCAACGGCGAGCCCTCCCTTGTTCCGACAATCAGAATCAAGTCTACTTCTTCGTGGTCTTCTTGCCGTTCGTGGCGGTCGCCGCCTTCGCGGCGGAGGCCAGCTTTGCGCCGTTGCCGTTCTTGCCGGACTTCCAGATGGCCTCCATGACAGCGCCCGGCTTCATGGGCAGCACTTCCATGCGCACGCCGACCGCCTGGCTGATGGCGTTGGCGATCGCGGCAGGAGGAGGAACGATGTTGACCTCGCCCACGCCGCGCACACCGAACGGGTGGCCAGGGTTTGCCACTTCGACCAGGACCGTGTCGATCAGCGGCAGGTCGAGCGCCGTCGGCATGCGGTAGTCGAGCAGCGTGGAGTTGGCCATGCGCCCTTCCGGCGTCATGAAGTACTCCTCGTTGAGCGCCCAACCGATGCCCTGCACGCTGCCGCCCTGGAGCTGTCCCTCGACGTAGCTGGGGTGAATAGCCTTGCCTACGTCCTGGACGACGGTGAATCGCTTGATGGTCGTCTTGCCGGTCTCAGGGTCGACCTCTACGTCTACGATGTCGCCCGCGAACGCCGGGCCGACGCCCTTGGGGTCGACAGTGCCGCGGCCGACGATGGGGCCGCCGGTGCCGTTGAGCTCTCCGGCTAGATGCTTGAACGTCATCTTGAGCTCGGAGTCCATCTTCGACATAACGACGCCCTTTTCCATCTTCAGGCTTTCCGCCGGAACGTCCCAGATCGTCGCCGCGCGGGTGATCATCTGGCGCTTAACGTCCTGCGCGGCCTCATAGGCCGCCCAGCCGGTCGCGAACGTCACGCGGCTCCCGCCTGTCCCGGCGGTAAAGCCGACCTCGTCCGTGCTGACAACCTGTGGGCGGATGTCCTCTACGGGAATGCCTAGCGCCTCTGCGGCCTGCATGGAGATCGCCGTGCGGCTGCCGCCGATGTCCGGGGAGCCCTCGACCAGGCCGCAGGTGCCATCCGGGTTAACAGTTATCGTGCAGGCGGACTGCAGACCTGCGTTGATCCACCAGCCTACAGCAACGCCGCGTCCAATGTTCTTCCCCTTTAGCGGCGCCTTGTAGTGCGGGTGGTTCTTCATCGCCTCCAGCACTTCCACGCAGCCGATCTTCGGGTAGACCGGGCCGTCCGCGCGGCGTGTGCCTTCCTTGGCGGCATTCAGCAGGCGGAAGTCGATGGGATCTACCTTCAACTTGCGTGCGATCTCGTCGATGACCGTCTCGGAGGCGAACTCCGCGTTCGTCGCGCCCGGCGCCCTGTAGGCCGCCGTCGATGGCTTGTTGCAGATTGCGCCGAAGCCTTCGATGGTGACATTTGCGATGTCGTATGGCGCGAAGATGGCCATCGCGCCGAGGCCGACAAAAGATTCAGGGTATGCGCCGGACTCGTAGGCCATGTATGCGGTCGCCGCAGTGATCTTGCCTTCCTTGGTAGCGCCGATCTTGACCTTGATGTAGGACCCTGGTGTGGGTCCCGTGGCCTCCAGGTCTTCCTGACGCGTCATGATGATCTTTACCGGCCTGCCGGTCTTCTTGGACAGCAGCGCCGCCACCGGCGTGCCGTAAGGCGAGAACTTCCCTCCGAAGCCTCCGCCGATCTCAAGAGGCGTCAGCTTGACCATCGAGTCAGAAAGGCCAAGGATCTTGGCGGTCGCGTCGCGTATATCGAACGGGCCCTGAGTGCTCTGCCACACATAGACGCGTCCGTCTCGGCCCCAGTTCACCGTCGTATTGTGGGGCTCGATATAGCCCTGGTGTACCGTCGCTGTGTTGAACTCCCGCTCAACAACGACGTCGGCCCTCTTGAAGCCAGCGTCCGCATCGCCCATTTTGTGGAGGACATGGCCATCAATGTTTGTGGGGTTGTCTTTCTTGGTATCCCCCAGAGCGTCGGTCCTTAACTGAGGATGAATGATCGGCGCACCAGGCTTCATCGCGTCCACTGCGGTGAGAACCGACGGAAGCACCTCGTAGTCGACCTTGATCAGCGCGAGTGCCTCCTCAGCGACGTGAACGTTCACTGCGGCCACGCCTGCGATCGGGTGCCCCTTGAACAGTGCCTTGTCCGTTGCCATCACGGCGTCCTGCAGGTACTTGATATTCGCCGTGCCCTCGCCCACCTTTATGACCTGGTCTCCCCCCTTGATGGGGAAGTCCTTCGCCGTTACCACCGCCAGCACGCCGGGATGCTTCTCGGCCGCGCTGGTATCGATAGACTTGATCTTCGCGTGAGCGTGCGGGCTGCGCAGCACCTTCCCGAACAGGACGCCCGTCGGGTAAAGGTCCGCGCCGTACTTCGCCGCGCCGGTAACCTTCTCGTGGCCGTCGTGGCGCACCGGCCGGGTCCCGACCACGTCGAATGTCTTCGAAGATAGGACCACGTTGCGCTCGTAGGTAGATGTCATCTCTTGGCTGCCTCCATCCTGTTTGCGGCGTCCATCACCGCCCTCACGATCTTGTCGTACCCGGTGCAGCGGCAGAGGTTGTTCGCGAGCCAGAAGCGGATCTCCTGCTCGGTGGGCCTGGGGTTCTGCTCAAGAAGCGCCTTGGAGGCGACGATGAATCCCGGGGTGCAGATGCCGCACTGGAGCGCCGCGCCCTCGAGGAACGCCAGCTGCAGCGGGTGCAGGCCCTTCGGCGTCGCCACGCCTTCGATCGTGCCTATCTCCTTGCCGTTGGCCTCGACGCCAAGCACCAGGCAGGAGCACACGATGCGGCCGTCCATGTTCACGGTACAGGCGCCGCAGTTGCCGTCGTTGCAGCCCTCCTTCGTGCCGGTCAGGTGCAAAATGTCCCGGAGGCATTCGAGCAGGCTCTGTCGGGGCTCGCAGAGAAATTCCACCTGCTCGCCGTTGATCGTCGTCTGTACGTATGTCTTAGTGGGCATTAACGGTACCTCCACGGGTCCTTTCGATAGCAGCGTTAAGAGCGCGCCTTGTAAGCACGGCGCACAGGTGCTTGCGGTACTCTGCCGTTCCGCGCATGTCTGAAATGGGCTTGGCGGCGGCCGCTGCAAGCTCGGCTGCCTTCTCGATGCTCGCTTCGCTGATCGGCTTGCCGGCAAGGGCGTCGCCCGCCTCCTTGACGAACAGGGGCTTCGGGGCGACCGAGGCCAGCGATACGCGGGCGGACTTGAAGGTGCTGCCGTTCAGCTCCACGGATACGCCCACGCCGACAACCGCGATGTCCATCTCGTTGCGGGGGATGAAGCGAATGTAGCGCGCGCCGGTGTTGGCCTTCGGGGCGGGGATGCTAAGAGAGACGAGCAGCTCGCCGGGCTTGACGACCGTCTGCCTGGGGGCGAGGCAGAAGTCTTCCACGTTCACGATGCGAGTGCCGTTGACGCCGGCGATCTTCGCCTTTGCGCCGAGCGCGATAAGCGCCGGTATGGCGTCGCCGCTCGGGGCAGCGTTACAGAGGTTGCCGCCGATCGACGCCCTGCCCTGGATCTGCGTGCCGCCGATAATGGAGGCAGCATCGACAAGCCCGGGGTAGTTCTTGATGACGGCCTTGTTGTTGTAGATCTTGTAACAGGGAACGGCTGCGCCGAGCGTCAGGCCGTCCTCCGTCGTGTACGTGATCTCGTTAAGCTCGGGGATGCCCTTGATATCGACGACCAGGGCGGGCGTCCGGCGGCCGACGCGCATCTCAACGATGAGGTCGGTGCCGCCTGCCATGGCCCGGGCCGCATCGCCCTTCTCGGCCAGCAGCGTTACCGCCTCTTTCACTGTGTGAGGACTGGCGTAATCAATCCACTTCAAAGCTGTGACTCCTTTCCTGCAACTGAGTGCAGCCCGCCGAAGCGGATTTTGTTCATTCTAGAAATGGACGCGAGCCCATGACACAGACGACGAAATCCGTAGTTCCGGTATCGCGACCTTGCAATCGGGCTAAGTATAACAAACCTTCGATTAGTCAACAATGCGGACTTGTTATCGCTGCCCGATGCTTTGGTGTGGGTTTCCACCCAACTTCCGAACCCTTCTCGCGTCATGTCGCCTGCCGCCAGCCGAAGCATCGTATCCTCCTGCTCCGACACCGAGGCCAGTACCTCAATGCCATTCGGATCAGGAATGTCTCCATTGCCGCATGGCCAGTCCTCTTGTTCCCGTCCACAAAAGGATGGCCCATCACAATCGAGAAACACAATGCCGCCGCCTTGTCGGCAACGGTTGGATACAGGTCCGCGCCTGCAAACGTGAGTCGCGGTTGTGAGACGGCACTCTCCAGGAGACCGATGTCTCTGATGCCCGCGCCTCCGCCAGTGGTCGACACGACCTTCTGGTGAATCTGAATGACCTCGTAGAGGCTAAGGTATCGCATTCACGCCAGGCGGCGGTAGAGTTCAGAGTTCTTGCTGATAACGTGATCCGCCGCGGCTTCGAAATCGGTTTCCGGGGCATTCAATAACTCGAACAGGCTTATGCGGACAAGTTCTTGCATCGTCACACCAAGCCTGGCTGCCAACTTGTGCAACCTCTTCGTCTGTTCGTCTGTCAGATCTAGCGTGACCGAGTTCATGACTGTCCTCCACCTCCTACTTCGGCGGGTCCTTCGGAATGATCGCCCGCTTGTGCAGCGCCTTGCCGATCAGCTTCCCGCCCTCGTGCGCCTCAATTGTGTAGCTGATCTTGTTCTTGTCTATCGCCGTCACCACGGCCTTCACGGTAACCGTCGCGCCCATTGCAGCCGGCGCCAGGTGCCGCATCTCGTCCACGGCGTACCCCACGCTCGTGTGCGTGTCCGGTATCTGCGAGTCGGTAGCCTGCATGCTCGCCAGCTCCATGAGCTTGAGGAGCGACGGCGTGGAAAGCACCTCCGCGCCCGGCCTGCCGATGCGATTGGTGGAGAGGTCCTTCGTAATGACCGTATCCACCACCGCTGTCATACCGACCTTGAGCTTATCTGTAGCCATCTGCCTTTATCTCCCAGCGTATTTGAATCCTATTGAGTCTTGAAACTGCGACCACGGCGCTCTACCCGCCCAGGTGGGGCTTCTCTTTCTTGAAGCCCGCCTCGGACGGGAAGACCGTCGTCATTTCGGGCATATTTGCAAAAAATGTGTGATCCTATGGACTGGCAAAGGCTTTGTAAGGCGGCTACCATGGTTTTGAAAAATCATCAAGTTTTTGAGGAGTGCCCATGGCCCCCCAAAACGGTGTCCGCAATGTTCACACATGCTCTCGAAGAACGGGCACTATGCCAACGGCCGACAGCGCTGGTTCTGCCCAGCGTGTAGGCGTTCATTCTCGTGGCATTATGCCGGCTCTCGGCACAAG
>Ga0194132_10005564_pt1 | contig 20266 bp, 12 predicted proteins | sample TA2KigOf80mmetaG_FD_148612 | JGI IMG/M metagenome (GOLD analysis project Ga0194132, IMG submission 148612) | Freshwater microbial communities from Lake Tanganyika, Tanzania - TA2015054 Kigoma Offshore 80m | ecosystem: Environmental > Aquatic > Freshwater > Lake | place: Tanzania: Lake... | reverse complement strand
CCCGGCCCCGGTCGGCGGGGTCGGCGGCGGGCGCGGCGAGGTGCAGGGGCGGGCGCGTGAGCAGCGCGGTCATCAGCGAGCCGTTGCCTTCGTGGTGCGGGTCCGGGTGGGCGGCGGTCGGTGCGGGGCCGGGCGCAGGCGCGCGGGCCGGCGCGGGCGGGGCGGTCGGGGTGAGCGGTTCCCGGTCGGTCATTCCGACACCATGACTGACACCGGCGCGGTCATCGGCGGTCGCTCGCGGTGTCGCGGGGTCGGGGGAGGTTGCCAAGAGTATAGACGCCCGATCCGGGGGAAGCTATCGACTACGAGGGAGAAGTTCCAAGTTCCAACAGTTCCAAGCTCTCGGTTGCGAACGACGCACCGTCTTCTCGTCTTCAACTTGGAACTTGGAACTGTTGGAACTTGGAACCTCTCACGGTTCCACCTTGCCCACGGTCACGGTCGGTTTCGCGCTGAGGGTGCGGAGCACCGGCAGCACGGGGGCGAAGGTCTTCTCGTCGTACCAACTGTGGTCGGCGATCTTCAGGTGCCCGGGGCCGACGCCGCCGAAGCCCAGCGTGGCGTCGAGCGGGAGCCACTGGCCCTCCGCGAACACCTCGAACCACATGTGGTACGCCAAGTACGGTTTGCCGTCCTTCGCCGGGGCGTACACGAGGCCGAGCACGGTGCGCGACGGCACGCCCAGCGCCCGGCACATCGCGGCCGACAGCATCGCGTACTCGGTGCAGTCCCCGCTCAGCGTCTTGGCCACGTTGTCCGCGGTCGCCATCGCCTGCGAGAACTCGAACGCCCGCATGTTGACCTTCACCCACTTTTCCACCGCGACGGCCTTCTGCCAGTCGGTCGCGGTCGCCGGGAGTTGCCGCACGGCGCTGGCCGCGTGCTTCTTCACCCCGTCGTTGTCCCAGTTGATGAAGTAGTTGCTCTCGGTGAACTCCTTGCCGGGCGCGGGCAACGGGTTCGCCACCTTCACCGGGCCGTGGCGCGCGCTCACGGCGACCTCGAACGTCTTCGCCTTCGGGTCGAGGTTCTTCACCTCTTGGCGGGCGTCGGTGGCGAACAGGGTACCGGGGTCGTCGTCCTTCGGGGCCGTTACTTTGTAGACGACGCCGCGGGCCTCATGTATTCCGCGAATCTCGCGGTCGAGGCGGATCGACTGGGCGTTGAACAGCTCAACGGGCCGGCCGACGGCGACCGTGGCCGCGTCCTTCGTGGTGCGGAGGAGCGTCAGTTTCCCGCCGAACCCGGGGAAATCGGACTCCATTTTCAGCGGTTCCAACGTTTCGGCGTCCACCCACGTCGTGGCCGGCGGCAGTTTAAACTGACCCACCGGCTCCATCTTGGTAACGAACCGTAACAACTTCCGCGGCTGCTCCTTCGGCCACAGGGCGAGCGTGTCTTCGCCCTCCAGTGTGCAGGTCATCTTCACGACGCGGTTGATGAGGCCGATGTAGGAGCGATAGTCGAACGACTCGCCGACCTTGTAGGCCTTGGCCTTGAAGAGCGCCGGCTCGCGCACGCACCCGACGACGCCTTCCGGCCAGTCGGTGTTGCTCGCGCCCTTCGCGGCCCCGTCGCCCGTGACTTTCAGTGTCTTCCCGTCCACGACGCCGGTTAGCACGAGTGCCTGATCTTTGCCGATGCCCGACCGCATGCCGGCCACGAGGACGACACCGTCCGGCGTTTCGACGTTCGATTCTTCCCCCCACTGGCTCACAACGTTCCCGAACCTCGACATGGTGAAGTTCTGGTACTTCACGCCGACGTACAGCTCTTGGTCGTTCTTCTTGGCCTTCTTCGCGCCCCATTGGATGTAGCCGATGCGCTGGCCGTCCACGGTGGCGACGAACCAGTAATCGAACAGCACGTCGGCATCGAGCTTCGGGGTGCCGGGCGCGGGCACGGCGAGGCCGTTGTTGCTGACGAGCGCGGGCTGACTGCCGGGGTTTGTCGGCTGTGTGGTCGGTTGGGTGCCGGTGGGCGTGGGGTAAACCGGCCCCTTCCCGCCGGGGCGGATCACGATCCAACCGGACTTGTCGAGCGAGTCCGTCGCGCCCGGAGTGGTGCCCGGCGTGCCGGGCTTCTTCGGCGAGATGATGATGACCTTCGGGTCGCCCGGTTGCGCGGACGGCTGCGCCGCGGCGAGCGCGCTAACGGCGAACAGGCCGAACGCAAACCCGATAAACGCGCGACGCCTCATGGCCGGACTCCTCTGCTGCAACCGGGGTTACCCCGGCTATTATCGGTGGCCCCTTCGGGGCCGCAACACACCGAACTCGCGACCCGGTTCCGTTCTTCACCCATTTAACGGAAACCGCGGCGGCGGCGTTGGGCGCGGGCCGCGCGGTGTCCCCGATCATACACCGGCCCACCAACCCGAACACCCGGCTTACGCGACAGTTTCGCATCGGCCGGACACCCGTGGGCGTATAATTCGGCCGGCACGGACGCCAGCGACGCGAACAGGGACTATGTTTGTGTGCCGAGGGGTTCCCACCCAGACGCCGCCCGCCACGACGCGACACCTTCGATCCCGCTCCCCCTCGGCAGTACGACCCGTTTTGTCGCGCGAGGTGTCCCCGTGACCCCTGATCGGCTGGCTGCGCACTTAGCGACCAACGCTTACGGCTCCTTCACCCTGACCGACGCCGTTCGGCCGGGCACCGCGCTGCCGGTGCGCCCCCGGCAGGGCTACCGCGTGGACGTGTTCCGCGACCCGCGCGCCCGGCTCCGGCTCCCGATGCTCTCCGCGGCCGTGAGTGCCGAGACCCTGTTCGATACGTTCCTCGCGCTCCTCGAACCGTTGGGTGACGAGGTCCACGTGGTGCTGGAGAGCAGCCACGGGGCGAACGGCGACGCGCACACCGACTTGCGCCGCGACCACATCGACCGCCCGGTTCTGGCGAGCCACTTCTGTGAGTTCGAGGAGCTGCTGACGCACGACGGCTGCACCGGGGTCGCGGTGATGGCGCACCGGGTACCGATGGAAGTGCAGTTCGACGAACACAAGCTGCTGCACGTGTACGCGCCGAACCTGAAGCCGTTCCGCCGCGTGTTGCGCGCGCACGACGTGCGCCGCCGCAAGCAACTCCCGTTGATCTCGGACGCGGAGCACCTGCACCACACGACCGACGCCTACGCCGACGAGTTCCGGCAACTGGCAATGCGCGTCGGCGTCGGCGACTTCGACCGCGTATTGTCGGAAGAGTAGTGGTCTAAAGGCAGTTTTGACAGGATCACAGGATAATACAGGATCGAGATTTCAGCACAACTCTGCAGCGGCGCGCGCAGCGCCGGCCTCACTGAGGCCGGCTACAGAAACTCTCTTCATCCTGTATTATCCTGTGATCCCGTCAGAACTCTTCCGCTTTCGACTCGCGGGCTACGGCAGCGGGATGTCCTTGAACGCGAAGTCGACTTCGTGCGTGATCGTGAGCCACTGGATCAGTTGCAGTTTCTTCGGCGGGCCGAACTTCTGCGCGGGGCCGCCCCTGCGCCGGTCCTCGGTGCCGAACACCAGCACCATCTTCACCGTGCCGTTGTTGTTCTCGTGCGTGTTCGGCCCGTAGCAGAAATACTTGTTGCCCTTGTCGTCGAGCAGTTCGACCCGCTGCCACAGGCTCTGGCTCCACGAGTAGTCCTCGCCGCGATCCGGGTCGCCGGGGGCGAGCTTCTTCGCGGTGAAACTGGCGAGGTACGTCCCCTTCTGGTTCGCGTCCTCCTCCACCGACTCCAGCTCCATTTCGACGCTGCGCCCGGTCGCGTTGTGCTTCTTGGCCTTCAACGGGTCGTTCACCACGAGGTCGGTCGCGGAGCCGGACAGCAGCACGATACCGACGCGCCCCTTGAGCGACTTAATGGTGGTGGCGGCGCGGTCGCCGCGGGTGAGGTTCACGCTCATGTACGAGTTGTGGCCGCGCGAGCCGCTGTTGTAGTACCCGGAGCGGTAGCCCCCGTTGCGGCCGTCGCCGTTCTGCGGCGGCAACAGCGAGCCGCCGAGGTCGTCCTTCGCCTCCGTCAGCACCGGCTGCGTGACGCCGAGCATCGGGTTCTTCGGCTCCGATTGGATCTGGAAGCTGAGCGTCATGTACTCGGTGTTACGCGGCTGCGCGTTGCGCCGCGGAATGCCGGAGAGCTGCACGTTGCGGCTGGTCTGGATGTTGGTGGCGACGAACCGGAACGGCCCGGCATAGGCCACGTGCGGGTTCGTGGTGTCGTTGTTGTAAACGCGGATGCTGTCGTCGTCGTACTCGGCGTAGATGGTGTACCCGACCGCGTTGGCGACCGCGTCCGCGGCCTGCCAGAACGGGGTGTTGTTGAACTCGAACGAGTACTTCGCCTCCGAGCCGTCGTTGAACTCGATCTTGTAGCCGGTTTGCTTGGCGATCTCGGCGAAGATCTCCTTCGCGGTCTTGTCCTTCGCGCTGTACGTGATGCGCTTCGGCTCGACGAGGCGCTCGCGGTCCAGCTTGCGCACCAGCACCGCGAGGCGGCGCTGGACTTCGGGGTCGTCGGTGGCGAGCAGGGCGGCCCGCATGTGCGGCAGCGCCTTGTCGCCCTTCTTGGCGAGTTCCGCGCCGGCCCTTTCGCGGGCGCGGTAGTCGTCCGAGCCGAGGTCTTCGATCAGGCGCTTCAGTTCCGGGTCCGGGCTGTTGGTCGCCACCTTCGCCGGCACCATCGGCGCGGCCGGCGGGAGGATCTCGATCTCTTCCTTCTTGCCGCCCAGCGCGAGCGCGGACGCCACGAACAAGCCGAGCAGGGCCGAACCCGCGAAGGCGCGCATGAGAATCCCTTTGGAGCCGATCGAAGAAGATGCGCCGATTTCGACGCCCGAACGGGTTCTAGCCTACCAGCGGATTCGACCGCCCTCAAGGACGCGCCGCGGCGCTGTTACGCGATTTTGTAAAGAAGTGCTCAAGCTCGGCGCAAGCGGCAAAGGCTCGCGGTTGCAACGATGATGCTTAATGCGCCGGCTGCACGATGTCTGCCTGACGCGGATTCACCGCGGAGATCGCAGAGGACGCAGAGGAAGACAGAAGAGGAAGGGCCACAAAAAGGCACAAGAGCCACAAATGAAGAGCGCAGACAAGACAGAAACAAGGTTTAAAGACGCGCCGCTGGTTCGCTCACCTCTGTTGTCTTCTGACCTGTTTTCGTCTTGGTTCCCATGATGTGTGTGTGTTGTGCCTTTTTGTGGCCCTTCCTCTTCTGCCTTCCTCTGCGTCCTCTGCGGTCTCCGCGGTGAATACTTCTCACCTCGCGAAGTAAAACCGCTCGCTGCCGGGGGTGAGGTGGAAGGTGGTGGGGACCGGGAACCCGAACACCGTGCGGACGTGGCGCAACTCGACCGCGGGCTGAACGTCGCGGTCCGCGCCGATGGTCAGGCGCAGCGTCACCCCGACGCGCTCGCCGGTGGGCACGTCGGCGAACAGGCCCGCCGGCGCGAACGGGATCGTCCCCAACAGCTCCGCGTCCAGTGGCGCGTCCGGGCACGTCAGTTCGACCCAACCCGTGCGCGTGTCGCGCCGCAACTCGCCGCGCACGGCCCACGCGCCCCACTTCGGATCGGTCACGCTGCCGCGGATCGCCAGCACCTCGCCCGCGGGTTCGATCTTCAGGTTGATGCCGCCGACGGCGAACTCCGGGCGGCCCTCCTGCCGGATGCACACCCGCCCGCCCTCCACGGCGACTGCGGGCACCGTGCCGCCGCCCCCGGCGAACGCGGGCAGCGGCGTCGTCAGTTGCCCGGCGCTGTTCACACGCAACGTGAGGGCCGCGCCCGTCAGGCTCAGGGCCGACGGCGCGACCCGCCCGGTCACGAGGTCGGTCGCGGTCACGTCGGCCGAGGCCCGCGGCACGTTCAGCACTTCCGCCTTCGGGTTGGTCGGGTCCATGACGCGGAACCGGAACGACGACGTGTCGTCGCCCACGTCGAACTGCGACACCTCGACGGGCATACCGATGGTGCTGCCGAGGCGCGCCGCGACCATCGTTTTCCCGCGCTCGGACGCGAGGAACCGGCTCAGGCCGAAGCGGGCGGCGGCAACGAGCACGACGGCCGCGACCGCGGTGAGCGCTAGGAACCGGGCGACGCGACGAATCGAAACGGACATGGCGCGAGTCTCCCCGCGGGCGAACCGATGGGGCATTGTTCGGTCGCCGGACGACAGCCCGCGCGCCGAACGTCGGTCGCCGGGGGCCGGGTGTACGCGGGGGGCGCGTGCAAACGGGATAGGCCGCACGACCGGCCCGCCACATACCAACAGTGGGCCGCCGTGCAACTCAAATGTAGGACGGAGAAGGACAGGAAGATTGCGCTCCCGAAAAACGAAACGCTGCGGCCCGCGAGCGTCGTGCTCGCGGGCCGCAGCGTTTCAAGGAGCTCTTGTCTCGTTCGGGTGGCTTAGCGCCAGCGGACGGCGAAGCACGAGTTGCCGAGGACGACCAGTTCGCGTTCCTCGACGCCCTGATTCTCCAACGTGTCGAGCAGGTCTTCGGCATCGCAGAGGGCGCTCACCGTGGCGAGGTGCCATTCGGTACGGGTCGGGGCGGCGAGGTGCCGACCGGTGGCGAGGGTCTCGGCCGCGGCGTCGGCACTGGCGATGGTCGTCTCGCCCGCGAGCGCTTCGACCGGCCGCGCGCTGGTAATCACGGCGTACACCGCGACGACGGCGAACGCGATTCCGGCGGCGGTCAGGAGGGTGAGCGTCATGGCAGTGCCCTCGGCAGTGGCTCTTGGAGGTTGCCGAACCGTAGAACAGGAATCCTCCGAAAAATCCGGAAAAGCGCGCAAAACGCGCGGAATCCGACAGCGGGTAAAAACCCGACACGAACTCTGCGCTCGGGCGCGAACCGCGAGAGGTGCGAGTCCGTTCGGGGTGAAGCTCCCCTGTCGGGAAAGCGGACATCCTGTTCCACGAATTGTGATCGGCGCGAAACCGCACCGCAGGGCTAACAAAAGACAGAAGAGTTTCGACAGGATCACAGGATGAGACAGGATGAAAGACAGAAGAGTTGAATCCTCCTCTTCCATCCCGTCTTATCCTATGATCCTGTCGAAACTCTGTACTCCGGGTTACGCGCCTTGCGCGTCGCGCGTGATCAGGTCGTTGACGCGCTTCGCGAACGCGACCGGGTCGCTGACCTTCGATCCCTCCGCGATCACTGCTTGCTCGTACAACAGGCGGGCGTAGAGGTCGAGCCGGGGGGCGGCGGCGCTCTTCTCGTGTAGGGCGCGTACCGCTTCGACGGTGCCGTGCGCCGGGTTCAGTTCCAGCACGCGCTTCGCACCGCCGGTGTCGCGGCCCATGCGCTCCATCAGCCGTTCCATGTTCGCGGAGACGCCGTGTGTGTCGGCCACGAGGCACGCGGCGCTCTCGGTCAGGCGGTTCGTGAGGCGCACGTCGGCCACGTCGGGCAGCTTCGCCTTCAGCGCCGCCAGCAGCGCCGCGAACTTCTCCTTGTCTCCGGCGGGAACCTCGCCCGCGCCGGCCGCCTCGCCGCGGTCCGCGGCCACGAGCTTCTTACCCTTGTAGGTGCCCAACTGCGGGATCGCGAACTCGTCGATGGGGTCGGTCAGCAGCAGCACGTCGCGGCCCTTCGCCCGGAACGCTTCGAGGTACGGCGACCGCCGCAGTTGCTCCGCGCTCTCGCCGATCAGGTACGCGATCTCGGTTTGGTCCGTGGGCATCTTCTCGACGTACTCGGCGAAGGTCGTCGTCTTGCCGGCTTCGGTGTTCGCGCTCTCGAAGAGGAGCAAGTCGGCGATCTTCTCGCGGTTGCTCCAGTCGCGCGTCAGCCCTTCCTTCAGTACGCTGCCGAAGCCCTTGTAGAAGGTGAGGAACTTGTCCGGCTCGATGTTCTTCATCCCCGCGAGCGTTTCGAGCACGTTCTTGACGACGCTCTTTTGGATCGCGTCGAGAAGCGGGTTCTGTTGGAGCAGCTCGCGCGACACGTTCAGCGGCAGGTCCGCGGAATCGACGACGCCCTTCACGAACCGCAGGTACGGCGGCAGCACCTGCTCGCAGCGGTCCATGATGAGGACGCGCTGGACGTAGAGGCGCAGCCCGGCGACGGGTTCCTCGTAGTCGAAGCCGAACGGCTTCTGCGCCGGCACGAAGCACAGCACCCGGAACTCGGTCTTGCCTTCGGCCGCGTAGTGGATCACCTCCGCGGGCGCGTCGCCGTCGTGCGCCAGCGACTTGTAAAACTCCGTGTACTCTTCCTCTTTGACCTCGCTCTTGCTGCGCAGCCAGATCGCCTTGCGCGAGTTCAGCGTCTCTTCACTCGTTTCAGTCTTCTTCGCGTCGCCCTCGCCCACTTCCTTTTCCACGTCCATCACGACGGGGTGTTCGAGGAAGTCCGAGAACTTGCGGACGAGTGAGCGCAGCCGCCACTCGTCGAGGAAGTCTTTGGCGTCGTCCTTCAGGTGCAGGATCACGTCGGTGCCGCGGGCGGTTTTCTCGGCCGCTTCGAGCGAGTACGTGCCCTGTCCGTCGGACTCCCAGCGCGTCGCTTCGGTGCCCGCGCCGGCGGGGCGCGTCACAACTGTTACCTTGTCGGCGACCATGAACGCGGAGTAGAAGCCGACGCCGAACTGCCCGATCAGGCCGGGCGTTTCGCCGGTCTTGCCGGCCCGCTTCGCGGCTTCGAGGAACGCCTTCGTGCCCGACTGGGCGACGGTGCCGAGGTTGGCGATCACCTCGTCGCGCGACATGCCGATGCCGTTGTCGGCGATGGTGAGCGTGCCGGCGGCCTTGTCCGGGGTCAGCTTGATCTTCCAGTCGGTGTTGCCTTCGAGCTTGTCGGCGTTGGCGAGCGCGTCGAACCGCACCTTGTTGATGGCGTCCGAGGCGTTGGAGATCAGCTCGCGCAGGAAGATGTCGCGGTCGGAGTACAGCGAGTGGGTGATGAGGTGAAGCAGTTGCTTCAGTTCGGCTTTGAACTCGAGCGTCTCGGCGGGCATGGGGTGTACCTCCATCGTCAAATGCCAACGAGGACCGCGGGGCCCTCGTTTTGCGGATATTATAGGCAATCGGGGGCCAAGCAAGCGTGCGAGCGGCGCGGCGTCAGCCCGCCGGTAGCTACGTAACTCAGGCACGTTTAGCGCATCTCAGTTGTGTAGCTATCGGTGGGCTGACGCCGCGCCGCTCGCGCGCTTGCGCCTTACGGGCGCACGTCCAAGCACACCACATGGTTCTCGTCGCGCACATAAATGCGGCCGTCCACGAGCGCGGGCGTGGCCCAGTTGTTCTGCCCACTGAGCAGCTTCGCGGTCTTGCCCAGCGGCTTGTACTCCTTCGGGTTCGCTTCCACCAGCATTAGGAAACCGCTCGCGGTTTGCAGGATCAGGTGGTTGCCAGCGAGGATCAGCGTCGCCTGCCCGACGCGCACGTCGCCCCAGTCCTCCACTTCCTTGCCGGTGCTGAACTCGACGCACTTCAGCCCGCGGCCCCCGGTTTGGCCGTCGATCCCGAACAGGTGCTTGTCCTTGTATACGCTGGTGGCGTGGTGGTTCTGATAGCCGCGCCCGCGGCGCTGGTACACGGTCTTCGCGAACTTGATCTCGTCGCCGGACTTCTCGACGCGCAACAGCGCGCTGCCGGCGCTGTACGCCGACGAGATGAACACGTAGTCCAGCCCGGCCCCGTCGCTCACGAACACCGGGGTGGTGATGTTGCCGTTGTGGTCCGTGGCCCACTTGAACGTGTCGGTGATCTTGCCGTCGGTGGGGCGCACGGCGAGCAGCGCGTCGCCCATGAACGCGAAGACGGTGTCTTGCCCGCCGACGCTGGCGACGATGGGCGAGCTGTACCCCGGCGGGTGCGACCCGGACTTCCACTTCACGTTGCCCGTCGTCTTGTCGAACGCCACGACCGCACTGCCGCGCCCGCCGGGCTGCACGATCACGAGGTCGCCGTACACCAGCGGCGAGCACGCGACGCCCCACTGCGGCAGCGGTCCGCCGATCTCAGTTACAAGCTCGTGCGCCCACTTCACGTTGATGCCGTTCGGCGTCTGCTCAATCGCCAGCAGCTTGCCGCTTTGCCCGACGGTGTACACCCAGTTGCCGGCGACGGTGGGCGTGGCCCGTGGGCCGATGTCGTACCCGCCGCCCCCGACGCGGCCGGTCTCGTAGGCGAAGTCCCACACCAGCTTGCCGGTTTCGGCGTCGAGGCACGCGACGCGCTCCTTGTTGTCCTTCTTGTCCTGAACGTAGAGCTTACCGCCGACGACGGCGCACGACCCGTACCCGCCGCCGATGGGGACGCGCCACAGTTCCTTCGGCGGGTTCTTGTCCCAGTCGGTGCGGAAGGTGCCCGCGGGCGCGACGCCCTGCCCGGTCGCGCCGCGCCACCGCGGCGAGCCGGTCGCGGCGTCCGGGGGCGCGGTGTTCTTAATGTTCGCGCCGCCGGCCTGCTCCATCTCGGCCTTGTTCTCGCTGTCGCGCAGGAACCACGACCGGAACCACGGGATCTGCCACAGGGCGAACCCGCCCACGCCGACCACCGCGACGATTCCGAGAACGAGTACGACCCGGCGCGAGTTCATGTGCGGACCCCGAATAGGAGCGACGTGAGGTGCGCAACTGTAGTGCGCGTTTGGTTTGGCTACTCCCTCAACTCGATGACGAACACGGTGCGCCCGGCGCGGCGCTCCCAGCGGATCGTGCCGTGGTGCGCGTCGGCCGCTTGCTTCGCCACCGCCAGCCCCAGCCCGATGCCCTGATCCTTGCCCGTCACGAACGGCTCGAACAGCTTATCCGCCAGCGCCGCGGGCGGGCCGGGGCCGGTATCGGTCACTTCGATTTGGAAGCAGCCCTTGCTTGCGCTGCGGGCTTGTATTTGTACTTCGCCTTTCGGCCCGGCGGCCTCGACCGCGTTGCCGATCACGTTGCCGAACAGGTGGGAGAGGGCGGTCGCGTCGGCCGACAGCACGCAGCGCTCGGCGGGCGGCGTCCAGAGTACCATTGTGCCGGCGTGCTGGCACTGCGGTTTGAGCAGGTTCACGGCCTGTGTGATGAGGTCCGCGAGGTCGCACGGCTTGTGTTCGCCCGCCGGCGGCTTGCCGAGCGCGAGGAACTGGCGGAGGTTCGATTCGATGCGCGCGAGCTGGCGCAGCGCGACGCGCAGCGGTTCGGGGTCCGCGCCGGGGTTCTCCGTCAGGAACAGCTCGACGGCGAGCTTCGCGCCGGCCGCGGCGTTGCGGAGTTGGTGTGCTAGCCCCCCCGAAAACTGGCCGAGCACTTGGAGCCGCTCGTTGCGCTGCAACTCGTCCTGAAACGCGGCCAGCCGGCGGGCCGTGTCGTTGACCGCGTCGCACAGGTCGCGGACCTCGTCGTCCGCACCGGTCACGGGCATCGGCCGGAAGTCGCCGGCGGCGATCAGGCGCGTGCGGGCGTTCAGGGCGCGCACGCGCCGCACCAGTCGCGCGCCGAACGCCAGCGCGACCACCACGGCGAGTAGCGCCCCGGCCCCGCCAAGGACCAGGAGCGGGCGCACCGCGTCCGCGACCGCCGTGCGGCGCAGTGATTCGGGGTAGAAGATGTACAGGTTCCCGCCGGCGTTCGGGTGCGGGGCCTTCAGCGGCAGTCGCAGACAGCGGTACGCGCGCCCGGCCACCGCCACCGGCGGGCCGAGCGCGCGCTCCGCGTCCGCGTCCGGCTGCTCCGCGGTGGGCACGTCCGCGGGCGCGCCGATGGGTTCGCCGAACGTGGACTGCGCCGGTTCCGTCGGGTGCGTGAACAGGAACTCCGCCCCGGAGAACTTCTGCATCTTCCGCAGCACCGGCTCTTTCAATGGGAAGAACGGTGGCTCGGTGAGCGTGCGGGCGACGCCCCACTGTTGCGCCGCGAGGCGCTGCTCGGCGCTGCGCGCGGCGCTCCGCGCGGCCCACGCCGTCGCCGCCGCGTCGCCCACGAGGAGCAGCGCGAGGGGAACGAGCAGGCGGTAGCGGAGCGACAGGCGCACGGGTACAGTTTAGCGCATGACCCCTGCGGGGTCGCCGCTAAACGGGGGCGTGTCATGCGCTGGTTCCTCTCCTCGCTCTTGTGCCTTGTTCCTCTCGTGGCGCTCGGCGCCCCGCCGAACGTGATCGTCGTCATCACCGACGATCAGGGGTACGGCGACCTCGGGGCGCACGGCAACCCGGTGCTGAAGACGCCGCAACTCGATGCGTTCGCCAAGCAGAGCGCGTGGCTGAAGAACTTCTACGTCTCGCCGGTGTGCGCGCCGACGCGCGCGGCGCTGATGAGCGGCCAGTACAACTACCGCACCGGCGTGACCGACACGTACCTCGGCCGCGCCCTCATGCGCCCGGACGTCAAGACTCTGCCCGAACTGCTGGCCGCGGCCGGCTACCGCACCGGGCTGTTCGGCAAGTGGCACCTCGGCGACAACTACCCCCTGCGCCCCGAAGACCGCGGGTTTCAGGAAACCCTCTGGAGCAACGGCGGCGGCCTCGCGCAGCCGAGTGACCACCCGGACGCGCCGCGCGCGACCGCGTACTTCGACCCGATCCTGAAGCGGAACGGCAAGGAGGTGAAGACGAAGGGCTATTGCACCGACGTGTTCACCGACGCGGCGCTGAAGTTCGTCACGACGGAGAGCGACAAGCCGTTCTTCGCGTACGTCGCGTACAACGCCCCGCACGCGCCCTATCAGGTGCCGGACGACTTCGCGGACAAGTACGCGAAGCGCAAGCTGGGCGAGGACGCCTTCCCCAAAGACGGCCAGCCGTGGGCCGGGAAGAAGCTGAACGCCAACGAGATCGGCCGCGCCTACGGGATGATCGAGAACATCGACACCAACTTCGGCCGGTTGATGAAGGCGCTCGACGACAAGAAGCTCGCGGAGAACACGATCGTCGTGTTCCTGACGGACAACGGCCCCGGCGGGGTGCGCTGGAACGCCGGCCTGCGCAACCGCAAGGGCACCGTGTACGAGGGCGGCGTCCGCGTGCCGTGCTACCTGCGCTACCCGGCGAAGGTGAAGCCGCAAGCGCTCGGTACCGCGCTCGCGCACATCGACCTCGCCCCGACGCTGTACGAGTTGTGCGGGACGAAGCCAAAGGGCGCATTCGACGGCCGAAGTTTCGCCCCGACCCTACTCGGTGAACTCGCGGACTGGGCCCCGCGCACGCTCTTCGTGCAGTGGCACCGCGGCGACGAACCGGAGAAGTACCGCGCGTTCGCCGCGCGCGGCCCGCGCTACAAGCTCGTTCAGGCGAACGGCGTCGCGCCCAACGCGAAGTGGCAACCCAAGTACGAGCTGTTCGACATCGCGAACGACCCGTTCGAGGAGAAGGACTTGGCCGCCGACAAGCCCGACGAGGTCGCGAAGCTGAAGAAGGAGTACGAGACGTGGTTCGCGGACGTGACGAAGAAGGGCTTCGCGCCGCCGAAGATCGTGCTCGGCAGCGACAAGGAGCCGGTGACGCGCCTGAGCCGGCAGGACTGGCGCGGCCCGAAGGCCGGGTGGGACGCCGATAGCGTCGGGCACTGGGAGGTGAACTTCGCGCGCCCCGGTCGGTACAAGGTGACGATCCGCTCGGACAAGGACTTCGCGACCTACGCCGGGCGCGTGGGGGAGAACTTGTTCGACATGGCGTTTACCGACGGCACGGTGAGCCGCGTGTCGGAAACCTTCGACATCGCGAAGGCCGGCGACGGGCGCGTGGAAGTTACCGTCGCCGACCTCGACGGGAAGAACAAGCGCGGCGCGTACCACGTCGAGATCGAGTACGTGGGGCCGTTGGAGAAGAAGTGAGGGTGTTTTCGCCGCTTGCGGCTTCGCGAGCGCGCCAGCGCGACACTCGCGAAGCCGCAAGCGGCGAGACTCAATGCCGCAGTAGGAACTCGTTCAGGTTCAGGAGCGCGTGCTGCACGTCCTGTAGCCCGGCGGCGCGGTCCTTGGCGTCCTTTAGGTGCGCGCTCACCAGTTCCTTTTCGCGCGCCGTCGGGCGGCGGCTGAGCGTCGCGAGGTAGATGCGCTCCACGATCCACGCGTCGTCCTTGCCCGCTTTCAGCCACTGCGAAACGCGGGCGTCGGCGCTCTTCACTTTCTCCAACACGCCGGCGTTGTTCAGCATGTGGAGCACCTGCGGGAGCGCCGGGTCGTCCTCGCGGGCGCACTCGCAGATCACGTCGCGCACGGGCTTGCTGAACGCGGTCAGGAACGGGTGGTTCAGCGTGCCGTCCGGCAGCGCGATCGCGCGCGTGCCCGCGGGATAGCCCTTGAACTTCTCCGCCACGCCGGTCGCGCCGCTCACCGCGTCGAGGATCTGTTCCGCCGCAAGCATCCGCACGCTGGCCTTTACGAAGTAGCGGTCGGGGTCCGCCGCGTTCGGCGACTGCGCCGGGCCGTCGCTCGCCAGTTGATAGGCGTGCGAGTTGAGGATCACGCGCACGAGCGGCTTGAGCCGGTAGCCGGCCTTCGCGAACTCGGCCGCGAGCGCGTTCAACAGCTCCGGGTTGCTCGGCGGGTTGGTGTCGCGGAAGTCGTCCACCGGATCGACGATCCCTTTGCCCATCAGGTGGAACCAGACGCGGTTGGCGACCGACGGCGCGAAGAACTTGTTCTTCGGATCGGTGAGCCAGTCGGCGAGGTGGTCGCGCCGGTCGTCGTCCGGGCCGCCGCGCGGTGCGACCCAGCCGAACGCGACCGGCGGCTGCGGCTTGCGCGTGACCGGGTTGTTCAGCTCGCGGTTGGCCTGCGTGTACACGATCTCGTCGTCGAGGCCGAACTGCGAGCCTTTGAGTTGCACGCGGGCGAAGAACGCCGCGAGGCCGTAGTAGTCGGCCTGCGTGATGTTCTCGAACGGGTGGCTGTGGCACTTCGCACACTGCACGCGCACGCCGAGGAACAACTGCGCCGCCGCTTCCGCCGCGTCTTCGGGCGTGCGGGCGACGCGGTAGAAGTTCGCGCCCGGCTTGTGCAGCGTGTTCCCGGTGCCGGTGATGAGTTCGCGCGCCAGCTTCGTCACCGGCTTGTCGTCCGCGACGCTGCGCACCAAGTAGCGGTGGAAGCTGTGGACGCCGCGCTCGCTGATGGTGGTCGGGCTGCCGCGGAGCACGTCGGCCCATTTCAGCGCCCAGAAGTAGCCGAACTCTTCGCGCTCCAGCAGCGCGTCGATCAGCTTCGCGCGCTTGTTCGCGTCCTTCGAATCGAGGAAGGCAAGTGCTTCGTCAGGGGAAGGAAGCGTGCCGATGGCGTCGAGGTACACGCGGCGGAGGAACACTTCGTCACTCGCGACCGCGGCCGGGAGGAGCTGCATTTCCTTCTGCTTGGCGAACACCGCGGTATCGATGAAGTTGTTCGCGGCCGGCGCGCGGAACGCGAACTTCGGGTCCGGTTGCACGAACGAGAACCGCACGCTGGTGATGCCGGTGAGGAACCGCGCCAGCACTTGCACCTCGCCGGTCTTGGCGAACGTGACCTTCCCATCGGGCGACACCTTCGCCGGGCCGTCGCCGGTGGTGAAAACTGTGAGCGCGGTCACGTCGCGCGTGGTGCCGTCCGCGAAGTGCACCGTCGCCGTGAGCTGCACGCTGGGGTTCGCCGGGTCGAGCCGCTTCGCGCCGGGCGTCACCTCGATCTTCACCAGCACCGGCGGCTTGTCGTCGGTCGCGCCCTCACTGATCCACTTCGCGATGGTGCGGTACATCGCGCTGTCGCGGCCGAAGAGTTGCCCGCCGCCGTGCGACACGCGGCCCGTCGCCTTCATCAGCAGCAGGCTGTCGTTCGGCGACTGGCGGTTGACGCGCCGCCCGCCCACTTCCTTCGCGAGCGTGGCGAAGTCGAGGTCCGGGTCTTGGCCGCGCAGCGACAGGCGGAACCCGTTCTTGCCCTGCGGCGAGCCGTGGCACGCGCCCGAGTTGCACCCGACGCGCGACAGCGCCGCGATCACATCCGTACGGAACGACGTTGGCGCGTCGGCTGCGCGCGCGAAGGAGGGCGCGACGAACACAGCCACGACAGCCAGAGCGCGAACCATTGGCGAACCTCGCAAGAGCCAAGAACCACCAACAGCCAACAGCGAGCGGCGCGGCGTAAGCCCGCCGGTAGTTACCCAATTCAGATACGTTCAGCGCAATGGAGTTGGGTAACTACCAGCGGGCTTACGCCGCGCCGCTCGCCAACGTCACTTCTTCTTCGGCGCTTCCACCTTTTTCACCTCGATCTCGACGGGCCCCGCGCGCAGCTCTTCCTCGAACCCGCTCACGTCGGCGGTCGCGGAGAGTTGCCAGTTCTGCTTGCGCGGCTGCGCGTCGGCCGCGGCCTTCACACGCACCTCGACCGACGTTTGCCCCTTGGGGATCGTCACGGTTTCCGGCGTGTCCAGCCCTTGCATGGCGTTCAGGTGCAGCATCACGGGGCCGTCGAACGACTTCATCCGCTCAACGCCGAGGCGCACGGTCGCGGTCTCGCCGGGCAAGAGCGCGACCTTCGGCGTGTCGCTCACCACCTTGTAGGCGTAGGTCAGGTCGAGGTCGAAGGTGCGCGTCAGCGTCACGCGCCGGCCCAGATGGGTGCCGGTCGCGGTCACTTCGATGCGCGGCTTGCCGATGTTGGACAGAATCTTCGAGACGATCGCGCCGCTCACGTTGGGCTGCTTCGCGGTGGCATCGGGGAACTCCGCGTACACGCGCGTGCGACCCTCGTCCTTTCCGGCCAGTTGCCCGCCGACCGCTTGGAAGGTGATGGGGCCGTCGAACCCGGGAACGCGCGTCGTCACCACCGGGACCGGCACGGACTGGTAGCGCGCGAGCGTGAGCGCCTTTTCCGACAGCTCGAAGGTGAACGGCGCGGGCGGCGTGATCTGCACCGCGAACCGGTCCGTGAGCGCCGGCGGCAGGCGCGTCTGGTCCTCGCGCATCGCGATCGGGATCAGGTCCACGTTCTGATACCGGTTGTCGATCAGCGGGCGCGTGCGGACGAGGAACGGCGTGCCGTTGCACTCGCCCACGATCTGGATGGTCTGAAGCCCCAGCCCCGTGTGCCCGTCGGCCGAGAGCTTGCACACCACAGCGTTCTCGGTGTCGCTGATCGTGTCCGGCGAAATCTTCACGCCGACAGTTGCGCCCACGAGCTTGAGCGTGATCGGCCCCTTGTTGTCGCCGCGCTGCACGACCAGCGGCACGATCTGGTAGCTCCCTTGCGGTACGGTCAGCCCTTCGACCTCGGCCGTGATGCTCGGCGGGAACGGCGTGTCGCGCACCACGACGCGGTAGGCGTGCGCGTCGCTGCCGTCGCGGAGGGTGTCGCGCACCACGATGCCGTAAGTGCCGGCGGTGTTCGCGGTGAAGTCGAGGTTCAGTTCGCCGTCGCGCGACTCTTGGCTGCGGCGCTGCTCGCGCCCGGTGTGGTCCACGACGGTCACTTCCAGATCGGCCGGCGAGTTCAGCGCCCGCGCTTCGGCGCGCAGGTAAATGCGCTGGCCCTTTTCCATTGGGAACGAGAACGCCTGCTTGCGGCCGGGTTGTTTCAGCACGCCGCACAGCACGCCGGGCACGACCGCGGGCGTCGGTTGCAGGCTGCCCGATTGCAGCGCGCGTTCCAACGGGAGGAACAAGTTGCCGCGCACCGGCGACGCGCGGAATGCGTACCACGTCGCGCCGCTCGTCGCCTGCCACAGCGCCGCATCGTGCGCCGCGTCGAAGTCCTTCGCCACCGTCACCGCGCCTTCGGAAGTGGTTACGGGCACCCACGCGGAGCCGTTGTCCTTCGCGCCCTTCACCTGTTGGAAGAACGGCCCCGACAGGCGATCTTCAACCGCGACTGCGTTCGGCATCGCGACGCGCTCCGCGGGGAACTTGCCCACGCGCAGGATGTAGTGGTGGTGCTCGTTCGCCTTCAGGCGCGCGTCGCGCACCTCGACCGTGTACGTCCCGGCCTTCTCGAAGGTGTGCGCGAAGCGGAAGTCGAAGTAGAAGCCGGGGTCGTTGTCGCGCTCGGTCACGAACCGGCCGTCCGCGTCGCGAATCGTCAGCAGCGGGTCCGCGTCCTTGCCCAGACGCTGCGCGACGCACTCGAAGCTGACGCGCTCGCCCGCGGCCACGGTCAGCGCGTACTTGTCCGCGGTGCCCTCGCGGAACGTGCCCCACACGCACCCCGGCAGTTTCTTGTCGGTTACAGGCAAATCTTCGATGTGGAACAGCACGGCGCTCGTGAGGCCGTCGCGGGTGGCGAGGCGCAGGCCGCACACACCGACCTCTGCGTCCTTCGCCGCGGTGATGTCGAACACGAGCTTCGTCGCTTCGCTGCTGACCGGCTTCGCCACAATCGCGCCTTTGGGAAGCGCGGCCCACACGTCGAGGCCCGGCGCGAGGTTCGTGCCGGTGAACGTCACGCGTGTGGTCTTGCCGCGCTCGATCAGCGGCGGCGACACGCTCTCCACGACGTTGTGCGTGGGCGACCCGTAGGCGAGGTGAATGCCCACGCGCGGATCGGTCGCGCGCGCCGCAACGGGGGCGAGCAGAATGAAAAGACTGGAAAGCAGGTGGCGCATTGAGGGTGTTTCAAAGTAGTAGGCACACTCCGTGTGCCGTAGGTGTTCGGCTCGTGCAGCGACGGCACACGGAGTGTGCCTACTACTTTCAACGGCAAGAAAACTACTGGCGGGACCAACGTCACCTATGCTACACTCGGCCGAAGTCGATTGCACGCCGAAACGCCGCCTGCTATTCACGCCAGTACACAGCCATTGCACAGGGGGCTTACGCCCCCCGCTCCGGGGCCGAATCATGCTGAACCTGTGGGGTTCGTCGTCGCTGGACCGGCGCGAGTTGCTTCGCGTGGGCGGGCTTGCCGTGGGCGGGCTGGCGCTGCCGACACTGCTCGCACGCCCGGCGCTGGCCGCGGGCAAGCCCAAGAGCTTCGGCGCGGCCAAGAACTGCATCATCCTGTACCTCAGCGGCGGGCACAGCCAACTCGACACCTTCGACCCCAAGCCCGACGCGCCGGACGACATTCGCGGCCCGTTCACCACCATCAAGACGAAGCTGCCCGGCGTCAACTTCTCGGAACTGGTCCCGCACTGCGCGAGCTGGATGCACAAGACCGCGCTCATTCGGACGATGTGGCACGAGCACAACGACCACGGCCGCGGCTCGTACTGGATGTTCACCGGCTACCAGTACCCCGGCGGCGTGCCCGAAGTGAACAACATGAACCGGCAGGACATGCCGCACATGGGCGCGTGCGTGGCGAAGATCGCGCCGGGCAAAAGCCCGCTGCCGGCGTGGGCCATCGTGCCGCACCGCATGGACGTGGCCGGCGGTCGCCGCGCCGGGCAGTTCGCCGGCGCGCTGGGGCCGAAGTACGACCCGCTCTACACCGGCGGCAACCCGAACGACGACAACTTCAAACTCGACCACATTCCGCTTGTGGCGAACGAGAACCCCGACGCACTCAAGCGCCGGCTCTCGCTCGTCGACCAACTGAACGCCGAAACGAAGCCGCTCAACGGCCTCGCCGCCAGCGGCACCATCAAGGACTCGCAGGCCAAAGCCGTCGAAGTCATTTCGTCGGACGCGGTGCGCAAGGCCGTCGACTTGGCCGGCGCACCGGCGAAGGAGCGCGAGCGGTACGGCCGCAACCTGTTCGGCCAGTCCGTGATGCTCGGCAAACGCCTGCTCGACGCCGGGGTGCGGCTCGTGCAGTGCAACTGGCAGCGGGCGCAAGGCATCAACGGGTTCGCGTGGGACACGCACTGGAACAACTTCACCGCGCACAAGGACGACCTCGTCCCGCCGTTCGACCGCGCGTTCCACGCGCTGATGACGGACCTCGACGCGGAGGGCAAACTCGACGAAACGCTCGTCGTGGTGGCCGCGGAGTTCGGCCGCTCGCCGAAGATCACCAAGAGCAACATGGGCCGCGAGCACTGGCCGGAGTGCTACAGCATCATGCTGGCCGGCGGCGGCATCAAGGGCGGGCAGGTGTACGGGGCGAGCGACAAGATCGCCGGCCGCCCGGCCAAAGACCCGGTCACGCCCGCGGACTTCACCGCGACCGTGTACCATTGCCTCGGCATCGACAGCTCGAAGGAGGAGCACGATCAGGGCGGCCGGCCGTTCACGCTCTCGAAGGGCAAGCCGATTGAGGCCATTTTGTAACCGCAACCGCGGGCGATGAAAAACAACGATCCGCGAGAGGGCTAAAACCCAGGTGATTCGCGATACCTTCGCTCCAAGTCGGCCATGAGTATTGGCCGCTTCTTCTTGGATCGTGCCTTCTTCATGATCTTGCGTCGTTTCATGGCCTCT
>Ga0194132_10005560_pt1 | contig 20274 bp, 19 predicted proteins | sample TA2KigOf80mmetaG_FD_148612 | JGI IMG/M metagenome (GOLD analysis project Ga0194132, IMG submission 148612) | Freshwater microbial communities from Lake Tanganyika, Tanzania - TA2015054 Kigoma Offshore 80m | ecosystem: Environmental > Aquatic > Freshwater > Lake | place: Tanzania: Lake... | reverse complement strand
CTGACCAAATTGGCCGGGTTGACCGGGCTGACCAGGTTGACCACCAGGCTGACCAGGTTGGCCGGGTTGACCGGGCTGACCAGGTTGACCACCAGGCTGACCAGGTGCAAAGCCAAGCTGCTGCTGGACGTTTTGCGCATTATTACCAAAGACATCGCGCATCGCATCGTTGTTGCGACCGATGTTATTGAGCGCAATGCCAAGACCAGTGTTCAGCGCATTGCCGAGATTCTGGCCCTGCTGGCCAGCCTGATTGACCGCATTGCGGGCCTGATCATCTCGGTTGAGAAGCTGCGCGACTACGATGAGCCCATTGGCGCCGCCAAACGGATTGCCGGGCTGTCCAGGTTGCCCAGGCTGCTGACCGGGCGCGCCAGGCTGGCCGGGCTGACCGGGTTGGCCTGGCTGACCACCAGGCTGACCAGGCTGACCAGGCTGGCCGGGCTGGCCTGGCTGACCAGGCTGGCCGGGCTGGCCGGGCTGACCACCAGGCTGACCAGGCTGGCCGCCTCCGGGAGGCTGTCGAGTGAGGTCGAAGGCGTTGCCGCCAAGTCCAGTATCGCCGCCGGGCAGGTTCAGCACATTACCGGGCGTCACGTTAAAGAGAAGCAAACCAGGCGCCGTTTGCTGTCCGTCAGCAGGCGGCTGGTCGCCCGATCGGAAGGCGGCGACGGAGACACCCGCATTGCCTGAGATAACTGCTAGATTCGCTCCGCCAGCTTGGCCACCGCCGCCTCCACCCGGCTGACTTCCACCACCTGTGCCTTCGCCGGATGAGCCGGCGGACCTCAGGATGAACTGTGTGCGGCCTGTTTTGCCCGGCGTTTGCTGATCGCCGCTGGCGGGCGGCTGGCCCTGACCAGGCGTACCGGGTTGCGATGGCGCTCCGCCGCCTGTGCTCTGGGCAAAGGCTGGAATCGCCGAACCGAACGCGGAGGTAAGGACTACAGCTGCGACGATGAGCTTGAAGAGAAGAGTCGGCTGTCTTTTGCCGGATTGCTGCTTTGCGAATCGCTTGTGCGTCTTCATTGTCACTCCCCTGCTCTATACCTAATCCTGGGTTGCGCTATTGGGTAAGAGTACCTTTGATGGTGTAAATCTCACCTGCAGAGACGATCTCGAATACCGAGGGTGGGAAGATCAGGTCCTCTCGCACATCGCCGCTCACGTCACCGGTGATGACTGCGACGCGGGCGACGCGGGTCATGACGCGATTTCCCTGGCGTGTAAGCTCGAAGTTCTGCACTTCGATCTCCGAATTGGCGAGGAGGACCAGAACGCTGCCGTCTTGAAACTCCACAGCCACCTGGGAGCTCGCTCCGGAGCGGATGCGGTCGCCGATCGCAACGCCGGTGTTGTTAGCTGCGGAGACGAACCCGCCGCTGCTGCCGGCGCGATACTGCGCAGTACCGGACTGGATCTTGATCGTCGCCACCACGGGCTTGGGCGTCGGGGTCGGCGTGGGAGCAGGCGTCGGGGTGGCGGTGGGGGGAACCGGTGTCGGCGCTGGGGTCGGAGTCGGACGAGGTGTGGGGACAGGGGTAGGCTGAACGCGAAGAACCTTGCTGTCAATCTTCAGCGTTTTGCCGGTCGCCTCGTAGCGGAACGTTGACTCGGCCTTTACCGCAGGGTTCAGCGGGGTCCGGTCGTTGTTCATCAACTCCGCAACGACTTTGTTCTCGCCGGGGCCGTAGCCCGTGATCTTGACGCTGGTGTTGGCAGTCTCGGCAAGAGGGGCACCGTTTACCTCTAAGCGTATGTAGCCCTTGCCGGGCTTCACGCCTTTGCCGATGCCCTTAGCGTTGAGCATGAAATTTGAAACTTTGAACTTCAGCTCTGTGACGTTGTCACGGACAAGAGCGCCGTTCGCGGGCTTGTCTATGCGGAGGGTGGGCGTCTTAGCTTGGGCTGAGGCAGAAACGGGAAATAGGAGAGAGGCAACGAGAAGAAAGAGCGACAAGAAGAGGGTTAGTCGTCTCATGAAATCCTCCCCAGAATTTCTGTCCGACTGCTGACACTATGAAGTTGTTCGGAACCTGACCCGCAACAACTATACGTACCCAAGTTGGAGTTTTGCAAGAACCCATTCATTCTTTGTCACACCTTTCGCACACGCTAAGGTTGTACGTACTACGGGCGAGTGATCCTATCGGATTGCGCACTGACGGGCTTTCTTCGCTCCTTCAGTCCATATCTTGTGAAATCAGGTTAGGCCAAGGTCCCCCGCCCTAGGATTTTCTTGGACACGGAATTGGGACATAATGCCACAAACTCAAGGAGATGTCCATGATGGATGGAAAGGGTGAACCGCCCCGGGCCTTGTCCTGCGCCATGACCACAGCAGCCAGTACATGAGCGACCACTTCCAAGACGAGCTCCGCTTCCTGGGGATTGCCTCCAGTCCCGCTTTCGTGCGGGAGCCGGAGGGCAATGGCTGCGTGGAGCGGTTCATCCGCACCCTCAAGGAGCAACTGCTCCGGGTGCGAACCTTTGAGACCGTGGAGGAGCTGCGCCTCGCGCTCCTTGCCTTCAAGGAGCGGTACAACCGGGAGTGGCTCGTCGAGCGCCATCGCTACGCGACGCCAGAGCAAGCACGCCGTCAGTTGCTCGCTTGCCCTGTGGTTGCCGCATGAATACAATCACATCACTGTCCAAGAAATCAGGGGCGGTACAGAAGAGCCGTTTCAGTCTTTCTTGCCGGAGTCCTGGTCCTTACGTCACTTCTGACGGTTGCTCCAGTCACAGCGGCCGGGAACAACGTAACGCTCGACTTCGAGTCGGCGCCGAACCTCGGCTCCGCAGCGACCTGTAATCCCACCGCACTGCCGATGGTCTGCCCAGGCATAGAGATTACCGGCAGTCCCGCAGGCTTTCTGGTCTTCGACCAGATCTTCGGGCCTCTGGCCAACACAGGAGTGGTATTGGGCTATCTTTCGCCGAACTTCGCGGAGCCGGAACAGGGTATCAGCGACAACGAAGTGCTGACTGTCAAGTTTCTGAACAACGCTGCAAGCACCGTTACTGTAGCGCTTACGGTCTTCCCTTCGGCGGCGCCTGGCATAGACAATGCTCCGGCGACGGTGAACCTGGAGGCATTCGACGCCAGTAACGTCTCCGTGGGCACCCAGAGCCTCACCTTCACCGGCGTCACCAACGGCCACTACACGCCCGCTTCGATCACCTTCACCACAGGCTCCATGGTGGTCAAATCAGTCACCATTGCGGCGCCTGTTCATCCGCTGAACGGGGTCTTCATCGAATCTATCACGTACGATACGCCGCTGACGGGCACTGAGAAGACGTTGACGGTCACAAAGGCCGGCACTGGAAACGGTCTGGTGACCAGTACGCCTGTGGGCATCAGCTGCGGTACAGCTTGTTCTGCCCTCTTTGTGAACAACGCCGTGGTCTCCCTGACGGCTGCGCCCGATGCCGATTCGATCTTCACCGGCTGGAGCGGAGTGTGCACTGGCACCGGCGCATGCAACGTGACGATGAGCGCCAACAAATCGGTGACGGCGACGTTTGTTGCCCGCATCTCTACAGTATTCGCCATCGGGCAGTTCGTGGCTTTCAGCCAGGACAACACCTGGATACGCGCCAACACCAAGATCAACTCCGGGAACGTGGGCGCGAACATTGCGGCGACGAAGAAGGGCAAGGCCTCCCGGAGCGACGACGATGACGACGACCAGGATGAGAACCGGAGGAGAAATCCGAGCGCCGATAGGCTCGTCGAGGTGATGATTGGCGAGCATGTGAGCGCAGTGAATCTTTCGACGGTAGTGGTGGGCGATACGGTGCGAATCCGCAACAAGGCCACAGTGGCAAACGCCGTCTACAACGAGCTATACAACAAGAAGGGGACGATCATCGCAGGGAACCAGAGCCCCGTGGACCTTCCGGTCCTGGTCCTGCCGGCCCTGCCGACGATCACGCCCGGCACGCAGAACGTTGAAGTGGCCCGCCGCGGCAGCCAGAGCCTGACTCCCGGCCAGTACGCCAAGTTGACGGTGAACGCCGATGCGACGATCACGCTGGCCCCGGGCGCTTACCACTTCACCTCGATTGACCTGCGCCAGCGGGGCAAGATCCTCGCCAGCGGCGCGGTGCAGATCTACGTCCAGAATGAGATTGACACCGATGCGAACTCCACGATCGGCCCTGCATCGCCGTCGGTGGCGGCGCGGGACATCAAGGTGTACGTCGCCGGAACGGATGATAAAGGCCGCCGCGGAGACGACTCGGAGGTCGGTCCCGTGGTGGTCGAGTTCGGCCAGAGCAGCGCTATCTCCGCCAACGTCTATGCTCCCAACGGCACGATTCATCTGCGCGCTGGGACGGATGGTAAAGGTGCCTTCATCGGCAAGGCCTTCATTGCAGGCGAGCGCACAACGCTGACGCTGGATAGCGGCTTCTAGCCGATAGCAGAAGAGCGGAAACGGCCCGCTGCAGGTCTCTGCGGCGGGCCGTTTCTTTTGCCCTCGCCGCGAATAGGCTATCCTGTACGCCGCGTCTATACGGCGGAGGTGCGGGATGGCCTATGAAAACATCAAGTTCGAGATGGCGGCGGAGCATGTCGCCCTTGTCACGCTGAACCGGCCGAAGAGCCTGAACGCGCTGAACAAGGCGCTGTGGGAGGAGCTGCAAGATGCCGTCAACCGGATCGAAACGGACACGGCAATCCGCGTTTATCTCATCACAGGAGCGCCGCGGGAGGAGGGCAGGCCGTGGTTCAGCGCCGGGGCGGACCTGAAGGCTCGGGCCACGGGCGGGCCCGCGCCGCACTGGCTGGCGAACGGCGTAGTTAACCAGATAGACGATATGCTGAAACCCTCCATCGCCGTCATTGACGGTTTTTGTACTACAGGCGGCATGGAGCTCATCATGGCCTGCGACCTGCGCATCGCGGCAGAGACGGCGAGCTTCAGCGACTGGCATTTGAAGAGCACCGGCGCGGGCATCGGCGGCTGGGGCGCGGCGACGCGGCTTGCGCGGCTGGTGGGGACGGACAAGGCGAAGGAGATGCTGCTGACGGGGTTAACGATAGATGGGAGAGAAGCGGCGCGGATCGGCCTAGTGAACCGGGCTGTGCCATCGGCGAGCCTGATGGCGACGGCGCTGGACACGGCGAAGACGATCGCGGGGATGCGGCCCGACGGCGTGAAGCTCACCCTGGGATTCCTGACGCTGCAATCGGAGATGGATAAGCACCAGGCGCTGCGCTGGGCGGAGATCACGCCGAAGGTCATGGGCATCGAGCGCGCCTTCAAGGATATGACCGAGCGATTCATCGAACGAAACAAGGAGTAGCGAGCGTTATGCCCTCCATATCATCCGCCCCGCCCTTGGGCCGTCGCATCTATGTCTCCGGCTCCATGGCCTACGACCGCATCATGGATTTCCCCGGCAAATTCGCCGACCACATCATGCCGGACAAGATCCACATCCTGAACGTGAGCTTCAACGTGAACGGCCTGGTGGAGCGCATGGGGGGCACGGCAGGCAATATCGCCTATGCCCTTGCGCTCCTGGGGGAGCAGCCCAGGATATTAGCCACCATCGGGCACGACTACCAGCGGTATTTCGCATGGCTCCAGAAGAACGGCATCTCGCGCGAGGGGTTGCGGGTCATCAAGGAGGAGTTCACCGCAGGCGCGTATATCACCACGGATGCGGCGGACAATCAGATCACCGGCTTTAACCCCGGGGCGATGAAGCATCCATGCCGGTATGACATCTCCAAGGCCGACCCTAGGCGGAGTATCGGTATCATCGGCGCGGGGAACCTGGACGACATGATGACCCTGCCGAAGGCGTACAAGGCGAAGGGCATCCCGTACCTCTTCGACCCGGCGCAATCGCTCCCCATCTGGGATGGCAGGGCCTTAGCCGAGGCGCTCACCGGGGCGAAGGTGCTCATCTCGAACGACTATGAGCTTGGGCTCATCATGAAGATGACGAAGCTGACGAAGGAACAGATCGTCCGGCGGGTGGGAGCCGTGGTCACCACGAAGGCGGAGCAGGGCTCCGTGGTGACCACGAAGGACGGCGAGCGGCATGTGGCGGCGGTGAAGCTGGCGAAAAAGCCGGTGGACCCAACCGGCGCGGGCGACGCCTACCGGGGAGGCTTCCTGAAGGGACTGGTTACCGGGAAGAGCTTCGAGGAGTCGGCGAGGCTGGGCTCGGTCATCGCGTCATATGCTGTCGAGGTCTATGGGACGCAGTCGTACAGCTTTACAAAGAGAGACTTTGAAGCGCGGTACAAGAGGACCTTCGGCTAGCCGATAGCCGAGAACTTCCCGCTTGCGTCGCGCCTGACTTCTCGTGTCGCTACCACGGCCTCTCTATCAAGCGGCCCGTAGATGTGCGGGTAAAGCTGGCCATCTTTCGCCTTATCGTATTGGAGCTTGGCAGTCAGCCTGCCGGTGTCCACGACAAGTGCGACGAGCCGTTTCACTTGCCCGTATTTGCGATTCGCCACAGCCAGGCACTGGTCAACCGTCGCCGACCCGTGAAGGAAGCCCTCTTCCATGAGGCTCGGCGCAGTGATGAAGGGCTGCTTGAGGGCCGACTCAGCCTCCTCCGCCGAGCGCAGGAGGTAGATGTGGGAGGGCCTGGCGACATTTTCTCCTTGGTAGGCGCCCTTGTAACCTTCCGCTGCCGCCGTTTCCAAGGTATAGAAGACGAGTTGCATGATTCGGGCGTCCCGAGTGAGGGTGACGCCCGAATCGTTATAGACGACCATGAGGCATTGGGAGCGGCCCGAATAGCCCGCGTCCCAGACGGCAGTGTGGAGTGCCGCGCCGCAGCGCAGCAGGCTCGAGCGCGTCCTGCCGAGGGCGGCGAGGTCGAGCGGGATGTGGACGATCTCATTGAACGTTACCAGGTATGAGCCAGGTTTTAGGTGCGCATTGCCGGCGGCGTCAAAGGCGACGGGCGCGAGCTTTGGGAGCGAGCGGCGGGCGTTGGAGAAGTCTATGAGGCCGGGGCCATCATAGCGCGAGATGTCCCGCAGGGTGAGGTCTACCCCGTTGGGCTGGACCTGGGTGGCGATGTCTATCGCCCCTTCGATCAGCGGTGGCGTTGCCGCGATGCGCGCCAGAAGGCCCTGCTTGGAGAGGAGGCCGGGGGGAGTCATGTCTTGGCCTTCCTCAGGAAGTCGCGGATCTTCGCCACGTCCTTCACGCCGTTCGTCTCCACGCCGGAGGAGACGTCCACGCCCCAGGGATGGACTTGGGCGATGACATCCGCGATGCTATCGGGTGAGAGGCCGCCTGCGAGGAGGAAATCGAACTCCTGCGCCAGGCTCTTGGCGAGGGAGTGATCGAAAGTTTGACCCGTGCCGCCGTACTTCCCCTTAACCTTTGCATCAAGCATGGGAAGGATGGCGCGCTCTGTGAGGAAGGCGAGCTTGCGACGGAGGGTGAGGAGCGCGATGGACTCCGGGGCCGATGTGTCTACGTGGACGACTTTGATGAGCGGAACGGTGTAGCTGTCCAGCTCGCCTTCAGGCTCGTCGCCGCTGAGCTGGGCCATATCGAAGCCCACCTCTTTCGCCATCGCGCTGATTTCCGCAGGCGGACGATTAACGAAGACGCCGACGGTCTTGGGCCTGTCGCCCTCGGCATGCTTGAGCGCCAGTACGATCTCCCGCGCCTGGCCCGCGCTTATCTTGCGGGGGCTTTCGGCGAACATCAGGCCGATGTAATCGGCGCCCGCATCTGCCGCCGCGAGAGCGTACTCGGGCTTGGTGACGCCGCAGATCTTCACCCTAACGGCCGATGGCAAGGAACTCCTTCAGTCTGGCGGCGGGATCGCCTGAGGTCATGAGGGCTTCGCCGATAAGGAAGACGCTGACGCCCCAGCGGCGCATCATGGCGATATCGGCGGCGGTCTTGATACCGCTCTCGGTAACGGCGGTGCAGCCGCGCGGGATGTGCGGGAGAACGGTCTTTGTGGTTTGGAGGTCGGTGGCGAAAGTGTGGAGGTTACGGTTGTTGATGCCGATGATCTTGACCCCGGCGGCGACGGCGCGCTTGGCCTCCTGCTCCGTGTGCACTTCCACAAGGGCGGACATCTTCAGGTCGCCGGTGAGCTTGAGCAGCTCTTTGAGCTTGGCATCTTCCAGGCAGGCGACGATAAGGAGGAGGGCATCGGCCTGGTAGGCGCGCGCCTCGTAGACTTGGTAGGGCTCCAGGATAAAGTCCTTCCGCATGAGGGGAGGGCACTGCTTCTCCAGGGCCTTCTTGATCTCCACCAGGTAGTCCAGCTTGCCCTGGAAGTTCGGCTCCTCCGTGAGGACGGAGATGGCCGATGCGCCGTTCCGGGCGTAGACCCCGGCGATGGCGACGGGGTTGAACTCCTGGGCCATGACACCTTTGGATGGCGAGGCCTTTTTCACTTCGGCGATGATACGCAGCTTTCCCGGGGCGATGGCCTTGGCGAAATCGAGCGGCGGCGGCGCGGCCTTCGCCTGCGCCTTGATCTGCTCCAGCGGGACGCGCTTCACCTGGGCGGCCAGGTCTTTTCTTCTCTGCTCGACAATCTTATCGAGGTAGGTAGCCATGAAGTCTCTCTGCGAAGGTGGGCATGCTCTATGAGGGGAGAGCCTTTGAAAAGGCGATCCACTCATCAAGCTTCCTCGCCGCTCCGCCGCTATCAATAACGGTGGCCGCCGCGGCGACGCCGGCCTTGATGCTTGCCGCTTTGCCGCCGACATAGAGGGCGGCTCCGGCGTTGGCGAGGAGTGCATCGCGCTTGGGGCCTTTTTCTCCCTTGAAGAGCGAGCGGATGATGTGGGCGTTCTGTTCCTTATCGCCGCCTGCGAGATCGGCCTTCGCGGCCTTCGCAAGGCCAAGCTCTTTGGGGGTGACCGAGGTGAAGGTTACTTGGCCGCCGCGTACTTCGTGGATGGTCGTGGCGCCGCTCAACGTAATCTCGTCGAGGCCGTCTTCGCCGTGGACGACAAGGGCATGTTCGACGCCGAGGCCGGGGAGGGCGTTGGCCATCTTCGGCGCAAGATCAGGATGGGCGACACCGACGACCTGGCGCGTGGCCCTGGCTGGGTTGGCGAGGGGGCCGAGGATGTTGAAGACGGTCCTTATGCCGATCTCGGCGCGGGTTGGGCCTGCATATTTCATCGAAGGGTGGAAGGCCTGGGCGAAGAGGAAGGCGATGCCTATCCTTTCGATGGACTGCTTGGCCTGTTCCGGCGTGACGCGGATGCGGACGCCGAGGGCTTCAAGGACATCGGCGCTGCCGCACTTGCTCGTGGCGGAGCGATTGCCGTGCTTGGCGACGCGTATCCCGGCGGCGGCCGCGATGATGGCGGCGGCTGTGGAGATGTTGAAGGTCCCGCTGGCATCGCCGCCGGTGCCGCAGGTGTCCAGGAGCGGGCCGGAGACGTCCACGCGCAAGGACTTCTCGCGCATGACGCGCACAAGGCCGAGGATCTCATGTGTAGTCTCGCCCTTGACCCTGAGGGCCACGAGGAAGGCGGCGAGCTGGGCGGGCGTCGCCGCGCCGGTCATGATTTCGGTCATGACCTGGCCGGCTTCGGCCTCCGTGAGGTCAAGGTCGTCAACCAGTTTCCCGATGGCCTCCTTGATCATGCCGATGCCGCCTTTGCCTTGGGCCTTTCGGCCTGGGCCGAAACCTTTACCGTCTGGGGTCGCGGCGCGCCTTTGCCCATCGCCAGGAAATTGCGCAGGAGGTCTTTGCCGACTGTAGTGAGGATGGATTCAGGGTGAAACTGGACGCCTTCGATGAGAAGCCCTTTGTGTCGGACGCCCATGATGACGCCGCTATCGCTCTTTGCGGTGACCTCAAGGCAATCGGGGACGGTCTCAGGCTGGATGGCAAGGGAGTGGTAGCGGATGGCTTCGAAGGGGTTCGGCAAGCCCTTGAAAAGGCCCTTGCCATCGTGCATGACCTGGGAGGTCTTGCCGTGGACGATTTCGCCCGCGCCCGCCACCGTCGCGCCGTAGACCTCGCCGATGCACTGGTGGCCGAGGCAGACGCCAAGGATGGGGACGCGCCCGGCGAAGGTGCGGATGGCCGCGTTGGAGACGCCGGCATCCTTGGGCGCGCCGGGGCCTGGTGAGATGACGATGTGGTCGGGCTTCAGCCGTTCGATCTGCGCGATGGTGATCTTATCGTTGCGCGCTACGCGGACTTCTTCGCCAAGCTCGCAGAGATACTGGTAGAGGTTGTAGGTGAAGCTATCGTAGTTGTCTATGAGGAGGATCATGGCTTACTCCTTGGCCACGCCTGCGGGATCGCCGCCATCCAGAAAGATGGTGTGACCCGAGACGTAGCCGCCTTCGTTCGAGGCGAGGAAGGCGATGAGGTTGCCGACATCTTCCGGGGTGCAGACTCGCCCGAAGGGGAACTTCTGGTTCAGCTTGCCCATCTCGTCGCCGAGGGTATATTTCACCAGGCGGCGGCCCATCTCTGTGTCCACAACGCCTGCCGCGATGGTGTTGACGCGAACGTTGTTCTTCAGCTCTTCCATGGCCATCACCTTGGCCATGACTTCCAGCCCCGCCTTGGCCGTGGCGTAGGGCCCGTGGCCCGCCGGGGCCATGTGGGGGCTCATGGAGGAGATGAAGTAGATATCGCTCCGGGGGTTCTTGCGTAAGTGCGGCAAGGCTGCCTTGCAGGCGTAGAAGGCGCCCATGATGTGAGTGTCCAGGAGGCGTTTCATCTCGGACGCGTCGGTGTCGGCCAGGCTGCTGCCGCGGGAGGCGATGCCGGCGTTGTTGACGAGGATATCCAGCTTGCCGAAGGCCGCCACCGTCGCACCGACGAGGCTTTCGACGGCGGCCTGCTCCGTGACATCGGCCTTGACGGCGATGGCCTGGCGACCAAGGCCCTGGACGGCTTTAACCACCTCGTTCGCCGCCGCCTCTTCCTTGCGATAACTGATAGCGATGCTCGCGCCGCCGTGCGCCAGGGCGAGGGCGATGCCTCGCCCGATGCCGCGCGAGCCGCCTGTGACGAGCGCCGTTCTTCCTGCGAGCTTCATCGCGCCACCGCCTTCCTTGCGCCTCTGCCGCTATCCGAGACGACTTGCTCCAGGGCCTCCGCTTCGTCTATCGCGCGAAGCTGGGCCGCCGCCTTATGCAGCGTCTCCTGGTATTCGGCCTTGGGGTCGCTATCGTACACAATGCCGCCGCCGGCCTGCACATAGGCGGTGCCATTCTTGACCACCATGGCGCGCAGGCCGATGCAGGTGTCCATGTTGCCCGAGAAATCGAAGTAGCCGACGGCGCCGCCGTACATGCCGCGCTTGCTGGGCTCAAGATCGGCGATGATCTCCATGGCGCGGATCTTGGGCGCGCCGGAGAGCGTCCCGGCCGGGAAGCAGGCGCGTAGGGCATCGTAGGAGGTCATGCCGTCCTTCAATGTGCCGCTGACGCGGGAGACGATGTGCATAACGTGGGAGAAGCGCTCGATATCCATGAGCTGGTCAACGACGACGGTGCCGGGCTTGCTGACGCGGCCGATATCGTTCCGCCCTAGGTCTACCAGCATGATGTGCTCGGCGCGCTCTTTCTTGTCGGCGAGGAGCTCTTCAGCGAGGGCCTTGTCCTCGGCCTCATCCTTGCCGCGCCTCCGGGTCCCGGCGATGGGGTTGGTGGCGACGGCACGGCCTTCGACGCGCACGAGCATCTCCGGCGATGCGCCGACGAGGTGGAAGTCATCGAGGTCGAGGTAGAACATGTAGGGCGATGGGTTCACGTTGCGCAGGGCCCGGTAGATATCGAAAGGGTGCGCCTTGGTCTTGCGCGCCAGCCGCTGGGAAAGGACGACCTGGATGATATCTCCCGCGACGATGTGCTCCTTGCCGCGCTTGACTGTCCTGGCGTGTTGCGCCTCCGTCATGTTGGAGGTGACTTTGCCGGGCGGAAGGGGCTTCGCCGCGCGCGTGAGCCGTTCCACAGGCTTGTCCAGCTTCTGGACGACTGCTTCGATGCGGGCGACGGCCTCTTTGTAGGCCTTGTTCACGTCGCCGTTGATGTGGACGTGCCCCACGATCTTCATCTTGTGCTTCACGTGGTCGAAGACGATGAGGGTGTCCGCCAGCATGAAGACGGACTCGGGCAGGCCCAGGGCGTCGGCAGCAGGTGATGGCAGCTTTTCGAAGTAGCCGACGCTTTCATAGGCAAGGTAGCCTACCATGCCGCCGTGGAAGCGCGGCAGGCCGTCGACGGTAACAGGCTTGTACCTGGCAAGCTCCCTTTCAATGGTGATGAGCGGGTCGAGCTTGCCATAGGTGAAGACCTTGCCTTGCCGAGCAGGTTTTGCGGCAGAGGAGCCTTTCACCCCGGTGCGGATCACCTTTTGGGCATTCGCGCCGATGAAGCTGTAGCGGGCCACGCGCTCGCCGCCTTCGACGCTCTCCAGGAGGAAGGAATAGGGGCCATCGGCGACTTTGAGGTAGGCGGAGACGGGCGTTTCGAGGTCGGCCAGGACCTCGCGGTAGATGGGAACCAGGTTGCCCCGGCGCGCCATCTTTTTCACTTGTTCGAGACTCGGGTAGTACATCAGCGTTCCTTTGTTTGTGTTGAGCTTGCGGGGTGCAGGATGGGTTAGCGCCGCCATGAGCGTCGCCATCTCAACGCATGGAGCGCCCTATCTGAGGGAGGGGCGGTTCCGAGGAGCGCTGTTCTTGTGCCGTGCATCGCTTAACTCGCGTACGTGCTGATGCGCATCGCGTCGCGCACTTCTTGCATCGTCTGCTCTGCGATCTTTTTTGCCCGCCGTGTCCCGTCCATCAGAGCGCCGCGGACATCGTCCATGTGGCTCTTGTAGTATTCGCGGCGCTCGCGGATGGGCCCCAGGAAGTCGTTCAGGGCCTTGGCGAGCTTCTTCTTCACCTCAACATCGCCCACCTTGCCCAGGACGTAGCGGTCTTTGAGGTCCTTCACTTCCTCGAGATTCTTGTTGAAGGCATCGTGGTACATAAAGATGGGGTTGCCTTCCACGTGGCCCGGGTCCGTGGCGCGAAGGCGCGTCGGATCGGTGTACATGGACATGACGCGCTTGGTGACCGAGGCCTCATCGTCGCCCAGGTAGATGCAGTTGCCCAGGCTTTTGCTCATCTTGGCCTGGCCGTCGGTGCCCACGAGCCGGCCGACGCGGCCGACCATAGCCTGCGGCTCGGGGAAGACATTCCCGTAGGTGCGGTTGAACTTGGCGGCGATGTCCCGTGTCATTTCGATATGCGGCAGCTGGTCTTCTCCCACCGGCACAAGGTGCGCCTTGGGCAGTAGGATGTCCGCGATCTGGCTCACTGGGTAATTGAAGAAGCCGACGGTCAGATCCGTCTCCCGCAGCTTCTCCATCTCCGATTTCAGCGTCGGGTTGCGCTGGAGGCGTCCCAGAGGCGTGATGAAGCTGAGGAGCATCGTCAATTCGGCATGCTCGGGGACGTAGCTCTGGATGACGAAGGCGTTCCTGTTCGGGTCAAGCCCGATGGCGAGCCAGTCCAGCGTCACCTCGATGACCGATTGGCGTATGCGGTCTATCTCGTCAATGTGGTCCGAGAGGGCCTGGTAATCGGCGATGAGGAAGAAGCAGTCGTACTGCTCTTGGAGGCGCAGCCAGTTCTCCAGCGCGCCCACATAGTGCCCGAGGTGCAGTGGCCCCGTTGGGCGGACTCCCGTCAGTATCCGTTTCTTTGTCGTCATACGTACTGCCTTTCCGGAAAGAAAAGACCCGTCCCGGTAAGGGACGGGTCTGAAAGGCCCGTGGTGCCACCCTTGTTCATCTGCTCTAGGCGTCCCGCTTCTGCATCCGGGCCGCCGCCGCAGACCTCTTGAGGCACGCCCTAGATTGGGGGAGATGCCCTGGGCTGCGGTTACGGGGCCCTTCCGGCGACTCCTACAGCCTCGCGGCTTCGGGTCGCAGCTCCCGAGTCCATTCACCTTCCTGTGCGGCGCCGGTTCTCAGCTACTCCGGCTCTCTGTGGCCTCTTCGGAAGGGTACTCGTCTCGTTCGTCGCTTGTGCTATGAACTTGTATGGCAAATGTAGCAGAGGGCAAGAGAGGAAGTCAAATGCCCTGGGCGCAACAGGAGGGCAGGCTCCCCAGGGCTACGCTCCGCTGGGTGCAGGCTCCTTGGCCTTGCCGGCAAGGCGCTGGGCCAGCTCGGCGATGGTGGTGCGGTCGAGGATCTGCTGGACGGCCTCGTCCACCTCGCGCCAGATGTCCCGCTGGGCGCACTGGTTGGACTGGAAGCAGGCGGCGGGGTCGTCGAGGCAGCCGACGAGGGTCTCCCATCCGCCCATGACGTTCATCACCTTGGCGAGGGTGATCTCTTTCGGGTCCATAGCCAGGCTATGGCCGCCCTGGGGGCCGCGCTGGCTCTTGATGAAGTTCTCCTTGCTCATGGTGTGGAGCAACCGGTCGAGGAAGGCCTCCGGGATCTGCTGGCGGCGGGCGATGTCCGAGGCCCGCACGGAGCCTTCATCGGTATGCTGGGCCAGGTCCACGAGGGCCCGCACCACATAGTCAACTTTCACCGGTATGTGCATCGTCGCCCTCCCAACTTACTCTGTCGAGGCCTTCCCGTCTTTCCCTTCGATGGCGTTGTGGAGCGTATGCCACGAAAGGGTCGCGCACTTCACCCGCGCGGGAAAATCAGCGACGCCCGCCAGCACTTCCAGGTCGCCGAGGCCGTCGGCCTCGTAGTCTTCGCCGTGGGCGCGGGTGATCATCTTGTGAAAGGTCTGGTAGAGGCGCTCCGCCTCTACCTTGGACTTGCCCTTAACCGCCTGGGTCATCATGGAAGCGGAGGCGCGGGAGATGGCGCAGCCGGTTCCTTGGAATCCCACGTCCTCGACGGTGCCGTTCTTCAGCTTGAGATAGAGGGTGATGCGGTCGCCGCAAAGGGGGTTGTAGCCCTCCGTCGTCCGGTCGGCGCCTTCGATCTTCTTGAAATTGCGAGGCTTGCTGTTGTGGTCCAGCACCACCTCTTGGTAGAGCTCTTTGAGTTCCGTCACGAGCGAAGCACCTCGCGAGCCTTCAGGATGCCGCGCGCCAGGGCGTCCACTTCCTCCCTGGTGTTGTAAAAAGCGAAGGAGGCGCGTGCCGTGGCTGGGATGCCGTAGCGGTCCATGACCGGCTGGGTGCAATGGTGCCCGGTGCGGATGGCGATGCCTTCGCTGTCCAAGATGGTTCCGATATCGTGGGGGTGCGCGCCATCCATCACAAAGGCGATGAGGCTGGCTTTTTCCTTGGCCCTGCCGATGATGCGCAGGCCCTTTATCTCCGAAAGCCGCCCGGTGCTGTAAGCCAGCAGGTCGTGCTCGTGGGCGAGGGCCGCCTGGCGGTCCATGCCGTTCAGGTAGGCGATGGCGGCGCCGAGGCCGATGACGCCTTCGATGTGCGGCGTGCCCGCCTCGAACTTGTAGGGCAGGTCGTTGTAGGTGGTCTTTTCGAAGGTCACGGAGCGGATCATGTCGCCGCCGCCCTGGTAAGGTGGCATGGCCTCCAAGTGCCTCTCCTTGCCGTAGACGACGCCGATGCCCGTGGGGCCGAAGACTTTGTGTCCCGAGAAGACGAAGAAATCGGCATCTAGCTTGCGCACATCAATAGGCATGTGCGGGACCGACTGCGCGCCGTCCACAAGCACCGGGACGCCCTGGGAATGGGCCAGGGCGATGACCTTTTCGACGGGGTTAATCGTCCCCAGGGAGTTGGAGATGTGGACGATGGAGACGAGCTTGGTGCGCTTGCTTAGCATGCGCTCGAACTCGTCCATGCGAAGTTCGCCCTCATTCGTGATGGGGATGACGCGCAGCTTCGCGCCCTTCTCCCGGCAGAGCATCTGCCAGGGCACGATGTTGGAGTGGTGCTCCATGCCCGTGATGATGATTTCATCGCCCTGGCCGATAGTGGCGCGCCCGTAGGTGCTTGCGACGAGGTTGATGCCCTCGGTCGCGCCGCGCACGAAGATGATCTCCTTATCGCTTGCGGCGTTGAGGAACCTGCGGACGGCCGTGCGCGCCCCTTCGTACTCCTCGGTCGCCTGTTGGCTCAGGGCGTGGACGCCCCGGTGGATGTTGGCGTTCTCCGTCTCGTAGTAGCGCACCAGGGTGTCAATGACCGATTGGGGCTTCTGGCTGGTGGCGGCGTTGTCCAGGTAGACCAGGGGCTTGCCGTGAACGGTCTGCTTGAGGATGGGGAAATCGGCGCGGCTCTTCGCGAGATCGAAGGCGCGGCTCTTCGGCGGTGCGGCGATTGGCGACGGGCGTGCGGCGGACATCTACGCGGCTCCCTTGCCGCCGGACAGCGGCAGCGACTTCGTGAAGAGGCGGTCCAGGAAGGCGCGCAATTTTGCGGTTTGCACGCTGGTGATGATTTCCGAGGCGAAGCCGTGGACCAAGAGCATCCGGGCGGAGGCGGCGGCTATGCCGCGGCTGTTCAGATAAAAGAGCGCCGTCGCGTCCAGCTGGCCTGCCGTTGCGCCGTGGGTCGCCTTCACGTCGTCGGCGAAAATCTCCATGCTGGGCTTGGTGTCCACTTCGGCGCCGCGGGAGAGCAAGAGGTTCTTGTTCACCAGGCGCGCGTCTGCCTTCTGCGATCCGGCGGGGATGAGGACGCGCCCGGCGAAGATGCTCCTGGACGTGCCATCCAGGACGCCCCGATGCTGCTGGCGGCTGGTCGTCTGCGGTGCCGCGTGCGCGACGTCCGTGTTGACGTCCAAGTGCTGGCTGCCCGTAGTAACGTACAGCCCGTTGATGGTGGCGCTTGCCCCTGGAGCTTGGAGCGAGACGCGGGTGTTGCTGCGCGCCAGGGCGGAGCCCAGGGAGACGGCTGTGGAGGTGAAGGAGCTATCGCGCCCGGCGCGGACGGCGGCGGTGCCGACGTGGAAGGCCTCCGCCCCTTCTATCAAGAGCAGCGACCGTTCGACCTGCGCGCCATCGCCGATAACATACTCGGTCACGGCATTCGTGAAGGCGCGACCGTGACCGAGCCCGAGGTAGCTTTCGATGACGGCGAGCTTGGCGTTCTTCCCTGCGACGACGAGCGTCCTGGGGCGCGAAAGGAAGGCCTGCGCGCTCTGGGTGGTCACGTAGATGAGGTGCACTGGCTCTCGGGCTGCTACGCCGTCGGCGATCTTGACGAACGCGCCCTCTTGAAGGAAGGCCGTATTGAGGGCGGCGAAGGCCTCTGACTCAAAGGAGGCCTGACTCGCCAGGTGCTCCATCACTGCGCCGTCGCTCCGGGCCGCATCGGCCAGGTTCTGCACCGTCAGTTCGCCGCCGTGCGTGTGCGGCGCGGAGAGCGAGGGGGCGTAGCGGCCGTTCACAAAGACGAGCCTAGGCCAGGCATCGTCCCAGGGCACAGCGCGCTTCAGCTTGGCGGGGCTTGCTTCGGGAACCGCGCCGTTGAGCGCGATGGCGAAGCGCGCATCGGCGATCGGGGCGATGCTGGTGTATTTCCAGGCTTCGTTGCCGCGGCGCGCGGTGGGAAAGCCCAGGTCGGCAAAGCGATCGTAAGCCTTGCGGCGCAGGTCGTGCAGCCAGGCTGGGTCGCTCCGCGTCCTCTCTTCGAGGGCAGCGAAGTCGGCCTGGTAGCGCCTCTCCTTGGTGAGCAGTTGCGTCATCGGAGAAAAGTTACGCCGGGGCGGCGGCCTTCTTGAACTCTTCGTAGCCCTTGGCCTCTAGCTCCAGGGCCAGCTCTCGCCCGCCCGATTTCACGATGCGCCCATCTATCAGCACGTGCACGGAATCGGGAGTGATATAGTTGAGGAGGCGCTGGTAGTGGGTGACGAGAATGATGGCGTTTTCCGGCTTCCGTAGTTGGTTCACGCCGTTGGCCACGATCTTCAGCGAGTCTATGTCCAGCCCGGAATCGGGCTCGTCCAAGAGCGTCAGCAGAGGCTCCAGCATCGCCATCTGCAGGACCTCGTTGCGCTTCTTTTCGCCGCCGGAGAAGCCTTCGTTCACGGAGCGATTGATCATCGCCTGATGCATCTCGACGAGTTTGGACTTCTCCTTCAGCAGCTGGTTGAAGGCCTTGAACTCGATCTCCGGCTGACCTTTGTATGTGCGGATGGCGTTGATCGCCGTCCGCAGGAACTGCGCCGTCTTCACCCCTGGAAGCTCCACGGGGTACTGGAAGCCGAGGAAGATGCCTTCCTTGGCTCGGACGTCGGCGCTCATCTGCAGAAGGTCCTTGCCCTTGTAGAGCGCCTGGCCTCCGGTGACGGTGAAGGCCGGGTTCCCGGCCATGATGTGGGTGAAGGTGCTTTTTCCGGAGCCGTTGGGGCCCATGATGGCGTGGACCTCCCCGGCGCGGACGGTGAGGGAGAAGCCTTTGAGGATCTCCTTCCCGGCGATGGTGGCGCGGAGGTCCCGGACTTCCAGGATCGGCGTGGTTGTGGACATGGGTTAGCCTACCGCCCCTTCCAGGCTCACCTTGAGCAGCTGCGTCGCCTCCACGGCGAACTCCAGGGGCAATTCCTTGAAGATTTCACGGCAGAAGCCGTTGATGATCATGAACTTGGCATCCTCGGCGGCGATCCCGCGCTGCATCACGTAGAAGAGTTGGTCGTCGCTGATCTTGGAGGTGGATGCTTCGTGCTCAACCTGCGCCGTCGGGTTGCGCACCTCGATATAGGGCACGGTGTGCGCGCCGCACTTCTCGCCGATAAGGAGGGAATCGCACTGGGTGTAGTTGCGGGCGTTCTCCGCGCCGGGCATCACGCGCACCAGGCCGCGATAGGTCTGGTTGCCGCGCCCGGCGGAGATGCCCTTGGAGACGATGGTGCTGCGCGTGTTCTTCCCGATGTGGATCATCTTGGTGCCGGTATCGGCCTGCTGGCGGTTGTTCACCAGCGCCACGGAGTAGAACTCGCCGACGGCGTTGTCTCCCTGGAGGATGACGCTGGGGTATTTCCACGTGATGGCGGACCCCGTCTCCACCTGGGTCCAGGAGATCTTGGCGTTCGCCATCGCCTTGCCGCGCTTGGTGACAAAGTTATAGACGCCGCCGTTGCCTTCCACATCTCCCGGATACCAGTTCTGGAGCGTCGAGTATTTGATCTCGGCCTTGTCCAAAGCCACCAGCTCCACGACTGCGGCATGAAGCTGGTGCTTCTTGCGCGTTGGCGCCGTGCAGCCCTCCAGGTAGCTCACGTAGGCGCCTTCTTCGGCGACGATGAGGGTCCGCTCGAACTGGCCGGTATCGGCCTGGTTGATGCGGAAATAAGTCATCAGCTCAACGGGACAGCGCACGCCCTTGGGGATGTAGGCGAAGGAGCCGTCGCTGAAGACGGCGGAGTTGAGCGCGGCGAAGAAGTTGTCTGAGTAGGGCACCACTGAGCCCATGTACTTTTTCACCAGGTCGGGGTGCTTCTGGACCGCCTCGCTAAAGGAACAAAAGATGATGCCGTGCTTTTCGAGCGTCTCTTTATACGTTGTGGCGACCGAGACGCTGTCGAAGACGGCGTCCACCGCGATGCCGGCTAGGCGCTTCTGCTCTTCCAGCGGTATGCCGAGCTTGTTGAAAGCCTCCAGGACCTCGGGGTTGACCTCTTCCAAGCTCTTGGGGCCGTCTCCCGGCTTCTTGGGCGCGGCGTAATAGACCATATCCTGATAGTCAATGTGGTTATAGCGAACGTTCGCCCACTCCGGCTCTTCATGCTTCAGGGTGAGCCAGTGGCGGAAGGCCCTGAGCCGCCACTCAAGCATCCACTCCGGCTCCTGCTTCTTATGCGAGATGAAGCGGACAATCTCTTCGTTGAGGCCCTTGGGCGCGACGTCAGCTTCGACATCGGTCGAAAAGCCCCACTTATAGTCCTTGTTCAGGAACTCTTTCGGCGTGGTAGTCATGGGCGGATTACTTCTGTTGGGTGATGTTGACTAACCTGGTCAACTACGCGGCTAGTGTAGCAAGGTGCTAAAGGGATTGTCAACCGATATGGTCAACAAAGAATGGGGGTTAACACGCTCGGACTTGAATCAGGCCTGTGTAAGAGTCAAGGGTACAGTGCATCAGGAATAGGCCATTTGCATCAGGACGCGCAGCCGCCCTTTGTACCGCCCCTGATTTCTTGGACAGTGATGTGATTGTATTCATGCGGCAACCACAGGGCAAGCGAGCAACTGACGGCGTGCTTGCTCTGGCGTCGCGTAGCGATGGCGCTCGACGAGCCACTCCCGGTTGTACCGCTCCTTGAAGGCAAGGAGCGCGAGGCGCAGCTCCTCCACGGTCTCAAAGGTTCGCACCCGGAGCAGTTGCTCCTTGAGGGTGCGGA
>Ga0194132_10005558_pt1 | contig 20283 bp, 22 predicted proteins | sample TA2KigOf80mmetaG_FD_148612 | JGI IMG/M metagenome (GOLD analysis project Ga0194132, IMG submission 148612) | Freshwater microbial communities from Lake Tanganyika, Tanzania - TA2015054 Kigoma Offshore 80m | ecosystem: Environmental > Aquatic > Freshwater > Lake | place: Tanzania: Lake... | reverse complement strand
TACGGTGATGCGCGAATGCGCCGAGATTCAGGCGCTCGCGGGGCGCGGGCTCGAGGGCGATCGCTACTGCGAGCGGCGCGGCTATTGGACGAACGTCGATGAGTGCCAGGTCACGCTCATCGCGGCCGAGGACCTCGACGCGATCGCGCGCGACCTCGGGGTCGCGGTTGGCAATGGCGAGCATCGCCGCAATCTCGTGGTCCGCGGCATCGACCTCGAATCTCTGTCCGGCCAGCGCTTTCGCGTCGGCGCCGCGGCATTCGCGTTCGATCGGCCGCGGCCGCCGTGCAGCTACATCGCCGCGCTCACCGATCGCCGCATGACGAAGGCGCTGTGGGGACGAGGTGGCATCTGCGCCCGCGTCGTCACCTCCGGCGTCATCCGGCGGGGAGATGCCCTCAGCGTTGGCGCGGACGTCCCCGCGACGTGATGCGGTTCACCGTCCAGTGGTGATTCGCGGCTAGAGTGGGCGGCAATGACCGCGCCCATCGCACCCAGCGTGGCCGACATCAGGGCAGCCGCCGCGATGCTCGAAGGAGCGATCGTACGAACCCCCCTGGTCGCGGCGCCGCGCCTGTCGGCGCTGCTCGGCTGCACCATCTCGCTCAAGCTCGAGAGCATGCAGTACACCGGTTCCTTCAAGGACCGCGGCGCCTACGTCAAGCTCAGCCGGCTGTCGCCCGCCGAGGCCCGCGCCGGCGTCATCGCCATGTCGGCCGGCAATCACGCCCAGGGAGTGGCCTATCGGGCGCGCCACTTCGGCGTTCCGGCGGTGATCGTCATGCCCGAGAGCACGCCCTTCGGCAAGGTTGAACGCACCCGTGATTTGGGCGCCGAGGTGGTGCTGAGCGGCGATACGATCGATGCGGCGGCGGTGACGGCCCGCGAGCTGGCGAGCGCGCGCGGGCTGACCTTCGTCCACCCCTACGACGATCCGGACATCATCGCCGGGCAGGGCACCGTCGGTCTGGAGATGCTGGCCGACGATCCGGCGCTCGAGGTGATCGTCGTGCCGGTCGGTGGCGGCGGTATCATCTCCGGCATCGCCACCGCCACGAAGGCGCTCAGCCCGGGCGTGCGGGTGGTCGCCGTCGAGGCCAAGCTGTTCCCCTCGATGTACGAAGCGGTGCACGGGATGCCGGCGACCTCCGCCGGCTACACGATCGCGGACGGCATCGCCGTCAAGGCGCCGGGCGCACTGACCCGCGCGATCATCGAGCGGCTGGTCGATGACATGCTGCTGGTCGAGGAGGCCGCCCTGGAAAGCGCGGTCCATCTCCTGATGGAGCGTTGCGGGGTGGTGGCCGAAGGGGCGGGCGCCGCGGCGCTCGCCGGGGTGTACGCCAATCGCGAGCTGTTCGCGGGACGGCGCGTCGGCCTGGTGGTCACCGGCGGTAACATCGATGCGCGGCTCTACGCGGCGGTCCTCAATCGCGGTCTGATGCGGGATGGCCGGCTGGTCCGGCTCCGCGTCGGCATCGTCGATCAGCCGGGTGTGCTGGCCCGCGTGGTCGGCGTGATCGGGGCGAACGGCGGCAACATCATCGATGTCGTGCACCAGCGTCTGTTCTTCGACGTGCCGGTCCGCCAGGCCGATGTCGATATCGTGGTCGAGACGCGGAGCGCCGATCACGTTCACGCGCTCCTCGATGACCTGCGGGCTGCCGGCTTTCCCGCCCGGGTGCTGGTCAGCCGCTCATCCGCCCCCTGAGACCGTAGTGCCCGAGCGCTCGGGATCGCTGCCGCGGCGGCGCCGGGTCGCCGATCCTTCAGCCGCATCCAGGCCTTGATCAGCGCGAGCAGATCCCCCCGGCGCGCCGCAACGTCCGCAGCCGTGGCGAAGTTGGCCATGCGCACGGCTTTGCCCTCGCCGACGAGCAGCGCGCCGGGATCGGCCAGACCGGCGCCATTGTGGACATCACCTGCGCCACCTTCTTCGTGCGGACGACCAGCGAGGCCAGGGTGCCCTTGTAGGAGAAGGTCGGGCACTGCCACTTGATGTCCTCCTCGATCGCGGTGTCGGCCGCGAGAATGATGTCACGCAATGCCGCGAGCTCGGCCCGGCGCGGGTGATCGAGCGCGGCAAAGAAGGCATCGACCTTCGGGTTCCTGGGCATCGCGCACCGATCATCCCGCCAATCGCCGCCGGCTGGAATACCGAACACACATCGAACCTCGGCGCCCGTCGCGCGTGCAGCCTCCGCTTGTTCGGACGGGCGGAACCCCGGATAATGCGACCAGGCGCACCGTACTGGAGCGCCGGCACCACTTCAGAACCGTGAGGGGAGAAACATGGGTACGGATGCGGAAACCCTAGCCAGACAGACCATGGAGCAGACCCGCCGCAGAAAGGCGGACATGACGCGCCGGCAGATGCTGGCGGCGACCGCAGCGACCGCGGCGCTCGCCGGCACGAGCCTTGCGCGGCGCCGGGCGATAGCGCAAGAGACAAAGGGTCCCGGCTGGTACACCGACGACAAGATCAGCGGCAAGGTGGTGATGCTGGTCTCCGCCGGGCAGCGCTGGGAGCTACCCTCGCGCGGCGTTCTGCCATTGTTCAACGAGCGCTTCCCCAACATCGAGGTCGACATCCAGCCCGGACCGCACTCCGAGATGGTGACCAAGATGATGACGCTAGCCACCTCGCGCTCCTCCGACACGGACGTGCTCTACACCGACTTCGGCCAGTGGCCGGCGTTCGAAGCAGCGGGCGCCATGGAGCCGCTGCAGCCGTACGCCGACAAGGACCCGGGCTGGATGAACGATTACCTCAACGATGTCCCGGGCGCGATCTCTAAGGGCTATCGCGTGCCGGCGACGCCCGAGGGCACGCTCTACGGCCTCACGCCCGATGGCAACGCCAAGCTTCACTTCTACCGCCGCGACCTCATGAAGGAGGTCGGGATGGAGAAGATCCCGGACACCTGGCCCGAGGCGATCGCGCTGGCCAAGGCCCTGCACAAGCCCGACAAGGACCAGTACGGCTTCATCACCACCGGGCGCCGCGGCGGCTTCGCCGGCTGGGTGTTCTGGGGCACGCTCGCGTCCTACGGCGGCGAGTGGTTCGACAAGCAGGCCGAGGGCGGGTGGCACCCGACCTTCAACAACGACAAGGGCCACAAGGCGCTCGAGACGATCGTCGAGCTCATGAAGTACCGCCACCCGGTGACACTCAACGCGACCGACGATGAGTGCAACACCGCGCTCGCCAACGGCACCGCGGTATACGCGCCGATCCAGTGGGGCACAGCGGTGCTCAACAATCCCGAGTACTCCAAGTTCCCCGACGTGATCGGCACCGACATCGTGCCGATGGGCGACACCCCCGAGAGCGCGCACCGGCCGCTGATGGGCGGGCTCGGCCAGATGGTCAGCACCTACTCCAAGAACAAGGCGGCGGCGTGGGAGTGGATCAAACACCTCAACTCGGCCGACTACGTCGACAGCCGGATCAGCGAGGCCTACGTCCAGAGCGCCGGACAGCCCTCGCGCATCTCGCTGCTGACCAAGTACGAGACACTGCGGCCGCACTTCATCGGGCTGAAGAAGTCCTTCCCGGTCGCGGTATCGTTCGTACCGCTGATCCCCGAGGCGTTCACACTGTCGGACATCCTCGGCAACGAGACCACGGCGGTCATCACCGGCGAGAAGTCGATCGAGGACGCGCTCAAGGCCATGGAGAAGGGCGTCGAGGGCGTGATGATGGACTCCGGCTACTACGGTTGATCTTGCGCAATGGACCGGCACCCGCATGGTGCCGGTCCGCCCGCCGGGCTTGTCCGGCCAAGGCCGGCCCGCGAGGCCGGTCAACTGAACCAGCACGTACCAACACAGGGAGAGGAGACATGGTTACGGATCGTGAAACACTGGCAAAGCAGGCGCTCGCCGAGGGCCGGCGGCTGCGCGACGAACTCACGCGGCGGCGCATGCTGGAGCTATCGGCGGCCACGGCCGCGGCGGCCTGGGTCGGCGGCAATATTGCCGAGGCGCGCGCCGCAGGCGAGGAGACGCACGGGCCGGGCTGGTACACCGACGACAAGCTCACCGGCAAGGTGGTCATGTACACCTTCGCCGGACAGCGCTGGGGCCTGCCGCCGAAGGCGATGCTCCCGACCTTCAAAGAGCGCTTCCCGAATGTCGAGGTCGAGGTCGTCGACGAGCCCGTCGGCGAGGCCTACGGCAAGATCCAGATGCGCGCGGCCTCGAAGTCGGACGCATTCAACACCCAGTGGGCGGATCACAATCAGCTTTCAGCGCTGGTCAATATCGGCGCCATGGTCGACATGGATCCGTGGCTGGCCAAGGACCCGGGCTGGACCGAGGACTACTTCAAGGACGTGCCCGCGAACGTCACCGTCGGCTATCGCTCGCCGCAGACGCCCGAGGGCCACACCTACATGCTGGCCTCCGACTCGAACGCCAAGCTCCAGTACTATCGCAAGGATCTGTTCGAGAAGGCGGGCATCAAGGGGCCGGCGACGACGTTTGAGGAGGCGATCGAGATCGCCAAGGAGCTGCACGCCCCGGACCGTGATCAATATGGGTTCGTCACGACCGCCCGGCGCGGCCTCTTCGCGGGCCTCGAACTCTACCAGATGGTGCGCTCTTATGGCGGCGTGTGGTTCAATGACCAGTGGGAGCCGCAGTTCAACACCGAGATCGGCCACAGGGCCTTCTCGACGCTCCTGAAACTCATGGAGTATCGCCATCCGGTCACGATCAACGCCGCGGATGACGAGGTGAATGCGGTGCTGGCCAAGGGCAGCGCGGTGTTCGCGCCGTTCGAGTGGGGCACCTCGGTGCTCAACAACAAGGACTTCACCGAGTTCGCCTCGGTGTTCGGCGCCGCGGTGGTGCCGAAGGGCGAGACGCCCGAGAGCAAGCACGAGCCGCTCATGGGTGGCTTCGGCCAGTACGTCAATGCTTTTGCCAAGGACCAGGACGCGGCCTTCGAGTTCATCAAGCACATGAACTCGGGCGACTACACCGACAGCCGGATCGGCCTGGATTATGTGATGAACACGGGCCAGCCGGCGCGCAGTTCGCTCTTGCGCAAGTACGCCGACGTCAATCCGTACTTCATCGCGCTTGCCGACTCGATCGTGGTCTGCACCCCGGCCTTCCCGTGGATTCCGGAGGCGTTCACCGTGGCCGAGGCGCTCGGCAACGACGTGGTCGCGGTGATCGCGGGCGAGAAGGACATGGAGACGGCGCTCAAGGACATCGATGCCGCGCAGCGCCAGATCATGGCCGAGTCCGGCTACTACGACTGATCGAACGACGAGGTGTCCGCGACCGGGGAACGCGCTTGCGTCCCCGGTCCGGGCACATATGCTGTAGCGCTTCGACTCGAGGCAACCAATCCAGGAGCGAACATGGGCACGGACAAGGAGACTCTCTGCAAGCAGTCGATGGCGCAGGCGAGAACGCTCAAGGGCGAACTGAGCCGCCGGCGCATGCTGCAGGTCTCGGCCGCGACCGCAGCGACCGCGGCGGTGATGCGCGATGTCAAGTGGGCGCGCGCGGCGAGCGAGGAGACACACGGGCCCGGCTGGTACACCGACGACAAGCTCACCGGCAAAGTGGTCACCTACACCTTCTCCGGGCAGCGCTGGGGCCTGCCGCCGAAGGCGGTGGTGCCAACCTTCAAGGAACGCTTCCCCAACGTCGAGGTCGAGATCATCGAGGAGCCGGTGGGCGAGGCCTACACCAAGATTCAGATGCGGGCGGCCTCGAAGTCGGACACCTTCAACACCGCCATCGCTGATTCAAACCAGTGGACGGCGCTCGGCAACATCGGCGCCATGGAGAGCTTCGAGCCGGTGCTCGCCAAGGATCCGGGCTGGGCCGAGGACTACTTCAATGATGTCCCGCCGATCATCACCAACGGCTACAGGCTGCCGCAGAACGCGACCGGTAAGACATATGGGCTGTCGTGCGACGGCAACTGCAAACTGCACTTCTATCGCAAGGACCTGTTCCAGGAAGCCGGTATCACGAAGGTGCCGGAAACCTGGGAGGAAGCCATCGATGTCGCCAAGATGCTGCACCGGCCGGAAAAGGACCAATACGGCTTCGTCACCACGGCGCGCCGCGGCCTGTTCGCAGGACTTGAGCTCTATCAGATCATCATGTCGCTCGGCGGCTCTTGGTTCGACAAGATGGAAGAGGGCGGCTGGCATCCGCAGTTCAACACCGACACCGGGCACAAGGCCTTCGAGATCCTGCTGAAACTGATGGAGTACCGCCACCCGGTAACCCTGAACGCCGCCGACGACGAGGTGAACGCGGTACTGGCCAACGGGACCGCGGTGTACGCGCCGCTCGAGTGGGGCACCTCGGTGCTGAACAATCCCGAGTTCACGAAGTTCGCCGAGGTGTTCGGCACCGACATCGTGCCGAAGGGCTCCAACCCCGAGGGCAAGCACATCCCGCTGATGGGCGGCTTCGCCTACTACGTCAACGTGTGGGGTAAGGACAAGGAAGCGGGCTTCGAGTTCGTCAAGCACTTGAACTCGGGCGACTACACCGACAGCCGCATCGGTCGGGACTACGTCATGAATACCGGCCAGCCCGCGCGTGTCTCGCTCTTGGCCAAGTACGAGGACATCCGGCCCTACTTCTATGGGCTGCAGAAGTCCTTCCCACTCGGCACTCCGGGATTCCCGTGGATCCCGGAGGCCTTCACCGTCGCCGATCTCGTCGGCAACGAGGTGGTGGCCGTGATCGCGGGCGAGAAGGGCATGGACGAGGCGCTCAAGGCCATGGACGATGGGAACACGCAGATCATGACGGACTCGGGCTACTACGGCTGATTGGCGGCGATGGCCGAACTTTCTGCCGCTCAGCGTGCGGCCTCGGTGGCGACACCGAGGCCGCGTGCCCGACTGCGCGAGAACCAGGTCGCCTGGCTCCTCATCACGCCGACCATCATCATCTTGGTTGCACTCTCGGTTTACCCGCTGATCTGGTCGGGCGCGATGGCGTTTCGCGTCGAGAACCTGTTCAACCCGAAGATCGGCAAGTGGGTCGGGTTCCGCAACTTCGACTTCCTGTTGTTCAACGACGACACGTTCTGGAAGACAATCTGGCTCACCTTTGTGTGGTGCGCCGTCGTGGTGTCGGTGCAGCTGGTGCTCGGCTTCCTGCTGGCGCTGCTCATGGACACCACGATGCGCGCCGTCGGCGTGCTCCGCACCCTCTTGGTCATCCCGGTGTTCATCTCGCCGGTCGCCATGGGGCTGACCTGGCGGTTCATGTTCGAGCCGGTGAGCGGCGTGATCAACTACCTGATCACCAGCGTCGGCTTTGATCGCGGCGCCTGGCACACCGCCACCGACACCGCGCTGGTCGCGGTCATGATTGCCGAGATCTGGCAATGGACGCCTTTCGTCACCCTGATCATGCTGGCCGGCATGCAAGGCATTTCGCCAGAGGTCATCGAGGCCGCGAGGCTCGACCGGGTGCGCGGCTGGACCTATCTCCAGCGCATCGTCATCCCGCTGATCTGGCCGGTGATCACGGTGGTCATCCTGCTCCGGGTGGTCGACTCGATGCGCATCTTTGATCTGATCTACGTCATCACCCGGGGCGGTCCAGGCACCGCGACGTTGCTCGCCAGCGTCAACACCTACTCGATCTTCCAGTCGGGCCGGCTCGGGGTGATGGCGGCCTACGGCTTCCTGATCGTCATTCTCATCAACATCGTGGTGTTCGCCTTCCTGCGCGTGCTTTATCGCCAGGAGAAGGCGAGCCGCCGCCGTGCGCCGGCGCGGGCCTGAGCGATGCGTTCGCCGCTTCGCAGGGCCTTCGATGTCGCCGCCGTGTTCATCGTCGCGCTCTACCTCGCGCCGATCTACTGGGTGGTGCTGACCTCGATCAAACCAACGATCGCGATCAACTCGGCCAAGCCAGTGTGGTCGTTTGAGCCCACGTGGGAGCATTACCGCGAAGCCTTCGTCCGCTTCGAGTTCGACCGCGCGCTTCTCAACAGTGCGATCATCGTGCTGAGCGCGACCTTCATCACGATGGTGCTGGCGCTGTTCTCGTCCTACGCGTTGGCGCGCATGAAGATCAAGGGCGCCGACTTCATGTCGCTCACCATCCTCTCGCTCCGCTTCATGCCGGGCGTGGTGATTGCGATGCCGTTCTTTCTGATGTTCCAGCGCCTCGACATGATCGACACCCACGTCGGCATGATCATCATCTACGTCGGTTTCGGGTTGCCGTTCGCGGTGTGGCTCCTGCGCGGGTTCATGATGGATATCCCGCGCGACGTCGAGGAGGCGGCGCGGCTCGATGGCCTCGGCTGGATCAGCATCATCTGGCGCATTATCCTGCCAATGAGCGGGCCGGGCATCGCGGTGACCGCGATCTTCACCTTCGTGTTCGATTGGAACGAGTTCCTGTTCGCGCTCTACATCACCCAGGCGACGGCGGTCACGCTGCCGATCCAGATCTCGAAGATGATCGATCTCTACAACGTGTTGTGGGGCACCATTTCTGGCGCGGTGGTCATGCAACTCGTGCCGATGGTGATCGTGGTGTTCCTTCTGCAGCGGCACATGATTCGGGGCCTTGCGCTCGGTGCCGTGAAGTAGGACCATCGTCGCCCAAGGTGGCAGAGGCCGCTGCGGGGGACGATATGGCCAAGCGCGTGCGCAGCTCGTCTAGCCCGACACCGGCGGTCGGCCGGCGGCCGATGCTGTCGATGGACCTGGCCGAGGCGTTGGCGAGCGATGCGCTGGCGCGCTCGCGCGCGATGGGACGCAACACCGTCGTCGCGGTCTGCGACGACGGCGGCACGCTCAAGGCGTTCCGCCGCCCCGACCGCTCGAACCTCGGCTGCGTCGACTTGGCGCTGACCAAGGCGCGCTCGGCGGTGCGGTTCAACACCGCGACCCATGCGTTCTGGCCGGCCTTCGCGAGCCAGCCAGACACCCAGATGGGCATGGCGGCGCTGCCCGGCTTCACCGTGGAAGGCGGCGGCGCGCCGATTCGACTGCGGGGCCAGATGATCGGCGGTATCGGCGTCTCGGGTGCGCAGAACTGGCAGGAGGACGTTGACATCATCGCGGCCGTTTTCGTGGCGTTCGGCCTCGATCCGGTCGGCGCGGCCTATGTGGCGCCAAAGGCGCCGAGTCGGGGCGCGTCAGCGCGCCGATCCTAGTTCGGAGGGACCGGGTCCCTCTCAGTGCCTACCACGTGGTTCGCGTCGGGTGCGGGTGAGCGAGCGTCTTCCCGGGAGGGTTGACCATGGCCAAAGGCAGCACGACGTCAAACCGCGCCGCGGCGCTGGCCGGCGAGAAGCCGGTCCTCACCATGGAACTGGCTGAGGCGATGGCGGCCGAGGCGCTCGCCTATTCGTGGTCGATCGGGCGCAACACGGTCACCGCGATCTGTGATGACGCCGGGCTCTTGAAGGCGTTCCGTCGCCCCGATGGCTCGAACATCGGCTGCGTCGACTTCGCGCAGTTGAAGGCGCGTGCCGCGCTCCGCTTCAACACGTCCACGCACGTCCACTGGGGACAATGGAAGCATCAGCCCGAGACCCAGGTCGCGTTGGCGCTGCTCCCCGACGTCACGGTGGAGGAAGGCGGCGCGCCGATCCGTTCGCGGGGCGCCGTGATCGGCGGCATCGGTGTGAGCGGGGCGCAAAACCGCGGCGAGGACGTCGCGATCATCGCCCACGTGCTGAAGAAGTTTGGCCTCGACCCGGTCGAAGAGATGTACGTCGCGCCCCCGGCGAAGGCCGTGGCCGGACGCAAGAGGAAGGCGAAGGCATGACGCGCGGCTGCGGGGGTGCGGGGTGGCCGGTGACCAGCCGGCCAATCGGGGACGATGCCCTCGCCGCCAAGGAGAAGCCGATCGAGGTTGCCCTGAAGGCCATGGACGACGGCGTCAAGCAGATCATGACCGACTAGGGCTACTACGGTTGAGTGGTTGCGTGGGACAGGACATGACGCCGCCGCCCCGCGCGGCTGCGTCACCTGTTGTCAGTGCTGACGCGCGCGTGCTAAGTATCGCGGTCTTCTAGCAATCAAGAATAACCGCGGCGCGTCAGCAACGGGGCGGACGGGATGATCGTTCTCGAGAAACTGCACAAGACCTACGGCGACGGCACCGAGGCGGTCAAGAGCATCGATCTCGAGATCAAGAGGGGTGAGTTCATCACTCTGCTCGGCCCGTCCGGGTGTGGCAAGACGACCACGCTGCGGCTGATCGCGGGCCTCGAGGAGGCGACCGGGGGCAAGATCTGGATCAATGAGCGCGACGTCACCAACGTCGATCCCGGCGATCGCGACGTCGCCATGGTGTTCCAGTCCTATGCCCTCTACCCGCATATGACGGCGCTCGAGAACATGACGCTCAACCTCACCGTGCGCGGCATGTCGAAGGGAGATGCCGCCAAGCGGGCGCAGGAGGTGGCGAAGATCCTCGGCATCCAGGAACTCCTCGACAAGAAGCCCGGCAAGCTCTCGGGCGGCCAGCGCCAGCGCATTGCGCTCGGCCGCGCCATGGTCCGCAGCCCGGTGTGCTACCTGATGGACGAGCCGCTCTCCAACCTTGACCTCAAGCTGCGCGAGCAGATGCGGACCGAACTCAAGCGCCTGCACCAACGCGACCGGGTGACCACCGTCTACGTCACGCACGATCAGGCCGAGGCCCTGATCCTGTCCGACCGGGTGGTGGTCATGGACAAAGGGATCGTTCAGCAGGTCGCCGATCCGGTGCAGATCTACGAGCGGCCGGCCAACGAGTTCGTCGCCGATTTCATCGGCAGCCCGAGCATCAACTTCATGGTCGGCGAGCTGACCGACCAGGGCCCTTGCATCGTCGGCAAGCCGGTGGGGAACGGCAATGGCGTGCGCGGAAGCGGCGGCGTGACCATCGGGGTGCGGCCCGAGGACGTCCTGTTCGCGGCGCCGGGCTCGGGCGTGTTCGACGGCCGGATCGAGTTTACCGAACCTTACGGCGGCGTCGTCTACGCCTTCGTTGCGGTCGAGGGTGACCGCAAGGTGATCAAGAACCGTGACTATGTCGTGGCGAGCCTCGACCTGCACCAGCCGATCACGATCGGGGCGAGTGTGGGTGTGAGCTTCCGCGAGCAGCGAATCAACCTGTTCGACGCCAACACCGGCCAGGCTCTGTCCAACGGCCGCTAGGCGCCTGATCTCGCCCTGGCGGCGGCGCAGGGGCTGAAGGTGTCCCTGTTCTTTGTGCTCACCCTCGGGGTCGTCGTCGCTTTGCTCGGCTATTCCCTGTTCATCGCGGCGCCCGTGGTGTGGAGCCTGGCGCTCGATTTGTGGAGCTGGTGGCACACCATGCCGGTCGGCGACGCGATCCTGGCGCCGCTTGCGCACTTTATCGAGCAGCCGACAGCGCTCGTCCTCGCACCATACTGGGACCTATGGGGCGCTGCCGCCTTGCTGGCGCTGGGACTTGCCCTCGTCCTCGCGGCGCTGCGTTACCTGCCCCGCTACATCGCCGGCGACCTTTAGCTAGCCGTGGCGAGGCCGGCCGCTACTGGGCCGGGACCGCGACGCCCTTGCTGGCCAACAGTTCGGCGAGCTCGCCGCTGGCGTGCATCTCGCGCACGATGTCGCAGCCGCCAACGAACTCGCCCTTGACGTAGAGCTGAGGGATCGTTGGCCACTCGGAAAACGACTTGATCCCCTGGCGTAAGCCCGGATCCTGCAGCACGTCCACGCCCTTGAACTTCACGCCGAGGTCGGAAAGGATCTGCACGACGGCGGCCGAGAACCCGCACTGCGGGAACACGGGCGTCCCCTTCATATAGAGGACCACGGGATGGTCGGATATCTCCGCCCGGATACGCTCGTGCACCGCTGTGTCGCTCATGTCACCCTCTGTTGTGCTCTGCCCACTCCGTTCCCGCCTCAGGCATCCTCCGGCACGGATGTCTGCAGCGCCAGCGCGTGCAAGGCATCTCCCATGTTGCCTCGCAACGCCTGGTAGACCATCTGATGCTGCTGGACCCGCGTCTTGCCTCTGAACGCCGCGGAAATCACGTGCGCTGCGTAGTGGTCGCCATCGCCCCGCAGGTCTTCGATAACGACCTGGGCGTCCGGCAGCCCTTCCTTGATCAGGCGCTCGATCTGCGCCGCGTCCATCGGCATGTCGCTTACCCTTCGCTCGCTTCTGGTGTTGCCGCCATGTACTCGGGCAGCCAGCGCTCGTGCGCCGTGCGGAGCTCTGACAACGATATCGTATCCGCGTCCGACACTGTCAAATCCTTTCCCGCCGCTTGGCCGATCCCCACGGCGGGCACGCCGGCGGCCGCGGCGCTGGCAACGATCCGCTCGGCGTTCGCCGACGTGGCGGCGACCAGGTATCGGCCCTGATCCTCGCCGAACAGCCAGGCGAACAGCGGGATCTCGAGCCGCGGCGGCACGACAGTCACGCCGGTATCGCCGGCCAGCGCCATCTCGGCGAGCGCCACCAGGAGGCCGCCGTCGGCGATGTCGTGGCAGGCCGCCAGCCAGCCCTCGGTGATGCACTGGGCGACGAAAGCGCCGTTGCGCCGCTCGGCGGCGAGATCGACCGGTGGCGGGGCGCCGGCTTCCGACCCGGCGATCTCGCGGAGATAAAGCGAGGCGCCGAGGTGGCCGGCGTTAGCGCCGATCAGCACGACCTCATCGCCCACCGCGAGCGCCACGGTGGTCGCCCGGGCGAGATCGGCGATCAGCCCGACGCCCCCGACGTTCGGCGTCGGCTGGACCGCGCTGCCAGTGGTCTCGTTGTAGAAGGACACGTTGCCCGAGACGATGGGAAAGTCGAGAGCCCGGCAGGCCTCCGCCATGCCTTCGATCGCGCCGACGAACTGGCCCATGATCTCGGGCCGCTCTGGACTGCCGAAGTTGAGGCAATCGGTGATGGCGAGCGGCCGCGCCCCCGCCGCGATCAGATTGCGCCACGCCTCGGCGACCGCCTGGCGCCCGCCCATCACGGGGTCGGCCGCGCAATAGCGCGGCGTGCAATCGGCGGTCAAGGCGAGCGCCTTGCCACTGCCGTGGAGCCGCACGACCGCGGCATCGCCGCCGGGCCGGCGCACGGTGTCGGCCATCACCATGTGATCGTACTGCTCCCAGATCCAGCGCTTGCTGCACAGATCGGGGCTGGCGAGGAGCGTGAGGAGCGCGGCGCGGATGCTGGGCGGCGGCGGCGCGTTCACCGTTGCGGCGCGGGGCGGGGTCGCGATCCACGCGCGGTCGTAGGCCGGCGCGGCCGCGACCAGCGGCGCGATCGGCAGGTCGGCCACGACGACGCCCCCGTGCCGGATGACCATCCGCCCGCTCTCGGTCAGCGTGCCGATCACCGCGCAATCGAGCTCCCACTTGGCGAAGATCGCCCGTGCCTCTGGCTCGCGCCCCGCCTTGAGCACGATCAGCATGCGCTCCTGGCTCTCCGACAGCATGATCTCGTAGGCCGACATGCCCGTTTCGCGCTGCGGCACCGCGTCGAGGTCGAGCGCGATGCCGAGCCCGCCACGCGAGGCCATCTCGAAGGCGCTCGAAGTCAGGCCCGCCGCTCCCATGTCCTGAATGGCGACGATGGCATCGCTCGCCATGAGCTCGAGGCAGGCCTCGAGCAGGAGCTTTTCGGTGAACGGGTCGCCGACTTGCACGGTCGGCCGCTTGCGCTCGGAATCCGCGTCGAACTCGGCCGAGGCCATCGTGGCGCCATGGATGCCATCGCGCCCAGTCTTGGCACCGACGTAGACCACCGGATTGCCGGGGCCGGCGGCACGGGCGTAGTGGATGCGGGCGCGCTCGACCACGCCGACGGTCATTGCGTTGACGATGATGTTGCCATCGTAGCTCGGGTGAAACGTGCACTCGCCGCCGACGGTCGGCACGCCGATGCAGTTGCCATAACCGCCGATGCCGGCGACCACACCCGCCGCCAGATAGCGCGTGCGCGGATGCTTCGGGCTGCCGAAGCGCAGCGCGTTGAGGATGGCGACCGGGCGCGCACCCATGGTGAACACATCGCGCAGGATGCCGCCGACGCCGGTCGCCGCGCCCTGATAGGGCTCGATGAAGGAGGGGTGGTTGTGGCTCTCCATCTTGAACACGGCCGCCTGGCCATCGCCGATGTCGACGATGCCGGCATTCTCGCCGGGGCCGCAGATCACCCACGGCGCAGCGGTGGGGAACAGCCGCAGCCAGCGCTTCGAGGATTTGTAGGAGCAGTGCTCACTCCACATCACCGAGAAGACGCCGAGCTCGACGTGGTTCGGCGCGCGCCCGAGGATGGTCTCGATCTCGGCGTATTCGGCCGGGGACAAGCCGTGCTGGGCGATGGCGGCGGGCGCAACGCTCACGATAGGGTGGCCACCAGGGAGTCGAAGAGACGCGACCCGTCCTCGCTGCCGAGCGCCGGATCGGCCAGGCGCTCGGGGTGCGGCATGAGGCCGAGGATGGTCTTGTCGCGGTTGAAGATGCCAGCGATGTTGGCGAGCGAGCCGTTGGGATTGGCGGCGGCGCTGACCTCACCGCCCGGCTCGCAGTAGCGAAACGCGACCTGATCGTTGTCCTCGAGCGCCGCCAGCGTCGCATTGTCGGCGAAGTAATTGCCGTCATGGTGCGCTACGGGGATGCGGATCACCTCGTCGTCCTCGTAGAGCTGGGTGAACGGGGTATAGCTGTTCTCGACCCGCAGGTGGATGTCGCGGCAGACGAAGCGGAGCCCGGCGTTGCGCAGGAGCGCCCCCGGCAACAGGCCCGCCTCGGTGAGGATCTGGAAGCCGTTGCAGATGCCAAGCACGCGCACGCCCGCGTGCGCCGCCGCGACCACCGCGGGCATGATCGGGGCGTGCGCGGCGATGGCGCCCGGGCGCAGGTAGTCGCCGTAGGCGAAGCCTCCCGGCAGCACGATCAGGTCGAGGTCGGGGAGCGCGCTCGTGCCGTGCCAGATCATGACCGGCGGGCGGCCCATGCTCCGGCCGAGCGCCACCGCGACGTCGCGGTCGCAGTTCGAGCCCGGAAACACGATCACCCCTGCCCGCACGCGCGACCTCGCCCGAGCCGCCTTCTCACGCCGGCAGCTCGATACGGTAGTCCTCGATCACGGTGTTGGCGAGGAGGCGGCGGCACATCTCGTCGAGCCGCGTGCGTGCGCGCCCGGGGTCGGTGTCGGCGAGGTCGAGCTCGATGACCTTGCCCTGGCGCACCGTGTCGATGCCGGCGAAGCCGAGCGCGGCGAGCGCGTGCTGGATCGCCTTGCCTTGGGGATCGAGGACCCCGGCTTTGGGTGTGATGTGAACCCGCGCCTTCACGACGCGGCGGTAGCCTGGCCGTTGCCCGCCGTCGGCGCCTCGCGCAGCACGCCGAGGCGGCGCGCGACTTCCTGGTAGCCCTCGACGACCTTGCCGAGATCGCGGCGGAAGCGATCCTTGTCGAGCTTCTCGTCGGTCGCCATGTCCCACAGCCGGCAGGTGTCGGGACTGATCTCGTCGGCCAGGATGACGCGCACGTCCTCGTCGTGGTACCAGCGGCCGAACTCGAGCTTGAAATCGACCAGCCGGATGCCGACGCCCGCGAACAGCCCGCTCATGAAGTCGTTGATGCGGAGCGACATCGAGAAGATCTCGTCGAGCTCGTGCGGCTCGGCCCAGCCGAAGCAGGTGATGTGCTCCTCGCTGATCATCGGGTCGCCGAGCTTGTCGGACTTGTAGTAGTACTCGACGATCGAGCGCGGCAACGGGGTGCCCTCGGTCATGCCGAGCCGGGTCGCCAGCGAGCCGGCGATGACGTTGCGCACCACCACCTCGACCGGAATGATCTCGACTTGGCGCACCAGTTGCTCGCGCATGTTGAGGCTGCGGACGAGGTGGGTCGGAATGCCGATCTCCTGCAGGCGCAGCAACAGGTACTCGGAGATCCGGTTGTTGATGACGCCCTTGCCGGTGATCGTGCCGCGCTTCTGCGCGTTGAACGCCGTGGCGTCGTCCTTGAAGTGCTGGATGTAGGTGCCGGGCTCGGGCCCCTCGAACAGGACCTTGGCCTTGCCCTCGTAGACCTGTCGGCGGCGTGCCATCGTGGGGCGACCTGTCGGTGACGGCGGCGGCCCGCCTGGGCGAGGTCGCCGGGGAGCGGACGATAACCCAAGTGGTCGGGCAAGACAACAAAGCGCCCACCCCGATCGTGCCCGAACGCCAATTGCAGGGCGGGCCGGGCTAACCTACTATGCGCCGAGAGCGGCCGCCGGCCTCGCGCGACGGCACGACACAACGGGTCATTCGGGAGAATCCCATGGGCGCACTGTTCACCAAGGCACGCAAACGGCTCAAGGCGGCCGCCAAGCATCTCGACGTTCATCCGGACGTCATCGAAAAGCTGCGCTACCCGAAGGAGACCCTGGCCGCGACCCTCCTCGTGCGTATGGATGACGGTTCGCGCCGCGGCTTCAAGGCATGGCGCTGCCGCTACGACGACACCCGCGGGCCGACCAAGGGCGGTATCCGCTATCACCCGGCAGTGAATCTCGACGAGGTCATGACGCTGGCGTTCTGGATGACCTTCAAGTGCGCGGTCGCCAACCTGCCCTATGGCGGCGGCAAGGGCGGAGTGGCGGTCGATGTCAAGCAGCTCTCGCGCACCGAGCTCGAACGGCTGAGCCGCGCCTACGTGCAGGCCTTCGCCCGCTTCATCGGGCCCGATCGCGACATTCCGGCGCCCGACATGTACACCAACGGCATCGTCATGGCCTGGATGGCCGACGAGTACAGCATGATGGCCGACCAGCCCAGCCCTGGGGTCATCACCGGCAAGCCGATCGCGCTCGGCGGCTCGCTCGGGCGCGATGACGCCACCGGCCGCGGCGGCTACTTCGTCATCCGCCACCTCGAGAAGGACCTCGGCCTCTCGCCCGACAAGAGCCGGGTGGTGGTGCAAGGCTTCGGCAACGCCGCCTACCACTTCGCCCGCCTCATGCACGCGGATGGCTACAAGATCATCGGCGTCTCCGACTCGCGGAGTGCGATCTACGATCCCGATGGGCTCGACCCGCTCGCTGTCATGGAGCACAAGAACAAGACCGGCCGGGTCGCCGGCGCGCCGACCAATCGCAAGGCCAAGGAGCTCTCGAACGCGGAACTGCTCGAGACTGAGTGCAACCTGCTGGTTCCGGCCGCGATGGAGAGCCAACTGGTGCAGGACAACGCCGACAAGATCAAGGCCCCGGTGGTGCTCGAGCTCGCCAACGGACCGACGACGCCAGCCGCCGACACCATCCTCGCCAAGCGCGGCATCACGGTCATTCCCGATATCCTTGCCAATGCGGGCGGGGTAACCGTGTCCTACTTCGAGTGGGTTCAGAACAAGGCCGGCTACTACTGGCCTGTGCAGGAGGTGCAGACCAAGCTGCGCGCGATCATGGAGCCCGAAGCCCGCCGCGTGTGGGACATCAAGCTGGAGAAGAACATCGACATGCGCACGGCGGCCTATGTGCACGCCCTCCATCGCATCGCCTCCGCGATCGAAGCCCACGGCACCAAGGCCTTTTTCGCCGGCGGCGCGTAGGACTCCGGTCCGGGGGCGCCGCGGCCCCGCCGGTCACGGCGCCTCTTCAGCTCGACCGCGCGCTCAGGGCTGCTTCTGCGGGCCGAAACGCGCCGCCTTCTGGGCCTCACTCGCCTCGGTCTGGTATTTCGCCTTCCACTCGCCGTAGGGCATGCCGTAGATGAGGGTGCGCGCCGCCTCGTAGTCGAGCGCCATACCCCTCTCCTCGGCCGCCGAGCGGTACCACTTGGCCAGGCAGTTGCGGCAGAAGCCGGCGAGGTTCATCAGGTCGATGTTCTGCACATCGGTGTGCTGACGAAGGTGCCCGACCAGCGTGCGGAACGCCGCCGCTTCGAGCTCGGTTTTGGTCGCATCGTCCATACGCAGATCTCCCCTCAGCGATTGGCCGGCACGCCTGATATGGGATGGCGGGCCCGGGCCGTCTACCGCACCGCACTACCTCGGGCAAGCCCCATGACGGTCTCGGCGATCAAGTGATCGACCACGGAACGCAAGCCCGCCGTGCGGTCCAAGCCACGGGCCAATGCCTCGCCGAGCACCGCGCGCTGGCGCTGCGCGCTCGTTCCCCGCGCCACGATCGCGCGCACCCGCTCGACCTCCTCGCTGCGGCACAGCGCGTGCGCATCCTCGCTCACCAGCCCGATCAACTCCTCAACGAGCGCAGTGAACGGAACCCGTTCAAGCTTGCCGAAATCGACCAGGGTGGCGGCCGTCCCGTCGCGCTGCGCCAGCCACCGGTTCTCCTCGATCAGGCCCGTCGCGTAGAGCCGCCAGCGCTGGTTGGCCGTGCGCAGGCGATAGAGCATGCGCAGGAGGCACTGGTAGAGCGCGGCCACCGCGACCGCGTCGTCGAGCCGGGTGCACACATCGGTGATGCGGAGCTCGAGCGTGGGGAAGCGGGCGCTCGGCCGCACGTCCCACCACAGCTTCGAGGCATCGTCGATCAGGGCCGACATCGGCGAGCCGGTTCACGAAACGCAGGTATTCGCCGTGGCTCTCGAAGCGTTCGGGCAGGCCCGACCGCGGCAGGCCGGCAAATACGGCCAGGCGATAGCACTGCAGCCCGGTGTCCTCGCCGCCCCAGAACGGCGAGGACGCGGTGAGCGCCAGAAGGTGCGGCAGGTAGTAGGTCACCTGGTTCATCAAGTCGATGCGCAGATCGTCGTCCTCGATCGCGACGTGGACGTGGAGTCCACAGATCAGAAGGCGCCGTGCCAGGCCCTGGAGGTCGCGGGCCAACTCGTTGTAGCGCTGGCGGTCGGTGTGCTTCTGCGCGTGCCAATGGGCAAACGGATGGGTCGAGGCGGCGATCGGCGCGAGCCCGTAGCGTGCCGCGACGTGCGCCAGCGTCTGGCGCAGGCGCGCGAGTTCTGCGCAGGCCGCCGCGGCGGTAGGACAGGGCCGCGTCCGTGCCTCGATCTGCGCCCGGAGGAACTCGGGGCTCACCTGCCCGGTGAGCAGTGCCTCGCACTCGGCCATCATGGTCGGCGGCGGGTCGGCCGCGACGTCGCGGCTGGCGCGCTCCACCAGTAGGTACTCCTCCTCGATGCCGATCGTGAAGGAAGGCTCGCGCATGGCTCAGCGGTGCTCGACCCGGAACCGGCTTGCGTCTTCGGTCAACGATCGCAGGGGCTCGGCCAGGCGTCGCGCCCAGGTCTCGGCGCCGTGGTGGGTGTCGATCAGGTCCTGGCGGATCTCCAGGAGCACGTGCGGGATACCGCGGTGGGCGCCGTGGACGTGGATCGAGTAGCCGGCGGGGTCGCGCCCGGTGTAGGGCTCGTTGTCGCCGACCACGAGATCGGGCTGCGCCCGCAGCCGGACGAGGAGCGGGGCGGCGAAGCGGCCGTCGCGATTCCACAGGATGCCGATGTGCCAGGGTCGGGCGACGCCGTCCATCACCGGGGTGCAGCTGTGCACGGCGATGAGGCCGGGAAGCCGCCCTTCCGCCGTGCAGCGGTCGAGCAGGGCGGCGAGCGCATCGTGGTAGGGCCGGAAATAGCAGGCGATGCGCCGTGCCCGTTCCGCTTCGTCCACCGCGCGGTTGCCGGGCACCGTCACGCGGTCGCTCTCGCACGGAATCAGCGTGCGGTCGTCAAGCTGGCGGTTGCAATCGATGACGAGGCGCGAGTAGCGGGTGAGGATGGCCGGCGCATCGAGCAGCGCCGCGAGCCGCCGGGTGACCTCGGCGGCGCCGATGTCCCAGGCGATGTGACGCTGCATCAGCGCGTCGTCGAGGCCGAGATCGCAACCACGTGGTACCGCGTGCCCGGCGTGGTCGCAGTTGAACACGAGCCGGCAGCGCCCGTCCGGGTTCACGAGTTCGAAAGCCGCGCCCCCGTCGGCGCTCGACTCGGCGGTCCCGGACGACTGGGCCATGGATCCACTATAGCTGAGCGGCGGGCGCACCGGCCTGGAGCATGGCGCGCCGGTGCACTATAACCCGGCGATGTCGCTCCTCCCCCAGCGCCGCGCCGCACAGCCATGGTCGAGCGCGGCAGCGGCCTGAGCTTGACGGCGCTGCTGGTGGGGGCGCTGACCGTCGGCTCGGCGCCGATCTTCGTCCGCCTAAGTGAACTTGAGCCTTCGGCCACGGCCTTCTACCGGCTGCTGTTGGCTCTACCGGTGCTGTTCCTCTGGTCCGAAACCGGCGTGGCCCGGCGCCCGCGACGCCGCCCGCGGCCGGGCGAAGCGGTCCTGCTGGTGCTTGCGGGGCTGTTCTTCGCCGGCGACCTCGCGG
>Ga0194132_10005557_pt1 | contig 20284 bp, 19 predicted proteins | sample TA2KigOf80mmetaG_FD_148612 | JGI IMG/M metagenome (GOLD analysis project Ga0194132, IMG submission 148612) | Freshwater microbial communities from Lake Tanganyika, Tanzania - TA2015054 Kigoma Offshore 80m | ecosystem: Environmental > Aquatic > Freshwater > Lake | place: Tanzania: Lake... | reverse complement strand
CGTAATGGGCCGAACCGATGTTGCCGGTGGCAGCGCTGATGGTCGCGCCAACCGGGATATTTTCGATTTTGTCGCTAACGTCGCCGTAGTATCCGCGCAGCGTGACGACGCCCTGGTCCTTCGGCAGGCGATACTCATATTGAAGCTCGTACAGCCATTGCTTCTCGGGCACCAAACTCGGATTCCCGGCGCGCAGCACCTCGAGCCGGCTGGCCTCGGTGTTAAATCCGGCGACGAAGTCGGCGAAGTTCAATTGACTGACTGTGCGTTGGATCTTGGCCCGAATCTGGCTGCCAGGCGCCGGCGTGTAGCGCACATCGAGGCGCGGCTTGACGTAGAAGAACGTCCGCCGCGCGTTGGCGTCCCGTCCACGTTGGGTCAGCCGCGACGACTCGGTGTCGAGGGCGGCATCGAGACTGAGGGTGGAGGTCGCCCGCCACGAATAGGTGGCGAAGGTCTCGCCGCGCAATTCCTTGACCACCGCCGACGGATTGAACAGCGCAACATCGGTGGTTACGCCGTTGGCAAAGGTCAGCAATTGAATGCGTGTGTCGAGGATATTCTGCGCGCCCTCGGCGCCAATCTCGAACGACTGGGTCTCGGACACCGTGCCGCGATAGGTGCCGCGCAAAATCCACTCAGTGCGATCAGGATACTGAAGCTGGGTTCGCGTTTTCGCCAGCACGCCGGCGGCGGGACGCACAAAGAAATCGCGCTCGTCGTTCTGGCTGGTCTCGGCGTAGATGGCGATAACCTTTAGTGAGTTCCCGGCCGCGAAAAAGTGCTGGTAGTCGCCGCCCACTTCCCAATTGATCGCCTCAAGGTCGCGGATGTTGTTGGTGAAGCGAAGGAAAACGTCGCGCCCGGTCGTGATGTCGAAGTTGTCGGACGGCAACTGCTCGCCCTGCCCTTGATCGGCGAAGCGGCCATTGACGTTGAGCACGTCGCCGCTGGCGAATTCATAGGAAAGACTGCCGGCGGCGATGTGGTCGGTCGCCTCATTCATCAAATTCTCGTCTTGCCGAAGAAACGGCGCGACGTCGGGAATGCGGAGCGGGGGACGGGTAATTGGATAGAACAGATTGAACCGATCACGGCCGTCGTAGCGCGGCGTCGCCTCGACACTGACGGCATAGGTCAACGCACCGATGCCGCCGGCGTAGGACAGCTTGCCGCCGTACTTGAAATCGGTGACCGAATAATGCGACAGCCGCGCTTCCCAATTGCCCGACCCGGTGACGAGATCGTCGGTCAACAACAGATTGACGATGGTGCCTTCGGCGCGCACATCCATCCCTGGCAAGGAGCCGCGAATCAGCTCGACCGCCTTGACTTGGCTCGCCTGAATGCGCGTCAGCGCCGAGGCAACCGTGATGTTCTTGCTCGACAGCCGCCGGCCGTTGAACAGGATCTGGGTGCCGGTCGAACCGAAACCGCGCTGGGTCGCGGTCATCTGCGCCTCTGTCAGGAGGTCCTGGATGCCGGGAATGCGCTTGAGAATGTCTTCGGCCGTAATGGCGTTGAGGCCGGCGATGTAGGTCGCATCGTAGACCGTGCGGCTGTCGGACTGCGAAACGCCGGAACCGGACGGTTGGGCGAAAGCAGAACCAGCCCCCTGCAAACCAACAACCGCGCAAACGATGAGAAATCCGAAACGTGCCACGATTTATCCCCAAATCTGGGACCGGCCTAACCCACAAACGCCATCGACGTAAGGGGGATTCGCCGGATTGACCTGAGGGTAACCGCACAGGCGCCGCGCTTATCGGCGAAAAATCAGCTCGCCCCGCCTGAACACGGCAATGACCCGAGTGTAGTTTCGGATATCATGGGCGGGATCGTCCGCCAGGATAACTAGGTCAGCGTCGAAGCCCGGCGCCACTTGTGCCGTCGAATTCGCACGCCCAAGTAGAGGTTCGATGATACGCCGCGGAAGCAACCGGTCTACGTCCAAGCACGTGCTGCCAGCAAGAACATCGATATTGGCCGTTGTGACGAGCAATGGCGGAGGGCCGTGCGGCAATCCATCTTCGGCCCACACTAGTTCATCGTGAACACGAGATGCTGTCGGCGCAATTTTGCGCTGCAGCTTTGTGCGCAACAAGATCGCGTTGACGTCAAACCTCAAGATCGAGGCCTCTAGAAATCAAACCCTCATGATTCAAAAATTTGACGCCAAAGGAGTCCTCAAGTGCCAATTTGACGAGCGCCAAATCGACATCTTGCGTGCTGGATGTGGCGTGCGCTTGCTTCCTGTTGCGATCAAGTAATTGGCGACTGAACCGCCCATTCACGTTTTCGGTTCGACGCCCGGATAGCAGGCAGCGGCCTTGGCTTTATTCAGTGCTTCGCGATTCCGGGCACGAACCACATCCTGCTCCAATCGGGCGAGATCGATCGGCGATCGCGCCATAACGCGCGCTCCTTGTCGGACAACACAATATTTCTGTCAGGCAAGGCGGGAAAGCCAGACCTGCGTAGCGTCACGCGCCAGCCTACTCCGCCGCCTGCCGCGCCGTACCACCATTGCCGCCCGCGTGGCTTTCGACCGGGCGCCAGCGCAGTACGGGCTTCCGGGCGGCTTTGGTCTCATCGAGCCGGCGTCGTGGTGCGAGGCGCGGCGCAGCCTTGAACCACTCGGCCTGATCGCCGCGTTTGGCGCGGCGGGCAAGCGCCAGCAGCGCGGCGGCGAATTGATCGAGTGTTGCTTTGCTCTCAGTCTCGGTCGGCTCCATCAACAGCGCGCCGTGCACCACCAGTGGGAAGTACATCGTCATGGGATGGAAGCCTTCGTCGATCAGCGCCTTGGCGATGTCGAGCGTGGCGACCCCGGTGCCCTTGAGCCAGGTGTCGTCGAACACGACTTCATGCATGCAGAGGCCGGGAAAGGCCGGCGTCAGTTCGGCCGACAATTTGGCGCGGAGGTAGTTGGCGTTGAGCACCGCGTCGCCCGAAGCCTGGCGCAAGCCATCGATGCCGAGCGCCAAGATGTAGCTGAGCGAACGCACGTAGACGCCGAACTGACCTTGAAAGCCCTTCATCCGGCCGAAGGCGGCTTTGCCGGCGTCGCGGCCGACGTGCTCGGCAACGCCGTACGCGCCTGCGTTTGCGACGACAAACGGTACCGGCGCAAAATCGGCCAAAGCGGCACTCAGCACCGTTGGACCCGCACCCGGTCCTCCGCCGCCGTGAGGTTGCGAGAAGGTTTTGTGCAGGTTGATGTGCATGGCGTCGACACCGAGATCGGCGATACGCACGCGACCGACCAGGGCGTTGAAGTTAGCGCCATCCATGTAGAAGTAGGCGCCCGCAGCATGGACGGCCGCGGCGATTTCAATGCACTCGGTTTCGAACAAGCCGCAGGTGTTCGGATTGGTGATCATGACCGCCGCGACATCGTTGCGGAGGCGCGCTTTCAGCGCCGCGAAATCGACATGACCCGAGGCTGTCGCCGGAATCGATTCGACCTGATAGCCGGCAAGCGTCGCCGTTGCCGGATTGGTGCCGTGCGCCGATTCCGGAACCAGAACGATGCGGCGATGGCCCTGCCCCTTGGCTTCGTGCGCCGAGCGGATGCAGAGCAAGCCGCACAGCTCGCCATGGGCGCCTGCAGCCGGGCTCATGGCAACGCCGGCCATGCCCGTCAACGCCGTCAGCCACTTGGCCAACTGGTCGGTGACTTCGAGCGCGCCTTGCACGGTTGCAACCGGTTGGAAGGGATGAATTTCAGCAAACCCGGGAAGCCGCGCCATTTTCTCGTTGAGGCGCGGGTTATGCTTCATCGTGCACGAGCCCAGCGGATAGAACCCGGTGTCGATCGAGTAATTCTTCTGGGATAGCCGGGTGTAGTGGCGAACGACTTCAGGCTCGGCCATGCCAGGCAGGCCAATCGGCGCCTTCCGTTCGAGCGCCCCGAGCTTTCTTCTCGTATGTGGCACGGGAGCCAAGTCGACGCCGGTGGCGCTGTCCGTATTCTGCTCGAAGATCAGAGCCTGCTCGATGGCGAGGCCGGCGTTGCCGGTGGTGGTGTCGGCCGCGGTCATGACACGATCTCCTTCAGCGCACCGGCAAATGCGGCGATATCGGACTCCGTATTCATCTCGGTCGCGGCCACAATCAGCACATTCGCCAGTTCGGGATAGCTTGGATAGAATCGCGACGCCGGCACGCCGCCAAGAATGCAGCGACGCGCCAATTCATCGACCGCCGCCGCGGCCGGCTTTGGCAAGGTCACGGCAAATTCGTTGAAGAACGCGCCGGGCAATACTTTGACGCCCTTGATGCCTTCGAGCTTTTCAGCGAGCGACACGGCTGTAGCGTGATTGAGTTCCGCCAAATGCCGGAACCCCTTCTCGCCGAGCAGCGTCAGATGAATCGAAAACGCCAGCGCGATCAGCCCCGAATTGGTGCAGATGTTCGAGGTCGCCTTTTCGCGCCGGATGTGCTGTTCGCGGGTCGACAGCGTCAGCACCCAGCCGCGCCGCCCGTCTTCGTCCGTCGTCTCGCCGGCCAAACGCCCCGGCATCTGACGCAGGAATTTTTCACGCGTCGCGAACAGTCCGACACCGGGCCCGCCGAAGGAGGACGGCGTCGCCAGCGACTGGCCGTCGCCGATGACGATATCGGCGCCCATCTCGCCCGGCGGCTTGACCAGGCCGAGCGACACCGGTTCGGGCACCGCCACGATCAACAACGCCCCGGCGGCATGGCACGCTGCGGCGAGCGCCGTAAAGTCATTGAGGTGGCCAAAAAACCCTGGCGTCTGAACGATGACGCAGGCGAGATCCTGGCCGACGCGGCCGATCAAGTCCTCGATGCCGAGCGGATCGGGCGCGAGCGCGTCGCATTGGATGTCGAGAAACCGAAGCGACGTCGACGTAACGTCGCGGTAGTGCGGGTGCAATCCGCCGGAGAGGAGCACCTTCGCCCGCTTGGTGACGCGGCAGGCCATGGCGGCGGCTTCGGCGCAGGCCGTGGCGCCGTCGTACATCGAGGCATTGGCCACCTCCATCCCGGTGATCAGCGTCACTTGGGTCTGGAACTCGTAAATCGCCTGCAGCGTGCCTTGAGCAATCTCGGGCTGGTAGGGCGTGTAGGCGGTCAGGAACTCGCCACGCTGGATGAGATAATCAAGCGAGGCCGGCGAATGGTGACGATAATTGCCGCACCCGAGAAAGCTGGGCGCATCGCTCATCGGCAGATTCTTAGCGGCGAGCTTGCTCATGTGCCGCTCGACTTCGAGCTCGCCCTGCGTGTTCGGCAACTCAAATCGCGCCGCAGCGCGGGCGGCTGCGGGAATGTCCGCGAAAAGGTCGTCGATCGATTTGACACCGACAGCGGCCAGCATGTCGCGGCGGTTTGCGTCACTTAACGGCAGATAGCGCATGACCTTATTCCTTTAATCAGGCTTTCAACTCGGCGAGATATTTGTCGTACGCGGCTTGGTCCATCAGCCCGTCGAGCTCGGACGGACTGCCGAGGGTCATCTTGAAAAACCACCCGGCGCCTTGGGCGTCCTGGTTCACCGTCTCCGGCGCGTCGGGAAGCGCAACATTGCCCTCGACCACCTCACCGGTGATTGGCGCATAGACCTCGCTTGCCGCTTTGACTGATTCCACTACGGCCGCCTCGCCGCCGGCCTTGAGCGCCTTGCCCTTGGCGGGCACCTCGACAAAAACGATGTCGCCGAGCTGGCTTTGCGCATAGTCGGTGATGCCGACCACGGCAACGCCGCCATCGACGCGGATCCATTCGTGATCCTTGGTGAAGCGCAGTTGGCTCATGATGTTTCCTTCTTGGGCGTGACATAACGGTGGGGAACGAACGGCAATTTCGCGACTTCGGCCGGCAAGGACTGACCACGGATAGAAAGCTGAACTGGCGTGCCGACGGCGTGAAAGCCGCTCTCGACGTATCCCATGGCGATCGGACCATTGAATGACGGCCCGAAGCCGCCCGAGGTAATCTCGCCGATCTTGCGTCCGCCCTGATCTTGAATCTCGGTGTGCGCCCGCGCGGGCGCCTTGCCGAGAGGCTTGATGCCGACGCGATATCGTGGCGCGCCGGTGTTGAGCTGCTCGATGACGGTCCCGGCCCCGGAGAATCCGCCCTCGATCCGCCGGCGCTTGCCGATGATCCAGGTCAAATTGGCTTCGACCGGCGTCGTCGAGATATCGATATCGGAGCCATAGAGGCAGAGCCCGGCTTCGAGCCTGAGCGAATCGCGAGCGCCCAGCCCGATCGGCTGGACTTCGGCGTGCGACAACAGCGCTTTGGCGACCTTCTCGGCTTCGTCCGCCGGGATCGAGATCTCGTAGCCGTCTTCGCCGGTGTAGCCCGAACGAAACATTCGAACTTCAACCGAAAGCCCGGGCGCTGATAGCTTGACGACCCGACTCGACATGAAGCCCATGTCGGCCGCGTCGGCGGCAAGGCGCGCCAACACACGCGATGCGGCAGGCCCCTGCAGCGCGAGCAACGCGCGATCATCGTGGCGCACAACCTTGGCCCTGCCGTCGAGCTTCGCCGCCATATGTGAAAAGTCTCCGTCCTTACAGGCGGCGTTCACCACCAGCGCCAGCCGATTGCCGGTGCCCGGCTCACGCGGGCGGGTGATCATGAAGTCGTCGATGATGCCGCCCGACTCGGCGAGCAGCGTCGAATAGCGAATGCGGCCTGCGCCCAGTCCAATGATGTCGCCCGGCACCAGCGTTTCGAGTGCCGCGTCGCTGTGATCCCCGACCAGCTCGCCCTGGCCCATGTGCGACACGTCGAAAAGGCCGGCTTCGGTGCGCGTATGCAGGTGCTCCTTCAGCACGCCCATCGGAAATTGGACGGGCATGGCGTACCCGGCGAACGGCACCATCTTGGCGCCGAGCGCACGATGAAGCGCGTCGAGCGGGGTCGTCTTCAGGGGCGATGAGGTGTCCGCCAATTCGCTCTCCGACAGTCAGGGGCCGCGCACACGGCGGACTCGGAGTCCACCCGTGTTGCGACCTCCTCTGTCTGAGAACCTGAAAGATTGGCCGGGACGGCGGTTGTCCCGGCTTACCTCTTCGGTGGGGAGACACCCGTTGAAAGGTATCGCCCGCTTTCCAGAGTACCCAAGCCCTCGCGGTCCTTTTGCCTGAGAGTTTCCGAGGCCGTTGCTCCTTCGGCGTCGCGTCCAAGGCTAGCTGACGCGATCTCTCCCACGAGGCGTGCGGTAGAGCCGGACAATGGTGTGAGTCGGGCAGTTGGTCAATGGGCTCCACAATAGGCTGTGGATAAGATTGGCCTATCATCACGATGTATGCATTGGAGCTGCGATTAGGGCCAGGTCAACTGCGAGCTTCGATATTCTGCCATCACCAGGGGGTGTTCCTGATCCAGACGCACCCTCAAGACCCCCTCATAACTTGTTCGCTCTCGAGCGGCGCGACTCGTTCGCCGAGTATGCGCGAACCGACGGCGACGAGCCGGCGCGGCGCCACGAACGACACGACCTTCTTTACTTCCCTCATTTTCCTTTCACCGTCGCGTTGCCGCTGACCCAAGCGCCGACCATTCGGAAATTCGCCGCCAAGATGGGCGTCAACAACAGCCTCGAAGCCAACATGTACGTCCGCCGAGGAGACGACCTGAAATTCAATCAGGACCATTTCCTTTACATGCGGCTCCGACAAGAAGGACTTGCTGCCTACATTCACGCACAAATTCGAAGCGCCGCAGATACTCTTTCCGAAATACTTGTCATTGATGTGCGGGAACATCACGTGGCGCCTCTCCGGCACGCCGGCGAAACTGATGCACATCGCTATATTCCACGAGGAGCATCCGCTTTCGGCGCTGCAGAACTCTCTTCACCGCATCAAGTTGTTCATCAATCTCGACTCCGCGCTGCGCGTTTGGCGAACGTTTTACATGCTGCCGGAAATCCTTGCCCGATATCGCCATGTTCAGCTGCGCACACTTCCGCCCGACCGCATTGCGATCGCAGCCATGCCGGCCCAAACAGATTTGTTGAAGGACGCCCCGGGACGCCGGATCGCTGGTCCGACATTATCGGCTGTTGCCGCCAATGCCGAGGCGGTGGCGCATCAGGTGCTGTGCGGCAAGCCGATGATTGCCGTCGAGTTCCACTGAGGGCAATGAGACATAGCCGACCATAGCCGGCTAACTCACGCACAGCCCTCGGGATGGCTTTAACAGTACGGATACGCGGCTGCGCAATGTCGAGCCCGCCCTGCCATGAGAGAAATCTGTGTCGGCCCGATGGGCGAGCGTGCGTCAATAAGCTATCGTGTCGATCGTTGCGAAAGTGCGCCCGGGTCCCGGGCGCCGAATCCTTGTGCGAAACAAAGATCGAAAAACACGCCGACGTTCCCGACAATTTCTTCGTGCTCGATCGCCACGAAACTTTTGGCGACTACGCCCGCACCTACGGCGATGATTTGGCGCGCCGGTACGAGAACTACGACATCATCTACTTCCCGCACTTCCCCCTGCCGATCGATCTGCCGATGCTTCAGTCGTTTGAAATTCCGGCAGCCTATCCGAAGATCGGCACGCGCAATGGTATTGACGCCGACCTCTTCGTAAGGGTCGAGCAGTCCCTCAAGTTTGACCACAACCACGTGCTTTTTCGCATTTTTCGCGACGAGTACATGACCGGCTATCTGCAGACTCAGATTAAGTCGGTGAACGCCTGCATCGACTCAGCCTTGAGAGTGCTGTTCCCAAAGTATTACTGGTTATTTTGCGGCAATCTTACATGGCGATTCACCGACACACCGGCGGGAGACCTTCACATTGACGTGTTTCAAAACGGCCTGCCGCTGGTCGAAAGTGACAACCGCCTGCATCGCATCAAAGTATTTATCAATATCGACCTCGAACCCCGCCGCTGGCGTACATCGTTTACGCTGCCCGAGATTTTGGCGCGCTATCGCGGTCGCCTGCCCGCGACCTTGCCGCGCGATCGCAATGTGATCGCTCATATCTTGTCGAAGGGAAATCTGCTGCGTGACGCGCCGGCGCACGCGGTTGCGTACCCGCAACTCTCGGCAATCGCCGTCAATGCCGAGGCTGTCGCGCATCAGGTCCTAGGTGGCAAGCGGATGATCGCCGCCGAATACCAGTGCGAACAACGCGACATGCTCGACCCGAGCAAACTCACGCACGCACAGGTGCCAAACTGGCTCGCGAGGCATGGGTATCAGACCGCGTAAAAGCCAGCGTCAAGTGCCGCGGCGAGAAAACGCAAGGGCAATGCCCGACGCAAGAAACAACCCGCCCGAGATTCGGTGTCGTTCATGGGCAAGCCACCGGAACATTCGTGCTGCGCGGGCACTGCCGACTACCCATGACGAATCGATTGCGACCGCGACTGCGAGGAACGTCGCGGCAAGCAATGCCGACTGCCACGCAGTACTTGCTGAGGGGTCGAGGAACTGCGGGAAGAACGCGGCGTAGAACAGCAACGTCTTCGGATTGGTCAACGACACTTAAACCGCCCGGCAAAAAATAGTCGCGCCAGACTTTCGCTGTGGAGCAACTTCAAGTGAATCCGAACGCGTGCAAAATGCCGACACCCCAAGGTACACCAAGTAAACGATCCCGACCCACCTGATCCACTCGAGCCATTGGCCCATGATCCGCAATAGTTGGGACATGCCAAAGGCCGTCGCGGCGAGTTGCACGATCATCGCCGCGCTCGTCCCCGCAACCGTCCACAGCCCATAACGCGGTCCGTGGCCGATGCTATTGGCCAGAATCAAGGCTACGTTTGGTCCCGGAACGAGCATTAACAGGACGGTCGCGCCGACGAACGCCAGGTAACTCGCGAGGTCCATCATGGACTCACGCTATTGCTGCTGACGCGTTCGGTTGAAGGCGAGCTGTGCGTCGTCGAGCTGAAAGCCGACATAGATGTCGTAGGCGGCAGCGGGCTCAAGATCTTTGAGCGGAACGAAAACCCGAATACCGTGTTCGGAAATTTCCTCGCGAGCGCCGGGGATGCGCGGGACGTTGGCACGAATGCGGAAAATGCTCTTGCCCTCGGGCTTCGGGAAAAACTGCGGGATGGCGACGAAATAGTAGAGATCGGCGCGACCGCCCTGGGTGGCGGGCCCGGCGGCAAGCACGCCATCGACATCGAGCGTCACGGCAATGCCGTCGTCGACATCCTCGCAACTTCCGGCGAACGACACGAGCTGCGCTTCATAGGCGACATCGGCCGGCGACGTGCCGCCGCCATCGCGAAATTTGACCAGGTTGGCGGTCGTCGAATCAATCCGGACCGATGGGCACGGCGGCAGAATCTGGGTCTGGCAGCCGCCCAACGCGGCAAGCACCACGGCGCAACAGACAAATTTTTTCATCGGCTCTTCCCGCTCGCGACGCCAAATCAAAGCGCTTTGTGAGTCCCGTCGCACATTGGCGACTTCTTGGTCGCCTTGCAGCCGCAGAACCATACTTTTGCATTTGCGGTCGCTTCGTATTTCATTGGCGCCATGCCGGTTCCCTTGTGAGCGCCGTCACAAAAGGGTTGCTTGGCACTGCGACCGCAGACGCACCAGAAGTAGGCTTTGCCCGCCTCGACATCGACGCCATAGGGCGCTTTCTGGGCGACAATCGGCGTAGCTGGGGCTTGCTCACTCATGCGGACGGGTCCTTGCTGGCTTTCTCGACGGTTGCGGATTTGCTACACGTTCGCTGACGGCGACGCGAGTTGGCGGCAGTCTATCGGCAGCCCCGGGTCGGCAACAACCCCCGTTTCGCAGGCTGTTTTCGGCACATGTCCCGCCCCAAGTTGACCATACTGCTGGCTGCGCCTCGCGGTTTCTGCGCCGGTGTCGATCGCGCCATCCTGATCGTTGAACGGGCGTTGGCCAAATTCGGCAGACCGGTCTATGTCCGTCATGAGATTGTCCACAATCGCCACGTTGTCGAAGCTCTCAAGAGAAAGGGCGCGGTTTTCGTCGACGAGTTGGACCAGGTGCCGGACGACGCGCCGGTAATCTTTTCGGCGCATGGCGTGCCAAAGTCCGTTCCCATCGAGGCCGACCGTCGCAAGCTGATCTGTGTCGACGCCACCTGCCCGCTGGTCAGCAAGGTCCATGTCGAAGCAGAGCGGCATGCCCGCGATGGTAAACACATTTTCTTGATCGGCCACGCTGGCCACCCGGAAGTGATCGGCACCATGGGCCAGCTTGACCCCGGCGCCATGACCTTGGTCGAGAACGCCCGCGACGCCGAACGCGTGACCCCGCCCGACGGGCGTCAACTCGCTTATATCACGCAGACCACGTTATCGGTCGATGATACGGCCGAGATTATCGCGGTGCTGAGATCCCGATTTCCGACCATCGCGGCACCGCGCAAGGAAGATATCTGCTATGCGACGACCAACCGGCAGGCCGCGGTCACGGCGATCGCGGGTCGCTGCGACGCGTTCGTCGTCATCGGCGCGCCAAATTCGTCGAACTCGAATCGACTGGTCGAGGTCGCGCGCAAGGCCGGCTGCCGGCTTGCCGTGCTCGCCGAAGAATCGCGCGATATCCCGTGGGATCAGATTGGCGGCGGGGTCATGGGCCTGACAGCCGGCGCTTCCGCTCCGGAAGATCTCATTGAGGAGGTTATTGCCGACGCCAAAGCCCGCTTCGACGTTGCGGTCGAACCCGTGGTCACAGCGGAAGAAACAGTCAAGTTCAGCCTGCCCCGCGCATTGGTGGCGTGAGGTCGACGATGGCGGTTTACACCGAAGTATCGGACGAGGACCTCAACGATTTTATCGCCAACTATGACCTTGGCGATGTCGTGAGCTGCAAAGGCATCGCCGAAGGCGTCGAGAATTCGAATTACCTGCTTCAGACCACCAAGGGGTCCTACATCCTGACGCTCTACGAGCGGCGGGTGAAACCGGCGGACCTGCCATTCTTTCTGGCTCTGACCGAACATCTGGCGCAACGTGGCGTCAAATGCCCGCTGCCGATCCACGGCCGCGACGGCGCGACGTTGCGTACCCTGTGCGGACGGCCGGCTGCCGTGATCTCGTTCTTATCCGGCTTATGGCCGCGCAAAGTCGCGCCGCGGCATTGCGCCGAACTCGGCAAGGCCCTGGCAGGCCTGCATCTCGCGGGACGCGACTTCAAGCAACGTCGCGCCAACGATCTTTCCGTCGACGGTTGGCGTCGTCTTCATGGCCAGATCGCCGCAGCCGATGCCGAGAAAATCCAATCGGGGCTGCATGAATTGATCGGCGCCGAGATCGACGATCTTGCCGCGCAGTGGCCCAAGGCACTGCCGGAGGGCGTGATCCACGCCGATTTGTTTCCGGACAATGTCTTCTTCATGGGCGAAACCTGCTCGGGATTGATCGACTTCTACTTCGCCTGCACCGATTTTCTCGCCTACGACATCGCCGTCTGCCTCAACGCCTGGTGTTTCGAGCCCAATGGTGCGTTCAATGCGACCAAAGGGCAGAAGCTCCTTGGCGCCTACCAGGCGGCGCGGCCACTCGCGGCAGATGAAAAGGTTGCTCTGCCGCTGCTGGCGCGCGGCGCCGCGATGCGATTTCTGCTGACGCGCCTCTACGATTGGGTCAACACGCCGGCCGGCGCCCTGGTGAAACCCAAGGACCCGCGCGAGTATCTGAAGAAACTCAATTTCCATCGCGGCATCTCCAGTGCCGCGGCCTACGGCCTGGCATGAGCGACGAGCGGATCGTCGAGTTGTTCACAGACGGTGCGTGCCTTGGAAATCCGGGGCCCGGCGGCTGGGCCGCGCTGCTGCGCTATAATGGAACCGAGAAAGAACTGTCAGGAGGCGAGTCCGCCACGACCAATAACCGCATGGAAATGCGTGCGGTGATCGAGGGCCTCAATTCCCTCACGCGGCCGTGCCGCGTTCGGGTCACGACCGACAGTCAGTATGTCCAGAAAGGGATTACCGAGTGGATCGCCGGGTGGAAGCGCCGCAATTGGAAAACCGCGGACAAAGAGCCCGTGAAGAATGCCGACCTTTGGATGGCAATGGACGACGCCCGCGCGAAGCACGATGTCAGCTGGCATTGGGTCCGCGGTCACGACGGACACGCGGAGAACGAACGGGTCGATCGACTGGCGCGCGCTGCGGCCGAAGCCGCGAGAGACTCGGGCGGCTGATCCGACGCAGCGACATGCGCCGGAAATCAAGTCTTGTCATGCCACAGTGTTGGGACCATCGTTGACTCATGGCTGGATCTCGCAAAGCTCCGTCGTCGACAACGCGCAAGGGCGCGCCACCAAAGGCGCCGCGCGGATCGCGCGCGACAGCGTCAAAGGCAAAAACAAAGTCGGCGGCGAATGCAAAAGTGGCGAAGCCCGTCGCGCCCGCAAAGAGCCCCACGCCCGCGCCTCCGCCACGGGTGGTCATGAGCATCGAGAACGATCCGTCGACGCCGGCCGTATCGCTCAAGGACTCGCCCTATCTGACCGGCCAGTTTCTGATCGCCATGCCGACCATGGGCGATCCGCGTTTCGAGAAATCGGTGATTTACATCTGTCATCACGCGCCCGAAGGCGCGATGGGCCTGATCGTCAACAAGCCGATGCAAGATCTGAAGTTTCCCGACGTGTTGCAGCAGCTCAAGATCACGCCGAGCGCGCCGTGCGACCAGATCATGGTTCATCGCGGTGGACCGGTCGCACCGGCCCAAGGCTTCGTCCTGCACTCGACCGATTTCGTGCGCAAGGGCAGCCTGATCGTCAACGACACGGTGGCCCTGAGCGCCACCACAGACATTCTCCGCGCCATGGCGGCGGGCTTCGGCCCGAAACGAAGCCTGATGGCACTTGGCTATTCGGGCTGGGGAAAAGGCCAGCTCGATTCCGAAATCAAGCAGAATGCCTGGCTCAACGTTCCCGCCGACGACGACCTCCTGTTCTCGCCGAGCGGCACCGACAAGTGGAACCGGGCCATGGCTAAGATCGGGATCAATCCCAGTCTTCTCTCGGGCGTTGCCGGTCGCGCATAACAGCGGGCCAACATGCTGTTCCGTCAGCACCAGCTTCAGGGGATTGCAAAGGGCACCGTCACCCTCGCCTTCCGCCGCTGGGACGCGCCGCGCGCCAAGGTCGGCGGCACGCAGAAGACGCGAATCGGCGTGGTCACGTTTACGTCGGTCACTCCCGTCAGTTCGATCACCGCGGCCGAGGCGCGGAAGGCCGGATTTCCTGACCGCGCGACGCTATTGGCTGAACTTGACGGGCGCGGCACCGGACGATTGTACCGCATCGGGCTTAAGCGAACCGGCGATGATCCGCGCATTTCGCTGCGCAAGGCGTCGAAACTGTCGGCCGACGAGCTGGCAGATATCGCCAAGCGCCTTGCCCGGCTGGATCGCGCCAGCCCCGCCGGTCCGTGGCCGCTGACGGCGCTTCGATTGATCCGGAAGCGCCCGGCAACACGAGCGGTGCTGCTTGCCCGATCGATCGGCTGGGAGCGCGCGCCCTTCAAGCTCAATATCAGAAAGTTGAAGGCCCTCGGCCTGACGGAGAGTCTTGAGATCGGCTATCGCTTGTCGCCGCGCGGCAGGGCCGTGCTCAAATACTTGGACCGGACTACTGCGCCGTCCAGCCGCCGTCGACCTTGAGGCACGAGCCGGTGACCATCGCCGCCGCCGGCGAGGCGAGATAGACCACCGCCGCCGCGACATCTTCGATCTTGCCGACGCGCCCGAGCGGAATGTGATCGAGGGCGAAGTCGCGAAATCCCGGTTGATCGAAGAACGGGCGGGTCATCGGCGTGTCGATAAACGTCGGCGCGACTGTGTTGACGCGGATGCCCTTCTGCGCCAACTCGACAGCCATTGCCTTGGTCAGACCTTCAAGCGCGTGCTTTGAAGCGCAATAGACGGTGCGATTGGGCGAGCCGACGTGACCCATCTGCGACGACATGTTGATAATGCTACCTTTGATGCCGCGCGCCGACATGCGCGCCGCAACCGCTTGCGCGACAAAAAACGCCGCACGCACATTGATGTCGAAAATCGTATCGAAGTGTTGCTCGGTGACATCGATAAAGGGTTCCGGGATGTTCGTGCCGGCGTTGTTCACCAGAATATGGATATCGGGAAGCGTCTCGAGCGCAGCCCGGAAACTCTTTGTATCGGTAACATCTGAAACCAGCGCCTGCGCCCCTTTGATCTTCGACGCTGCCTGGTCAAGCTCGGCCTTGCCACGGCCGACGATCACCACCTCGGCGCCAGCCGCCGCAAGCGCTTCGGCGCAACCAAGCCCAAGGCCGCGAGACGCGCCGGTAACAAGCGCCCGAAGGTCCGTCAGATCAAACATATTGGCGCCAGTCATGAGCCGATCTCCTTCGCAGCCTTGGCCTTGTGAGCGGCAAGCGCCATCAGGCGGCGATCGCGCCAGGCCCGACGCGCGTCCAAATCCGCTGCCGACAGTTCGGTGCGGCGTTCGGCTTCGACCCGCGAGATGAGGTCCGCGTTCCACGCCTGCGGTGTCGTCCTCGACTTGGCCACGCCGTGATAGAGCGGCCCCAGTCGCGCAGCATAATCGGCGACGCCTCTTGGCGCATTGAGATCGATGGTCTCGAACGGTCCCATGAACGACCACCGCAATCCAAGGCCTACTGAAATCGTCTTGTCGATATCGGCGGCACTGGCAGCGCCTTCGTCGAACAACGCCCAGGCCTCGTTCAAGAGCGCGCCCTGCAAGCGGTTGAGCACGAAGCCCTCGACTTCGTGGCGGATGCGGATCGGTTCCTGACCCACATCGCTCATGACTTTGTAAACGCTGTCGACAACGCCCACTTCGGTCCAGGGGGCTGGCACCAGCTCGACCAAGGGAACCAGATAAGGCGGATTCACCGGGTGCGCGATCAACATCCGCGCGCGGGTTTTGCATCCTTCGGTGAAAGCTGAAGCAGGGATTCCCGACGACGAACTGCCGATCGGCGCCCCGGCAGGCGCAAGCGTATCAAGTGCCTCATACACAGGCCGCTTCGCCGCGACCGTCTCGAAGACGGACTCCTGCACGTAGTCGACGCCTGAGACCGCAGCACCTAAATCGGCGTGCACTGAAATCCGCGCGAGGATTTTTTCGACTGGCTCATTGATCAGATCGAACCGGGCAAGATCGCGCAGATTGCCTTCGATCAATGTCAACACGCCATCGCGCGTCGTCTGCAGCGTATCGAAGATCCGCACCGTCCACCCGGCGCGGGCGAAAACGATCGCCCAGCCGGCGCCAACCAGTCCAGCACCAACGACGGTCGCTATTCGCTGCAGAGAATCACTCATGGCTCACCATCACACCACGTGTCATCGCGCGGCTCGACCGCGCGATCCAGAGGTTTCTGTTTCGTGACCCAACAAAAAACTCTGGATTCCGCGCATTCGCGCGGAATGACGGGAGACCGCTACTCTGCCGCCTTCGCGTTCCCATAACGCCGTACGCGGAGGTCAGCCTGTTCCTTGTGACCCCAAAAGTTCTCGATGGCGCAAAGTCGCGAGCAGTATTCGCCGACCAGCAAGGACGCGCTTTCCGTGACTTCCTGGTAGGTGCAGGTTTTCATGAACTTGCCGACCCACAATCCGCCGGTGTACCGGGCGGCGCCATTGGTGGGCAGCGTGTGATTGGTGCCGATCACCTTGTCGCCGTAGGCGACGTTGGTTTCCTTGCCCAGGAACAGCGCGCCGTAATTGGACATCTTCTCGAGGAAGTACCGCGGTTTCGCGGTCAAGACTTCGACATGCTCGGACGCGATGCGATCGGCTTCGGCAACCATTTCGTCGACCGTGTCGCACAGAATGACTTCGCCGTAATCGCGCCACGCCTGGCCCGCGACATCGCCGGTTGCGAGGATTTTGAGCTGACGATCGACTTCGGTCATGGTCTCTTGAGCCACGCGCGCGGATGTCGTCAGCAGCACAGCCGGCGACGTCGGGCCATGCTCGGCCTGGCCAAGCAGATCGGTCGCGCACATCTCGCCATCGGCGGTGTCGTCGGCGATCACGAGAATTTCGGTCGGCCCAGCGAACAGATCGATGCCAACTCTGCCAAACAACTGACGCTTGGCCTCGGCGACATAGGCGTTGCCGGGACCCACCAGCATGTCGACCGGCTTGATGGTCTCGGTGCCGAGCGCCATGGCGGCGACCGCCTGAATACCACCAAGCAGATAGATTTCGTCGGCGCCGGCGAGGTGCATGGCGGCAATCGTCGCCGGATGCGGCTGACCCTTTGTCGGCGGCGTGCAAGCGATCACCCGCTTGCAGCCCGCAACGCGCGCGGTGAGCACGCTCATGTGCGCGGAGGCAACCATCGGATAGCGGCCGCCAGGGATGTAACAGCCGACGTTGTTAACCGGGATATTGCGGTGGCCGAGCTTGACGCCCGGCAGGGTCTCGACCTCGACGTCCTTGAGCGCGGCCTTTTGCACTTCGGCGAAGCGGCGGATTTGAGTTTGAGCGAACTTGATGTCGTCGATGACCTGCTGTGGACAGGCCTTCACGCAGGCGTCGATCTCGGCCGCAGTCATACGAAACTGCGCCGGCTCGAAGCCATCGAATTTCTTCGACAGCTCGCGGACCGCCGCATCTCCGCGCTTCGTCACGTCGGCGAGGATCGCCGTCACGGTCTCGCGGACTTTGGCTTCATTCGCGTCTTTGGCGCCGGCAGCAGCGCCTTTCTTGAGATAGCGGGGCATGGGCAAATCCAGTCGTTGAAGAGCGAGCCCGTTGTATAGGTCGGGCTTGCATTTCGCGCCAGATGGCGCACAGCGCGAAATTCAACGGATTTGCGAGCGAATCGAAGCCAATTCGGGCAACCGGTCAAGTTTGCCAATGGCCGCCATGGTCGGCGTCGCGCTGAAAATTCGCGCCGCTGCACTTGAGATACCGGCAACTGATATTGTCTCAACCCTATCGATGATTTCTTGCGTCGTCAGCGTCCGCCCGTAGACAACAAGTTGGCGGGCCCGCTGAGTACAGCGGCTCGACGGGCTCTCGAGCGACATCAAGATACTCGACTTGAGCTGCGCCTTGGCGCGGCGCACCTCATCCTCGGCAATCGTACCGCTGACTTTCTTCAGCTCCGCACACAGCACGGGCACCAGCGTTTTGATCTCGGCGGGCCCGGTGCCGGTATAGATCTGGAATAGCCCTGAGTCGTTAAACGACTGCGTCGACGAAAAGACAGCATAGGCGAGGCCGCGCTTCTCGCGGATTTCCTGAAACAGGCGCGACGACATCCCCTCGCCCATCAACACCGACAAGGCCGCGACATCGTAGAACGCCGGATCATCATGCGTGACACTCGGAAAACCGAGTACCAGGTGGACCTGGTCGAGCTTTCGTTTCTCGCGGTGTTCGCCGCCCGCATAGGTGGCCGGAACCGGCGTCACATTTGCAGTCGTGCGAAGCCCCGCGAAAGCCCGCTCGATCAGGCGCGCAAAGACGTCATGATCGACGGCGCCCGAGGCCGCCACGACCATGTTGTCGGCGGCGTAGTGCTCGCCCAGATACGACTTCAGCCGTGACGCCGTGATCGAGCGGACGTTACTCTCCGGGCCGAGAACCGGCCAACCCATCGGTTGGTCGGGATAGGCCACCGCCTGGAAATTGTCGAAGACAATGTCGTCGGGCGTGTCGTTAACCTGCGAGATTTCCTGAATAATAACCTGTCGCTCGCGATCGAGCTCGGCTTCGTCCATCGACGAATTGAGCAGAATGTCAGCCAGGATATCGACAGCCAGCGCGGTGTCATCCTTCAGCACCTTGGCGAAATACGCCGTATGGTCGCGGCTGGTATAGGCGTTGAGGTGACCGCCGACGTTGTCCATTTCCTCGGCGATCTTCTGCGCACTGCGCCGCGCCGTGCCCTTGAAAGCCATGTGTTCGAGCAGATGCGAGATACCGTTGACGTCCGCGGTCTCGTGCCGCGTGCCAACGCCGACCCATACGCCAAGGGCAACCGTCTCAACCGAGTCCATCCGATCGGTGACGACCCGCATGCCGCTCGGAAGCGTGGTGACGGCGACGGTCATCTCAACGCCGCGCGTGCTTGCGAACGAACGCCTTGACCTGATCGAGGTCATTGGCGAGCCGGGTCATGTGTTCGGGGCGTTTTGCGAGATCCGCGAGCGTGGCCGGCAACGCTGGACGAACGCCAACGGCTTTTTCGACGGCATCTGGGAATTTTGCGGGATGCGCCGTGGCCAAAGACACGACCGTGACATCACGAGGCAAAGCGTCGGCAGCCGCAACCCCAACAGCGGTGTGCGGATCGACAATCACGCCCGTCGCCGCGCGTGTTTCGGCGATCACCCGCCGGGTGCCGTCATCATCGAGCCGACGTCCGACAAAGTCGGCCAGGATCGCGCGATGCGCGGCATCCGGCACGGCATAGCTGCCGCCCTGCTTGAACTGATCTAACAGCCGCGCTACGGCGTCACCATCTCGGCCGAACGCCTCAAACAGCAACCGCTCGAAGTTGGATGAGATTTGGATATCCATCGATGGGCTCAAGGTCGGCACGACCTCGGTCGCCGTCATCGATCCGGTTTCGAAATAGCGTGTGAGGATGTCGTTGCGGTTCGAGCCGACAACAAACTTGGCGATCGGCAGTCCCATCTTTGCCGCGACGTAACCGGCGAAGACATTGCCGAAATTGCCGGTCGGAACTGAAAACGCGATCTTCCGGTCGGGCGCGCCCAAAGCCAGCGCCGCCCAGACGTAATAGACCACCTGAGCCATGATCCTGGCCCAGTTGATGGAATTTACCGCCGACAAACTGAGTTCGTCGCGGAGCCGGATGTCGGCAAACATCGCCTTCACCAGGTTCTGGCAATCGTCAAAAGTCCCCTCGATGGCAATGTTGTGAACATTCGCGGCGTCAACCGTCGTCATTTGCCGGCGCTGCACATCCGAGACCCGTCCGTACGGGTGGAGGATGAAAATGTCGGCGGCGGCCCGGCCCTTGATCGCCTCGATCGCCGCCGAGCCGGTATCGCCCGACGTCGCCCCGACGATGGTAACGCGGGACTTGCGCGCACGGAGAACGTGGTCGAACAGGCGCCCAACCACCTGAAGCGCGAAGTCTTTGAAGGCGAGCGTTGGGCCGTGAAACAGCTCCATCATCCAGCGGTTCGGACCCAGCTGAATCAGGGGCGCGACCGCCCGGTGCGAGAATCCGGTATAAGAATCGGCGGTGATCCGCGGCAGAGCCTCGGCCGCAACCGATCCCACCATGAACGGCGCCATAACTTCGGCTGCCAATTCGGCATATCCGAGACCGGC
>Ga0194132_10005556_pt1 | contig 20288 bp, 22 predicted proteins | sample TA2KigOf80mmetaG_FD_148612 | JGI IMG/M metagenome (GOLD analysis project Ga0194132, IMG submission 148612) | Freshwater microbial communities from Lake Tanganyika, Tanzania - TA2015054 Kigoma Offshore 80m | ecosystem: Environmental > Aquatic > Freshwater > Lake | place: Tanzania: Lake... | reverse complement strand
TCGGTGTTGAGCCCGCGCCTGACGCCGGAAGCGCCGCCTACCAAGGGGGCCAAGGGTGTAAAGGGCGCCGAGAAGACCGTGGACAAAGTCGCGGAGAAGGCCGCCGAAAAAGCGCCCGCCAAGGCGCCTGAAAAAGCCGTCGAAAAAACTGCCGCGCCCAAGGCCGCAGCGGGCTCGTTTTTTATTCAAGTCATGGCGCTCGCCGATGCGGACAAGGCCAAAGACACGCAAAAGCGAATGGCGGACGCGGGCGTGCGCGCCTACACCGAAGTCGTGACAGCCGCCAACGGCAAAGTCACGCGTGTGCGCGCCGGCCCGTTTGCCTCGCGTGAAGAGGCGCAGAAAGTGCAAGAAAAATTGCAAGGCATGGGGCTTGAGGGCAAAGTCGCCGCGTTTTAGGCGTAGCCATGACGCTGTTTGACTACGCGGTGCTCACCATCGCCGGCTTTTCCATCGTGCTCGGCGTTGCGCGCGGGTTGGTGCGCGAGGTGCTGGCGTTGGTGACGTGGGTGGTGGCGTTTGTGGTGGCGGGCGTTTACGGCGGCGACGTGGCATCGTTGTTGTCCAAACAAATCGCCGACGAAAACTGGCGTTACATGGCGGCGGTGGTGGCGGTGTTTTTCGGCGTGCTGGTGGTGATGAGCGTGATTGCCATCATCATTTCGCGCCTGGTGCGCAATGCCGGCTTGGGCGCCGAGGATCGTTTGTTCGGCGGCATTTTCGGACTGGCGCGAGGACTATTAGTAGTGGTGTCGTTGGTGTTGCTAGCCGGATTCACCCCGCTGCCGCGCCAGCCGGTGTGGAAAGATGCTATGCTCGCGGCGCCCGTGGAAAAGCTGGCGGTGTTTGCAAGAGCCTGGTTGCCGCGGGATTGGGCGAAATACATCACGTATCACTGATCTGATTTGACTGGGATGGAACCTGCGCGATGTGCGGAATACTCGGTGTAGTCGCCAAAACGCCGGTTAACCAGCTCCTCTACGATGGTCTGCTGGTGCTGCAGCATCGCGGGCAAGATGCCGCGGGCATCGTCACCGCCGACGGCGCGAATTTCCACGCCCATCGCGGCATGGGCATGGTGCGCGACGTATTTCGTACCCGCAATATGCGCTCGTTGAAGGGGTTCTCGGGCATCGCGCACACGCGCTACCCGACGGCGGGCAACGCCTCGGCGGTCGAGGAATCGCAGCCGTTTTATGTGAATTCGCCGTTTGGCATCGTGCTCGGCCACAACGGCAATTTGACCAACACCGAGCAACTCAAAATCGATTTGTTCCGCTCCGATTTACGGCACGTGAACACCGGATCGGATTCGGAGGTGTTGCTTAACGTGCTGGCGCACGAGCTGCAAAACAACGCCACCAACTACAAGCTCGACCCGGCGACGATTTTCGCCGCGGTGTCGGGGGTGCACCGGCGCTGCCGCGGCGCGTATTCGGTGGTGGCGATGATCGCGGGTTACGGCATGCTGGCGTTTCGCGACCCGTACGGCATACGGCCGCTGGTCTTCGGGCGCATCGAAACCGAAAATGGCCACGAATACATGGCGGCCTCCGAAAGCGTGGCGCTCGACGCGCTGGGCTACGACGTGGTGCGCGACGTTGCGCCGGGAGAGGCGATTTTTGTCGATCTCGATGGGCATTTTTACGGCCAGCAGTGCGCGCCCAAGGCCTCGCTCAATCCGTGCATATTTGAATTTGTGTATCTCGCGCGGCCCGATTCGGTAATCGACGGCATCTCGGTTTACGAAACGCGGCTGCGCATGGGTGATAGCCTCGCCGAAAAAATCAAACGCGAGCACGGCAATCTCGATATCGACGTGGTGATCCCGATTCCGGATTCCAGCCGCCCGGCGGCGATGGAGTTGTCGAAAAACCTGAATCTGCCCTATCGCGAAGGCTTTATCAAAAACCGCTACATCGGCCGCACCTTTATCATGCCGGGGCAGGCGGTGCGGCGTAAATCGGTGCGGCAAAAGTTAAACGCCATCGACATGGAGTTTCGCGGCAAAAACGTGTTGATCGTGGATGACTCCATTGTGCGCGGCACCACCAGCAGCGAGATCGTGCAAATGGCGCGCGATTCGGGCGCGCGCAAGGTTTATTTCGCCTCGGCCGCGCCGCCGGTGCGCTTCCCCAACGTTTACGGCATCGACATGCCCACGCGCGAAGAGCTGATCGCGAGCAACCGCAGCGACGAGGAAATCGCGCGCGAAATCGGCTGCGACAAATTGATTTATCAAGACCTCGATGCGCTGATCAGCGATGTGCGCAGCGTCAACCCGGCGGTGAAAAATTTCGAGGCCTCGTGCTTTAACGGCATTTACGTTACCGGCGACATCACGCCGGCCTATCTCGATGGCGTCGAGCAAGAGCGCCGCGATAGCGCCAAGCGCGCGCGCCACGCCAGTGCCGAGCAATTGGCGCTAGAGCTGGAAACCGAAGAATAAAAACATAATAAAATCAAATACTTACGTATGATCAGTTGGCGGTAGCGTATGTATGATGTGAGCGCTTTTCGAGAGCAACGTGTCGAGGTTTTGCACGCGCTGATGCGCGCGCATCCGCTGGCGACGCTGGTGACGCTCACCGCCAGCGGCTTGGAAGCCAACCACATCCCGCTGTTGATCGGTGCTGAACCTGCACCGTATGGCACGCTGCGCGGGCATGTGGCGCGCGCCAATCCGTTGTGGCGCGCCGTTGACGCACGCACCGAGGTGCTGGCGGTGTTTCAAGGGCCGCTGGGCTACATCTCACCGTCGTGGTATCCGTCGAAAAAAGAAACCGGCAAAGTGGTGCCGACGTGGAACTACGCGGTGGTGCACGCGCACGGGCCGTTGGTGATACACGATGATGTCGAATGGCTGCGTGATCTAGTGACGCGCTTGACGGTGAGCCAGGAATCGCAACGCGAAAAACCCTGGCAGGTCACCGACGCGCCCGCGGATTACATCGACACCATGCTAAAAGCCATCGTCGGGATCGAAATTCCGATCACGCGTTTGCAGGGCAAATGGAAAATGAGCCAGAACCGCCTGCCGCAAGATAAGGCCGGCGTCATCGCGAATCTGCAAGCCCGGGGCGACGCGGCCAGCCGCGCGATGCTCGACGCCATGAAACCATGAAAGTCGTCGTTCTCGGCGCGGGGCTACTTGGCGTTACCTCGGCGTATTACTTGCAACAACTGGGCCACGACGTCATCGTGCTCTACCGGCAGGCGGCGCCGGCGGCGGAAACCAGTTTCGCCAATGGCGGGCAAATTTCGGTGAGCCACGCCGAGCCGTGGGCCAACCCCAGCGCGCCGTTTAAAGTGTTGCAGTGGTTGTCGCGGGAGGATGCGCCGCTGTTGTTCCGATTGCGCGCCGACTTGCGGCAATGGCTGTGGGGCCTGCAATTTTTGCGCGAATGCACGCCGGCGCGCACCCGCGCCAATATCAGGCAAATCGTGCGCTTGGGGATTTACAGCCGCGACATGCTGCAAGCGCTGCGGCGTGAAACGGGTATCGAATACGACCATCGCACGCAAGGCATTTTGCATTTTTACACCAGCACGAAAGAATTCGACGCGGCGATAAAACCCGCGCAATTGATGCGCGAACTGGGCTGCGAACGCTGCGTGGTAACGCCCGACGAAGCCGTGCGCATCGAGCCCGCACTTGGCCATATCCGTACGCGTTTGGCGGGCGCGACCTACACCGCGGAAGACGAATCGGGCGACGCCAACAAGTTCGCGCGCGAAGTGGTGCGCTTGTGCCACGGCCGTGGCGTGCAGTTCTTGATGAGCACACCGTAACCGCGCTGCGCACTGCGGGTGAGGGCGCGAGCGCGCAAGTCGAGCACGTCGAAGCCACCGACGCCGAAGGGCGCTTTCAGCGTATTCGCGGCGATGCTTACGTGCCGGCGCTGGGCTCGGTGAGCCCCATCTTCGCGGCGCCGCTGGGCATACGTTTGCCGATTTATCCGGCCAAGGGGTATTCGGTGACCCTGCCGGTGAAAGATGAATCCAGGGCCAATCAAGTGTCGCTGACCGATGACGAATTCAAGCTGGTGTATTCGCGCCTGGGTGACCGGTTGCGCATAGCCGGCACCGCGGAACTGAACGGCTACGACCGCGATTTAAATCGCGTGCGCTGCGAGGCGATCGTGCGCCGCGTCGAGGACGTTTTCCCCGGCGCGGGCGAGGGCAGCGAAGCGCAATTCTGGACCGGCTTGCGGCCGGCGACACCGAGCAACGTGCCGTTGATCGGCGCTACGCGCGTGGCGAATCTGTACCTCAACACCGGCCACGGCACGCTGGGGTGGACGCACGCTTGCGGGTCCGGTAAATCGATTGCGCGGATTATCAGCGGGCTTAAGCCCGAGGTGGAGTTTTCGTTTTCGAAATGAATCGCCACGGTCAAAATGAACATCGCATCGCTCGTTTCTAACGTCGCGGCAATCGACGCCATCGAAAACCGGGCAAGCGAAAAGCGATGTGTTTTCCCAAGGGGAAAAATTCCGCAACGAAGGCGGTGCGGCGCCACCCTGCTTTTTCAAAGCTTTTGATCGATGCGCGATTGTTATGCCAGATCGTGCAAACCAAACTTCGGCGACCTTTTTGTGCCATTTCCGCCATCGCGTGTTGAATCGTGGCATAAGCGTAGCCGCGCTGACGATGCGAAGCGGCTGTAACGACATCGACTAGCACGGCTTCGTCATCCAGGACCGAACCGATAGTGGTTTCAAGATAGCGGGCCGGCTCCCAGATCACGCACGTGCAGGCGAGCGTGTTTTCGTTCCAAAGTCCAAACGCATCCGCTGCGCCGTCGGCGAAATAGGCGTGAGCTTGTATGAGCGGATCGGCTGCGCGACGCATTGCTTCACCGCTCTGCATTCGCCGAATGTCGAAGTTGCCCGCATCGCCGCAGAAATGCGATGACAAGTCGACGCGATAGATCCAGTTCAATCGATAACGGCCGAGTAAATGAAGGGCCAACGATTTGACTGTCTGCTTAAACATTGTTGCGCGTGTGCGGCACGAAAACGTGGCTATATGCGCCGAACCAATCGTTTAATCTTGGTTTTAAGCCCCAGTTTGTCCAATGTTTTACCGATTTGCGCCGACAGCATATCGACGGTGGCATGCAGCAGTACCCAGAAGCGCGCGGCATACGTCTTCCTAAAATACAAGACATCCGCGCAAGGAACGTTGTGGGTGCCGAAAAACCGCTTGTGATCGCCTTGCCCCTGTGTGAAATCGAAATAGGTGAATTGCCGTTCGCGAAACAACAACTCGAACGCAAGGTACTGCAATACCGTGCCGGGCGAATAATCCGAATACGCTGGGGTGTAGCCGAGGTAGCTGTAGAGGAGGACGCCGCCTTGGGCGGGACAGCACAAATACGCGACTGCTTCGTTCTCGAAAAACAACAGGTAGGCTCGCACTTGATTGGATTCGGCGCGCGTTTGCAACTCCGATAAAAATTCGGGCCTCGAGGGTATGCCCGCATCAAACAATCTTTCTTGGTAGGTGTTCTTGGAGATCGCCCGCGCATGCTGGAGGAATTCCTCCATTTCCTCGGGGTGTTTGTATTCGCGGATGCCGTTGCCGGAGCCTGCATCGAGAAAGCGGCGGACTTTTCGTTTGAGCGTACTTCTCGTTTTAGCGCTGAATTTGGCGAGGTAGTCGTCAAAGGCGCCGGTCAAAGACGTGTAAAAATGGGACTACTGATTCGGTACGTAGCGCAGGAACGGCCCCTCAGTGCACACGCGCGGCAAGGTGCCGTGCACCGGATGGGACAGAATAATCGCCGCGTCGACGTTGCCGCGCGGCAGCGCCTCGGGCAAGGCCAGCTCGTCGGGCGCAGTTGACAACTCGAGAAAATGATTGGCCAGTGTCAGTGCGGAAAAGCCGCGCCTGAACAGGGTGAGTTCGCCGATACGATAGGAAAGGGTGTAGCGCGTCTCGTTCCAGAGCGGGGTCATCGAGGCCATTTCAGACATTTGGATGTTAGTATACGCGCGACATCAATTGCTGTGCGATTCGCGCGATAGTCCGTTGCCGACTCGATTGAATCGGCTCGACGAACTCGTCGCCATCGAACGACTCGCCGCGAATCTCATGGAAGTGGCTAGACCGCAGTACCGCCTTGTGTTCATTTAAGTAGCCGCAGATTTTTTCGAATCGGCGGATCAGTAGCCGCTGCGGTTCGGTTAGTCGCCCCCGAGACATGCTACCGACGCGCACAAACTCGAAGCTGTGCACGACGATCACCACGATTGCACGCTGTTGTTCGACGGACGCATCAAGCACATGGCGAAATTCGTCGAAACTGCACGCGGTGACGTGCAACGGCCTGACGCCGCGCCTGGAGCCGTCGACAAAATGAGTGACCGGAAAAATCTTGATCGCCCCGCAATCGACTGGCCTCTGGTATCGCGACCGGCCTTCAAGATCTGGCAGCGAATGTCCAAAGGCCGCATTGAGACTCGAGTCAAAGCGCAAACCGCAGGCTCGCAAAGCCTCCAGCGTGATGGTGTTGGCACCCCAACTTCCCGCGCGAAATCCCTCGATCGGGCCGGCTCCGGCTTCGACCAAACGATCGACCCCCGATCCAATGAGGCGCTGTTGTGCGGCCCGATCGTAATCGCTGAGCAAGGGTCCGGCAAATGCGGGCAAGCCCGTGCAGCGTGGATCAGTGAGCCATTCGGGATGAAGGTGTAGTCCGATCTCTTGCTGGCTTTTATTCACTTGAAGGACTAATGCACGCAGCGGCTCGACTCCAATGGCAAATGAAAATAACGGGTCGATAAAAAAAGTGGCTTTCAATCCATGGTCGGCGAAAACACGCAATTGATAGGGAATGCCGAAATCGCCTTGTTTCGTTTCGCCTCTCAGATAAGCGCGCAATTCCCATTCGCAATCGTCGTCAGCCGCAAGCGGCGAATGTGGCCACCCCGGTAAGAAGGGTCAGATTTCGGTATCAATCGTAATGAAAACTCGAGTAGTCAATCGCATGCCCCTTAAGTATCGGCCAAGAATTCTACAGTAGAAAGGCTTGGGTGGCGGTCGCCAGCGCCTGGTCGCATATTCTCATAGTACTCGCCCTAAGCGCTTAGACTTGGCTAAATTCAGAGCAATCGTATCGAATCAAACAACATGTCAACCCAGCAACTGCTCGCGATAAGGATTCCCGGCGATCGCTACTAGGCGCCAGTCGCGGATACCGCCTTTGCGCGATTTTGCTACCTGCAGAATCTGGAGTACCGTGCACCGCACCGTGGCGAGGTTGCGTGCGATGTTGCACATGGCTGATCGCGCCTGTTTAGGGGGAACGTTATCGGGTCGTGCTAAGATCGACGTCCCGATCAGCGGAGTTGTGCTTGAGTCATCGACAACACGATTTGAGTAAGCGATATCCTAAGGACATGAAACTCATCCCAACCATTTTATGCGGCGGCGCCGGTTCGAGACTGTGGCCGGTGTCGCGCGAGTTGCACCCCAAACCGTTTATCCGCATGGGTGACGGGCAAAGCCTGTTGCAAAAAGCGTTTTTGCGCGGCGCGGTGTTGCCCGATGTAGCGCAAGTGCTGACGGTGACCAATCGCGAACTGTTATTCAAAACCAAGGACGAGTTTCAAGAGGTCAACAAGGGCGGCGTGCCAACCTCGTTTATTTTGGAGCCGTTCGGGCGCAATACCGCCGCGGCGATTGCCGCCGCCGCGCGCCATGTGGCGAACGTGCACGGCAACGATGCGCTGATGCTGGTGCTGGCGGCGGATCACTTGATCGTCGATCAAGCGGCGTTCGCCCAGGCGGTGGCCGCGGCGACGGCACTGGCGGCGCAAGGGCGCTTGGTGACCTTCGGCATCACGCCCGACCGGCCCGAAACCGGCTACGGTTATATCGAGGCCGAGGGCAACCAAGTGCTGCGTTTTGTCGAAAAACCCAACGCGGAAAAAGCCAAGGCCTATCTCGCCGGCGGCAAGCATTTGTGGAATTCCGGCATGTTTTGTTTTAGCGCGGGCGCGATTTTGCGCGAGATGCAAAGCCACTCGCCGGATATTTTATCGGCCACGGTGGCGTGCATGGCGCATTCGCCGGCGGTGGAAGGCAAGGGCTACGTGCAATTGGAACTGGACGCGGACACGTTCGCGAAAGCGCCCAGCAACTCCATCGATTACGCGGTGATGGAACATTCACGCGAGGTGTCGGTGGTGCCGTGCGATATCGGCTGGAGCGACATCGGCTCGTGGAGCGCGTTGGGCGATTTGGCTAAGGCCGATGCCGATGGCAATCGCACCGACGGCGAGGTGTATTTGCACAACGTCAAGAATAGCTATGTGCAAAGCAGCGGGCGCTTGGTGGGCGCGGTGGGCGTGGATAACCTGATCGTGGTGGAAACGCCCGACGCGGTGCTGGTGGCGGATAAGGCGCAGGCGCAGGATGTGGGCCGTTTGTATAACGACTTAAAGGCAAAGGGCCACGCGGCGCACAAGTTTCACCGCACCGTGCATCGGCCGTGGGGCACCTACACCGTGCTGGAAGAAGGCCCGCGCTTTCAGATCAAGCGCATCGTGGTCAAGCCCGGCGCGAGTTTGAGTTTGCAACTGCATCACCACCGCAGCGAGCATTGGGTGGTGGTGAGCGGCATGGCGAGCGTGGTCAATGGTGAGCAGGAATTTTTTGTGCGCGTCAACGAATCGACCTACATCCCCGCGGGCCACAAGCATCGCTTGTTTAACCCCGGCGTGGTCGATCTGGTGATGATCGAAGTGCAAAGCGGCGAGTATCTGGGCGAGGACGATATCGTGCGCTTTCAGGATGTCTACGGGCGTGCCTGACTTGGTGTTGGTTGGCCTTGAATGAACGACAGCGAGGCCATGCAAGCCGCGCTCGTGCTGGCGCGCGAAGCCGAGGCTGCCGGAGAAGTCCCGGTCGGCGCAGTGATCGTCAAAGACGGTGAGATCGTCGGTCGCGGCTACAACCAGCCGATTTCGCGGCATGACCCCACCGCCCACGCCGAGGTGATGGCGCTACGCGATGCGGCGAGTGTGCTTGGCAATTACCGCTTGCCCGATTGCGAACTTTACGTGACGCTGGAGCCCTGCTGCATGTGCGTTGGTGCGATCATCCATGCGCGCATCGCGCGCGTGGTCTACGGCGCGGCGGACCCCAAAACCGGCGCTTGTGGCAGCGTGGTCAATCTGTTCGCCGAGCCGCGGCTTAATTTTCATGCGCAGGTGTCGGGTGGGCTGCTGGCCGCCGAATCTGCCCAGCTTTTGCGCGCGTTTTTTGCACAGCGGCGTGGCAAGTATGAATAGTCTTTACATTAATATCGCGACGCAAACCCTTGTGTTGAAAGACGAAATAACTGGGATCGTGAAGGTCTATACGATCTCGACTGCAAAAAATGGTGCGGGCGAACAATACGGCAGTAATTGCACGCCGCGCGGCCACCACGTGGTACGCGCCAAAATCGGCGCCGGCTCGCCGGTGAACACCGTGTTTGTCGGCCGTCGTCCCACGGGTGAGATCTATAGCCCTGAACTAAAGCTGCAATTCCCTCAACGCGATTGGATTCTGACGCGCATTTTATGGCTCTCGGGGTGCGAGGTGGGGCGCAACCGGCTGGGCGATGTCGACACCATGCGGCGCTATATCTATATCCATGGCACGCCGCAGGCGATTCCCATGGGTACGCCGGCCTCGCACGGCTGCATCTTGCTGCACAACGCCGAAGTGATTGACTTGTTCGATTGCGTGGCAGTGGGTGATAAAGTAAATATTGAATAAAATCAATAAGTTATAAAAATATCCTTATTCTGCCGATAAACCGCCGTTACCCAACACCTGATTCTTGTAAAAGCTTTGTCGCAGCGCAGCGTTTTTATTGTGCAAAGCATCAAATTGGGCTAAATTGTGCGCTGCAACTAACGAATTTGGGACGGGCAATGCGGCTAAAAGACAAGGTATCCATCATCACCGGCGCAGGGCGGGGTATAGGCCAGGCGACGGCGCTAAAGTTCGCGCAGGAAGGCGCCAAGGTGGTGGTGTGCGATCTGACCGAGGCATCGATCGCCGACACGGTGCGGCTTTGCGAACGCGCGGGCGCGCCGACGCTGGGGGTGGTGGCCAACGTTACCGACATGGCGTCCTTGCGTGAAATGGTCAGCGCCACGCTCGACCAATGGGGCCGCATCGATTGCCTGGTCAACAACGCCGGCATCGTCGCCGATGCGCAGCTCAAAAACATGACCGAAGAGCATTTCGACCGCGTGATCGAGGTCAACTTAAAGGGCGTGTTCAACTGCACTAAGGCGGTGGTCGGGCCCATGCTTGAACAGCAATCGGGCGTGATTTTGAATGCCTCGTCCATCGTCGGTCTTTACGGCAACTTCGGCCAAACCAATTACGCCGCGGCCAAGTTCGGCGTCATCGGCATGGTCAAAACCTGGGCGCGCGAGTTGGGCCGCCGCGGCATCCGCGCCAACGCCGTGTGCCCGGGGTTTATTTCCACCAGCATCCTCGCCACCATCCCCGAAAAAGTGATCAAGGCGCTCGAAGACAAAGTGCCGATGGGGCGTTTGGGCAAGCCCGAAGACGTGGCGAATACGTTTGCGTTTTTGGCCTCCGACGAGGCGCAATACATCAACGGCGCGGTGATTGAAGTGAGCGGCGGGCTGGTCATCTGAGCGCGTTTCAGCCTGAGCGTTCGCTCATGGGCCCGCGGTGCGCCCAAGACGAATTTCAAGGCGTGATTGCGACCTTGAGGACCCCGTCACGCTGATTGGCGAACAGCTCATAGGCTTGGACGATTTGATCGAGCTTGAAGCGGTGCGTGACCAGCGGTTTGAGATCAACACGTCCGGATGCGACCACGTTTATCAAACGCCGCATGCGCTCCTTACCGCCGGGGCACAGCGTTGTAATAAGCTTGTGATCGCCCAGGCCCGCAGCGAACGCGTCAAGCGGCAAAGTTAGCTTGCCGGAGTAAACGCCCAGACTGGAAAGTATGCCGCCGGGTTTCAGCACGCGCAAACAGCTTTCGAAGGTTTGTTGTGTGCCAAGCGCTTCGATTGCCACATCGACTCCGCGGCCGTCAGTTAAACGCAGGATTTCCGCCACCGGATCAAGATTTCGGTAGTTGACGGTCACATCGGCACCGAGTTGTTTGGACATCGCCAATCGTTCCGCTACCCTATCCACGGTCACAATCAACGACGCTCCCTTGAGCTTCGCTCCCGCAGTCGCGCATAAACCTATCGGCCCCTGCGCGAATATGGCAACGCTGTCGCCGATCTTGATCTGCCCGTTTTCCGCGCCGCCAAAGCCCGTGCTCATAATGTCCGGGCACATCAACACCTGTTCGTCTGACAAGCCTTGCGGTACCGGCGTCAAGTTTGCCGTTGCGTTCGGCACTAGTACGTATTCGGCTTGGCAACCGTCGATGGTATTGCCCAAACGCCAGCCACCCATCGCCTTGCCGCCGCATTGCGCCTGATGGCCGTCAAGGCAAGAGGTGCATTGTCCGCATGGCGTGATCGCACCGACAATCACCCGTTGCCCTTCGCGGCAGCCAGTGACCGCCGCGCCGAGTTTTTCGACCACGCCGACCGGTTCGTGCCCAACGATGCGGCCGCGCTCGACCGGGTATTCCCCCTTCAGGATATGCACATCCGTGCCGCATATAGTCGTAGTGGTGACGCGTACCAAGGCGTCGCCAGGGCCCACGTCAGGCACGGGTTTTTCATCCAACACAATGCGGCCGGGCTCGACGAACACAGCCGCTTTCATTTTTTGCGTCATGGTCAATAAACTCCAATCGACAACGAGTATGGGGGGTATAGTGCGTTAGGCGCCGTGCCACGGGTTTGATAAAGATCAAGCCTTGACCACGCGGTGGGAACGGGACTCATGGGTACCCGGTTTTCCCGCAGGAAGGTCCACGTAAATGATCTGTCGAGCAAAGCCCAGCATACTTGGCATGGCACTACACGCGCTGAGTTTGTTACGCTTGGCACGCAACCAAACAAGTTTTAGGAGCGCCGCCCCTTCAAGCTTACGGCTTGCGATGGCACAGCGCGATTTTGGTTGTGTTCGGCCACGCCTGGCCGAAACGCTGCGCGCTAAGCGTCGAACAACGCGGCAATTTTCGCGCGATCAGGTGTGCTGAGCGCGCCGCGCTCGGTAATCAGCGCGCTCACCAAATCCGCCGGCGTTACATCGAACACCGGATTTTTCACCGCAACGCCGGCGGGCGCCCATTGCGTGCCGCCGTAGCCCAATACTTCCTCGGCGGCGCGTTCCTCGATCGGAATCGCCTCGCCGTTCACCGTGGCGCGGTCGATGGTCGATAACGGCGCCGCCACATAAAACGGGATGTCGTGCCGCCGCGCCAGCACCGCCACGGTGTAGGTGCCGATTTTGTTGGCGACGTCGCCGTTGGCGGCGATGCGGTCGGCGCCGACGATCACCGCGTCGATCTCGCCGCGGTGCATCAGCAGGCCCGCCGCGTTGTCCGCGATCAACGTCACGGGGATGCCGTCTTGTTGCAGCTCCCACGCGGTCAAGCGCGCGCCCTGCAGAAACGGACGCGTTTCATCGGCGTAGACTTCGATGCGTTTGCCGGCTTCAATCGCGGAGCGAATGATACCGAGAGCAGTGCCGTGGCCGGCGGTGGCGAGCGCACCGGCGTTGCAATGTGTGAGCACGCGAGCGTTGTTCGCCAACAGCGCCGCACCGTGTGCGCCCATCGCGCGGTTCAACCGCACATCTTCGTCGGCGATGGCGTGTGCTTCGGCGAGCAGGTCCGCGGCGATGGCCGGCAGCGCGTGGTCGAACGACGCATCGAGCCGCGCGCGCATGCGATTCAGCGCCCAAAACAAATTTACCGCGGTGGGGCGGCTTGCCGCGAGTATGCTCATTGCGCGATCGAGTCCCGCGATGAACGCATCGCGTGCCTGGTGTTGCAAGCGCAACGCTTCCAGCGCCACGCCGTACGCCGCCGCGCAGCCGATCGCCGGCGCGCCGCGCACGACCAACTGGCGTATCCCTTGCGCTACGTCGGCGGCGTTGTTGTATCGCAAGTAATCGACGCGCAGCGGTAGCGCGCGCTGATCGAGCAATTCCAGCGCGCCATCGATCCACCGTAAGCTATTGATTTTATTCATATTTTATTTATGCCGCGCGCGCTGTGTAACCGCCGTATTCAAATTCGGCGAGCGCAATCGCCGCCGCCGGCGCCGAACGATAACGGCCGTGGCTGCTGGCGCGCGTGATGATGGCGATGTCGTGCTGATACATTTGCGCCGCGATGCGTGCTTCGCGCTCGGTAGTGCCAAAGGCGCATAAGCCAAACGCCGGGTCGAGTGCGATGCGCGGCGCGGCGTCGATCAACGAGCTGTGCGTTTTGCCGAGGTGGGTGTCGAGATACTCGCGATAACGCGCGGCGTAACCGGCCACGTCGCGCCCAATGAGCGGTACGCGCTTGGTGTAAACCGCGTGTTGCGGGGTGGCGGGGCCTTGTTGCGAGATTTGTGCGAGATCGGGGCGTTGCGCGTAGGCGATGGTCGGGGCATCGCCGATAACGTGACGCACGAGCGCAGTGCCGGCAATCGCGTTGATCTCGGTGTGTAAGGCATCGAGTGTTTGCGTGTCGGGTGCGGCGGCAACCGGCGCGGCTTCGGGCAGGCGCCAGGCGTTGCGCGCTTTCAAAAATTCTTCCGCGAAAGTCACCAGCTCGATCATGTTTTCATAGGCCGTGCGCGCATCGTTGCCGAAGGCCACCACGCCATGAAACGCCAGTATCAAGCCGATGGTGTTCGCCATGCCACGTGCGCGAAACGTATCCAGGCATGCGCGTGCCAAGGCGTGACCGGAATGCTGATACGGCACCAGCGGCGCGCGCACGCCGTAGACTTCGGCGTGCACGGCTTGAATGTTGTCGACGTTCAGCGCGGCGAGCACACTGTCGGCATGGGTGTGCTCGACGAGCGCGAAGGGCAGGCCCGCGTGCATCAGAGTTTCAATTGACGGTTTCAACGCCGGGCGGTGCAGCAAACCATCCTCGAGTGCGCGCATCATGCCGGCATTGTCCAGAGGGGGTTGTTCCAGCACGCGCAACACCGAGTCGAGTCTTAACGGGGTAAAGGTTTGTTCGGTGGCTTGCGCCAGATCGCTGACGGTGCCTTTGACGTAGAGCACGCACCCGCTCTTTGCTTCGCGTTTTAGCGAGGTGTTGCCGCCGCCGTGCAGCACCAGCGTCGGGTCGCCGCCCAGCAGCCGCGAGGCGTAGGCGCGCAGCGCCAATGGGCTATCGCAGTGCGCGGCGTCAATGTCGTTCCACAGGCTTTGCATGCGCCGATTATAATCGGCGGCATGCAGGATACTTTTCGCTTCAACGTGCGCCGTGCCGATTGGCGCGCGGATGGCCCGCAATTGTCGGCGATCCGCCGCGCGGTGTTTGTGATCGAGCAGCGAGTGCCCGAACACGAGGAATGGGATGGCCTGGATGAATCGTGCCGGCACGTCATCGCGCTCGCCGCCGAGGGCAGCGCCATCGGCACCGGGCGTTTGCTGCCCGACGGACGCATTGGCCGCATGGCGGTGTTGGCGCCGTGGCGCGAACGCGGCGTGGGCAGTGCGCTGCTGCGCGAGTTGATCGCGCTTGCGCGCGAGGCCGGGTTTCGCGAAACACGCCTGCACGCGCAAACGCATGCGCTGGCGTTTTACCGCAAGCACGGTTATGTGGCGCACGGCGAACAATTCTTCGAAGCCAATATCCCGCACTACGAAATGCGGCTTACGCTGTTAGCGGGTTAACTTAAAGCGCCGTGTGACTTCACCGGTGAATTTGCCCAGCGGCCCGAAGCTGCGTTCGCTGTAAGTGACCTCGCCACCGCGGTGCACCAGGATCACCGTGCTCGCGCGCGTGCCGTAACGCGCATCGGCCGCGATGAATTTCGGGCCCAATTGTTTTTCGCGCGCGACGCCGACACCGGTGTCGGGCAGCGCGTGCTCGGCGGCGATGGCGCGGTCGGCGAGCATTTGAAAAAACGCTTCCGGCTGTAGCGGCGCGCGCGCCGTCAGCAGCGCGGCAAGTTCGCGCCGGCCGTCGCTGACTTTAGGCCATGGCGTGTCGAGCAAGTGGTTGCTCAAGCCGTGCACGCCAGGGGTGACGGCGTTCACCGTTTGTGCGTAGTTCGAAAAAAACCACAAATCATTCAAGTTGCCGGCGAGCGTGCCAAAGCCCGCGTACTCGGTTTGACGCGCTTTAACCGCTTGCAAGTACGCCAAAGCCGATTCGTTGCCGGTGAGATATGCGCCAACCAGCTCGCCGCGCGAACGCGGCGCCGCGCCTTTCGGATAGCCGTCACGAAAATTGGTCACCGCGGCGAAACGCCCCGTCAACGTAAGCCCCATCCACGCGCCGCCCATTTCCAGATCGCGCCCGCCGTACACCTGCGGGTGGTCGCGCCAAAACGCGGCGGGGGCGCTAGCGCGTGCATAGGCCTCGTCGCGGTTGGCGGCGACCACCAGCGGATAGTCGGCGTTCGCCTGAAATCCAAATAAAATCAAGCACATATGATTATTCTATGGGATATGGCAAGGTGCTGATTTGCAGTGGCGGCCCGTCGCGGGCTTGCCAGTGCACAGTGGCTTTGCCGATGTCGCCTGCTTGCACCACGGCGAGCAGTTCGTGCTGATCGGGCGGGTGACTGACCACGCTCACCACCATGCCGCTGGCTTGATCACCGAACGCGGCGGAATAAAGTTTGTCGCCGGGCGCCGGCGCTACAGTCGATTGCAGGCTTGCGCGCACCATGCGTTGCTTGACACGGCCCAGATAGCGCGTGCGCGCGACGATTTCCTGGCCCGGATAACAGCCCTTGTCGAAACTCACCGCGTGGATCAAATCAAAATTCACCGTCTGCGGCACGAATTGTTCCTGGGTCGCGGCGAGCACTTGCGGCACGCCGGCGGCGATGTCATGCGCGCGCCACAGCGTTTCGCTGCCAGCGCAGGCGTGCGCCGCAAGCTGGCTTTGTATCTCGTTTGCCGTGGTGGCGGCGGCGATGATGAGACAACGGTCCACCGGCAGCCTGATCACGCTAAGGTTTGCGCCGTGCACCACCACGTGCGGTGCGGCCGGCGCGCTCACGCCCAGCGCGGCGAGCAGCGCGCTGGCGTGCGTGCCGCTGAGGCCGAACAGTACGTGTTCGGCGCTGACATCCAACGCTTTCACTTTGGCGCGTAGTATGTACATCGCCAGGCGCTTGCGTATCGGCTCGCACAGTTCGCGCGGCAGCATCGCGTAGTACGCCCCCTCGCGCTGCCATAATAAAAACGCGGTCAGCAGCCGCCCCTTGGGGTTGCAATATCCGCTGTATTGGCTGCGCGTGTCGCTAAGCGCCGCGACGTCGTTGGTGAGTTGGCCTTGCAAAAAGGCTTGCGCATCGGGCCCTTCGAATCGCAGCACGCCCGATGAGCCGATGGTGCACCACTGTAGATCAGTTGCCACGGCAAAAAAAGTAACGGCTTTCACTCAAAGCGGGCATTGTATCCGACGCCTTCTTGCCGTCGAGCGCATAAAAAAATATATAATAAAATCAAATACTTGCATAATAATGCCAGCACGCGAACCTGAACCCACGTGGATACTGCGGCGGCGTATGATGAAGCCCATTGCAAGAGCGCTGCGGAGGCGGATGGTGCATGGGTGGTGGCGGGTGATGATGGCGTGCGCGCTGGCGTGGCCATGTGCGGCGCACGCGGGCGTACCCGAAGGTTTCGACGCATTTAACAACGGCCGTTACAGCGAAGCGCGGCGCGAGCTTACGCGCCCGGCGCAAAACGGCGATGCGCAAGCCATGGCCTATCTGGGCGAGATGTTGATGCGCGGCTGGGGCGGCGCGCGCGATGAGCTAAAGGCGCGCGAATACATCCTGAAGTCGCACGCGGATCAGAACGTGCGTGCCGCTTACTTGCTGGGCACCATGCACCTTAACGGTAACTTGGTGGCGCGCGACGAGGCCAAGGGTGCGCAACTGGTGTACCACGCGGCGGAGCAGGGCGAGGCTACCGCGCAAACGCTGGTGGGCGTGTGGCTCGCCAACGGCGCGCAGGGCTATGCCCAGGATGAGGCGCTTGCCTTGACCTGGTTTAAAGCCGCCGCCGCGCAAAACGACGCCGCGGCGATGGGGTGGATCGGCCATTTTACCGAGCAAGGCAAGGCCGGCATCGCGCGCGATGACCTGGTCGCGCTCGATTGGTACAAAAAAGCCGGCAATCTGGGGCATGCGGCGAGTCTCACCGCCGCCGGGCGCATCTACGCGCTGGGGCGCGGGGTCGCGGCCGACGGTGCGGAAGCGCTGCGCTGGCTGCGCCGCGCGGCGGCGGTCAGTCACTACGAAGCGTTTCAGTGGATCGCCAACGTCTATGAATGGGGGCGCGGTGGTGTGCCCAGAAATCCTGTGCAGGCCTACGCGTAATACGCGGCGATTCCAGGCAATGCCGATGCGCAGGTGGTGAAAAACGCCGCCGCGGGCAAGGCGCGGATGACCAAAATACTGGCAGCCAATGAACTGGCTGAAGCCGAAAAACACGCCAGGCAAGTGGCAGAGGCGAATACCGCGAACATACTGGCGGCGCGAGTCGCCAAACCGCCGGCCAGCAGCACGCCGCGCGCGGGTGTTTACGGCAGCGGCGTGGTGGTGAGCGAAGCAGGCGATATCGTCACCAACGAACACGTGATCAACAACTGCGCGCGCGTGCGCATCCAGCCGCTCGGTTTACCCGTCAAAGTGCTGGCGCGGGATGTGCGCAATGATCTCGCGCTGCTGCGCGCGCAAGGCGCGCAACTGCCGCCGGTCAAGCTGCGTGCCGGGCGCAATGTGCGCCTGGGGGATGACGTGATCGCGCTGGGTTATCCGTTAAAAGGCGTGTTGTCCTCCAGCGCGGTGGTCACCGCGGGTATAGTCAACGCGATGACGGGTGTGAACGACGATACCTCGGCGTTTCAGATTTCCGCCACCGTGCAGCCGGGTTCCAGCGGTGGGCCGATTTTCGACCGCAGCGGCAATTTGGTGGGCATCGTGCGCGCGCGTTTATTGTCGAGTGCGCAAGCCAATCCGCAAAACGTGAACTTCGGTATCAACCTCGCCACGGTCAGTAACTTTCTCGATTCGCATTCGGTCGATTACCAGAGCGCGCCGGCGGTGGCGAAGCCCGCCGACACCGCCGACTTGGTGGAACGCGCGCGTAAGTCTACCGTTCAGGTGGAGTGTTATTAGTGGGTTCGGCACCCGGCAGAGGCTTTGCCGTGGTTTCGCGCTCCACCACTTGATATTCACCATCCAGCGGCGCGCCGGTGCCGCCGTCGCCATCGCCACGCGCCTCGCGTTGCGCCAGTTCGCGTTTGAATTTGCGCAGTGTCCACCACACCCGCACGCCCACCACCAACGCGATTAACGCACCGGCGATGAGTGCCGCGGCGAGAAAGAAAAACGCCACGATCAGCAGCGCGACGGCCGCGATCGACAACATAATGCGCATAAGCCAGCTCGGCTTTTGCGGGGACTTCATGCGGTATTCGATGCGCATCCGTGGGTGACTCGGCTTAAGAACGTTGTGGCCATTGTGCTAAACCCGCTGCCGAAAGTCGATGCCATTATGGCGAAACTATTGCATTGCAAGGATGATTAACGCTACGAATCAGCCATGGCGCGCGAAAACCAGACACTTACCGTATTGTTTGCGGACATTTCGGAAAGTAGCCGTCTTTACAATCAACTGGGCGACGCCGAGGCACGCAGTTCGATCAATGCCACCCTCGAAGCGCTTGCCGGGCTGCTGCCGCGTTTTAAGGGGCGCTTGGTCAAAACGCTCGGCGACGCCATCATGTGCGTGTTCCCGGATGCCGCCAACGCGGTGAATTGCGCCACCGAGATGCAGGCGCTCACCAGCAACGATGCGCGGCCCGACACCCAACCCATCCGTGTGCACATTGGGCTGCATGCGGGCCCGGTACTGGTGGAAGACAACGACATCTTCGGCGACACCGTTAACGCCGCGGCGTTTTTGACCAATGTGGCGATGGCGGAGCAGATATTGCTTTCCGACGTCACGGAAAAAGATCTGCCGCCGCAGTTAAAGCCTTTCGTGCGGCCGCTGTTTCGCGCAACGCTCAAGGGCAGCTCCGGTGAATCGACGATCTACCAAGTGGTGTGGGCCACCGACAATCTCGAACTCACCGACATCAACCTGCGCGCCGCGCGCGTGTTGCCGGCCGATGCGGGGAGCCTCATCGTCGAACTTGAAGACCAGCGCGTGCGCGTGGATCGCTGGCATCCGCTACTGACGCTGGGGCGCGACGCCGAAAGCGATGTGGCGGTCAAGGACCAATTCGCTTCGCGCCGCCATTGTTCGATACGCTTGGTCCGTTCGAGTTTTTATCTGGTTGACCACAGCGTCAACGGCACCTATGTGACGTTTGCCAGCGGCGATGAAATTCACCTGCTGCGCGGCGAAATCGTGCTTGAGGGCTCCGGCGAAATCCGCCTGGGCCGCAGCCGCGCCGAGGGCGTGCAAAGCGTGGTGCTGTTCCGACGCGACCGGCGCTCGCAGTTCAGGCCGTAAGGCGGGCACGCGTTGTGAGCCACCGCCGGTAATTGCTGGCACTAAGCGCCCGACCCAATCCGAAAGCCTATGGTGGTTGCGCGACGCCAGCGATGACACAGTACGCGTAGGTTGGGCCGACGAATTAAGCCCAACACCATGGTTTCATCATGAGCGATCGTTGGACTTCGCTGCGCTCAGCCCAACCTAGGAACTGCGGGAGAGAGCGCGTATAGCGTGTATGCAGCGGAGCGAAATGCGGGGGCTTTGTTCCTGCAATCCGCTACGCTCCATGCTGGCTACGAACAGTCGCTTTGCGGATTCGCGAACTTCGGGTCGGGCTGCTTCCGGGCAGCGTCCGTTCGCGCGCGTCCCAATTTGTGCTTTTAGACGAAATGCCTAAGGAAGCGCTGAATAAGTCCCCGATTGCTCTGTAAACGCGAATCCCAGTGGTACGTTCTGATTGGGAGGACGTATTCGCGAGCCACGAGGCAAGACATGAAACAAATGACGCTGGCAGCAGTGAGCGGATTTGAAAAGCACAGCCGCGCCACGCGCAAGGCGTCGTTCCTGGCACGCATGGAAACGCTGGTGCCGTGGAGCGAGTTCTGCGCGTTGATCGAACCGCATTACCCGAAGACAGGCGCGGGCCGCCCGCCGATCGGCATCGAACGCATGCTGCGCATGTATCT
>Ga0194132_10005555_pt1 | contig 20291 bp, 22 predicted proteins | sample TA2KigOf80mmetaG_FD_148612 | JGI IMG/M metagenome (GOLD analysis project Ga0194132, IMG submission 148612) | Freshwater microbial communities from Lake Tanganyika, Tanzania - TA2015054 Kigoma Offshore 80m | ecosystem: Environmental > Aquatic > Freshwater > Lake | place: Tanzania: Lake... | reverse complement strand
GATCACGGTCTCCGAGGCGCGCGTCCAGACCTTGTCCTTCCAGCGCCGCGTGGTCAGCACGATGAGCCCGGTCGGCGTCTCCATCAGGTCCAAACGCGGGACCACCGTGAACACGCTGCCGAACGAAGCGGCGCCAGGGCGCGCATGCAGAAAGGCGGCGTGAACCGGATCGATGCCGTTCTCGTGCGTTTGTAGCCAATTGCAGTCGATCAGGATCGAGAACGTCGCCACCTTGGTATCGGGTTGGCCGGTCACATCGAAGACTGGCAGCGGCGGCTGCTCGGCCGGCGGGCCCATGTAGGCGAAAAACAGCCCGTCCAGCTCGCGCACCGGGTAAGCACCCTGGAAAACGCTCTCCTTGAGGCGGCTGTGCGGCGGCTCGCCGGGCGTCTCCAGGCAGGTGCCGTCCACGTCCCACGTCCAGCCGTGATAGCAGCAGCGCAGACCGCGCGTCATCGGGATGCCGTACTCGAGCGAGGTGCCGCGGTGCGCGCAATGGCGGTGCAGCAGGCCGGCCCGCCCGCTCTTGTCGCGAAACAACACCAAATCCTCGCCAAGAATACGGATCAGGAGTGGCGCGTCGCCCAGTTCGGACGCCATTGCCACCGGATGCCAGAAGCGGCGCAGGTACTCGCCGCCGGGCGTGCCAGGGCCGACACGCGTTAGCTCATCGTCCGTCGTAAGGCCGCGCGGCTGATGGTAGCCGCCATAGGGGCGGCGCCAGGGACGCTCCACTGTATTCATCGCACTCCTCCCGGTCGACGCAGGTTCGCCGACATCCGCCGTATGACCGCCCGGCGAGCCGGATTCACCCGGTGGCCGGCCCCTCGGACCGAGACTGACGCCAAGGAAAGGCATTGGCAAGGCCGCTACTCACAGAAGCGGCCGGACGCCTGGGCTCGCCGGCGCGAAGCGCTCGCGCGAGGAATGCCCTCCGGCCGCGGGTTCAGTCGCTGGGCTTGACCAGCGCGTGCTTTTTCCGGCCGGCCGAAAGTTTGATGACGCCGGTGCCGGCGGCCGCCATGGTGATCGGTGCGTTTTCGTCCTGGATCACGGCGTCGTTGACGCGGGCGCCGCTGCCCCGGATCAGGCGCCGCGCCTCGCCGCCCGAGGCGCACAAGCCGGCGCGCCGGAAGAGCTCGTAGGCGGCGATCCCGGCCACGAGTTCCGCTCGCGGCACGACCACGGTCGGGAGCGCATCGCCGAGCCCGCCTTCTTCGAAGGTGCGGCGCGCGGTTTCGGCCGCCGTCGCCGCCGCCGCCTCGCCATGGCAGAGCGCGGTGGCCGCGGTCGCAAGCGCCTTTTTGGCATCGTTCAACTCGGCGCCTTCGAGCGTTTCGAGGCGCGCGACTTCGTCGAGCGGCAGTTCGGTAAAGAGCCGCAGGAACCGGCCGACGTCGGCGTCCTCGGTGTTCCGCCAGAACTGCCAATAATCGTGGGGCGAGAGTTTATCGGCGTTGAGCCAGATCGCGCCCTTGGCGGTCTTGCCCATCTTGGCGCCGGCCGCGGTGGTGATGAGGGGCGTGGTCAGCCCGAACAGCGCGCGATTGTCGACGCGGCGTCCGAGTTCGACGCCATTCACGATGTTGCCCCACTGGTCGGAGCCGCCCATCTGCAAGATGCAATTGTGCCGTCGTGCCAATTCGAGAAAATCGTAAGCCTGCAGCACCATGTAGTTGAACTCGAGGAAACTGAGCGGTTGCTCGCGCTCGAGCCGGAGCTTGATGCTGTCGAAGGTGAGCATCCGGTTGATCGAAAAATGGCGCCCGAATTCGCGCAAGAACGGCACGTATTCGAGATGGTCGAGCCAGTCGGCGTTGTTGACCATGACCGCGTCGGTCCGGCCGTCGCCGAAGCGGAGGTAGCGGGCAAAGACCTGCTTGATCCCGACCATGTTGGCGGCGATATCGGCATCGGAGAGCAGTTGGCGCGCCTCGTCCTTGCCCGAAGGGTCGCCGACCTTCGTGGTCCCGCCGCCCATCAGCACGATCGGTTTGTGCCCGGTCTGCTGTAGGTTGCGGAGCAGCATGATCGAGACGAGACTGCCGACATGGAGACTGGGCGCGGTGCAGTCGAAGCCGATATAGGCGGTGATCGTTCCCTTTGCAGCGGTCGCGTCGAGCGTCTCGACGTCGGTCACTTGGTGGATGTACCCGCGCGCGGACACGCGGGCGAGAAAGTCGGACCGGGGCGTTGGCATGGCTGATCGGCGGGTGCGGCGCACGGCGCGCGGGCGGAAACGTGAGCCCGGCCATAGCACACCGTTCGGGGAGCGGCAACGAAGCCGCCCGGTCCTCACCGCGCTCGGGCTGATGAGCGGAACCTCGGCCGACGGGATCGATGTCGCGATCATCGAGACCGATGGTATCGACGTTTTCGGCCTCGGCCCTTGCCTCACGGTCCCTTATCCGCCGGCCCTCCGACGCCGCATCATGGCGACTTACGGAGCCGCACGCGCGCCCGCCGCAGTGATCGAGGAACTGACCCGCGCCCATGCGGCAGCAATTCGACTCTTAGTTAAGAGAAGATATTTAAAGCATTCAAAAATATATATTATCGGCTTTCACGGTCAGACCATCCTGCATCGGCCGCAGGATCGGGTGACGGTCCAGATCGGCGACGGCGCGCTGCTCGCGCGGTTGACCGGGACCACGGTCGTCAACCGCTTCCGTGATGCCGACGTTGCCGCCGGCGGCGAAGGCGCGCCACTGGTACCGCTCTATCACGCCGCGCTCGCGCGTCGGGCGGCGCGGGACGGCCGGCTCGAGCTCCCGGCCGCGATCGTCAACATCGGCGGTGTTGCCAACGTCACCTATGTCGGTGCCGCCGGCGCGCACGAACTGATCGCGTTCGACACCGGCCCCGGCAACGCGTTGATCGACGATTGGGCGCGCGCGACCAAGGGGCTCGCGATGGACCGCGGCGGTCGCCTCGCGGCGGCTGGAACGGTCGACCGGCGCGCGCTCGATCGCCTGCTCGCGCACCGCTATTTCCGCCGCCGCCCGCCGAAATCGCTCGACCGCGACGCCTTTTCGCTAGCGCCGCTCGCGGACCTGAGCGCCGCCGATGGCGCGGCGACGCTCACCGCCTTCACGGTGCACGCGATTGCCGGCGCCGCCTGTCACTTTCCGGAGCCGCCCAAACGTTGGCTGGTCGCCGGCGGCGGCGTCGCGAATCCGACACTGATGCGGGGGCTCGCGAACGCGGTGGGGGAGGTAGCTCCGGTCGAAGCGCTGGGGTGGCGGAGCGACGCGCTCGAAGCCGAGGCGTTTGCCTATCTTGCGGTCAGGAGCTTACGCGGCCTGCCGCTCTCGTTGCCTTCGACCACCGGCGTGCCGCGGCCGATGACGGGTGGCGTCATCCATTCGCCGCCGCGAGCCGGTTCTTTCCGGTCGCTGCGACCACGTAGTCGTCGACCGCACTCGCCAGTTCGTCGAGCCGGTCCTCGAAAAAGTGGTTAGCCCCCGGGATCTTGTGGAACGTAACCTTGATGCCTTTCTGCGCCGCGAGCTTGTCGGCGAGCTTGTTGACGTCGGCTTCGGGCACGAGATCGTCGGCAGTGCCGTGGACGATCAAGCCCGATGACGGGCAGGGCGAGAGGAAACCGAAATCGAAACGATTGGTGGGGGGCGCGATCGAGACGAAGCCGTCGATTTCGGGCCGCCGCATCAGGAGCTGCATGCAAATCCAGGCCCCGAACGAGAAACCGCCGACCCAGCACGCCGACGCGTTGGGATTGAAGGTCTGTAGCCAGTCGAGCGCCGAGGCTGCATCCGAAAGTTCGCCCTGGCCGCCGTCGTAACTGCCTTGGCTGCGGCCGACGCCGCGGAAATTGAAGCGCAACACCGAAAAACCGCGTTTCGCAAAGACTTGGTACAGCGAATAGACGACCTTGTTTTTCATCGTCCCGCCGAACTGCGGGTGCGGATGCAGAATCAACGCGATCGGCGCGTTGGCGTGGCGGCCATGCTGGTAGCGGCCTTCGAGGCGGCCGTCGGCGCCGTTGATCAGGACTTCGGGCATTGGTTCGTTGGTTGTGGATAGGGCTGGGTGGCCCGTTATATAAGATTGCCCCTCGCTTCGCCCACCGTTATCGACGCCGGGCAAAAACCGACGAATACCGGGACAAGGGCGCCAGAAACGTTTAAGCAGGAGACAACATATTATTTAATAACAATAGGTTATACCATTATCTCATAGTTGAGTAATTCGCGGGGTTTTGCCTTGACGCGGCGCCCTCGAGCCTCTACTTAATTTGAACAGTCGGAGGTAAGCGCGTGGCGTGGTGGCAGCGCATTCGCGAGGATATCGACGCGGTCTGCGAACGCGACCCGGCCGCGCGTTCGCGTTTCGACGTCGTCTTCAGCTACCCCGGCTTCCACGCGCTCGTTATTTACCGCCTTGCTCACGCGGTGTGGGGGGCGCGGCTCTACTCCCTCGGCCGCTGGCTTTCGCACCTCGGCCGGTTCCTGACCGGGATCGAGATCCATCCCGGCGCCACCATCGGCCGCAAGCTTTTCATCGATCACGGCATGGGCGTAGTGATCGGCGAGACGTCGGCGATCGGCGACAATGTCACGCTTTACCAGGGCGTGACCCTGGGCGGCGTTTCGCTCAATCCCGGCAAGCGGCACCCGACGCTCGATCACGACGTGATCGTCGGCGCCGGCGCCAAGGTGTTGGGTCCGATCACGATCGGCGCGGGCGCTCGCATCGGTTCGAATGCGGTGGTGGTCAAAGACGTGGCGCCGGCCACCACCGTGGTCGGGATTCCGGCGCGCCCGGTCGCGACTGCGGCACGCGCCGAAGAACGCCCCGGCTTCGCCGCCTACGGCATTTCGAGCGAAGGGCTCTCCGACCCGGTTGCGCGCGCGATCGAAACCCTGATCGACCGCGTGCAGACGTTGTCGGCCCGGGTCGCGAGCCTGGAAGAGGAACTGGCCCGGCGCCACGATTCGCCGGGCGAGGTCGCCCATCAGGATCGAGGCGAGGATGCGCGCAGTCGCGGCGACATGCCCGGCGTGCGCGGTTGACGATGATGTGACCGAAGGAGCAGGCCTGTGAAACTCAGCACCAAGGGACGTTATGCCGTGATGGCGATGGCCGATCTCGCACAGCACAGCGTCGAGGGGCCGGTCTCGCTCGCGGAAATATCCGACCGTCAGGACATTTCGGTGTCCTACCTCGAACAACTATTCGCCAAGCTTCGCCGCCACGGCATCGTCCGTAGCGTGCGCGGGCCCGGCGGCGGCTACGTTCTCGGCCGCGTTCCGGCGGAAACGCGGGTCTCCGATATCGTGCGCGCGGTCGACGAACCCTTGAAACAGACCCGCTGCATCGCCGGGTCGCCCTCGGGCTGTGTCGGCGATCAGGGTCGCTGCATTACCCACGATCTGTGGGAAGAGCTCGGCAACCAGATTCACTTGTTCCTGAGCTCGGTAACGCTTGCCGACGTGATCGAGCACCGCATTCTGGGGCGGAGCGGCGCGATCCACCGCGAGCTGTTCGCGCCCCGCGTCGGCGCCGCCTGACCGAACGCCCGTGACCGAACTACTCACCTATCTCGATTACAACGCGACCGCGCCGGTCCGGCCGGAGGCGGTCGCGGCCATGGCCGAGGCGCTCGGCGCCGGCGGCAATCCGTCCTCGGTGCACGGCGCCGGCCGCTTGGCGCGGCGGGCGGTCGAGAACGCACGCGAGCGGATCGCGGCCGCGGTCAACGTCGACCCCGCGCACGTCGTCTTCACCAGCGGCGGCACCGAAGCCAACAACCTGGCAGTCGCCGGCTTTCCCGGACATCACCTGGTGATCTCGGCGATCGAGCACGGGTCGGTCATGGCGCCGGCCCTGATGTTCGATCCGCACGCGACGATCGTCGCAGTCGACGCCGACGGCGTCCTCGACTTGAGCGCGCTCGAACACGCGCTCGCGGCGACGCCGATACCGGCGCTGGTGTCGGTCATGCTCGCCAACAACGAGACCGGCGTCATTCAACCGGTCGCCGCCGCGGCGCGCATCGCCCACCGTTTCGGCGCACTGCTTCACTGCGACGCAGTCCAGGGCCTCGGGAAGATCCCGGTCGATATCGCTGCGCTCGGCGCCGATTTCGTCACGCTTTCCGCCCACAAGCTCGGCGGGCCGCTCGGGGCCGGCGCGCTCGTCCTCGCCAACGGTGCCGCGCCCAGGCCGCGCGCGCTGGGTGGTGGCCAGGAGCGCGGACGCCGAGCCGGCACCGAAAACGTGCCGGCGATCGTCGGCTTTGCGGTCGCGGTCGAGCGCGCGCGCGCCGACGGCGCAGCGATCCCGACCATCGCCGCGCTGCGCGACGACTTGGAGCGCCGCATCCTGGCGGCGGCCCCGGGTGCCCGCGTGATCGGCGCCGGTGCGCCGCGCCTTCCCAACACCTCTTGCTTGGTCATGCCCGGGGTCGCGAACGAAACCCAGGTGATGGCGCTCGATCTCGCCGGCATCGCCGTCAGCGCCGGTGCCGCCTGTTCGTCGGGCAAGGTCGCTCGCTCGCACGTGCTGGCGGCGATGGGGCTCGACGATGCGATCGCGGGATCGGCGATCCGGGTGAGCCTTGGCTGGCGCAGCAATGCCGCCGACATCGATCGCCTGGTCGCGGCCTGGACCGAACTCTATGCGCGAACGCGCGCCAAGCGCGCGCCGCGGGCGGTGGCGAATGCGTGAGGAACGAAGCATGAGCGTGGAGCGGAGCGCGAGCGCGGGGGCACGAGCCAATATCCGACTCCCGATCTACCTCGACTACCAAGCGACCACGCCGATGGATCAGCGCGTGCTCGATCGCATGCTGCCGTATTTCGTCGAGAAGTTCGGCAACCCGCATTCGCGCAGCCACAGCTATGGCTGGGAAGCCGAGGAAGCGGTCGAGAAGGCGCGCGAAGAAGTAGCGGCGATCATCGGCGCCGATCCGCGCGAGATCGTGTTCACCTCGGGCGCCACCGAATCCAACAATCTGGCGCTCAAGGGCGTTGCGCATTTTTACAAGGACCGCCGGGACCACGTTGTCACCGTCACGACCGAGCACAAATGCGTGCTCGACACCTGCCGCCACCTCGAGCAGGAGGGGTTCAAGATCACCTACCTTCCGGTCGGCACCAACGGCTTGATCGACCTCGCGACGCTCGCGGCCGCCGTCACCGACAAGACCGCGATCGTCTCGGTGATGGCGGTCAACAACGAGATCGGCGTCATTCAACCGATCGCCGAGATCGGCGCGATCTGCCGCGCCAAGGGCGCGTTCTTCCATACCGACGCCGCCCAGGCGGTCGGCAAGATTCCGTTGGACGTCGAGGCGATGCAGATCGACCTGATGTCGATCTCCGGCCACAAGATTTACGGACCCAAGGGCATCGGGGCGCTCTATGTGCGGCGCTCGAAGCCGCGCGTCCGCCTCGAAGCCATGATCAACGGCGGCGGCCAGGAGCGCGGCATGCGTTCGGGAACGCTGCCGACGCCGCTCTGCGTCGGCTTGGGCGCGGCGTGCGCGATCGCCAAAGCCGAAATGCCGGCCGAGGTCGAGCGCCTGCGCGCGCTCCGCAACAAGCTTTTGAACGGGATTCAGAAGGCGCTGCCCGAGGTGTTCCTGAACGGCGACCCCGAGCAGCGGATCCCGGGGAACCTCAATCTCTCGTTCGCCTACGTCGAAGGCGAGTCGCTGCTGATGGGGATCAAGGACATGGCGGTATCGTCGGGCTCGGCCTGCACCTCGGCCTCGCTCGAACCATCGTATGTGCTGCGCGCAATCGGGGTCGGCGAGGACTTGGCCCATACCTCGATCCGTTTCGGCCTCGGCCGGTTCACCACCGAAGCCGAGATCGACTATGCGATCAACACGCTGCGCGAGCACGTGACGCGGCTCCGGGCAATGAGCCCGCTCTGGGAGATGGTCCAAGAAGGCATCGACATTAAGTCGATCAAGTGGGCGGAACACTGATTGGCGCGGAATGGAACTGAACCGGACGTTGGCAAAAGGAGTAGGGTCATGGCGTACAGCGGCAAGGTGGTCGACCACTACGAGAACCCGCGCAATGTCGGTGCGCTCGACAAGAACGACGAGTCGGTCGGTACCGGCTTGGTCGGCGCGCCGGCGTGCGGCGACGTGATGAAGCTGCAGATCAAGGTCGGTGCCGACGGCATTATCGAAGATGCCAAGTTCAAGACCTTCGGCTGTGGCTCGGCGATCGCGTCCTCGAGCCTGGTGACCGAGTGGGTCAAGGGCAAGTCGATCGACCAAGCGGCGACCATCAAGAACACGCAGATCGCCGAGGAGCTGGCGCTGCCGCCGGTGAAAATCCACTGCTCGGTGCTGGCCGAGGATGCGATCAAGGCGGCGATCGCCGACTATCGCACCAAAAAGGGCAGCGGCGGTCCCGCCGCCGCCTGACGCCGAGGAACGACGCGAACCGGTAGAAAGGACGCCATGGCATTCGGATCAGTGATGAAGGTGACCGACGCGGCGGCGGAGCGGGTCAAAGTCCTGCTCAGCAAGCGCGACAAACCGGCGGTCGGCGTTCGCATCGGCGTCCGCACCGCGGGCTGCTCGGGGCTTTCCTATACGCTCGAGTATGCCGACGCGAAGAACAAATTCGACGAAGTGGTCGAGGAGAAGGGCGTCACCATCCTGATCGATCCCAAGGCGACCATGTTCCTGATCGGCACCGAGATGGACTACGTCGAGGAAAAACTGAAGTCGGGCTTCGTCTTCAAGAACCCGAACGAAAAAGGCCGGTGCGGCTGCGGCGAGTCGTTCCACGTTTGAACGCGGACCGGTGCGGCAAGGGCGGCGGGCGGGCGACCGCCCGCTTTGCATATGGGCAGGACGTGAGCGAGCGGAGCGGAACCAGAGACGGACCGGTGCGCGCGTGCTGGTCGTGCCACGGGCAGACCGCGGCGAGCGCCGTGTTCTGCCCGACCTGCGGCGTGGTGCTGCCGCCGGCCGTGCTCGACCACTTCGCCCATTTCGATCTCGCCCGCGGCTACGACATCGATCTCGTCGAACTCGATCGGCGCTACTTCGCCGCGCAACGCCAGCTCCATCCCGACCGCTTCGCCACCAAGTCGGCGACCGAGCGGGCCCATTCGCTGGCCCATGCCACCGACTTGAATCGCGCCTACGAGACCTTGAAAGATCCGCTCAGGCGCGCCGTCTATCTGCTCGAACTCGCCGGCATCGATGTGACCGGCGAAACCAAGACCAGCGCCGATCCGACGCTTCTAGCCGAGGTCATGGAGCGGCGCGAGGCGCTCGCCGACGCGACCTCGCCGAGCGAATTGGCTGCCGTCGTTGGCGCCGCCGAAGCCGAGGCCGAACGCTGCCGTACGGGGCTCTCGCCCGCGTTCGCCGCCGCGGACTGGGCCCGCGCCGCCCAGCTCACGCTCCGTTATACCTATCTCGCGCGCCTGCTCGACGAGGCCCGCGCCCGCCGCGGCCGGCCGGCATCGCCGCCCGCGTTCGCCGCCGCGCCCAAGTAAGCCGATGGTCCTCCTCGATATCCATGAGCCGGGCGAAACGCCGCGCCCGCACGAAGCGGACGACGCGGCCGTCGGCATCGACTTGGGTACCACCAATTCCTTGGTCGCCTACTCTCACGCCGGCAAACCCGAGGTGCTCCGCAACATCCACGGCGAGGGTCTGGTGCCATCAGTCGTGGCGTACGGCCGCGATGGCGAGGTGATCGTCGGCTATCAGGCACGCGATCACATGCTGGACGCGCCCGACCGCGTGGTGAGCTCGATCAAGCGGTTGATGGGCCGCGGCATCGAGGACGTCAAGGCGCTGGCCGGCACGCTCCCATTCGCGGTCGAACCTGGCCAGCAGGGCATGGTACGGATTCGGATCGGCGAGCGCGCGCTGACGCCGGTCGAAATCTCGGCCGAAATCCTGAAAGCACTCAAGAAACGCGCCGAAACCGGGCTCGAACAGCCGGTGACGCGGGCGGTGATTACGGTGCCGGCCTATTTCGACGACGCCGCACGCACCGCGACCAAGGACGCGGCGCGACTCGCCGGATTACAGGTGCTGCGGCTGGTGAACGAGCCCACTGCAGCCGCACTCGCCTACGGGCTCGACAAGGGATCGGAAGGCCTCTACGCGATCTACGACCTTGGCGGCGGCACTTTCGATGTCTCGATCCTCAAGCTCGACAAGGGCGTGTTCCAGGTGCTTGCGACCGGCGGCCACACCGCACTTGGCGGTGACGATTTCGACCACCTGATCGCCGAGCAGTTCCTGGTCGAGCGCGGCGAGACTAACCCCTCGATCGGTGCCGCCAAGGCCGCGCTCCGCGCCGCGCGCGCCGCCAAGGAAATGCTGACCGTGGCCGAGGCCGGGCGCTGGACCATCGACGTTGCCGGGCGCAAGAGCGAGCATGCACTCAGCCGCGCTGCGCTCGAGGCGATGATCACGCCGCTCGTCGACGAGACCCTCGCCATCGCCCAGCGCGTGATCGAGGACGCCAAGCTCGCGGCCGTTGACATCAAGGGGGTCGTGCTGGTCGGCGGCTCGACCCGGATCCCGCTGGTGCGGCGCAAGGTCGCGGCGCTGTTCGGCACCGAGCCCCTGGCCGATATCGATCCCGACGAGGTGGTGGCGCTCGGCGCCGCGCTTCAGGCCGAGGCGTTGACCGGCGGCTCGAACACGCTCCTGCTCGATGTGACACCGCTTTCGCTCGGTCTCGAGACCATGGGCGGCGTGGTCGAGCGCGTGATCGAGCGCAACACGCCGATCCCGGTCGCGCACGCGCAGGACTTCACCACCTACCAAGACGGCCAAAACGCGATGCTGATCCACGTCGTCCAGGGCGAGCGCGAGATGGTCGACCAATGCCGCTCGCTCGCTAAGTTCGTCCTCCGCGACATTCCACCGCTGGTGGCGGGCGCGGCGCGGATCAAGGTGACATTTGCGATCGATGCCGACGGTATCCTGACCGTCGCTGCGCGCGAGGAGACGACCGGCGCCGAGCAGCGGGTCGAGGTCAAGCCCTCCTACGGCCTCGCACCCGAGGACATGGAAGCGATGCTGAGGGCGGCGATGGAGCACGCGCGCGAGGACGTCGAGCTGCGGTTGCTCACCGAATCGCGGGTCGAGGCGCGCCGGGCTTGGCTGGCGCTGCGCGCGGCGCTCCAGGCCGACGGCGATCTCCTGGCGCCGATCGAGCGCCGCACGGTCGAAAACGCTTTGGCCGGGATCGAGCGCGCGATCGGATCCACGGACCGCGACATCATCGAAGGCTGGATCGAAAAGCTCGACGCCGAGACCATGTTCTTCGCCGAGCGGCGCATGGACCGCGGCATCCGCACCGCGCTCGCCGGCGTCGCGATCGACCGGCTCGAGCGCAACCTGGAGACCCCGGCACGGGGCGAGCCCGCGGCCGAGTAGCGACAGGCCGATGCCCAAGGTTACCTTCGTCAACAAGGATGGCTCCGAGACCACGGTCGACACCCCGGCCGGGCTCTCGCTCCTCGAGATCGCGCACAAGCACAAGATCGACGTCGAGGGGGCGTGCGAAGGCTCGCTCGCCTGCTCGACCTGCCACGTGATTGTCGATCCGGCGTTCTACGGCAAGCTGCCGGAGGCGAGCGAGGACGAGGAGGATATGCTCGACTTGGCGTTCGGCCTGACCCACACCTCGCGGCTCGGGTGCCAGATCATCGTCACCGACGCGCTCGACGGTTTGAAGGTCAAGCTCCCGGCCGCGACCCGCAACATGCAGGTGAAGTGATGGCGCTCCGCTGGACCGACGTCAACGACATCGCGATCGAACTCGAGGAGGCGCATCCCGAGGTCGACGTCGTCAACTTGCGCTTCACCGACCTCCACAAGTGGGTGATGGCGCTCCCCGGCTTCGCCGACGACCCCAACCGCTCGAACGAGAAGATCCTCGAGGCGATCCAGATGGCGTGGCTCGACGAGCGGAAATAATTCTCCCGGCGCGACCGACGCGCGCCGCCGCCGGGTTGTCGGGTTAGGGCGCGTTCAGCACCGGAAAAGCGCCGATGTAGCTCCGGTGGCTTATCAGCGTGCCGTTCCGCCAGAGGTGAAGATCGAGCGACGGCGGCTCGGCCACCGCGTAGGCGCGGCCTTCGAAGGCGAGCTGATACTGGTGCGCGGTCGAGGGTGCGACCGACGCGGGGACGCCCCCGATCCGTGCCGCGATCGGGCGATGGACGTGGCCGCAGACGACCCGCTCGACCTGAGGATGGCGTGCGAGGATCCTGGCGAACACTGCCGCGCCTTCGAGCGTGAGGCCGGGAGCGTCGAACATGGCGATTCCGGTCCGAAACGGCGGGTGGTGCATCAGGACGACGGTCGGCGTCCGTGGCCGCGCCGCGAGCGTGCGGTCGAGCCAGGCCAGGCGTTCCGGGCAGAGCGCGCCGCGGTCTTCGCCCGGCACCTGCGTGTCGAGCGCGATGAGCCGCAATTCCCAGTCATCGACCGCGTAGCACACGAACGGCCCGGCGCCGGCGCGCGCCGCGACCTCGGGAAATGCCGTCTTGAGGTTGGCGCGGTGATCGTGATTCCCGGGGATCGCGTAGGTCGGGATGGCTGCGAGCGGCGCCAGCAACTGGCGAAGGCGGCCGTATTCGACGGCGCTGCCGCGCTCGACGAGATCGCCGGTGAGGATGAGACAGTCGGGGCGGGGCGCGAGCGCCACGAGATGGCCGACGGCGCGGCCGAGCGCCTCCGAGGTGCCGTAGAGACGCTCGACCTTGTCCTCGGGCGGGCCGATGTGGAGGTCGGTAAGTTGCGCGATCAGCATGGCGGCGCCGATTGTCCCGTCAGACTCGCCCTTCGACAAGCTCAGGGCGAGTCTCTAAAAGACAGTCTATCGAACCGTGAGAGCGACCGGATCTTATGGCACGTTCCACCTTCATCGACGACGTGCTCGACCGCCTGGCGGTCTTGGACGTGCGGGCGCGCGGCATGTTCAGCGGGCACGGGCTCTATGTAGGACCGGTCATGATGGGAATGATCGTCGATGACCGGCTCTATTTTAAGACGGGCGCCACCAACCGCGCCGCCTACGAGGCGGCCGGCATGGAGCCCTACCGCTATGGTCGAAGCGGCGGCCGGCGGATCGCGATGTCCTACCATGAGGTCCCGCCCGCGGCGTTCGATGACCCCGAGATGATGCTCGAATGGGCGCGGGCCGCGCTGGGCGTCGCCCGCGCCGCCAAGGCGGCGGGGCCGGTCAGGCGTCCGAGCCGTGCCACGTCGCGCCGCCGCTAAGCCGCCACCGGTCAACCCGGCCTTCACCCAGTTCCTCGTCGATCAACTCGCCGGGGTTGACGCGAGCGCGCGCCGGCTCTTCGGCGGGGTCGGGCTCTACGTCGATGGCGTGATGTTCGGCTTCGTTTACGGCGAACGCGTCTACTTCAAGGTCGGGCCCGCGAACGTCGCCGCTTACGATGGGGTCGACGCGGCGCCTTTGATCTACGCGCCCGACAAGAAGGGCCAGCGCGTGGTCTCGCTCCGCGAAGTGCCGGGCGAGGTGCTTGACGACCCGGACGAAGCGGCGGCGTGGGCACGCGCCGCGCTCACGGCGGCGGTCCGCGCCCGGGCCGTCAAAACCGCAGTAGCGCCGCGCCGGCGACGATCGCGGTCGCCGCCATGATCCGCCTGAAGCCCAGCGGCTCTTTGAGATACACGCCGCTCATCGCCACGACGAACAGGACGCTGGTTTCGCGGAGTGCCGCCATCACCGCAATCGGACCCATGGTGAGCGCCCACAGCATGATCGAATAAGAGGCGGCCGCGATCACGCCGCCGCCGAGCCCGCGCCAGAGCTGCGGCCGAACGGCTGCCCACCAGCGGCGGCGACGGACGGCGAGCGTTGTCAAGACGAAGGTGGCGCCTTGCAGGAACGCAAACCAGACGATGAACGACTCGGGCGAAACCGCCGCACGTGCCCCCAGCGCATCGACATACGTGTAAGCAGCGATGAAGACCGCAGTCGCCGCCGCGGCCGCGAGCACCTTGGGATCCGCGAGCGGGTCGGCGCTCCACCGCCACGAGAGCGCGGTGATTCCGGCCGAGAGGACGACGACGCCGGTCAAGGCGAGCGGGCTCAGCACCTCGCCGGCCAAGACATAGGCAACGAGCGCGAGCAAGAGCGGGGCCGAGCCGCGCGCGATCGGGTAGACCTGACTGAGATCGCCTAGGCGAAAGGCGAGCACGAGGAAGGCGTAGTAGGTCACGTGAAAAACCAGCGAACCCGCCATGTATATCCACGCTTCGGCGGACAGGCCCGGGACCACGAACAGCAGCGGGATCGCGACGACCATACCCGGCGTCATCAACAGCATCCCCATGACGAAGCGGTCGTCCGAGGATGCCTTGACCATCACGTTCCAAAGCGCGTGGAGAAGCGCGGCGAGGATGACGAGGCCGTAGGCCGTCGATTCCATCGCCAACGACCTCGTCTTGTTCGGGCGACTTGACCCGAGGCGGCGTCGAAGCCGCCGGCGTCAACCAACCCGCTCGATCACGGTGGCGATGCCCTGGCCGACGCCAATGCACATCGTGACCAAGGCGTAACGGGCCTTGCGCCGCTGCAGTTCGTAAGCGGCCGTCGTGGCGAGCCGCGCGCCCGAAGCGCCCAACGGGTGCCCGAGCGCGATCGCGCCGCCGTTCGGGTTGACGTGGTCGGCATCGTCGGCGACACCCAACTGGCGAAGGCAGGCGAGCGCCTGGGCGGCGAACGCCTCGTTCAGTTCGATCACGTCCATGTCAGCGACCTTGAGCTTCAGCCGCTCCAGCACCTTGAACGAGGCCGGCACCGGGCCGATCCCCATGATGCGCGGCGCAACGCCGGCGGTGCCCGCGCCGACGAAGCGGGCGATCGGCTTCAGGCCGTACTTGGCGACCGCTTTCTCCGAGGCGATCAGAATCGCGCAGGCGCCGTCGTTGACGCCAGAAGCGTTGCCGGCCGTCACGGTGCCGGGCTTCCGGAACAGGGCGGGGAGCTTCTGCAGGCCATCGAGCGTTGTGTCGGCGCGCGGATGCTCGTCGACCGACACTTTGGCGACTTCGCCCTTCCGCTTCGGGATTTCGACCGCAACGATCTCGTGGGCGAGGATGCCCGCGTCCTGCGCCTTTTTCGCGCGCTGCTGGCTACGGAACGCGAACGCGTCCTGGTCGGCGCGCGCGATCTGGAACTCTTCGGCGACGTTCTCGGCGGTTTCCGGCATCGCATCGGTGCCGTACATCGCTTTCATCTTCGGATTGACGAGGCGCCAGCCGATGGTGGTGTCGTAGATCTCGGCCTGGCGCGAGAACGCGGTATCGGCCTTGGGCATCACGAACGGAGCCCGGCTCATGCTCTCGACCCCGCCGGCGATCGCCAAGTCGATCTCGCCGGTGCGGATCGCGCGCGCCGCGGTATTCAGCGCTTCGAGGCCCGACCCGCACAGGCGGTTGACGGTGGCGCCCGGGATCGTGTCGGGGAGGCCGGCCAGAAGCGAAGCCATGCGGGCGACGTTCCGATTGTCTTCGCCGGCTTGATTGGTGTTGCCGTAATAGACCTCGTCGACCTTCTGCCAGTCGACGTTCTGGTTGCGGGCGATCAAGGCTTTGATCGGCACCGCGGCCAAATCGTCGGCGCGAACCGGGGCGAGCGCGCCGCCGTAGCGGCCGAACGGAGTTCGGATGGCATCGCAGATGAAGGCTTCGGTCATGGTTGGATCCGATCGATAAAGGCTGAAGCTATTATGCCTCCCCCTGCCATGCAGGGGGAGGGTAGGGAGGGGGTCACCGCCCTTTGAACTGGGCCGGGCGCTTTTCGAGGAATGCCTGCACGCCCTCGGCGAAGTCCGCGGTCCTGAGCGCGACCAGCTGCAGGTCGCGCTCGAGGTCGAGCTGCTGATCGAGCGAATTGTCGAACGACTGTTCGAACGCGCGCCGCATCAGCGCCAAGGCCTTGGTGGGTGCGTCGGCCAGGCGCTTGGCGATAGCCGTGGCCTCATCTTTCAACTTGTCGTCGTCGACGCATTTCCAAATCAAGCCCCATGCCTCGGCTTGCGACGCGGGAATCTTGTCGCCCAGCATCGCGAGCGCAGCGGCGCGGGCGCGGCCGATCAGACGCGGCAAGTAGTAAGTACCGCCGCAGTCGGGCATCAGCCCGATCCGGATGAAGGCCTGGATGAACTCGGCCGAACGCGCCGCGATCACGATATCGCCGGCGAGCGCCAGGTTGGCGCCGGCGCCGGCGGCGATGCCGTTGACCGCCGAGACGATCGGGATGTCGAGGCCGCGCAACGACCGGATCAGGCGGTTGTAGTTCTTGTCGATCGATTCGACGAAATCGACTCGTTTGCCGTCGGCGCGGCGGTCAGCCAAGTCCTGGCCGGCGCAGAAGGCGCGGCCCTCGCCGGTCAGGATCAGGCAGCGGATGTCGGGGTTGCCGCCCATTTCCTTGAGCGCGCCGCGCAGGTCCTCGTGCATCTGGGCGTTGACCGCGTTCAGGACCTGCGGCCGGTTCAAGGTGATGGTGGCTATCCGCCCTTCGGCCTCGTAGCGGATAGTCTCGTAGGCCATGGCTATCTCCCCTGGAAGGTGGGTTTGCGCTTTTCGAGGAAGGCGGCGACGCCCTCCTTCATGTCGGCGGTCGCGAGCAGGATGGTGAAGGCGCGGCGCTCGAAGTCGAGGCCGTTTTCGAGCGTCATGTCGTAGGACTTGAGCACCGCTTCCTTGGCGAGCCGCACCGCGATCGGCGGCTTTTGGGCGATGGTCGCGGCGAGCCTGAGCGCCCGCTCAACCGCCATTTCGTGGGGCACCACTTCGACCGCGAGCCCGGCGCGGAGCGCGGATTCGGCATCGATCATCTCGCCCGCCAGAACCATCTTCATCGCCAGCGACTTGCCGACGGTGCGGGCCAGGCGCTGGGTGCCGCCCGCGCCCGGCATGATGCCGACATTGACCTCGGGCTGGCCGAACTTGGCGGTGTCGCCGGCGATGATGATGTCGCAGTGCATCGCGATCTCGCAGCCGCCGCCCAAGGCGTAGCCGTTGACCGCAGCGATCAGGGGTTTCGGGAATTTGCGCACGCCTTCCCAGGCACGGTCGCGGGTGCCCTTCAAGGTGGTGGCTATGTCGCGTTTGGCCATTTCGGTGAGATCAGCGCCGGCCGCGAACACTTTCTCGCCGCCGGTCAGCACCACGGCGCGAACCTCGTCGTCCTCGGCCGCAAGTTCGAGCGCGGCGACGATCTCGTTCAGGTGGTTGGCCGAGAGCGCGTTCAATTGCTTCGGCCGGTTCATCGTGATCTGACGGACGTGGGGCGCCGGATCGGCGACGAGGATGTCGGTGTAGGCGGTGGTGTCGGGCATCGCTGTTCGGGAGGATAATGGGGCGCGCCATTCTCTAGCACGGGGCGCGCGGGCAGACAAAAGGAGAGGCAAATGCGTTACAAACTCTACTATTGGCCGGGCGTCCAGGGGCGGGGCGAGTATGTCCGGCTGGCGTTCGAGGAAGCGGGGGTGTCCTATGACGAAGTCGCGGTGCGGCGCGGCACCGGCCCGATCATGAAGTTCATGAAGAGCCGCACGATCGCGCATCCGCCGTTCGCGCCGCCCTACTTGAAGGTCGGCGCCCTCATCATCGGCCAGACCGCGAACATCCTCCACTATGTCGGCGCGCGTTTCGGGCTCGCGCCCAAGGAAGAAGGCGGACGGCTGTGGGCGCACCAGTTGCAGCTGACGATCACGGACTTCATCAAGGAGGCGCACGACACCCACCACCCGATCTCGGGCAATCTCTATTTCGAGGAGCAGAAGGCGGCGGCGATCCGGCGCACGGCCGACTTCAAGAAATCGCGCGCGCCCAAGTTCCTCGGCTACTTCGAGCGCGTGATCGCGCAGAACCCGGCGCGCTCCGGACTCACGATCGGCCGGCGCGTGACCTACCCCGACTTGTCGCTGTTCCAGGTGGTCGAAGGGATGCGCTATGCGTTCCCGAAGGCGATGGCGCGGCTCGAAAAGAAACTACCGCTCACGGTCGCGCTCCACGACCGCATCGCCAAGCGGCCGCGGATCGCGGCCTATCTCGCCTCCGACCGCCGGCCGCCCTTCCACAACCACGATATTTTCAGGCGCTACCCGGCGCTGGATCGGTAGCGGCGGCTGACCCGCATGATGAGCTTGTCGAACCATGAGGGCCTCATCCTTCGACAGGCTCAGGGTGAGGCCTTATTCAGGGTGAAGGCTTTTTCCCCCGCTCCAACTCCTGCTGCCGCAGCTTGAAGCGCTGCAGCTTGCCGGTCTCGGTGCGGGGAAGCGAGTCGACGAACTCGATCGCGCGCGGGTACTTGTAGGGCGCGATCGTGTTCTTGACGTGGTCCTGCAGCTCCTTGACCAGCGCATCGCCCTTGGCGGCGCCCTCGCGCATGACGACGAAGGCCTTGGCGATGAAGGTGCGCTCGGGGTCCGGGCTCGCCACCACCGCGCATTCCTTGACGGCTTCATGCTCCAAGAGCACGCCTTCGATCTCGGGCCCTGAAATGTTGTAGCCCGCCGAGATGATCATGTCGTCGGTACGGGCCTGGTACCAACAGTAGCCGTCGGCGTCCATGACGTAGGCATCGCCGGGGAAGTTCCACCCGTCCTGCACGTACTTGGCCTGGTTCGCGGGATCGTCCAAATAGCGGCAGCCCGTGGGCCCCCGCACCGCCAAACGCCCGACGGTGCCGGGTGGCACGTCGTTGCCGCGGTTGTCGACGACCCTAAGCTCGAAGCCCGGGCAGGCCTTGCCGGTCGCACCCGGGCGTATGTCATCGCCGGCCGTGGTGCAAAAGATGTGGAGCATCTCGGTCGAGCCCAGGCCATCGATGGTCTTGTTCCCGGTCGCTTTCTCCCACGCCTGATAGGTCGCGAGCGGAAGGGTCTCGCCGGCCGACACGCTCTTCGTCAACGACCGGATGTCGTACTTCGGCACCATGTCGGCGAGGGTGCGGAACATGGTGGGCGCGGTGAACAGGATCGAGACCCGGAACTTCTGGATCGTCTCGAGCAGGATCTCGGGCGTCACCTTCTCCACGAGTACGGTCGCGGCGCCGGCGTGCATCGGGAAGGTGACGAGCGCGCCGAGCCCGAACGTGAACGCGATCGGGGGCGTGCCGGCGAAGATGTCGTCCGCGGTCGGTTTCAGTACGTAGCGCGAGAAGGTGTCGCAGATCGCCAGGATATCGCGGTGGAAATGCATGCACCCCTTGGGGCTCCCGGTCGTGCCCGAGGTGAACGCGATCAGGGCGACGTCGTCAGCCGCGGTGTCGACGTTCGCGAACTGGGTCGCGGCCTTGGCCATCATCGCGTTCAAGCCGGCCTTGCCCTCGTTGTCGAAGTAAAGGAGCTTCTTCAGGTGCCGCGAGCCGAGCAGCGTCTTCTTCATCTCCTCGGTCAGGCGCTCGTCGCAGAGCGCGTACTTCACCCGCGCCTTGTCGGTCACGTACTCGAGCTCGCGCGCGCGCAGGAGCGGCATGGTCGGGACCGCGATCGCGCCCGCCTTCATGATCGCGAACCAACAGGCGACGAACATCGGGTTGTTGAAACCGCGGATCAGGACCCGCTCGCCCGGCTGCACGCCGACCTCGCCCGTGAGCACGTTCGCGATCTGGTTGGCGGCGTGCTGGAGTTTGGCGTAACTCCAAACCTCGCTCCCGAAATAGTAGCAGGGGCGGTTGGCGTGTCCGGTCGCGATCCAGGAGTCCAAGAGCTCGGACGCCGCGTTCATCCGCGCCGGGTAGGCGACGAGCTCGGGCACCGAGGCGAGCGTCAGCCGCGGCCACGTGTCCTGCGGCGGCAACTGGTCGCGGGCGAACGTATCGACGTGGGCGGAGGGCGAGAGCTTACGCATCGTTTGGCGTCCGTAAGAAACCCTCACGGTGTGCATGTCGAACCATGAGAGTCACGCGCGACCTCCGGCCGGGGCCTGCCCGGCGGCATCGCGATGGTCCTTCAACAGTTGATTCGCGATCACGAGCTTCTGGATGTCGCTGGCACCCTCGTAGATGCGGAGCGCGCGCACCTCGCGATAAAGCCGCTCGACCGCGACGCCGGTAACGACACCGCGCCCGCCATGGATCTGGAGCGCGGCATCGACCACGCGCTGCGCGGCTTCGGTCGCATGGAACTTGGCCATCGACGCTTCGCGGGTGACGCGAGCCGCGCCCGAGTCCTTGGCCCAGGCCGAGCGGTAGATCAAGAGCGCCGCGGTGTCGACGTCGAGCGCCATCTGCGCGAGCTTGTCCTGCACCAACTGAAACTCGGAGAGATTC
>Ga0194132_10005554_pt1 | contig 20297 bp, 18 predicted proteins | sample TA2KigOf80mmetaG_FD_148612 | JGI IMG/M metagenome (GOLD analysis project Ga0194132, IMG submission 148612) | Freshwater microbial communities from Lake Tanganyika, Tanzania - TA2015054 Kigoma Offshore 80m | ecosystem: Environmental > Aquatic > Freshwater > Lake | place: Tanzania: Lake... | reverse complement strand
GGCGGTCGTCGGCCGCCTTCAACAGAATCGCGCCCCCGTCGGAACTGGCGTGCGGCTGATCGAATCGCGCGATCACCGGCTTGGAAATCCCGTGGACCCGGAGCGTGCTGTGCGCTATACAGGCTGTGGCCATCGAGCCTCCACGTGTGAGTGCCGTGAAGCGTCCAGACATCGCTTCTATAGCACCCGCGCAGGGCTCGGTGGCTCTTCTCTTTCATCGTTCGTGAATTTTCCGGGCTAGAGCGGGATCGCGAGCAGCGTGTCGACGCGGCCGCTGTCGCAGACGACCACGCGCTCGCGAAAGCGCAGCGCGCCGCCGTCCTCCACGATGCGGTCCACGTAGCGCCCGGTCGCGAAGAGGTCCATGCGGCCGTCCCGCATCACCCGCACGACGAGAAACGGCGTCTCCGCGCGCGTCACCCCGTCACGCGCCTCGAGCACCGCCGGCAGGCCCACGAGGTGGCGGTAGCTCTGGCGCTCGTAGATGTTCGCCTGCCGCAGCGCGGTCACGCGGTCGCGCAGCATCCCCTTCGAGTCCGCGTACACGAGGCCGGCCGGCAGGCCGCGGCGGTGATTGTCGGTCGACGTGATCGTGTAGAGGCACGGGTCGACGAAGAAGTCGGGCCACGTCTCGAGCCGGTCGTCGTCGATGGCCCGCGCGTACTCCGCGTTGAGCTGCACGAGGCTCGCGGAGTCGGCGCTCAGCTCAGTACCCCATGTAGCGGCGGTACGCCTTCCAGAAGCCCCGCACGGACGCCTCGGTGGCGCGCGTCTCCTGCGACTCCGCCTCTTCGCCGCCCATCGTGACGACCGACAGCACGTCGCTCGCGGCGGCGACGCCGCGCTGCACGAAGCCCCCGACGCAGCCGTCTTCCATCGACACGTAGCCGGCGGGGCCGACGAGGTTCGACTGGCGCAGCCGCCGGCGCTGCATGTCGTCCGTGTCGTCCGCGAAGCCGAAGTACGTCCAGTGCAGCTCCATCGAGTCCGGGCCTTTCGGCAGCACCTGCCGGACCGCGAGGCAGTTCTGGATCTGCTGCACGACGAGGTTCGGAAACACGCTGAGGATCTGCAGCTTGATGCCGTCGCCGAACTCGTCGACCCCGTCGAGGAGGCTCGGGTCGGTGAGCCGGTAGCCTTCCTGCTCGGAGCGAATCCCCTGATCGCGGTAGGCGGAGCTCGCGCGATCGTCCGCGCGGTCGATGGTCGTGCTCGCGTGGTGGCCGCCGTCCGCGCTGACCAGCACCCCGCCCGCCTGCGTGAGCCGCGTGATCCGGAAGGTGCCGAAGAACGCGTGGAGCAGGCTCGCGTGGTACGTGTCCTTGACGTTCTCGACGTAGAGCTTCCAGTTGTTCGGCAGGACCTGCACGAAGCGCCCGAGCACGCGCACCGGCTTGTGGAGGACGCGCGCGAGCCGGCCGAGGATCGGCTCGCCGATGTAGGCCTCGATCGGCGGCGTGTCGTCGCTCAGGGTCGCGAAGACGAGGCCGTGGAGGACGGCGGTGCGGAGCCTGCGCGGCCCGTGCTCCGCCTTGACGAACGACGGCGGCATGCCGCCGCGGCCGTGGGTGCCCTTCTCGAACGCGACGCCGATCAGGCGGCCCTCGAGGTCGTAGGTCCACGCGTGGTAGATGCACTGGAAGTTCTTCGCGCAGCCGGCGTCGTCGATCGCGATGAGCGCCCCGCGGTGCGCGCACCGGTTCTCGAACGCGCTCACGCGCCCGTCGGCCCCGCGGACCACCACCACCGGCATCTCGCCGACGAACGTGGTGCGATAGTCGCCCGGCTTCGCCAGATCGGCCTCGAGCGCGACGAAGCTCCACGCCGGCCCCTCGAAGATGCGGCGCAGCTCGTCGCGATAGTTGTCGCCGTCCTGGTAGACCCAGTACGGCACGCGCGCGAGCGTCTCGGGCCAGGCGGCGCGGCTCACGGGCGCCCCGCTCACAGGCGCGCCTCGTCGATCGGCAGCCCGAGCCAGTAGCGTCCGGCGAGCTCGTAGTGCGCGAACCGGCCCTGCAGGTGCTGCGTGATCACGTGGATGTCCTGGAAGTGCCGCTGCAGGAGCTGGTCCTCGTACGCCGCCGTCGCGCCCGCCGCGTTGTACACGGTGTCGATCACCTGCGCGGCGAGCCGGATGCCGTGCGTGGTGGCCAGCCGGAGCGTCGCGCGCTCCTCGAGCGTGACGTTGTTCGCGAGCGCGGCCTCCCAGATGTCGCGGACGGCTTCCATCAGGAACGCGCGGCCGGAGCGCAGCGCGGCCTCGGCCTGGCCGACGTGGAGCTGCGTCATCGGCACCTCGCGGAGCAGCGTGGGCACCGAGCGCGGCGTCTTCGCGCCGGCGAGCTCCATGAAGGCGTCGAGACAGGCGCGCGCCATGCCGAGCGAGACCGCGGCGTCGCCGGACGCGAAGCACAGCGTGCGCGGCACCTGGTAGAGCGGGCCCTTCTCGCGCAGCGGCGCGCCCGTCGAGAGCACCGTGCGCTCGGCGGGGACGAACACGTCGTTCACCGCGAAGTGGTGCGTGCCGGTGCCGCGCATGCCCCGGACCTTCCACGTGTCGAGCAGCTCGGCCTCGGCGACGGGGACGAACAAATAGAGCGCGAGCGGGTCGCCGGCCTCGTCGCGCCGCACCTCGCCGTTGTCGATCACCTGCGCGTGGGCGGCGACCCACGCCGCGTTGCGCGACCCGGTGCTGAACCCCTGGCGCCCGGTGACGCGATACCCGCCCGGCACCACCACGGCTTTCGCGGTGGCCGCCGGCGTGTTCGCGACGCAGCCGCGCGGCGTGTCGATCCAGATGTGGCGGCCCAGCTCGATCGGCATCCGGGAGGCGTACGTGCTGAAGATCGCGAGCTGGTTCACCACCCAGCCGGTGCTCGCGTCCGCCTTGCCGATCTCTTCGATGACCTGCACGTAGGTGGGCAGGTCGAGCTCGGCGCCGCCGATGGAGCGCGGGAGCGCCATGTGGACGAAGCCGGCGTCGAAGAGGTCGGCGAAGAGCGCCTTGGGCAGCTCCCGCAGGGCCTCCGCCTCGTCGGCGCTCGCGCGGATCTGCGGCGCCAGCTTCCGCGCGGCGTCGAGAAGCGAAGGGGTCATGCCGTGCTTACTGGATCACCGAATGCGGTGTCGCGACGATGCGCGTGACCTTGATCTTCTCGCGGTCGATCATGGTCGGCACGCGCGGCGAGATCTGGGTCTTCCAGTAGTCGCTCTGGTAGACCGCGTCGTACAGGCGCTTGCGCTCGTCCTCGCTCTCGAAGCGGCGCAGCCAGACGTAGACGCTCTCGTCCTCCTCGCCCGTCCAGCTCCCGAGGATGACCATGCCCATCTTCACCTGGAAGGGGATGATCTCCTCCTCCATGCACTTGACCCACTCCTTCTGCTTGCCCGGATGGACGTGGTACTGCCGAAGCTCGAAGAACATGCGGGCCTCCCTGGCTCGGGACGCCGCGCGCCCCGGCGCCGCCAAGAGTACACTGGCCGCCCGCGGGGAGGCGTCGCGATGGCAGAGCCCACGTACATCGTCCACGGCACCACGAGCGGCCTGCGGAATCTCGCGGCCACGATCGACCTCATGGTCAAGACGTCGGCGACCGGCCCCGCGCTCGCGCCGTTGTCCGCCACGCGCGCGATCCTCGGGCCCGTCTACGCCGACGCGATCGCCGCCACCAGTCCGCTCGAGACCGTCGAGCAGATCCTCCGCCCGCACGGCGCCCAGTGGCTGGAGCCGGTCTCGCCCGAGGCGCTCGCGCGGTATCAGAGCGCGCGCCAGCCCGGCGAGATCGACCTCGGGCTCACGCCGCAGACGCGGACGCTCGTCGACCAGCGCTACGACTGGCACCTGCGCGCCTCGCGCCTCGTCGAGGCGTGGGCGCACGTGGGGGGCCCGCACGCGATCGACTGGCGCGACATCGTCGTCGGCCAGATCGACACCGGCTACACGAAACATCCGTGCTTCGGATGGCCGGCGACGTGGACGAACACGGCGAACGACCGCAACTTCTTCCATCGCGAGCTCGGCGCCGATCCCGCCACCGACCGCTGGGCGAACCGCGACACGTGGTCGGCCGAGGACAACGTCATGGGCGCGTTCGGCGGCCACGGCACGCGCACCGCGAGCGTGCTGGCCGGCTACGACGTCAGCCCGGCCGGGCGCGCGGCCGACGGCGGCCAGGCGACCGAGGGCTACTTCGGCGCCGCGCCCAGGGTGCCGTTCGTCCCGGTGCGCATCAGCAACAGCGTGTGGATCAACGACACGACAGACGCGCTCGGAGACGCGCTCGCCTGGCTGGTCGACGACGTCGGCGTCAAGGTGATCACGATCAGCATGGGCGCCACCCTGCCGGCCTACCTCCCGCCGAAGGCGCGCGCGGCGATCGACCTCGCGTACGAGCGCGGGATCATCGTGTGCTGCGCCGCCGGCAACCTCATTCGCCCGGTGGTGACGCCGGCCCGCGCGCCGCGCACGATCGCCGTCGGCGGGAGCACGCCGGGCGATCGTCCCTGGACCGGCAGCAGCTACGGCCGCTACGTCGACGTCTGTGCGCCGGCGTGGCCCATCTGGCGCGCGAGCACGACCCAGCTCGGGACGTTCGAGTACGGCTACGGCGACGGCACGTCCTTCGCCACTCCGCAGGTCGCGGGCACGGCGGCGCTCTGGCTCCTGAAGCACCGCACCGCGCTCGACGCCGCGTACCCTCAGCGGTGGATGGGGGTGGCGGCCTTCCTCAAGGTGCTGAAGGAGACGGTGCGCAAGCCCGGCGGCTGGAACACGAACGACTACGGCGCGGGGTGCCTCGACGCGGACGCCGTGCTGACGGCGGACCTGCCGCCCGTCGCGTCGCTACTGAAGGACGACGAGCCGCACCACTAGGCGCGACGCGCGCGCCAGCGCGGGATCGCGTCGGGATTCACGACGTGCGCGGGCACCTCGCCGCGCGCGAGCGCCTGGATCTGGTCGAGCGCGAGCTGCAGGTTCGCCCGGCGGCCGGCTTCGCTGTGCGCCACGTTGTGCGGGGTGAGGATCAGGCGCTCGGGGTCGGCGGTCCGCAGCGGGCTGTCGGCCGGGAGCGGCTCCTTCGTGAACGCGTCGAGCGCGGCGCCCGCGATCCACCGCTCCTCGATCGCGCGCGCCACCGCGTCCTCGTCCGCCACTTCGCCGCGGGCCGTGTTCACGAGCACGGCGGTCGGCTTCATGCGCCGGAGCGCCTTCTCGTCGATCATCCGCCGCGTCTCGTCGGTGAGCGACGGATGGAGCGACACGACGTCGGACTCGGCGAGCAGCGTCGGGAGGTCGACGAGCGTCACGCCGAGCTCGGCGGCGCGCGCGGGATCGACGTAGGGATCGGCCGCGATCAGCCGCACGTCCCAGCCCGCCAGCCGCCGCGCCACGCGCGCGCCGACGCGGCCGAGCCCGATCAAGCCGACCGTCTTGCCGAAGAGGAAGTCGCCGCGGTCCTCGCGCTGCGCCCACGCGCCGCGCCGCAGCTTCGCCTCGTTGTGCTTCACCCGCTTCATCACCATCAGCATGAGCGCGATCGCCGCCTCGGCCACCGCGACGAAGTTCTCCGGCGTGGGGCTGTTGGCGACGAGCACGCCGTGCGCCGTCGCGGCGGGGACGTCGATCTTGTCCACGCCGATGAACGGGACGATCACGAGCTGCAGCCGCTCGGCGGCGCGGAGCACGGGCGGCGAGATGCGCTCGAGGTGCGAGGCGAGCACGACGTCGGCGGCGCGCACGGCTTCGATGAGATCCGCCTCGCTCCACGCCTGGCGGCCGGGCGCGTCGAGCGGACGCCCGATCACCACGTCGAGGCCGGCCGCGCGCAGCGGCGCGAGCTCCTCGGCGGGTCCGCTCGGCCCCGTCGCCAGCACGGTGAACGGCGTCATGGTTGCGCGGAGACTGTATCATCCCCGCCATGACCTCTCATCCGTGCGGCTGCTCGCCTCGCCTCCTCGCGCGTCCCATCAGCGGCGGGTCATCTGGACATGGGGGCCACGCAACTCAGGACCCCCAAACCCCCTCCGCCAGCGCGACCGCCGTGAAAGGCTACTCCCCGCCCCCGCCCGCGATCAGCCCGACGCGCGGGCTCATCGACTTCCACACGCACGCGGCGCCCGATGTCATGGGCCGCGCGGTGGACGACGACACGCTGGCCTCGCTCGCGCTGCTGCGCGAGATGGAAGCCGTCGTCTTCAAGAACCACGTCACCAACACGGCCGATCGCGCGTGGCTCGTGCGCAAGCACGTGCCCGGCGTGAAGGTCTTCGGCGGCATCGTGCTCAACCGCGCGGTCGGCGGCGTGAACCCGCAGGCCGTCGAGTGGATGTGGCGGATGCAGGGCGGCTACGGCCGCGTGGTGTGGTTCTCGACGTTCGACGCGGACAACCACGTGAAGCAGCGCGGCACCGCTGCCGGCGGCGTCGAGGTCGTCGACGCGGCGGGCGCCGTCCGTCCCGAGGTGCGCGAGGTGCTGAAGATCTGCGCGCGCGAGAAGCTCGTCGTCCATACCGGGCACTCCTCCGCCGAGCAGGCGCTGGCGATCATCGCGGCCGCGCGCGAGGAAGGGTGCGAGCGCGTCGTGGTGACCCACGCGCAGTTCGAGGTGGTCGGCATGACCGAAGCCCAGATGCAGAAGGCCGCGTCGATGGGCGCGAAGATGGAGCTGTGCGCGCTGGGCCTCCTCGTCGGGCCGAACTCCCCGCTCGAATGGATGCACGAGTCCATCCGCGTCCCGCCCGCGGAGACCGCGAAGTGCATCAAGAGCGTCGGCGCTCAGCACTTCGTGCTCGGCACCGACCTCGGCCAGACCGGCAACCCGACGCCGCCCGACGGCCTGCAGATGTTCGTCGCCGCGCTGAAGGCCGAAGGCATCACCAACGACCAGATCCAGACGATGGGGCGCGAGGTGCCCGGCGCCCTGCTGATGGGATAGGATGCCCGCATGAGCACACTGGAAAAGGCCGAAGCCGCCGAGCACGCGATGGCCGTGGAGCTGGAGAAGGCCGTCGTGAAGTCCGTCATCTACACCTCGGGCGACCGCGACCCGCGGCAGCCGACGCCGCCGCGCCCGCCGGGCAAGCAGGTGATGATGGGCCACGACCCGCGCCTGCCGAAGATGCCGGACAAGCCGACGCTCATGGACTTCTTCAAGCTGCGCTTCGGCCCCACCGCGCACCTGATGCAGAGCGCCCGGCTCGCGCAGAAGAACGGGGTGGACGAGAAGCTGGTGCTCGCGTGCCTCGTGCACGACATCGCGATCGCCGGCTTCATCCGCGGCGACCACGGCTACTGGGCCGCCCAGCTCGTGGAGCCCTACGTGGACGAAGAGGTCGCGTGGGCGATCCGCTATCACCAGGCGCTGCGCTTCTTCCCCGACGAGTCGGTCGGCTACTCGTACCCGAAGCTCTACCTGGAGCTGTTCGGCGAGGACTACGTGCCGGACGACTACATCCAGCGCGACTACCAGACGGCGCTGAAGCACAAGTGGTACATGAGCGCCCGGCAGATCTGCGTGAACGACCTCTACGCGTTCGATCCGACCGTGAAGGTGGAGCTGGAGGAGTTCACCGACGTGATCGGCCGGCACTTCCGGCAGCCGAAGGAAGGGCTCGGCTTCGACAGCTCGCCCTCGAGCCACATGTGGCGCACGATCATGTGGCCGACGAAGTACCTGTAAGCTGGGTTATCGCCCCGCGTCGAGTTTTCTCAACCCCGACGTGAGCTTCCGAGCGGTCTCCGGGGAAAGCCCGGGACGGTTCAGACTACCAGCGCATCCGGAAGGGTCGGTAGTCGCCATCGCCGTTGAAGAGCTTGACGAGCGCTCCCGCCTGGCGGTCGAGAACGCCGGCCGGCGTGGTGTCGTGGCCCCGCCAGTGAACGGCCCGCGTCCACGACCGGATGAACGTGCGCGCGAGCACGCGGCGCACCCGGGAGCGGAGGCCACTATCTTCTGACGTCTCGATCTTGAGGCCGCGGCTCACGAGGGCCACCACCACACGATCGGCAAAGGGCGCGCGAAACTCTTCGATGAGGTCGAAGACGAGACTGCCGTGATCGCGCTCGGAGCCGTGCATGATGCCGAAGTACGGGTCGAGCCCCGCGCGCACGAGCGCGCGCCACACCTCGCCGTAGAGCATGCCGTACACGTAGTTGATGCATTGGTTCACGGGATCACTCGCGTCCCGCGTCACGCGCCCTCTGAATCCGATGCCTGCGGGCAGGAGCAGGGCGAGATGCGTCCAGTAGATCGCCGCCGCGTGGCCTTCGAAGCCCATCGCCGTCGCACGAACGCCCGCGTGCACGGGATCGATCTCGGTGGCGCGCCGCGCGAGCTGGCGGACGTCATCGCTCGCGGCGACGAGGCGCTTGTAGACGTCCACATCGGTCTTCGCCCGATACTTCGCGAAGTAGCGGAGGACCGACGCCTGATTGGCGACTTTCGCGGCAAGCATCCGCAGGCCGCAGCGGACGACGTCGGGATCGTTGCGCCGGAGGACCTGACGACCTCGTAGATGGGAGCGCGTCGAGTCGATCGGGTTGAGCACGGCGACCGGCGCACCGACCGGCGGCGCGACGACAACGGCCACGTCCCGACGGGCGCATTCGAGCGCCAAGGAGAGCGACACGGACGTGCCGAGCCCCTGCAAGAAGACCAGGGAAATCCCGTCAAGGCGATGGCGATAGATCTCCTGCTTGCGCCGCTTGACGACCAGCGCCCCGCCCGCCTCGGTAACATAGGACCCGTGCGTCGTGACATACACGCGGCCTTCGTGCTGGACGATGTCATGCGGGGAGGGCGGCGTCTCGTCCGCCGTACGGGTTGGAGGCGGCCCGGCCGAGGCCACGATCGATCCGGTCTCCTCCTTCTCGTCACGCTTCACCATCCAGGCCGTCGGCAGGCTCGCCTCCCGCTCTTCGGGATACACGTCGTGCGTGCGGCGCATCACCGCATCGTCGTCGGCGTCCGCGGTGGCGAGGAGGAAGCGCTCGCGCGCGGCCCACGCCGGATCACGGCGAAACGACTCCGGCAGGTGCTCTTCGCCGAGGAGGTCGATGCGCCGGTCGAGGTCGCGCAGCTGCCCGCCGACGGCCGCCTCGCCCGGCAGCGCGAAGTAGTTCCTGAAACCCCGGATCAGCGCGTTCATCCGCGTCAGCGTCCGGGCGCGCTCGAGGAAGCTCGTCGGGCCGGCGCCGAGGACGATGAGCGAGGCGTGGAGCGACGACGTCACGCGGTCGAGCGTCTCGGGCTGGATCGTGATCGCCGTGTCGGTCAAACGGAAGCCGAGAAAGTCGACGTTGTCCGCGATCCGCACGTAGTTCGTCTTCGCCGGCTTCAGCTCGAGACGCAGCGGCTCGCGCAGGAATCGCTCGAGCGTCTGAAGCGCGTCGACCGCTTTCGTCTCGTCGCGCGCGAAGAGCACCATGTCGTCCGCGTAGCGCACGAAGTCGATGCGCAGCTCTTCCAAATGCCGGTCGAGGGGATCGAGGTACACGTTCGCGAGGAGCGGCGAGACCGGGCTGCCTTGCGGCACGCCGACTTCGAGGGGGACGAGATCACGGAAGTCCAATACGTCGGCGGTGAGCCAGTGTCGCAAGAGCGCAAGGAGAAGCGGGTCGGCGACGCGCCGCGCGACGCGCTCCATGAGCACGTCGTGATCGAGCCGGTCGAAGCACTTCTCGATGTCGGCAATCACCGCCCACGCGTGTCCGCCGGCGATGAAGCTTCGCGCGAGCGCGACCGCCTGATGGGCGTTCCGCCGCGGGCGGAAGGCGAAGCTCGCCTGACTGAACGCCGACTCGAAGATCGGCTCGAGGACCGAGAGACACGCCGTCTGCACGATCCGATCGCGGATGCACGAGATGCGCAGCCCGCGCGTGCCCCCGGACGGCTTGGGGATCAGGACCGTCCGCAGCGGACGCGTCCGGTACTGCCGCAAGGCCAAATCCTCGGCGAGGGCGCCGAGCTCGCGGTCGAGGGACGACCTGAAGCGCGCGATGCTCACGCCATCGACGCCGTGAGAGTCGGCTTTGCCCTGCGCGACGCGGAGCCACGCCGCGCGCAGCAGCGTGGGGTCACAGAGGCGGTCGTAGAGGCTCCCGGCGCGGCGGCCTCCGCGTCCAAGCGCGGTGGCCATCTGCGCCACGGCGGATGGCCGACGGCGGCGGAGGCTCTGAAGGCGGAAGCGCCACGGAAGCGGGATCAGCGGCGCCGGCCGTCGTACCTTAACGACAACGGCGCGCGTGGTCGCGCCGGATCGCGCCCAGAGGTCACCCGCGTGAAGCCCCGAGAGCCTGCGGCGGGTCGCTTCATCGAGCCACGGGGCGAGCGCCGCGGGGCGCAGACGGGCGCCGCCGACGACCCAGAGGTCGGCGCCAGCCTCCATCCACGCGCCGAACGCCTTGCCGAGCGGGCGCTCGGTCGCGAGCGCGAACACGGCAATGTGGCGCGTGCCGCCCGCGCTGGCTTTGAGCCACTCGCCGAGGTTCGGGAGCGCGTACGTCGGGAAGATCTCGAGCAAGGTCGGGATCTCGTCCGCATCCTTGGGATCGCGCGAAACACTCGCGAGCGCGTCTTTGAGCGCGATGTCGACGAGCAAGGCGACGAGCTTGTACTCGATCGGCTCGAAGTGCTCGAACGGCATCTCGATCCACGTCGTCGCCGTCTTCCTGAACATCCCGCTTGAGTCGATGCGGTTGGGCCCCTCCGACACCGCGTAGACCCCGGAGAAGCGCAGCGCCCAGCCGAGCAGCCGCGCGACCGCGTCGCGCGCGTCCGCGGTGACGGGCGCGGCCGGAAACCAGCGGCGCACGTCCGGCCGGATCAGCGCCTGATACCACGCCGAGAGACCGATCGTGCCTTCGTCGGCGAGGCGCACGCCGACATCGGCCGCCCACGCGAGCACGTCATCCTTCACCGGCGTGCGCGCGACCTCGCGAAGCTCGTGAAGGATGGCTGAGAGCGCCGAGTGAAGCCGGTCCGAGGCGCGCAGCGCGAACACGCCGGTCGGCCGCTGGCGGCTGGCGAGGTCGCACCATGTGACCGGCCGCTTCGCAAGCTGCCCTTCGTTGTCGCCGCTGAGGAGTGGCGCGCCACGGCCGATCCAGTCGGCGATGACGAGCGGGCCGGTCACCTCCTTGAACCGTAAGACGTGACGGAGGGCGACGTCCACCGCCTCGGGCGCGCGACCGACGATAACGATCGGCCGCTTCACTCGATCACGCCCCAATCGTCGGGCTGCCCGTTGAGCGTCGCGCGCAAGATCGGCTCGACGTGCGCGGGCACGCCGAGGTCGGAGAGAGGGTCCTTGCGTCTGCTGCGGGCGCGGAGCGTCGCCTCAATCTCTTCGACAGGCCTGTCGCGGAGTGCCACGCAGACTCCGGCCGTGATCGCGTCGCGCAGCTCCGGCGAGAGCGTCGCGCCGATACGCAGGCGCCGGAGCACCGCGGCGCCACGCGCGAGAATGACGTCGAGCTCGGTCTCGTCGAGCCCACGCAGCCGCGCGCCGTAGTCGGGGTGGTCCCGGAGCGCCGACAGGGTCAGGGCATGCCCGCGGCGCCTCCACTCGGCCCAGGGGAGGAAGAGCTCGCCGTCGGCGCACGCGTCGGCAAGTGCGCCCGCCACCGACTTGCTGACGACCCGCCGATCTTGCCGCGCGTGTGATCCCTGGCGATAGCGGACGATCACGCGATCCTTTTCGCCGAGCTGGGTGGTCAGCCGCTCAAGCGTGGCAAGACGCTCTCGCAGATCGCGCATGACCCGGTGGGCAACGGTGAGATTCAGCACAAACGCCTCGTCGAGCGCGATCTCGACGCCGGTCAGATAGCAGCGCGCCATACGGGCCTCCTCGGGACGTGCGGGCGTGTGGGGGCCGAGGATAGAGTGGCGGGGCGAATCGGTGCGACGTTTCAGACGCGTTCTAATCGGCGCGCGAATACTGCCTGGCCGCGTAGCGGCGTTACATTCGGGCCGCCTCATCTCCGCGAGAGCGCGGCGAGACGCGCGCGAGCTCGGCGCCCAAGCGCTGGCGCATCCGATGCTGGCGAACGCGTTCCGCCGTCTGCATCCGCCGCCAGACTTCGGCGACGCGTGACGCGCGCAGACAGTCCGCGTCGCAGAACCCGCGCGATGGACGATCCTTCGAGCCTTGCGTCCACAACGCGTCCTTCGGCAGCAGGCGGCGGCACCATTCGCAGTTCGGGCCGTCGCCTCGCGCGGACGAATCACGCCGGAAGCGAAGCCATCGAACGAAGATCGACGCGAGAAGACCGTCGATCTCGCCGAGCGTCAACCGAAGCCGCACATCGCTCGGCTGCCGCAGAAGGAGATTCTGAAGCCGGTCATGGTGATGGACGAGCCTGTCGGCGGCGAGCGCAGGATCGGCGCGGAGTGATGGAATGACTTGCGCGAGAATCGTCGTCAAGGCTGCTGGGTCGGCCGTCGGGAGCGCAACGCTCGCGCCCTGACTGCACTCGCGACACATCGAACGGACGTGCACTCGCGGCATCGCGGTCTCCCAACGGTTCTCGCGATCGACGTTCGTTGAATGTGCCACGGGCACAGGCTAGTGCAAGAGAAATCTGCTGAAAAAACTTCGAGAGCGGTCGGATAATTCTTCTCCGGCAGCAGAAGAGAGCAATGACTACAGTAGACCTCAACCTCCGCTCGCTGACCGGCTCGACTGTCATCACTGCGCGGCACGCGCGGCGAGTCACAGTCGCGCTGCTCCGGCGGCTTCAACAGCTTCCCGCATCCGGTCTCCTCACGCTCGACCTCGACGGCATCGAGGTGATGTCCGCACGATTTTGCTCGGAACTCGCGGACACACTCATCCGGCGACGCCTGCGCCGACAAGATAAGTACTTCGTGCTCGTGAACGTGGGCGACGAAGCGCACGCCGCGATCACTGCGGCATTGAGGCTGCGGCAAAAGCCGGACGCGGTACTCGCGGTTCGGCCGCGGTATGGCCTCGACATCATCGGCCACTATCCGTCCTTCCTCCGCGCGGCCTTCATCGCGGTGAAAAACCATGAGCCGGTGACTGCGGCCGAGGCGGCGGCCTTGCTGAAGATCAAACCGGCGATTGCGGCCGAGCGACTCCGGCGGCTCGCCGAATGGGGATTCGTCGTTCGACAGGCAAAGGTCTCGGCGCGCCGCGCCGTTTTCGAGTACACGATGGTGCCGGTGTAGCTCCGAAGACGGCCGGAACATCGCGGAAAAGAACACACTTTTGTTCTCGGCCGAAATCGATTAGCATCCGATCCGATCTTCGATACGACACTCTCGATCGGCGGGCGCCATGTGGAGAGAGTGGTACATCCTCGCGTTTCTTTGCCTCACACCTTCCGCGAATACTCTGCACTCTGTCGACGAATGACGGGGAATGACGGTTTAACGAAAGTCTGCAACCAGGGCGAAACATAGCATCAACGAAGGGAGCAACCAGCCATGAAGCTCATCAGCAGCATCGCCGTCATCACCCTGCTCGTCACCTTCGCGGCCTGTGCCACGGTCCCGACGGGTCCCGCGCCGTCCGTGAAGGACGTCGCCGGAACCTGGACGGGCACCTTCTCCAACGCCCGCGGCCAGAGCGGCCCCGCTACCCTCACCGCCGGCGAGGACGGCAAGTGGTCGCTCTCGGTCCCCAGCCTCAACATCAAGGCGTCGGGGACGGTCAGTGCGGAACAGGGTGTCCTCCGCTGGAGGTCGGAGGACACGAACCGCACGGGAACCTGGACGCTCCGCGGGAACACCCTGGTCGTCGACAGCGACGACGGGAACACCAAGTCGGTGTACACCCGCGGGTGAACAAGGAAGCGGGGGAGCGCGCAACGCGTTCCCCCGCAACCAGTCGACGAATGACGGGGAATGACGGTTTAACGAAAGGGTCGGCTTCGTTGACGTTTCCCTGACCCTCGTGTTCGCGAATCGCGGCGAAATACTGATCGCACAAGGCAACTCGTAACGCTGCGGCATCGTGTCGAAGAGGCGCCTTCGACACGATGCTCGTGGCCGCCTTCGAGCCTCTTCTAAGTTCCCACGACCGTTGGCAGCAATCGCGTGCCCGCGGTGGTGCGCTCCACCGAATGTCGAAGGCGACCGACCTCGGGTACTTACGGAACCGCGTTCCTGCCGTCGAGGCGAGCCGGACTGTCGGAAGCGCCTGCCATATCCTTCTCCTCCTAGCTGATTCGCACAATTTTCTCCGGGGTGACGAGGATGACGGACGGTCAACACATTGGCGAGACGATGAGAGAGTTCCTGTTCCAGATGTCGGCGACTGGTCGCGCCGAGTCGTCCGTCGCCGCGTACGGGCGTGAGCTGAACCGCTTGGCGCTGTTTTTGGCCGATCGCCCCGTCGCGTGCGTGACGTCAAGCGATGTGAGCCAGTTTCTAGCGTCCCCTGCCGTGCGGCTCAAGAGGGACGGTAGCGCGAAAGGGACGGCGACAACGAACCGCACCCGGGCCGTCCTCAAGGCTTTCTTCGCTTGGTGCGAGCGTACCGCGCGCATCGCCCGGAATCCCGCATTCCTCATCCGAACGTTCCCGGTCAGCGAGGGGCCTATCTGCTACATGAGCCGCCGCGACATTTCGCGCTTTCTCGTCGCCATCAAGCGGTCGCGGCACCGCCTGGCGCGCCGGGATTACGCACTCTTTTCGACGATTGCGTACATGGGTCTTCGTCTTTCGGAGGCGGCGCAGGTTGCATGGGGCGATTTCGACGAGGGCCGGCGTCGGCTCGTGCTCAAATCAGCGAAGGGTGGCCGACGAGCGGTACGGCACGTCCCGTGGCGAGTGATCGTCGTGCTTGTTGAGCATCGCCGGCAGACAGCCGACACCGCCCGCGATGCTCCCATCTTTCGAACGAGGCGCGACGCCGCGCTCTCGCCGCGTACCATCCAATATCGATTCCGTTTCTGGTTATCCCGCGCGCGCATCCTGGGTAAGTTCTCGGTGCATTCGCTTCGGCATACCTTTGCCACGCTCCTCTACAGAGCGACGCGCGACCTTCTCCTCGTCAGCCGCGCGCTCGGGCACCGCGACGTCAGAACTACTCAGCGGTATGCGCACATCGAGGACGACGCGCTCTTGCGCGCGGTCAACGCGCTTTGAAACGTGCCTGGCTTAGTTACTGATCGCCCTGGGTCCATGCTACTGCGCGCACCAACGACGACCGGTATAGAAGCCGGGTTACGGCAGCAGGTCCGCGACCGCGATCGTCACTCCCGGCGCCACGAGCGGCGTGACGGTCGCTGACCGGGCCAGCGTCACCACGCTCCCGTAGCGCCAGCCCACCGCCGCCTCGCTCCACGGCTCGGGGGCGCGATGCACCTCCACGCGGTCGCGCACCACGTCGACGATCCAGTACTCCGGCACGCCGGCGCGCGCGTACAGGCTGCTCTTGTACCGATGGTCGATGCGATAGGAGCTCTCCGCCACCTCGACCACCAACCGGGGCTGGGACGGGTGCCCGTCGACGTACATGCGCGGGTCGTACGGCACCACCGCGACGTCGGGCTGAGGCTCCGAGTCATCGTCGAGGGCGATCGCGAACTGCACGTCGACCTGCCATTCGTCACCGAGCCGACGCTGCAGGACACGGGCCACGCGTCGAGTGGCGGCATTGTGGCGACTGCCCTGCGGCTCACGAACCGCCAACACCCCGTCGAGCAGCTCGAGATGCTCGCCTTCGAAGAACCCGAGCTCCACGAGGCGCTCGTACTCGAGCCGGGTCCATCGCCGGAGGCGAGGGCAATCATCGACCTCTGCTGGCTCCGATGCCATGGCCCGTGACCCGTTACGGCAGCAGGTCCGCGGCCGCGATCGTCACGCCGGGCGCCACGAGCGGCGTGACGGTCGAGGCGTGGTCGAGCACCACCACGTTCCGGTAGCGCCACCCCACCGCCGCTTCGCTCGACGCTTCCCGCTCGCGATGGACCTCGACGCGGTCGTTCACCACGTCGACGATCCAGTACTCCGGCACGCCGGCGCGCGCGTAGAGGCTGCTCTTGTAGTGACGGTCGATGCGGTACGACGACTCCGCGATCTCGACCACGAGCCGCGGCGCCGAAGGATGGGCGTCGCGATAGAGGCGCGGACCGGCCGGCACGACCGACACGTCGGGCTCGGGCTCCGATTCGTCATCGAGCGCGATCGGGAGCTGGGAATCGACCCGCCAGGCGCTGCCAAGCGCGGCGCGGAGCGTGTCCATCACGAGGCGCACGCCCGTCGCATGCCGGCTCCCCTGCGGCTCCCGAACGGCAAGGACGCCGTCGAGCAGCTCCAGACGCTCCCCGCCGAAGAAGCCGAGCTCGATCAAGTGGTCGTACTCCCGACGCGTCCATCGCCGGAGGCGAGGGCAATCGTTGAGTTGTAACCCAGGCGCCATGGACACGAGCGTAATGCAGTCACCCAGCGAGTCAATGCCGCGAAATCGAGACGCTCACGGGCGTGCTCTCACAGTGGCTTAAGCTAGGCGCGCCATGCCGACACTGACCGTCCGCACCCCGACGCTCGAGATCGCGTACGAAGCCTACGGCCCCGCCACCGGCTCGCCGATCGTGCTGCTGCACGGCTTCCCCGACGACGCGCATGCGTACGACCACGTGGCGCCGCCGCTCGCACAGGACGGCCACCGCGTGCTCGTCCCCTACCTGCGCGGCTACGGGCCGACGCGCTTCCTCGACGCCGCCGCGCCGCGCATGGCGCAGCAGGCCGCGATCGGTCAGGACCTGCTCGACTTCATGGACGCGCTCCGCCTCGACGGGGTCGCGCTCGCCGGCTACGACTGGGGCGGGCGCGCGGCGTGCATCGCGGCGATCCTGGCGCCGGCCCGCGTCCGGGGGCTGGTCACCATCGGCGGCTACAACGTGCAGGACACGCTGGCGCCGTCGAGGCCCGCGCCCGCGCATCACGAGCGGATGTACTGGTACCAGTGGTACTTCAACACCGAGCGCGGGCGCGCCGGCCTCGACCAGAACCGCCACGACATCTGCAAGTACCTGTGGAAGGACTGGTCGCCGACGTGGCGCTTCACCGACGACGACTACGCGCGCACGGCACCGTCGTTCGACAATCCGGACTTCGTCGAGGTCGTGATCCATTCGTACCGGCACCGCCATGGGAACGCGCCGGGCGATCCGCGCTTCGACGAGATCGAGCGGCGCCTCGCGAGCCGGCCGCCCATCACCGTGCCGACCGTGATCCTGCACGGCGGCGACGATGCGGTGTCCGCGCGCGGGCCCGAGGCGCAGGAGCTGTTCCAGTTTCCCCCGGGCACCGCGCGGCGGATCGTCGCGGGCGCCGGCCACTTCATGCCGCGCGAGAAGCCCGGCGCAGTCATCGATGCGCTCCGCAGCGTGCTCCGGTAGAGTAGGCGCCCTATGCAGATCGAGATCATCTGCACCGGCGACGAAGTCCTCACAGGCAAGATCGTCAACTCCAACTTCAGCTACATGGCGCAGAAGCTCGAGGACGTCGGGCTCTCGGTGCGCTGGGGCACGACGGTCGGCGACGATCGCGAGACGCTGCTCCGCGCGTTCCAGGAAGCGGGGCGCCGCGCCGACGCGGTGATCGTCAACGGCGGCCTCGGGCCCACGGTGGACGATCTCTCGCAGGAGATCGCCGCGCAGGCCGCGGGCGTCGAGCTCGTGCTGAGCGACGAGTGGCTCGTGAAGATGGAAGACTTCTTCAAGCGGCGCAGCCGGGTGATGCCGCCGAACAACCGCAAGCAGGCCATGCTGCCCGCCACCGCCGAGATCCTCGACAACCCGATCGGCACCGCGTGCGGGTTCGCCGTCGACATCGGCAAGGCGCGGTTCTTCTTCACGCCCGGCGTGCCGCGCGAGCTGCGCCGGATGCTCGAGGAGCAGGTGATCCCGCGCATCCTCGCGAAGAGCGGCTTGCAGACGACCATCCATCTGAAGCGCTTCCACTCCTACGGCCTCGGCGAGTCGCACGTCGATTCGTTGCTGACGGGCGTCGAGGCGCTCGTGCCCGACGGGAGCGTGAAGCTGGGCTTTCGCGCGCACTATCCCCAGCTCGAGACCAAGCTCACCGTGCGCGGCCGCGACATGGACGACGTGCGCGGGAAGGTCGCGCCCGTGGAGACGGAGATTCGCAAGCGCCTCCGCAACTTCATCATCGCGGAGGACGACCGGACGCTCGAGGGCGTCATCCTGGCCGCCCTCGCCGAGCGCGGCGGCACGCTGGCGACGGTGGAGATGTTCACGGCGGGCGGCATCGCCTCCCGCATCGCCCACCTGCCCGGCGCGGAGACGATCTACCGCCGCGGCGTGATCGCGCGCAGCCTCGCCGACGTCTGCGCGTGCTGCGGCATCGCGGCCGCACCCGACGCGATCACGCCCGAAGGGGCGGCGGCGGTCGCGCAGGCGGTCCAGCGCGACTCGGGCGCCACGCACGCGCTCGCGGTCCTGATCGATCTCGACGAAGGCCCCGATCGCATCGAGTTCGGCGGCACCGTGTGCCTCGCGATCGCCACCGCGACCGACGCGGCCACGCGCAAGAGCCGCATCCTCGGCGGGCGCGAGTGGGTGCGCCTCGGCGGCATCGAGATGGGCCTCGACTGCCTGCGCCGCTATCTGCAAGGCCTGCCCGTCTACGAGCGGATCGACTTCGAGAAGGTGTGAGCATGGCCTACGACCACATCCTGGTCGAGAAGACGGGCGGCGTCGCGATCCTCACGATGAACCGCCCGGAGTCGCTCAACGCGATGAGCCAGAAGCTCAGCGCCGAGCTCCACGACGCGGTCATGCGCGCGAACGAGGACGACGCGGTCGGCTGCATCGTGATCACCGGCGCCGGCACGAAAGCGTTCTCGGCCGGCGGCGACATCCACGAGCAGCGCGAGCACGACCGCACGATGAGCCAGGCCGAGCGCGACGCGCAGACCGCCGCCCGCGCGCGCGGCAGCCTCGAGATCAGCACCTGCCCCAAGCCGACGATCGGCATGATCAACGGCCTCGCCTACGGCGGCGCCGGCGTGCTCGCCTCGTCGCTCGACATGCGCGTCGGCTGCGAGCACGCGAGCTTCCGCTTCCTCGCCGCCGCCTACGGCCGCATCAACAGCACGTGGACGCTGCCCAACCAGGTCGGCTGGCCGATCGCCAAGGAGCTGCTCTTCACCGGGCGCACGGTCGAGGCGGAGGAGGCCCACCGCATCGGGCTGCTCAACCACCTCGTGCCCTGCGCGCGCCTGCGCGAGAAGACCCTGGAGCTCGGCGGCATGATCGCGAAGAACAAGCGCGAGTCGGTCATCGGCGTCAAGGCGCTGCTCCTGCAGCACCTGGGCGAGGACCTCGCGCAGCAGTGGACGAACGAGCGCACCTACACGACCGAGGTCGTGCGCGGCGCGAAAGCCGACGACGCGTTCCCCGACTTCATCGCGCGGAAGGGACGGTAGACGCGCTACGCCAGCCCGGCCAGCTCGATCTCCGCGAGCGCGGCGAGGGTGAGCGCGATCGTCGCGCCGTCCGCCTCCCCGTAGCGGCCCCAGAGTCGCTCGGTCAGCGCCGCGTGGTCGTGCGCCGGCGTACGCGTCGCCACCGCGCGGCCGAGCGCCGCCCCGAGGCGGAGCGCGTCCTCGACCTTCCCGTTAGGCAGCCGCGGCAATGACGCGAGCGCCTCCTCGAGCAGTCCGGCGACGTCGCCGTCACCGACGAGCTCGACCGCACGCAGCCGCGCCCGCAGACGGGCATCGCCGGCCGCGATCGCCGCGAAGTCCACGCGCGCCTCGCGCATGCGGCCCGCCCGCGCGTGCGCCAGGGCCGCGGCTTCCCTCGCCTCGTCGGCGTAGCGCGCGGCAATCTCTTCCACGTGGCCCGTCGCGTCGTCCCGCTGTTCCTCGTCGGCCACGCGTTCCAACGCCGCCTTCGCGCCGGCAAGGTCTCCCGCCTCGGCGAGCCGCACCGCGAGCGCCACCCGCAGCTCGTCGCGGTGCCGCGCCGGCGCCTCGCCGATCCAGGCGGCGGCGCCGGCGTCGCCGAAGACCGCCCGGGCGCCGTCGACCAGGAGCTCGTGGCCATCGAGAAGCCCGTCGGCGTCCGCCAGGAGTGCCGCTGCCAGCGCCGTGAACAGCGCGGCGTGACCGCCACGTCCCGCGGCCCCGGCCACCGCCGCACGCGCCATCACACGATCCCAGTCGGACGTCGCGCGCGCGGCGCATGCCGCTGCCCGCTCGTGATCGCCCACCGCCGCGCACGCGGCCGCGGCCTTGTGCGCGTAGCCCAGATCCGCCAAGGGGAACGCCAGCGCGCGCACGTCGGCACGGCGCCCCGC
>Ga0194132_10005551_pt1 | contig 20306 bp, 19 predicted proteins | sample TA2KigOf80mmetaG_FD_148612 | JGI IMG/M metagenome (GOLD analysis project Ga0194132, IMG submission 148612) | Freshwater microbial communities from Lake Tanganyika, Tanzania - TA2015054 Kigoma Offshore 80m | ecosystem: Environmental > Aquatic > Freshwater > Lake | place: Tanzania: Lake... | reverse complement strand
TGGCGGCGTGAAATCCGGCGAGGTGGAGCCGTAAATGGCGATGACCGGTGCACCCACAGCGGCTGCCACATGCATCAGCCCGGAATCGTTGCAGATGACCCGCGTAGCAAGCGCGAGGAGATCGATTGCATCACTCATACGGGTCTTGCCCGCGAGCATGTACACACCGGGCCGGCTGACACGTCGCTCGATGTCCGAACACACCGCGACATCTCCGGGCCCACCCATCAGCCACACTGACTCGCCGCGGTCAAGAAAGTGCTGCGCCACAGAAACAAAGTGTTCAGCTGGCCAGCGTTTGGCGGGGCCGTATTCCGCTCCTGGACACAACACCGTCACCGGCACATCGGTCGACAGTCCAAGAGAGCGCGCAACTTCAAGGGCAAGAACGGGATCGCTTTTGAGGCGAGGTTCCGGATACGGGGAACCCAGAGGCGATTGTGGCGCATACCCAAGCGCCATGAAGCGTTCGATCTGCAGCGGATACTGCGCCGGGTCGAGCCGACGCCAGTCATTCAGCAGACCGCGGCGCCGTTCACCCAGCCAACCGGTTCGCCGGGGAATGCGCGCAATCCACGGAACCAGTGCGGACTTGAAGCTGTTGGGCAGCACGATCGCCTGATCAAAAGCTTCGCCACGTAACATGCGCCCCACCCGCAACCGTTCACCGAGTGAGAGCGTACCGTGCGCCGCATCCAGGATATGTACCCGCGCAACCCCTTCGAGCCGCTCTGCGACACCGCTCGTTGCCGGCGGCGCCAATAGCTGGATACGCACGCCCTGCTGCCGACGAAGGATCTGCAGCAGCGTGTCCGTCATCACCATATCGCCGATCCAGGCCGGCGCGACTACAAGAATGTTCATGCCGCTTCGTCCGTCCAGTCCGTCGCGGGTGGTTAAGTCAACGGACCGGGGTATGCCACTCCGGATGTGCGCTCGTTTTGCCTCTCACCTGGTCGAAGTAGGCCGCCTGCAGTTTTTCCGTGATGGGCCCTCTGCGGCCCGAGCCGATCTGGCGACCATCCAGCTCACGAATGGGCAGTACTTCCGCTGCGGTTCCGGTGAAAAAAGCTTCATCAGCGATATAGACCTCATCCCGGGTGATGCGTCGCTCGCGCACTTCAAGACCCATTTCTTCCGCCAGCTGAAACACGGTGCCGCGTGTGATGCCATCCAGACACGAGGTCAGTTCAGGTGTATGCAGAACGCCCTTGCGAATGACAAAGATATTTTCACCACTGCCTTCCGCCACATACCCTTCGGGATCGAGCAGCAGCGCTTCGTCACAGCCGGCATCCAGCGCTTCGTGCAGCGCCAGAATGGAGTTGGTGTAGTTGCCGACGGCCTTGGCCTTGCACATGGTGATGTTGACGTGATGGCGCGTGTAGGACGACGTGCGCACCTTGATGCCTTTCTCACGCGAATCCGGATCCATGTAGTTGGGCCACTCCCAGGCGGCGACCACGGTTCCGACCGACAACCCTTTGGCGCGCAGCCCCATGGCTTCACTGCCGAGAAAAACGAGCGGCCGGATATACCCCTCATTCAGTTTGTTGGTCCGCAGCACCTCGACATGGGCGGCAATGATTTCTTCCTGCGAATAGGGAATCTTCAGTCCCAGGATGTGTGCGGACTTGAAGAGCCGGTCGGTGTGTTCAGCGAGCCTGAACACCATCGGCCCTTTGGGCGTATCGTAACAACGCACCCCTTCGAACACGCCAACACCGTAGTGCAAGGAATGGGTGAGTACGTGGATTTTCGCGTCACGCCACGGGACGAGCCGGCCGTCCTGCCAGATGAAACCATCGCGGTCGGCGAAGTTGCCTTGGGTCATAGAGCTGATTCTCGCTTGCAGGTGTTCTTAACCCGCGGGACGGCCAGCGGGACTGCTATCGAAACCGAGAGCACAGTCATCTGCTTGCAATACAACCGGTTTCAGCCGAACAGTGTTATCCAGGTACCGCGCACCAACTCTTCATAGGCCTTAAGCAACCTCTCAGCACGTGCCCGATCTGGAAGATCGAGCGCGCGTCGATGGGATTCGGCGCGCAGAGCGAGATACGCGGCTTTCAGCGCCTCGGCCGTCGCCAGAGGCAGCACGCCACTTGCCGCAGCCGCATCGAGAATCCGCACATTGTCCGGCCAGACGGCCAGTTCAGGGTGCTCGCAGGCATGCGCAAGGACGAGGTATTGCACCATAAATTCGATATCGACGATACCGCCGGCACTGCGTTTGAGGTCTCCTTCAACAGGCTCGTGCTCTTGCATTCGCCTGCGCATCGAGACCACATCCGCCTTCAGTGCATCCGGATCACGCCGCCGACAGAGCAGCTCGCGCCGGTGCGTTTCGAACCGCGCCCGCAACGGGTCGTCGCCCGCCACACTCCTCGCCCGTACCAGCGCCTGCTGTTCCCACGTCCATGCACGTTCTTCCTGATAATCCAGAAAACCCGCCAGGCTCGATACCATGGTGCCCGCTCCGCCGGAGGGACGCAGCCGCGTATCGATGGTGTACAGCGGCCCGTGATAGGTGTTGGCCGTAAGGATGTGCAACAGCCGCCGTGCGAACCGGGCGAGCCACTGGCTCTGCTCTGCGGCGAAGTCATGCAGAAAGACGATGTCGAGATCGGAATCCGGCCCAAGCTCGAGCCCGCCCAGTTTGCCGTAACCAATGATGATGAAGGGTTTAGGCTCTGGTCCGTGGCAATCCTTCCAGGCCATGTCGAGGCTTTCCTGCAACAGCGCTTCGGCGAGAAAGGTGTGGTAGTCACTGATCTTCATCAGCGGCAGCTTCTCGCGCAGCTCCGCAGTCGCGATGCGAAAGGAATACTGCTCGCGAAACTCGCGCAGTACGTCCATGCGCCGCTCGGCATCATCTTCTGCCACCAGCGCCAGGCGTTCCTGTAACTCCGCCCGCAGGACGGCAGGTGAAGGCAGCTGGTCGATATCCCGGTCATCGAGCAGCGAGTCCATGTGCATGGGCTGCGCACACAGCCGCTCACCGATCCAGCGACTCTTGCGAACCAGATCCACGAGCAGCAGCCGCGCCGCAGGGTTTTCGTTCAGGAGCGCCAGATAGGCTGAACGCCGGAGTACGGTTCTCAGGATCGGCACCAGCCGCGTCAGCACGGTGCCCGCATCCGCTGCGCCGCGCAGATCGGCAAGCAACCCGGGCATCAGGGCACTGAGTCGCTCCCTGCCCTCGCGGCCAACACTGACACGGTCGCGGGACTGCAGCAGCTGACGGAGCGCTTCAGTGGCGAGTGCTGCTTCGCCGAGTTGCAGATGTTCGACGATGGTGTCCACTTCATCCCAGGCAACATCCTGCGCTGCCGCTGTTTGCACCGGGGCGATAACGCTATCAAAAAATGTGCGGACTTCATGCCGGTGCCGGTCGAGGGCCTGCAGCAGCGCATCATGGCTCTGAAACCCCATCATCACCGCCACCTGCAAACAGGACACCGAATCGGTAGGCAATGTCTGTGTCTGTTCATCGGCCCGAGCCTGCAGCGAGTGTTCGAGATCACGCAGGAATTCATAGGCCGAATACAACCGGGCCGCACGCTCAGCGGATAGATGAGTCGTCTGAACCAGGGCATCCAATGCCGGCTTCAGGCCACGTTGCCGCAGGGCAGGCTCACGCCCTCCGAAGATGAGCTGTATGACCTGCACACCGAACTCCACTTCTCGGATGCCGCCTTCGCCGAGCTTGATGTTCGTATCCCCATGACGTTCGGCACGGATGCGGGCTTTCATCTCCCGCAGGGATTGCAGGGCACCAAAATCGAGATAGCGCCGGTACACAAAGGACTGCAGGCGTTTCAACATCAACGCTCCGGCCACCACATCCCCGGCGCAGGGCCGCGCCTTGATGAAGGCATAACGTTCCCAGTCACGCCCCTGCGTCTCGAAGTAGGACTCCATGGCGTCGAAGTGCATTACCAGCGGTCCGCTATCCCCGTAGGGGCGCAGCCTGAGGTCGATGCGAAACACGAACCCGTCCACGGTCACCGGGTCCAGCGCGTGCACCAGCATCTGTGCGAGGCGCACGAAAAACTGCTGACAGGTCTTGCCTGCCGAGGTTTCTCCCGCTTCCGGGTAGCCGAGGATCAGATCCACATCAGACGAGAGATTGAGTTCGCCTGCACCAAGTTTGCCAAGCGCAAAAACCACCAACCGCTGCGGCTTGCCCTCCGCATCGAGTGGTGTGCCGAAGCTGCGTGATGAACACAGAGAGGCGTGGCACCAATCGAGCACCGCATCGATCACGGCGTCCGCCATGGCTGAAACCGCGCCAACGGTCTCATTGAGGGGCGCATCCATGCTTACATGGCGATGAATCAACCGCAGTTGCAGGCGATTGCGCTCGGTACGAAGCAGCGCCTTGACCTGGTTCATGTCGGTCAGCGCACTCAGCGAGGTCCGCAGCTGCTCTGCGAAAGCGGCAACATCGGGACGGCCGGTGAAGTCACCACTGTCGAGCGCGCCGCGCAGCCACGTGGAGTCACGCAAGGCTTGAGCCGCGGCCCAGGGTGAGAGCGCAAGGGTTCGTTCGAGTGCGGTATCGGGTGGTAGTCCGGCTTCGTCCCGATGCCTGAGCGCTGCGGCAAGGAGTTCGGACGGCAGGACAACAGATGACCGTTCAGCCATGGGATATGGGAACGACGCGCAACACCTCATTGATGGTGGTCAGACCTGCCGCCACTTTCGCCGCACCGGCAAGACGCAACGTGCGCATGCCTTCTTTCATCACGGCACCACGAGGGGCATCAAGGTCGGTCGACTGGATCACTTGGGACTGCTCGGACTCTGACATCGGCAGGACTTCATAGAGCCCCACGCGGCCGTAGAAGCCGGTATCACGACATTCAAGACAACCGACTGGCGAACAGATCTTTGCGGGCGGTTTGACGCGATAAGGGCGCGTCAGCATATGCCAGGCTTCTTCATCAACAGCTTCTTCTGCTTTGCAGTGCGGACAGAGCGTCGGCACCAGGCGCTGCGCCATCACACCCAGCACCGTCGCTTTCAGCATGTAGGACGGCACACCAAGATCGATAAGGCGGGTAATCGCCGTAGGTGCGTCGTTGGTGTGCAGCGTGGAAATCACCAGGTGGCCGGTCAACGCAGCTTGGATGGCCATTTCCGCGGTTTCGAGATCACGGATCTCTCCCACCATGATGATGTCCGGGTCTTGCCGCAACAACGCACGTACACCATCCGCAAATCCCACATCGATGTTGTGTTGCACCTTCATCTGGTTGAACGCGGGCTCCACCATTTCGATCTGGAGCACACATTCACTTCAGGCGACGCCAGCTGTTTGAGGGTTGAATACAGCGTCGTGGTTTTGCCTGAGCCGGTTGGACCAGTGACCAGAACGATGCCGTTGTTAGCCTGCGCCATCGCCTGCCAGTGTTTCAGGTCCTCGCCCTGGAGTCCAAGCTCCTGGAGGTTACGCAGCAGCACATCCGGATCAAAGATCCGCATCACCATCTTTTCACCGAACGCTGTCGGCAGAGTCGACAGTCGCAGTTCGCCTTCATCACCGTCCGGGCGCTTGGTCTTGACGCGACCATCCTGCGGGGGTGCTTTTCAGCCACATCCATACGGCCAAGAATCTTCAGGCGGCTCGTTACCGCCGCATTCACCGCTGGTGGCAGTTCATACACCGGATGCAGCACACCATCGATACGAAAGCGCACATTGCTTTTGTCGCGACGCGGTTCGATGTGAATGTCGCTAGCCCGCTGTTCAAAGGCATAGTTCAGGATCCAGTCGACGATGTTGACCACATGCGAGTCGTTCGCATCGGGCGACTTGAGCGCACCAAGCTCGAGCAGTTGCTCGAAATTGGTCACCATCGATACTTCCATGCCCGCTTCGGCAGCCTTCGAGACTGAGCGGGCCATGGTGTAGAACTCGAGCATGTAGCGATTGATGTCGGCCGGATTGGCGATCAACCGCTGAATGCGTCGCCCACGAAGGGTCTGCTTGAGCATGCCCTCCCACTGGTGCATCCAGGGCTGGGCGCTGGCGATCTGTACGATGTCATCCGTCACTTCGATTGCCAGAATTTCGTGCCGTTGCGCGAAGGCATACGACATGATTTCGGTGACGAGTTTGACGTTGATCTTGAGGGGGTCGATCCACACGAACGGCTGCCCGACCTTTTCAGCGAGCCAGACCGCCATCGTTTCGCCATCGAGCTTGGCGCCTTGCTGCTTGCGGTTTTCGTAGTCTCGCGACGCAACGATTTCGATGGGGTGTTGCGACAGCTCACGCTCGGTACGCGGCGCGATCAGTACATCTTCTGCCTGACGGCGACTCAGGAAATCTTCCTTTACCAAAAGATCCAACAGGTGCGGCAGGTCGATACGCCGCTCTTCAGGAGGGGGAGCAAATCTCACCTTGACGGCGCGGGTTTCGGCCCGCGCAGTCGCAGGCGCTTCGGCAGTGTTGTCCTTGCGTGCACTCATCGGAGGCCAGTATTGCGGGAAGTCCCTGATTCGCGGACCAGTAAACGGCCCTCGATCGGGTTTTGCAAGGCAGATGGCCCGCGTGCTTGCGTCAGATCACACATCCTCAGTGTCAGCAAACCGCCTACAATCCGGTCATCCAGAGGATATGTTCCGTGACAGCCAAAACCCCGGGATTTGAAGCCATGCTGGCGAGGCTGGTCGGTCTGCCGTCAGTGAGTTCCACACGTGCCGAGCTTGACCAGGGCAATCTCGAGGTGATCAACGCGCTCGGCAACTGGCTCGAGCCATTGGGCTTTGTCACCGAAGTGATTCCGCTGCCGGATAAACCTGGCAAAGGCAACCTCATTGCCCGACTGGGAAGTGGCGACGGCGGCCTCGTCCTCGCCGGTCACACGGATACCGTTCCGTTTGATCCCGAGCTGTGGAACTCCGATCCTTTTGCACTCAAGGCGACGGACGATGCCTGGTTTGGTCTCGGTGCCTGCGATATGAAAGGTTTTTTCCCGCTGGCTATTGAAGCGGCGAGCCAATTCCGCCGCAGCCAGCTCAAGGCACCGCTCATCCTGGTGGCAACATCGGATGAAGAAAGCTCAATGGCTGGCGCACGGTTGCTGGCCGAACGCGGCGAACCTAGTGCTGCCCGAGCGATCATCGGCGAACCGACCGGACTCACGCCTGTTTTTGCGCACAAAGGCATCATGATGTTATCGATCTGCCTGCAGGGTGCTTCCGGTCACTCCTCCGATCCGGACCTCGGCAACAACGCGCTCGATGCCATGCACGCCGTGATGAGTGAGCTCCTCAGCCTGCGGCAGGAACTTGCGGCCAAGAATCGCAATCCCGCCTTCCACGTTCAGGTGCCAACGCTCAATCTCGGCTGCCTGCATGCCGGGGACAACCCCAACCGGATCTGCGGCCACGCCGAGCTGCAGATCGACCTGCGCCTGCTGCCCGGCATGGACGCCGAGGCAACCGAAGAAACCCTGCGCACGCGCGTTGAAGCTGTCGCCGAGCGCTTCGGCACGGCGTGTTCGATCAGGCCTTTTTATCCGCCGCTGCCGGCGTTCGCGACAGACCCTGCCGGCGAACTGGTGAAGAGCCTGACCAGCCTCAGTGGTCAACCACCGCGCTCCGTAGGTTTTGGCACCGAAGGCCCGTTTTTCCAGAGCCTCGGCATGGAAACGGTGGTCTTTGGACCAGGCAGCATCGATCAAGCCCATCAACCCAATGAGTTCGTGTCCCGCGCGCAGATCGCCGCAGGGCGGGAAATCCTCGGGGCCTGCATCGAACGGTTCTGCGTACGCGGTTAAACTTCGCCAGATCGAAGAGAGATTTCACACTGTGGACACCCATGCCTACGCACGCTGGTTCCGGGATTCGACCCCCTACATCAGCGCTCACCGGCGCAAGACCTTCGTCGTCCTGCTCGGTGCAGATGCCATTGCGCAGGCAAATCTCACCAACATCGTTCACGACCTGGCCCTGCTGCACACGCTGGGTGTGCGGCTGGTGGTGGTGCACGGTTGCCGCGAGCAACTCGATACCGGGGTTGCAGGTTCAACCTTCGTTTCCGGGCGACGGGTAACCGACGAAGCGACGATGGATCACATCGCGGCTGTGAACGGGCAACTGCGCAGCCGCCTAGAAGCACTCTTTTCGATGGGGCTGCCGGCAACACCCATGCACAACGCCGACATCACCGTAGTGTCTGGCAACTTCGTTTCCGCGCGGCCCATAGGCGTGATTGACGGGGTAGATCACCTCTTTACCGGCAAGGTTCGCAAGGTGCGGACGGCACAGTTACGCGCGGTGCTCGAAAACGGCGCTGTGGCTCTGCTGTCGCCCCTCGGCTATTCCGCCTCGGGACAGGTGTTCAACGTCGCGGCTGCCGAACTGGCTGCCGATGTGGCCATTACCCTCGACGCCGACAAACTCATCACCTTCGACGCACTGCCACACCTCGTCGATGGTAACGGTCAACGCCGCAGCGGTATCGAACCAGGCGCCTTGGATGCCTGCCTCGATGATCCCGTTATCAGCGCCACTTTGAGCGAAAACACGGCAGCACATCTGCGCGCCCTCGGACGCGCAGTCCGGGGCGGCGTGACCCGCGGCCATCTGGTGAGTTATGCGGATGACGGGGCCTTGCTGGCCGAGCTTTTCACCGCAGCCGGCGTCGGCACCCAGGTCAGCGAAGAGTTGCATGGCCTGGTCCGGCCAGCGCGTCCCGCCGATGTTGCCGCCATTGTCGAAGTCATTCGCCCGCTGGAAGAAACCGGCGCATTGGTACGCCGTCCACGTGACCGCCTTGAGGCTGAAATCGACCATTTCTTCGTTGCCGAAGTGGACAGCATCGTCGTGGGTACCTGTGCGCTTTATCCTCACGGTGACGTCGCTGAACTCGCCTGTGTGGCGGTGAAGGAATCCTTCCAGAATCAGCCCGGTTTGAACGTAGGTACTCACATCGTCACGGAAGTTGAACGGGTGGCGGCGATCCGAGGACTCAAACGCCTGTTCGTGCTGACCACCCAGGCACACCATTGGTTCGAAAAACTGGGCTATCTGCCCGCAAGCGTCGATGATCTACCGGCGGAGAAACAGAAGCTCTACAACCTGCAGCGCAAATCCAAAGTGTTGTTCAAGACCCTAGGATCCTCATGACCAAGAATCGTCCTTATTCATCCCGGATCGTTGATGGCGTCGAGCAGGCGCCGAGCCGGGCGATGCTCTATCCCGTCGGTTTCACCGAGGCTGATTTCCAGAAGCCGCAGATCGGTATTGCTTCCACCTGGAGCATGGTCACGCCCTGCAACATGCACATCAACACCTTGGCAGACGCCGCCGCGATGGGGGCCGATGAAGCCGGTGCCAAGGCTGTGCAATTCAACACCATCACCGTCTCTGACGGCATCTCCATGGGGACGCCGGGCATGCGTTATTCGCTGGTTTCCCGCGAAGTGATCGCTGACTCCATCGAGGCTGTGTTGGGGGCTCAGGGTTTTGATGGTTTTGTCGCCATCGGTGGCTGCGATAAGAACATGCCCGCCTGCGCCATGGCGATGGCGAGGCTCAACCGTCCCTCCGTATTCGTCTACGGCGGCACCATTCAACCCGGCAAAGAACGCCGTGACGTAATCAGCGTGTTCGAGGCGGTGGGCAGTTTTGCTGCGGGACGGATCAGCGCCGCTGAACTCAAGGAGGTGGAACAGACGGCGATTCCGGGGCCGGGCTCCTGCGGCGGCATGTACACCGCCAACACCATGGCTTCGGCCATCGAGGCGCTCGGGCTGTCGCTGCCGAACAGCTCCGCCCAGGATGCAATCTCTGACGCCAAGAGAAGAGACTCCTACAACGCCGGCGCCGCGGTTGCGAACCTCATCGAGAAGAACATTCGCCCGAGCGACATTCTCAACCTCAAGGCGTTCGAAAACGCGATCACCGTGGTGATTGCTCTGGAAGGCTCAACCAACGCCGTGTTGCACCTGCTGGCCATTGCATCGGCTGCGGGCATTCCTCTGTCACTCGATGACTTCACCCGCATCGGCAAGTCTGTACCGGTTCTGGCCGACATGCGCCCCGCTGGTAAATACGCGATGAGTGAACTGATCAGCATCGGCGGCATCCAGCCGCTGATGAAACGCCTGCTGGACGCTGGCCTGTTGCATGGCGACTGTCTGACGGTAACCGGCAAAACGCTCGCCGAGAATCTCGCGAATGTGACCGACTATCCGAAGGATCAGAAGATCGTCCGGCCCTTTACCAACCCGATCAAGAAAGACAGCCATCTGGTCGTGCTCTACGGCAACCTCGCGCCGGAAGGCGCGGTGGCCAAAATTACTGGCAATGAAGGGTTGTCGTTTACCGGAACGGCGCGTTGTTTCCACGGCGAAGAAGCCGGCATGAAGGCGATCATGGAAGGCCGAGTACAAACAGGTGATGTGGTGGTCATTCGTTATGAAGGGCCACGTGGTGGACCAGGCATGCGTGAGATGTTGAGCCCGACGTCGGCGATCAATGGTCGCGGCCTCTCCAAGGGTGTGGCCCTTTTGACCGATGGCCGTTTCTCCGGTGGCTCCCATGGATTTGTGGTCGGTCACGTGACGCCTGAGGCCTTTGAAGGTGGGCCGATTGCACTGATTGAAGACGGAGACAAGATCACGCTCAACGCCGAGAGCCGGGAAATTACGCTGCACGTGGAAGCCGCAGTGCTCAAGACACGTCGCGCCAACTGGAAACGTCCCGCCCCTTACGCAACCCGGGGATTGCTGGCGAAATACGCCCGCCTGGTCAGTTCTGCGAGCCAAGGGGCAATCACCGATGGTTTTGATCGCTGAACGGTCGCATTCAGTCAACCGACGATCAGGGTCGATTCAGCAAACCGGTCTAGAATGAACGGCCTGAGAACAACGCGACGAAACGACCCGCCTGTAGCCACTCAGGCTGAGGCGGGCAATTGATACGCACGAGGGAGCGTCGGATGTCGTCGATCAAACCTCTGCTGAAAGCACCGCACACTGCAATCCTGTTCCTGTCGCTCACGATTGGCTGGTCTGAATCCACGGCTGCCGCGGTCACGACCGAAGCAAGTACTGCCGTCCAGACCCAAGTCGATGAAGGCCCCTGGGAAGTCCAGTCAGACTCCTACGAAATCCTGCTCGACAAACGCCAGATCACCTACGTCGGCAACGTGATCGCTGAACAGGGTGAGTACCGCATCAAGGCCGATCGTATGCTGGCGTTCTTCAACGAGAATAACGAGCTGATCCGACTGGAAGCGGATGGTACGAGCGCGGTGCAAGCGGAACTTGAGGCACTCGATCAACCCCAGAAGACGCGATTGCTCGGTGATCGTCTGCTGTACGACATGCACGAGGATCGGGTTATCGCGCGCGGTCACACGAAACTCTTCCGAGGCGCCGACACCATGGATGCCCACGAGCTGATCTATAACCTCATGGAAGAGCGGGTGGTGGCGATGCGCAGCGCGGACGCTCGCGTGAAGGTCGTCATGTACCCGGAAGGCAGTACCAAACCTGTCGTTGCCGAATGAGTCCATCGTAAACCGCAAAGTTCGTCAAGCGCCTGCATCGGGCTGACCGCACAATGCGGCGGCATGAGCACTTCAAACGTGACATTTTATCAAAGCGTCATCGAATCCACGGTCAGCACCATTCGCAGATCGCTGGATCGCGCGCTTGATCTCGGGGAGCTGGCTGGGCAGGCGGGGCTTTCGCCCTTCCACTTTCACCGGATGTTTCGCGGCTTAACCGGAGAAACACCACTCGAACTACACCGACGGCTACGCATGGAGCGCGCGGCTTCGAACCTGCTGACTTCAGAAGAGCCGATCATCCAGATCGCTTTCTAGGCGGGATTCGAAACCCATGAAGCGTTCACCCGCTTGTTCCGCAGTTTGTACGCGTGCTCGCCTTCCGCCTTTCGCAAGTCCCGCAATCCGGTCGCGGAGGGTCTCTACGCAGCCTATCGTCCATTGCTCGGCGCGCGATCAGCAGTGCACTTCAATACGCCCGAAAACGCATTTCCCGGATTGCTCGAACCCCTCTTCAACCAACAGGGAGCACCCGTCATGCAGGTCGATATTGTGAATCTTCCCCATCAACGTCTCGCAACACTGTCTCACCAGGGGCCTTACAACCGCATCTTCGAGGCATTCGCAAAACTCGGATCGATTGCCGGTCCTGCCGGACTCTTCGGTCCTGATGCTGCAGTGCTCGCGCTGTACTACGACGATCCGGAAACCACTTCTCCGGAAGAGCTGCGATCAGATGCAGGCGTGACTGTGCCCAAAGACAAAGTTTTGCCGGCGACGTTGATCGAGAAATCACTGCCGGCGGGTCGATATGCACGGACGATGCACAACGGCAATTATGCCTTGCTGGGCGATTCGTGGGCGCGGTTCATGGGGTAGTGGTTACCCCAGAGTGGCCAACGGATGGGTAGCGCCGCGAGCTTCGAGCGCTATCTCAATACGCCGATGGATGTTCCGGTGAACGAGCTGCGCACCGAGCTTTACATCCACCTCGAGTGAATTGCCGAACGTGCCGCGGCCCGCTATTCGGTTGTGCTCACCTCATCGATCACGCCGATGGCCGCATCCTCTACCGGCGGCGGGGGATAGGGATCAACTTCCGGTATGGGGTCCAGGCGAATGGGTGTTGCATCGTCGCGACCGAACATCATCTCGATGAACTCATCCGCCCAGCCGTATTTGGCGCGCATGAGATCATTGATCACCGCCTGCTTTGCCGGTTCGGGCACTGCGTCAAAGGCGTTTCGTTGCCCGCTTCGTTCGAGCCCGACCCGCGGGTTGGCCTTGAGCCGTGTGAACCATCCTGCCTGTGCTTGCCCTGAGCGCAGGTACTGGCTTCCTTCGTGATCCACAATCCAGAGACGGGTTTCTTCCGCTTCTTCCCCGCCACCGCGGGTTGCGAGAACCACAACTTCGCCGCTCTCTGACGCGACCATCTGCACCAGCATCAAGCCCGCGAACAAGAAAACGATTAGCCAGATCAGCCTCTTTACCTAGCGCATCTTTTTTTTCCTGTGTTCAGTTTATCCATGTGCTTAATTTTCCCGGTCGCTGACCCCAGGGAGTCGAGCAAGCCAGGTGTTCGCCTCTTGCCCCAACAAGCGAAAAAGCCCGGCACCGATGGCGATACCCACCAGATCCACCCAGAAGTCCTTCAATTCCGCGGCGCGTTCGAAGAACGCGCCTTGCAGTACCTCAATAAGAGGACCATACAACGCCATGAGCAGCATCGGCCACAACAAACGCTGCGAAAAGTGCGCCTCTGCCAGCAAAAAAGTAAGAACGGCGAATGCAATAGCGTGCAGCAAAACGTCGCTTATGCCCGAAATCGCCTTAGGCGGCTCAGGTGTCAGCGCCAGCCAGGTCACTGCAACGAAGGCGATCCGGAATCCTGCCACCCAGATTCTGCGGCGCGCGATCACGGGCCGACTCAGCGTCCAGACGCTTTGTGAACAAATTCGACCAGGTGGCGGACGTTGTCCACCGGTGTTTCAGGAATGATGCCGTGACCGAGATTGAAGATGTGTCCCGGGCGTCCGCCCACTTCACGCAGGATCGCACCGGCCTTTTCGCTGATGACATCTGGTGTGCTGCAGAGAACGATCGGATCAAGATTGCCTTGTACTGCTTTCAGCCCGAGACGTGACCAGGTGGATCCGAGTGGCGTTCGCCAGTCGAATGCGATCACATCCGGCGAAAGTCCGGCAACACTCTCGAGCAGGTGGTGATTACCCGTACCGAAGTAGATCACCGGCACGTCAGGGGCGATCTGTCGCAGGCTCTGTAAGAGCTTCTGCAGTGAGGGTCGCACGTAATGATTGAAATCATGCAGGCTGAGGTTGCCGACCCAGGTGTCGAAGAGTTGCACCGCATCCACACCGGAGCGGATCTGCAACGCGAGATAGTCACTGACTTGTTGCACCAGCTTGTCACAGAGCCGATACCAGACGTCTTCCGCCTGGTACATGAACTTCTTCACGTGTACGTAATTGCGTGAGCCCTTGCCTTCGATGGCGTAGGAGGCAAGCGTAAACGGCGCGCCGGCAAAACCGATCAACGCAATCTCTTTGGGTAGCGCGGAGAGGACGTTGCGCACCGTATTGCTAATGTAGGGCGTCCCCTCATGCGCCGGTACCACCCGCAGATTGTCCACGTCAGCCAGCGTTCGCAGTGGATTGGAAAATACCGGACCTTCTCCGGCCAGATAATCGAGGTGCATGCCCATCGGCTCCAGTACGGGCAACAAGTCCGCAAACAGAATGGCGGCATCCACCCCGAGAATACGTTGGGCATCGAGGGTCGCCTGTGCCGCACGCTCCGAGTCCTTGAAGAATTCAAGACTCGGTGACTTGCCCTTGACCTGGTGGTATTCCGGCATATATCGCCCAGCCTGCCGATTTAGCCAGATCGGTGTCCACGGCGTTGGACGTCCACGTGCTGCGTCGAGAAAGAGCTTGGCCATCACCATCCTGTCGGTTACCGCAAAAACCGCGCGACCATAACAGAGCGGATCTCCCCGGACCACAGGCCGTTCTGCGGCCCATGTCAGCTCAAAGGGTCACAGATCCGCGTCGCATTGATAGCTCCAATCCCGTTCAACCACAGAGAGGTTCGACCGGCTGTCTGTAGATCTGAATCCAGGTGCATTGCCGTCTGAGGATAGATCAGGATCCGCCGGTCCCCCGCCGATGACTGCAACCGGGCCGCCATGTTGATGGACAGCCCGATTACGCTGTAGTCGAGTACGTCATCAGCACTCCAATCGCCGAGGGCACACTCACCAGACGCGACCCCGGCGCGAACCCCGAGCTCCAGCCTCGGTGCAGTCCCGCAGAAGAACTCTCGTCGGACCATCGAACCCGCGAACCCTATGGCAGCGCTCACGGCTTCACCCCGACAGTTACAATCTGCGGCGGGAAACACGACGAGCGCACCATCGCCCATCAGCTTCATCACCACGCCGCCGAACCGACGCGCTTCACTCGTGGCCTTTGTCACAAAGGACTGAATCAGCTCTTCCACATCAGCAAGCACACAGCGGGCAGTTGCTGAGGTGAACCCGGACAGATCGACGAACACGGCAACCAGCCAGACGCGCTGCATCTCACAATACGGTACATCCTCTTCGAATCTTGAGGCCAGACCACTTAATGGCAGATATCGCAACAGGCGCTCCGCTCGCGTGCGTGCACGGGTGAGACGTTGCCAGGTGGTCACTTGTCGACCGTAAGCAATCCACGCCACACCAAACACGCCTGCGCCCAACAACACGATGCTCCCGGCATCAATCGCAACTTCGGACCGCATCGGGCTGGTGTGAACCAGGAGCAGCATGAGCATCACCGCACTGATACCAGGCAAACCTCGCCAGCCAAGGAGCGCCAGATGACAGAGCCCGAAGGTGAAGGCTCCGGCGAGCGCTACAGACGTATCCGGAACGCCCAGGAAACCGCAGCCGCTGACGCACAAGGACTCAGCCCAGGCTGCGGCCTTGATCCGGCGAACGGCAACAAGCCAAACGCCACAGAGCGTGGTCGTCAGAACATCCGCACCAGGAAAGGCTTCCGCCGGTGTCATGAAAAGCAGCGCGCCATAGAGCGAGAAGACCGCCGCCCGCAAAAGCCAGACGGCGAACTGAAATCGACTGTGCCGGGTCTCCATGTGCACAGCGTGTCCGGCGACAGTGGAGAGCGGAAGCGGCGTTCAGCCGGTGTCGGTGTAGGTCAGCTGCGCCACGAGAGTGCAGCGCCGCGATCAAGCAGCCGGCTGAGGAATCCCCAACGTCGGGTCCACTTCTGCATCGTAGTCAACACCACTGAAGCCGAAACCGAAGATGCGCAGGAAATCCTCGCGAAAACCGCTGAGATCACCCAGTTCCGCCAGATTACCGGTGTTCACGAGCGCCCAACGACGACGCACTTCCGCCTGGATTTCCTCACCCAGCTCCACATCGTCCATTCGGATCCGGCCGACATCATCGAGCCGGAGCGTGGCACCACTCGCCAGCTGGGTCGCGAACATTCGCTGGATGTGGCGAACGCAGTCTTCATGCAGGCCACGATCCTTCATCACCCTGAAGAGCAGTGCAACGTACAACGGCACCACCGGAATTGCAGATGACGCCTGGCTGACGATGGCCTTGAGTACGGCAACTCGCGCCTCACCTTTCAACGCCTGCAGGCGCGGCGTAATCGCTTTCGCGGCGCGATCAAGATCTTCTTTGGCTTTGCCGAGCGTGCCTTCCCAGTAGATCGGCCATGTCAGTTCGGTACCAATGTACGTAAATGCCAGTGTGCGGAAACCTGTGGCAAGGAGCCCTGCTGAACCGAGTGCTTCGATCCAGAACTCCCAGTCTTCGCCACCCATGACTGCAACGGTATTCGCCGTTTCTTCAGGCGTTGCCGGTTCAAGGTCAACTTCAATCACCTCTCCGCGATCAACGTGCACGGACTTGATATGCAGCGCCTCACCCAGCGGCTTGATCGAAGAGCGATGCAATACACACGTACGTGGATGCTGACGCACAGGAGAGGCGAGGCTGTAGACGAGTAGATCAATCTGGCCGAGATCCTTCTGGATCCGCTCGATCACTCGCTGCTTCATGGCGTCGGAAAACGCATCACCATCAAGCGTTTTCGCATACAGCCCTTCCTGTGCCGCGGCGGCTTCAAACGCAACGTTGTTGTACCAACCCGCGGTGGCTGTGCGGTTCTCCTCGGGCGCTTTCTCGAAAGAGACACCAAGCGTTGCGGCGCCACAACCGAATGCCGAGACGATCCGCGACGAGAGGCCATATCCACCGGAACACCCAAGCACCAGAACCCGCTTTGCACCACCTTCTCGAAGCGAAGGTTGGCTTTTCACGTACTGGATCTGCTCCTGCACATGGGCAGCACAGCCAGTCGGATGGGCCGTGGTGCAGATGAAGCCGCGAATGCGGGGTTTGACGATCATGTTGATTTCCGGCTCAGGACAAACGGCGGGCAATCATACCCGCGGCCACTGCATGGCGCATGGCGCCCGCCACATCGAGCAGCATCGGGCCATCCCGACGAATCTCCACGACCGCGGTCTCGTTGATTTCGAGGCGATGGTCGCGATCACCATCAAGCGCAAGCACACCCTTGCCCCGAAAGGGCACGGCGACACCCAGCGGCACGCGGCTCACACTCTTCACGCGAACGGTCTGGAACCAGCCTGGTGACAACGGTGCCTGAAGTTCATAGGCACCCTCCGGTGCGTGGCGCTGGTTCTCCTGTGTTTCCATGTGCAGGAGCAGCCCGCCATCCTCATCAGCGTAAACCGGTTCAATCAATCCGCCGATCGGCGACATGCCGATGGCATCGGGCTCGGCACGCGTCAGCAGGATCTGTCGCAACCGCCCGGCATCAAAGGGCAGCAGATTGCCCACATGGTCTCGTTCGAGCAGCACCGCATCGATAAGCCCCACATCCTGTCCCCGCGGTGACTTCACGTGCAGCACTTTGGCTGCTCGGCTGAGATGGTCCGGCACCATGCCCCTGGCCTGCAGCGCTGCCACCATGCCAGCGATGGTGGGTTCCACCAGCATGGGGAATACGTTGTTGGTCCCGGTGGACAACGGAATGAGATGGTAGTTGCAGGCAGCCCGCACCATGGCGCGATTGGTGCCATCGCCACCCAGGGAAACAATGGTGCGGACACCCGCTTCAAGGTAACGGTGTACCACCGTCTCCGTATCCCGCGCATCGAGTTGCAATGGAAACTCGATCACATGAACCCGGGCGCGCAGCGACATCTGTTCGAGCGCAGCGGAAGCGATCCGGAAGGGTTCTTTGGCAATAAAAATATCAGACGCGCCCATCGCGTCGGCGCCAGCAGCTATCCGCGCCACGATGTCACGCTTGGCTTCGTGGGTCATGTTAGTCGCCCGCGCGGCCAACCGCCTGACATCACGACCCGACATCGGATTGACGAGAATGCCTACCGCGGCGCCTGCTGAGTTCGACATCAGCCCCTCTTCTTAAACTCGATTATGTTTCGATAGGATAGGAAAGACCCTGATGCAGTTTGCCATATGCCGCGTCTCTCACCTTGTGAACATCTGCAACCAGGCAGGCTCGAAACCCGCCGGGTTCTCGATGAGTGGCTCGGTGTCGCTGAGGCGATCGCGAGTTGCGCGGTGTGCAGCCGCGACTATCTGCTTGAGTTGCTGGACATTGACGATTCACGTCGCGCTTGGCGGCTAACGCCCTTGGACCCAGTCGCCGCGAGACAGCTCGTTCACGACCTCAATTCCGGATCATGTGATGCGAATCGAGCCGCGGCGGAGGTGTATGCCGTGAAGGCAGCACAACCGCCTTCGCCTGTGGTGGTGGTGAGTGAGGACGGGTCTATGGAGGGGCTACGGCGGGTGGACACCGCCGAGGCGCAGCCCACCGCGCATTGGCGTGAACTTTCGCTGGATGGCGGCTGGCTCAGGCAGAACGGGTGAGCAGAAGCAGCGATACTGCGTGTGAGTCCTTGTCACTCGCGGGCACATCGACCCGCGTTACTTCGGTCCAGGCGCTACGGTCGAATGCCGGAAACCAGGTATCGCCATCGATCTGCGCATGAATCTCCGTCAGGTAGAAACGATCCGCAAGTGGCAACGTGAGCGCGTAGATTTCCGCGCCACCAATGACGAACAGTTCATCCTGCCCATCGATCTCGCATTGGGCACTTGCAATCTCAAGGGCTTCGCTTGCAGAGTCCGTGGTGCGGACCCCATCGACACGTAACGAGCGGTCTCGGCTCAGCACGATGTTGAGTCGTCCGGGTAGGGGCTTTTTCAGGGACTGAAACGTCTTTCGCCCCATGACCACTGGTTTACCCATAGTGACCCGGCGGAAGTTCTGCATGTCGGCATGCAGTTTCCAGGGCATGATGTTGCCTCTGCCAATGACGCCATTCGACGACATCGCGCAGATGAGCGAGACATGCACACCATCGATCACTGGGAGCTCATCGCGTGTTCAGACCGCTATCGGAGCCTTGATCGCGCCATGGCAGACATAGTTCTCCAGCGAAAAATCGTCGATGCGAAACCCGAACAGATCCCTGACGGCCGGGTTAAGTCGCATGACTGGTAGCGGATGTGGCGAACGGGCGAGCTGTTTGTCAGCCTGCTCGACGTGATTGCTGTAGAGGTGGGTATCACCCAGTGTATGTACAAACTCACCCGGCTCGAGATCACACACCTGGGCGATCATCAGTGTGAGCAGCGCATAGGAAGCGATATTGAAAGGCACACCGAGAAACATGTCGGCGCTGCGCTGATACAGCTGGCAGGAGAGTTTTCCCTCCGCCACATAGAACTGGAACAGCAGATGGCATGGCGGCAGTGCCATCTGGTCTACCTCCGCCACGTTCCAGGCACTGACGATATGTCGGCGTGAATACGGATTCTGTTTCAGGTCTTTCAGCACCCGACCGATCTGGTCGATGGTCTGGCCATCGGGGGCGCGCCAACTGCGCCACTGCACGCCATAAACCGGGCCCAGTTCGCCCTGTTCATCTGCCCACTCGTCCCAGATGTGCACATCGTGTTCGGTGAGGTAGTTGATGTTGGTATCACCGGAGAGGAACCACAGTAACTCGTGGATGATGCCGCGCAGGAACATCTTCTTCGTGGTGATCAGCGGGAACCCTTCAGACAGATCGAACCGCATCTGCCGTCCAAAAACCGAATAGGTGCCTGTACCGGTTCGGTCACCGCGGAACACGCCGTTTTCACGGACGTCTCGCATGAGATCAAGATACTGTTTCATCGTCCTTCCCTCTCAACGCGCACTCTCAGCGCGCCATCTCAGCGCGAGAAGCGGCGACCGTAAAGGATCAACACCACGCCCGCAATCACCATCGGCAACGAGTAGATCTGGCCGAGTGTCAGCCAGTCTCCTGCAAGGTAGCCGATATGGGCGTCCGGCAACCGGAAGTATTCGGTGAAGAGCCGGAGCACACCATAGCCAGCGACAAACACACCGGAGACCACGGCGGCAGGGCGCGACTTCAGCGCCACTAGCCAGACCAGCACGAACAGCACCATTCCCTCCGCGAACGCCTGGTACAGCGGCGAGACGTGTCGGGCCACAGTCTCGTATTCGCCGGTGCAAGTGAACGTGATGGCGTTGATCGCATCAGCGGAACACGGATAGTGAAAACCGAATGCCGAGTCCGTGACCCTGCCGGGCAATTCAGTATTGGCGAAGTTGCCGAGTCGTCCACTGCCGAGCCCAGTCGGCACCGCTGGGGCT